>Ga0209953_1000589_pt1 | contig 12724 bp, 17 predicted proteins | sample SalPonred_H2O_MG_FD_185713 | JGI IMG/M metagenome (GOLD analysis project Ga0209953, IMG submission 185713) | Salt pond water microbial communities from South San Francisco under conditions of wetland restoration - Salt Pond MetaG... | ecosystem: Environmental > Aquatic > Non-marine Saline and... | reverse complement strand
AACTGCCCAACAAACCCATCCAAGTGGAATTACTATAAAAATCAAGCAAAAAAGAAGTTCGACGTATATCCTAGCGCTTACGCCAATGGTTGGGCTGCAAAGCAATACAAGGAAGCTGGTGGGAAGTGGAAAAAGTGTAAAAAATAAGAGAATAATGTTGGACAATAATCATATTTATAATAGTATAAGTAAATCAAATACCAAATCTATGAAAGAACTTTTATCAGAAGCTGAAAGAGGTGATATGGGGTATGTTAAAAAACATGACTCCATTGCAACTGTCTTTAAAGTAATGAGTGGTGGAAAAAAACTACAAGTCAAACTTGGTAAAACAGGTAAAAAAGTAGTGATTAATGCAAAAGATATTGATATTCTACCAGAATCCACAATGAACGAACGATCAAGACAACTCAAAGATAAAAACAAAGAGATGTTAGTTGTTAAAGATGGTAAAGTTCAAGTGATTGATAAAAAAGATTGGAAAAAGTATCAGAAAAAAGGATACATGGTAGCTGAAAGTGATTTAGTAAACGAAGAAAACCGTTTCCTAAATAAGAAAGTAAAGAAATACTTAGATGATTATCTAAAAGGTGTAAAGAAAAACTCACCGGAACATCAACACGCAATTATGTTGATACTGAAGGGAGCATTGACCGATGCTAATTACCACAGTTGGGCAAAAAAATTAGATAAGTTCTTCCCAAAAGCAAAACAATCCAAATACGTTGGTACTGAAATGGAAGATGTGATTGACGATAAGGGTATTGATATTGCTCGTTGGGCAGAGTGGGATGGATATGATATTGTTGACGCATTCTCGTTCTATACTTCTATGACTATTAGTGGTGGATTTGGACAAAATTTAAAAACTTTAAAAGAATCCGTAGTAAACGAATCAAATGGTGAGTTTGTTGTCTTTATAGAAAAAGATAATGGTAGAAAAAAACTACTCCATACAAAGAAATCCCAACGAGCAGCCAATATGTTTATGACAAAGAACGTTGACAAAATCCTTAATAAATCGGGGATACGTTCTATTGGTTCTATGAGTAAAGATGAATGGGAGAAAACAGAAGCTAGATTTGCAGAAAACATCAAGAAATCAGGTATGAGAACTGTGACCAGAAAAGAGTGGGACAGAACTCATAAAGATTTTAAAGGTATGATAAAAGGTCAACCTCACATGATGTATTTGGATAAAAAGACAAACGTGACAAAGTACGGGCCTGTTCATATCAAAGAATCAGTAGATGAAGTGACTCGTCTTAAGATGTCTCCATCACAAATGAAACAACTTCATAAAGCGTATGATAAACTTTCATACGACCAAATGAAACGGATAATGTTAAGTGTAGTAAAACGTGATAAGTTTCTTAAATCTCTTAAAAAGTTTGATAAATCATCTCTACAAAAATTAGTAGATATGAAACCAAACTCTCCATTCAGTAAAGCTGTCCAAGCATATGTTGATGGAAAAATCAAAGAATCCGTAAGTGAAACCGAAAAACTTGATAACGCGTATAACAAGATTACAACCAAACATAATTCATCTCTACAAGAATTAGATGATACGAATCAAAACAGTTCATTAGTAAGTGAAATGAAATACTCCAATCAAACGGGTATAAAATCATCGGTATTACGAGATAATGAATTCAGTAATTTACTTTCTCCAAAAGAACAGAAATGGGCGAGAGGAAATGATGTAAAAATATACAAGGATAGATTTGGGTTTACATTCACCGACGGAAAAAGAGAAATGGTATTCAATCTAAATAAACCATACTCGGTAGTAAAACCTTTGGGTAACGCTCGTTCAGAAATCAAAAAAGTTTATCAACAAAACGAATCCGTAGTAAGTGAAAAGAAAGTTCCAAAGAAAGGTTCAGCTGATTATCACCAACACAAAATTGCAGTAGATACGGTAAAGAATCCAAATAAATCTTTTATGGGTGGGCCTTCCGCAAAAGAAGCAGAACAAATTTTGATGAAGAAGTTCGGGTATTCCAAATCAGAAATTTCTAAACTACAAAGGTAATGAAAATCACAAAAGAAACTTTACAACAACTAATAAAAGAAGAGATTACTAATCAATCTTTCAACAATGATACTATGAAAAAGGAAGAACTACAAAAACTTCAAGAAGCTCTTACTGATGTGATGAAATATCAGATGGATGAGCCTGACCATGAAGGTGAGATGGCAAAATCACAGATGTTAAAGACAATGAAATATGCAGCTGATATCATGAATATGATTGATGATACTACTGAATTACCTGCATGGGTTCAATCCAAATTAACAAAGATTGCATCTTACATCGGTGCAGTCAAACATCATATGGAATCCAAAACAGTCCGTCATGTTGTCACAAATATGATGGAATCAGAAGAAAAAGAGATTAAACTTACGGACTTGATAGTAAACGAACAATCATCAGATAGAGATATTATGGCAATATCTCGTATGACAGGAGTGCCTGATTACAAGATTGAAGCTTTTTTGAAAAGACACCGATTCAAAGACCTCAAAAAAGTCAAAAAACTTGTCAAGGGTATGGGTATCAAAAAAGACGAAAAGTTTGCCAAAATGGTAGACGGGAACTTTTCTTTGGAGTCAGAATTCAAAAGAATGTATAAAGATTCATAAGTATGAAGAAGTATATTGAACTACTTTTTTCATCTCGTTTACAATCTCATGTCTATCATTTACAGACAAAGAGTTATGCTAAACATATTGCTCTAAATGAGTATTATGATACAATTGTCGACTTAATAGATACACTTACAGAAACATACCAAGGTAAGTATGATATCATCGATTTTGATTTCACTACAAAAATCAACGGACTACAATCCGACGAAGATATCATCGATTACTTTGAGAAGTTACTTAAATACACACAAGCAGAAAGAAAGAACTTACCACAAGACGATATGTTGAAAGCAAAATACGATGACATTGATGAACTTGTGTCTACAACACTTTATAAACTGAAACACCTTTCATAATGAAATATTTAGTTACGCTATTGATGTTATTCCTAACATCAAATGTTTACGCACAATTTAATATCGCACCCCACACACATAGAGTTGAACTTGGTGATGATATTGTTATTGAGTATAACGCAGACTACCAACAACCAGTACGAACACTCTACGAAATTACCTGTCCAAATGGAACGGAAAGTAGAAGTGGTATGGATTTTTATGTACCAGATGATATCAACTTTCATACATCAGACGATGATGACTACTCTAATAACATATGGGATAAAGGACATTTAGCACCAGCAGCTGCATTCAGTTGTACCGAAGAAGAACTCAAAACAACCTTTTCATACCTTAACTCCGCACTCCAACACGAAGGACTCAATCGTGGTACATGGTCAAGATTAGAAACATTTGAACGAAACTTAGCGGTATTTTATCCTGACTTACTTGTTGAAATCCATGTATTGTTTGATGAAGGAGCAGAAGAATTACCAACAGGAGCACTTGTACCAACTGGTTTTAGAAAGATACTATTTTTTGATGGGAACTCTCATGTGTTTGAGTTTCCAAATGAAAGTACAACCGGAACAGATTTTATGGACTATCTAATAAAAGAGGATAACTAATGATACTAAAAAAAGGAAGTCAAGGTTCAGCAGTTTCTAAAATTCAATATAAAGTTGGTGAACACCCTGATGGAATCTTCGGAAGTGGGACAGAACAAAATGTCAAAAAATGGCAGGAAGCAAATGGTGTAGATGCTGATGGTATTATAGGCCCAAATACTTGGAAACAAATGTTTGGTTGTTCTATTGATGAGTTTTCACCGGTTGGTGTTGTTGTTCATTCAATGACAGAGTTTATTGATTGGGAAGGTGAAGAAATTACTGCAAGACAATTACTTGACAAACTTGGATTAGGTATTCATGCACTCATTCATCCTGATGGAAGAGTTGAAGAGGTTATCCCAACTACACAAAAAGCAGCACACGCTGGTAAATCAGTTCATAACGGACTATCCAACCTTAACTCATTCTTTGTTGGGTTTGAACTATTAGTTGAAGGAAAAAACGATTACGGATCATTTATCAAAAAGATAGATGAAGAAGGTTGTTATACAGATGCACAGTTTGAATCAGCAGTCAATCTTACAAAACAATGGATGGAAACCTACAACATTGAAGCGAAAGATGTTGTAAGACATTCTGATGTAAGTGGTGATCATGTTAGAGGTGAAGGCAAGGGTAAAGTTGATCCAGGTAATGGTTTTAACTGGAATAAGTTCATAGAACATATTTCTTAACAAACTATTACAATATATTTTATATTTATCTAGGTAACCCAAAGTAACCTATTGATATGAAATACCTAAAACTTATGCTCCTTGCGGCATTAGGTGTGTTACCCCTAAATGTTTCCGCACAAACAACAACCGGTAGTGGTGGTTCTGTTCCATGGTTAGTTCTTACGGAAGAATATCCATCCTCTCCATTCAACGACACAACCAAAGTTCAAATCTATTACGATGGAAGTTCGTATAACGGATACGCTACATCTTTACAATATAAGATTGCGTATGACGGAAACGCACTAACAAACATTGATACCATTGATAGTGATTTAAGTTCAGATTGGTTTATCACTTTTAATGACTCAACTGATAACGATGAAGTTCTTGTCAGTGTAGTGTATACAGGCAGTGATGTAACAACGGACTCCATACCCGATGGTCGTATAATGACCTTAAAGTTTTTGAATGTCCACAATCAACTACTATATTCCAACGAACAAAACTTATCCGCTTTTACATTCGCAGGATATACCGCAGTTGGTTCAAACGCCTCATCCCAAGACATTAATTTAGGAACAGTCAACCACGGTGGTGACCTTACTATACCTCACAGAAAGTTCAGTGGATTCATCAAAGATTACGCAACCGATAAAGGTATTCAAGGAATGGAATACCAACTTCGTAGAGATAATAGTGTAATTCAAACGGTATTATCCACAGATCCTACTGTAACAAACGCGTATGGATACTATGAAATGGTCTATTACGAGTATTTCTACGGATATATTGATGACTCAACGACCGACTTTGACTTTTACTTCAAGTCCGAAGCCATTGATAGTGATAACGCTATTACAACCGCAGACGCTTACCGATTATTCTTATACGCAAACAACAAACTCAACCTTCGTCAAATAGAGTTATTATCAGGTGATGTAAACCACTCTCATACCGTAACCATTGCTGATGCATACGCTAACTACTCTTATAACGCAGGAACTTACACAGGATGGTCTACACTCGGTGAAGGTGGATACAGAGACGTAATGTTTGTCAAACCAGAGGACATTAAGTATTTAGAAGCTGACTCCCTTACTGAAACCAACATTGGTATCGGCCCACTTGGATTTGCACCACAAGAAATCAACTGGTTATATGACCTCAATGCATATAATGGTATCACAGACCTTACCGAAGATTTCAGTGTAGTAATAATGGGGGATGTCAACGGAACATCATTAGGTGGAAATGTTGGTAAACCAAAACAACTATTGAAAGCAAATCAAGTTCAAGTAACATCGGTTGAAACATCAGTAGTTGCAAAACTACCAGATAAACAAGTAGTAACAGGTGATGAGTTCAAAGTAGATCTTACACTACATACAAAAGGACAAGATGTTCATTCGTATGATTTTCAACTTGATTACGACCCTGATGTATTGACTTTTATAGATGCATCCACTCCATATCTACCGAACTCTTGGATGTTGTTCTTCAATGCCGATAGTGTTGGACTTATTGAATATGGTGGTATGGATGGTAGTGGAGGTGATTTCCCTATTAGAACAGACACAGTAGAAACGATTGTTCAGTTTACCTTCAAAGCTAAATCTGAAACCGGTGTTGGTGAAACTCCTATTGAGTTTGGAAACAAATACAATACAGGTGATAGAGAAGGTAGAGATTTAAAAACGGATGTGATTGATGGAAAAGTGTATATGCAAGTAGTTTCTTCTATTATTGAAGATGGTGAAAGTATACCAAACGGATTTAAACTTAATCAAAACTATCCTAATCCATTTAATCCAACAACAACTATACCATTTACAATTGTTAGTCCACAAGAAGTTTCACTTGATATTTATACCATAGATGGAAAGTTTGTAGAGAACCTATACAACAAGTTCACATCCACAGGATACTATAACTTGACATGGGATGCATCAAACTACCCAAGTGGTATTTATGTAGCAAGATTGACAACAGATAAAGGCTTTACAATCAAAAAACTAACCCTACTAAAATAACCAAAATTATGAAAAACTATTTACAACTACTACTAATCCCACTATTCATTTTCGGTTGTTCTGAAAGTGTAACTGACCCAATAGTGGAAGAACCAGAAACACCAGTAGAACCTGAACTATTTATGTCAGAGATTTATGGTGATAACTTGGTTGAAACTGATGACTTATTTCAACTTCGTCAAACAGATGAAGGTGTGGTATTTCATATAAATGAAAATCTTGAACTATCATATTATAGTTTTCAAGGTGAAGTCATTTATAATGATGATAAGTTCAATCTTACAGATATTTATGGTCTTACAGACGGAATGTTTGTATCTAACCTTGATATGGGTGACGATGAAGATGGATTTTCAAGAGCAAGATTTGCATTAGCAAGTGCTGATGTAGAAACTTTGAAAGATTTATCATTATTCAATGGAAGTATCACAAAAGAAACAATGGTTTGTGTAACGGACATTGTTTATGATGAGATTTCTTATAACAAAACAATTTGTATAGAACTAACTAACTAAAAAGGAGAAAAAACAACAATGAGTGAGGAAACAACAGAAAAAGGGTTCTTTGGTCAACTAAAGACCCAAATCATCGGTGGGGTAGGAATACTCCTTACTGGTTTAGGAACAATGTTCTTGGACGAAGTAAAAAATGTATTGGGTATTGCAGAAGAGGAACCAACAGAAGTTACTGCTCCTGCTCAATCTAATCAACAAAGTGTTCAAGTTACAGGCCCTGCGATTACAATCAATGTTCCTGAACAAAAAGCACAACCAACACAAACAATCATTCGTGAAGTTCCTGCTGCACCTGTTCCTGCTGAAACAGTGAAGGTAGAAGAACCAAAAGAAACTTCAACAAACAGACTACTTAAATATAAAGGAGGTTCTAACTAATGAAAAAGTTATTCCTATTATCACTCGCATTTCTTGTATCAAGTTGTGCATCTAATGTAACCGTAGAAAACTATGAAGCGGGTTACGAAGAAAGTAAATCCATCTATGATGTAGAATACAATACAGGTGAAAGAACACCCATTCAACTTGCAAATCTATCAGTAACAGGTGATATTATCAAACAATACCCTGAACTTGGTGATAAACGAGTTGGACTTGGTTTGACTAATCGTATTTTGGAGAACTTTGAAGAAACAGGGTTTTTCCGTTATACCGAAGAAAAAGATGAAATCATCAACTCTATGATAGATAAGTGGGAGTTGTCTGATGCTGGTCTTGGTGCTGAAAACACTGAACTCAAAACAGGTTCTATTGTATTACCAAAGTATTTTGTATACGCGGAACTTTATGATTTTTCAGTGACTCGTGAAGAACAAGTAGAAAGACTAAACACAAGTATCGTTAATACCACACGAGTTGGTTTCCAAATCCGATTGGTGAGTGTTGAGAACGGGGAATACATTGTAGCATCAGGTCTTGGAGAAGCAACACAAAAAGGTGAAGGGTTCCTAGCAAACCCTGATATGGATTTCGCACAATCAACTGTTGGTATTGCAACACAAAAATCGTTGGAAACAGCAACAGTAAACCTTATTCGTAGAGCTGAAAGAAGAGGTTGGTTATAAGATGAATGAAGTGGTTATTTACCCTTCTACTGATTTTACTACCACAGGTTGTTTATAGTCAAATATTCAACCTTCGATACTCTTATACCGAAATCTGTTCGGAACAACAAAAGAGAATAACTATACCATTAGATTTGTCAGGGAAAAACACCCTGGCATTCTTTGGTTATAGTCGGACATTCACACCTCAAGAAATACAAAACAACGAACACATCCTTTGGTTAGAGGATATCTATTCCAAATGGAGAGAATACTACCCGTGTGCGGAAATCAAAGAAGTAGTATCCGAAACCGCAAAGTCCGCATCCGAAAGTGGTGATGTAGACCTCAACCAACCCATTGTTATTATGTCCGCTGACTTTGGATATCGTAACGGTGGAGTAGTTACTACATCAGGTGGATACAATCAAACCAATCTCAAAACAGGATTAGCTCGTGGAATGTTGATGACCGCAGGAACGGATTATGTTGGAAACATTGGTTATTTCAGAGTAAATCCAATCAGTAAAAAGACATCTACACTTATCAATACCAACATCTTACTACTCCAACAAAGTGTAGTGGGTAATCTTACCTTTGGGTTATTAGGAGATTTAGGATGGGCAGGTTCATACTTTGGACTACACACTCTAACATTCGGTAAGTTGAATGGTTATCCGTTTCAAGACAATACTGTAATGCTCGGACATACTAAAAAGATACTAAATACTCGTAGATTGGTATTATCTACCAATATGATACTCAGTTATACTTACAGAGTCAAAGTATTCAACTTGGAATATTGGTTAGAAGATTATGTAGGTATCAAACCTTTTGTAAATGTAGGGTTCAAAGTAACACCAACATTTGGATTGAATATCAGTTATACCACAAACATACGAACAGACAATATTAGTGATACAAGTAACTACGGAATATTATTAGGAGGGCGAGTATTATTTTAGGACTATTATTACAAATATTATCAATATGGGTAGCTGATCCTGTAAACTTGACTGACCAACAAATATTCAGTAATCCATTACTACAAAAAACTACGGTGATTGTAATGGAAGAACAACTCCAAATGAATACAGATATGAGGTTGGTATTAGAACAACAAGAAAGTGATATTCAAGTATACACAGAGTTTGTTGAGTATGTCCGACCAAACAGTGAAACAAGTATCGCTACCCTACGATCCAAAACCGAAACCGTTGGACTTGAAATGATTATAACCTTTGAGTTTCCAAAACACAACTTTACTCAAAAACTGCAATGCAAAGCAACCTTGGATAAAGAAATACGATCGAACTTTTTATCAGTAGAAGAAAGTGAAGAAGATTTCGCAGACAGTATGTTAATGAACTTGATAAAGAAAACGATTGATGTGTGTTACAAAGATATTGATACTCTTATCTTCTAAACAGCTCACTTAACTCATAGAAGTTAAACGTAACTCCAATACCCGCATACGGAGTAACACCTTGATACGAAAATCCATATCCACCAATCAATCCAATACCTAATCGACTTGGGACTCTACGGATATAATCATCTTCCGTCAAAACATTTCCAACATTATCACTTATTCGTATTTGTGGTGTAGTCGGTTGAGTTTGTATAATAAAGGTATCGCCACGTGGAACAAGTGAAGTTTCTACATTCAAGTTCAGTTGGAAATCATCAATAAACGTATCAGTTTCAATCGGTTCATTATTCTCAAAATCCCAACGGAAAGACGTATAACCTTTCATATTATACACACTTCCGTTCATATAGTTTACAATATCAAACGTTATGTTAAATACCTTATCTGTATTCATCCCACCTTGGGTAACCCTAATCGTATCTCTAACCACTTCGGTAACAATGACTTCTTCGGTGACTGTTTCAATCTTGATATTCTGTAACTCTTGTTCGTATAGTTGTTGTAATCGTTGGTTATCAGTTTCTAACTCTTCAATTAAATCAATGGCAAACAATATATCATCATACAACACTCTAATACTATCTTCAAGTTGAGTTTCTCGTTCGACATCTCTAAATACATTATCAAAGAGACCTTGACTAAACCCGACGGACGGTAACCAAAATAATATAACTAAAAGGGAACGAAACATATATTTGTTGAGTTTATAATAAATAGTTATATTTATATCAAAACACAATAGTATGAAACTAAAAGACCTTATCAAAAATCAAAAAGGATTGGGAGATACTGTTGAGGTAGTTACAACTGCAACAGGTATCAAAAAAACTGTTGAAACCGTTACAAAAGCAATTGGAAAAGAAGATTGTGGGTGTAATCGTAGAAAAGAAGCACTCAATAAAGCGTTCCCTTATAAAAAGTAAATGATACTAAAATCTGATATACTACGCGCTCAAGCGAATAGTAAGAGTGCGGCAGAAGCGGCAAGATATCTCAAAGTTGGTTACAAAACATATAAGAAGTGGGCAAAGTATCACGGTGTATTTGAGAATCTAAAAAACCAAGCAGGCAAAGGATTACAAAAGAATACCCAAAAACACTCTATTGATGATGTAATCACAGGTGATAGAAGACATTGGAATCTTCGGACATACGCTAGACAACTTATACGATACGGATACAAACAAGATTGTTGTGAATCATGTGGATATGATCATAAACGACCTGATGGGAAAGCACCCCTATTGTTACATTTTTTGGATGGAAACAGGGAAAATCATAAATTAGAGAATATTCAGTTACTTTGTTATAACTGTTACTATGTTGAGGTAGGTAGAGAACTCATTGGTGTTAAAATGAGAAGATATTGGACTCCGGACTACTTCAATCACTATAACAAAGAAGAATATACAAAATATGATGACTTTGAGTTTGATGATTTTGACCTCGAGCGTGTGGCTAAAGAAGATTTCATCGAGAACAAAAAGAAAGACGAAGAAGTAGACGAACTATTTAAAAAACTAAACAAATGACAGTTACATCAACCTTTCACTTTACCGTTCCAAACACAGAAATAAATTATACAATAAAACTTGGATATGAAGGGAACGTTTTACGAAGTTTTGAAGTTATAAGTGTATCACTTAGAGGGCGACCCACAAAAGCAAACGAATTACCCGACAATATTAGACACTTATACCTCGACCATTTACAAGGTAAGATAAACAATATACGTATTGTAAAATGAAAGTAATAAAATACTTCTATTCAGAAAATTGTAGTTTTTGTGAACAGATGAAACCTCGTATTACTAATCTTGTTAGACGTGGTTGGTCTATTGAGGTATTTGATGTTGATGAAGACACTGATATTGCAAATATTTACGATATCGGACGAATACCTACGTTTGTTTATGAAGTCGACGGAGAACAAGTCGAAAGGTGGACAGGATTGACGGAAGAAACAACAATACAAAAAAAATTAATGAGATGAAACGAATACAATACTTTACCGCATCGTGGTGTGCTCCATGTAGGATGTTAAGACCTGTGATGGAAGAACTTAAAACAGAAGGGTATAACATCGATATCATTGATATTGATGAAAACCAAGTAACTGCAATCGAACATGGTATCAAGTCAGTTCCGACTTGTATATTATATGATGGGGCAAGACCAATAGAAACTTGGGTAGGATTCAAACCCAAAGATGAAATCATTAAAATTTGGAACAATCATTAATACATGAGAAAAGGTTATACATTTGACGACTATCAACTCGTCCCACAATACAGTGAAGTATTATCACGTAATAATGTAGACGTATCCACATATCTTACCAATCAGATTAAGTTAGATATTCCTATTGTAGCATCACCAATGGATACAGTATGTGAATGGGAAATGGCGTCTACACTTATGGATTTAGGTGGTATAGGATGTATTCACAGATTTATGGGGAAGGATGAAAGAAGAGAACAGATTGAGAAAACGATAACCGAGAGTAAGACCTATACCAACGGAAATCGATGGGTGATGGTCGCGGTGGGGGTCGGGGATTACGAACTTTCGTGTGGAAAATTTTTCATAGAACATTTTGAGGGGGAAAATATAGCCCTTCTCATCGATGTCGCACACGGTCATCACACTCTTGTCGAACGTGCTATCAAAACGTTTAAAGACCATTCACCTAATACTCCTATCATAGGTGGTAACATCTCTACGGAACAAGCAGCGATTGACTTACAAAATTGGGGAGTAGATGGATTACGAATTGGAATCGGTGGGGGAAGTTTATGTACCACTCGAATTCAAACAGGTCATGGTATCCCCAACGCAACCGCGGTACAAGACATCAGTTTCGTTAGTGAAGTTCCCATTATCGTGGACGGAGGAATCCGAACAAGTGGCGATATCTCCAAAGCACTATCCATGGGGGGAAGTTCTGTCATGTTAGGTAGTCTGATAGCGGGTACAGAGGAAAGTCCCGCAAAAATCATTGAGACACCCAAAGGATTGATGAAGAGGTATAGAGGTAGTGCATCCCTAGACAACAAAGTCAGCAACGGACAAGACCCTCGTAATATCGAAGGGGAGTCCACCTTGGTTCCTTACAAAGGTGGAGTTAAATATACGATTAAACGATTACTTGATGGTGTAAAAAGTTCGTTTTCGTATTCAGGATGTGAAACATTGGAGGAATTTCAACGGAAAAGTCAATACATTTTAGTATCTGACTCATCAAAAATCGAAGCTAAACCACACTTACTACTATGAAAGACAAAAATACAAAATATATGTTATGGGGAATCCTTTTTATGTTAGGGTATATCGTTATTGGATACTCACTTGGATCACGGTGGGGATGGTCGTTAGGTATTTTAACCACTGTATTACTATACATGATATGGAAACCGTGGTT
>Ga0209953_1000588_pt1 | contig 12726 bp, 10 predicted proteins | sample SalPonred_H2O_MG_FD_185713 | JGI IMG/M metagenome (GOLD analysis project Ga0209953, IMG submission 185713) | Salt pond water microbial communities from South San Francisco under conditions of wetland restoration - Salt Pond MetaG... | ecosystem: Environmental > Aquatic > Non-marine Saline and... | reverse complement strand
AGTTCGTCATTAGTCCCACGTTCCACGATCGCACCGCCTCGACCCAGCACGATGATTTCGTCGGCATCACGGATCGTGCTCAATCGGTGAGCGATGATCACGGTGGAACAGCCGCGCGCTCGTACTGCGTCATCCATCGCCTTCTCGGTGCCGGTGTCCAAGGCACTCGTGGCTTCATCCATCACCAAGATGGCAGGAGCGCGAACCAGGGAGCGAGCGATTTCCAGGCGTTGTGTCTCGCCACTGCTGAAGTTCAAGCCACCTTCCCGCACATCTGCGTCGATGCCACCTGGACGGGACAACACCTCGTCGAGAATCTGGGCGTCGCGCAACGCCTGGTAGATCAATTCCTCTGGTACTGATTCGTCCCACATCGTGACGTTCTGGCGGACGGTGCCGGCGAACAACATGATGTTCTGATCGACCTTAGCTAGACCCTGGCTCATCACATGGGGATCGATCTCGGTGATCTGACGACCGTCATAGGTAACCGTGCCACTCCACGGCATGTAGAGCCCGGAGATCAGATTCCCGATAGTCGTCTTCCCGGCACCTGAGGGTCCCACGAGCGCCACGCGGTGCCCCGGGGTGAGCGTCAAAGTCAAGTCCCGGATCATCGGTGGCGCCGAGGAGATGAATCCGAACGAGACGTCCGTGAGTTCGAGTCGGCCACTCAAGGGTGTCTGTGCGCTTTGGATCGATACGCCGGAGTCAGCAGCGGCTTGCTCGCTCACCGTGAAGCGGGGGTCAAGGGGATAACTCAAGGCATCGTCGAGCCGTTGAAGATCCACTTGAATCGTTTGAATCTGACTCGCGGTGGCTACGAGCATGTTCACCGGCGCCACGATTCCTGCTGTCAGTGCTTGGAAGGCCAGCAGGCCACCGAGTGTGAAACTCCCGTTGATGACGGTGATACCGCCGATGACCAAGATCATCGCGTTCGTGACCAAGGTGACCACCGTGGGGACGGCGCTAATAATGGCGGTCGGGGTGACGAAGGATGCTTCGGCTGCCACCACCTTGGTTTGTTGCCCGGACCACTGGACGAAGACCTCGTCTTCCAGTCCGCTGGCTTTCACCGTCTCGATCGACTGAATCGCACCGATCGTGATGCTCTGCAAATGGCCGTTCTCACTCATCAACAGACCCTGGCCGACGGTGCGTCGGCGGACAACGGCCCGTAAGGCAACGACGTTCACGGCGGTAAGAAGCACCACCACGATGGTCAGGATCCAGTTGTAGGCGAACATCAAGGCGACATACGCGATGATCGCCACCATGCTGATGACCGACGCTGCCAATTGACCGGCCAGGAGCTGGGCCACCGCACTTGAGTAGCCCATTCGTTGGACCAGGTCACCGACATTGCGCTGACCGAAGAAGATCAACGGCAACTTGAAAATCCGGAAGACGAATTCCGCATTACTGCTGAAGGCGATCTTTGCTTGCACCCGGCCAAGCGCCCTGTACTCCAGAGAAATGAGCAGAGCTCGGGTTACGCCCACAAAGATGAGCGCGGCGATAAGGAAGCCGAGCGTGGTTCGGGCGCCGGTCGCGAGGACCTCGTTGACGAAGGTTGAACTGATGGGAGCCAGCAGTAGCCCAGGGAGCATCGCAGCCAGTCCGGCAATCACCGCGAAAACCACCCCGATGCGTGAACCGAGGACTCTGCGCACAAGTCCAGGTCCGGATCGATACGGGTGGCCACCCTTGGTGAACTCTTCGTTAGTGGTGAAGGTGATGGCTGCACCGGAATAGTTTTGGGTGAAGTAGTCCTGGCTGTACTTCACTCTGCCTAGACCGGGATCGTTGACATGGAACTTGCCGTCCCGCGCCCCCTCAAGCACCACGAAGTGACGGCGCTTCCACCAGACGATCGCCGGAGTCTGCAGGCCTTGGAGGTCATCGACCGTGCGCATCTGACCGTCAGGGACGAGCCCGTATTCCTTGGCGCCGTCCATGATCCCCACGGCGGTGGATCCATCCCGGGAGATGTGACACGCGACGCGCAGTTCGCTTAGTTCCACCCAGCGACCGAATCTGGCCAAGACCATCGCCAGGGATGCAGCCCCACACTCAACGGCTTCAATCTGCAAAACCGTCGGGACCCGATGGATGCCGTCGGTGGAGATCTTGGTGGTGGTCGCAGTGGCAAGCGCCACGTCAGCCCCCGGAGCCAAATAGGAAGGCGAGCGGGTTCGTCGCGACCTCGGTCACGATGAGTGTGGCGCCCTCACCAGAGAGAATTACCGGTTCTTGACCTGGCCTATTTTCATCTACGAGCGCCTGGAAGTCGGATTCGTCTTCGTACCCGACATACACCTCGAAGATGTCGCCTTGATCTGACTCCATGATGGAAGCCGCGAAGAAGGGATTCCCGGTGATCAATTCCACTCGGGCCTCGGTGACGGGAAACGGGCTGCGTGACAGGTACTTGCCTTGCGAGGTGTAGGTCTTTCCGTCGGTTCCCACCACAGAGACTTCCAGCCCGGGAGCGTTCTCGATGGAAGTGGCCAACTCCTCGGATGCGTAGACGAGCGCAGCGAGTGGCTCGTTGATATCCAACCCGGCCTTGGAGGGTTCCTTTCCGAAAATCACCGCCCGGGCGATCCGATCCCCCGCCGTCACCGGCGAGCCCAGGGTCACTTCCCAAGCCGAAATCAACACATCATCTTGTGTTGCGACGCCTACTGAATCACCACCATCGAGGGGGACGATCCGCGCGACTCCCGTTCCCTTCCCGATAACCGTTCCCACGGGGCTGAGTTGCCCAACGGTTCCGTCGATGGGTGCGGTCACCTGATAGACCAACCCGCCCCCTGCCGCAACTGCGTCTACCCGCGTTTGGACACTGATCTGTCCAAGGAGTGACCACGCCCCGGTAGCGGCGATCAGGAGAAGAACCGCCGTGAGCGCGACCCATGAGCGAGTAGATGTTGGGTTGCCCAAGTCCGGTAGCGCGGCTTGAGCCTGTTTCATGCCGGCTTGCGGGGATGGTGGCGCGGATGCGTCGGACATCTCAGCCTCCTCGGGAGGTCTTGGGGGAAATTCGGTGATCTATGCCTTCGTCGTCTGGTAAGTCGATCGCTGGCAGGCCGAAGATCTCCATGCCGGCCGCAACCCCGGCCATCAAGCGCTCATAGAACTCCGCTCGCGATCCAAGGTTGTGCTCGAGCAGATACTCATCGAGATCCTCAGGCGCTTCCCAGGAAGACAGATTGCTGAATACAGCCATCGCGGCACTCAAACCGATCTCCACGTGCCGGTGCGGTGATCCACTCATCACCTTCTCCTGGAATGCCGCGCCCCTGCGGGCAGAGCGGTACTCACCGCTTCGGCGCAGTTGGTTCAAGAACTCCGTGGTGAAGAGGGTGTACAAAGAACGTCCACTTACCCACGCACGAGCGCGGCGGACGTACGCCTCCTCCTCGACCCACGCAGCGATCTGCAGTGCGGTCATATCCAAAGCCGCGCACTCATCGTCGAACTGAGCTGGCGAAACTTGCAGGTCCGCCGCTAAGGCCTCGCGCGCTTGCTGCAGATCGTCCTTGGTGAGTTCGACGCCACTACCCACCATCAAGCGGTGCAGCGCCGTGCGCTCTCGCACCTCACGCCATACCTCGGCGGACCGGGTATCGGTGAGGCAGAAGAAGCGACGGATCTTGTCGAGTGAGATCTCATCCCCGCCATCACTGTCGACGACGACATCACGAGCGCTAGTCGCGGAGTATGCCAGGGAGAACGGCCGATCCGGGCGCTCTGCTTCAGGCATTGGACCCGGGGGAAGATCGCGGAGGGCAGCCAAGGCCAACCGCGCATCGGCGCCCTTGATGCTCACGCGATTACTCCGCAAGAAGGAATCAAAGTGCTGCACCCGATCTGCGTCCATCGACTGCAGCGTGCGCGCGTCGGAAACGCTCTCCAGCAGGTGTCTTTCCATGAACCAGCGCGCCTTTTGCTTACTGACGAGATCCCTGTGTTCGTCTTCGGTGATGACTCCTGAGTCAAGTGCCACCTGCAGTGACGCCCTGATGTCGACAAGGGCATCGGTTACCGGACGGAAGTCGAACTCTTCGTCGACATGCGACAGCGCGACCTCATCGTCGTCCTCATAAATTCCCGTGGCATATGCCTGATAGACCTCACCAATGCCGAGCATCCCGAACGCCGAGCATTCGGCTGCCCGAAGGGCACCCATACTGCTCGCCCCGATCACCCAGATGCCCTCGTGCATCGCTTCGATGATCTCTTTGTGATACGTCGCCATCGATTGGTAGAACGAGCCATCGATGAGTGCAATCGCATGCGGTCGGTAGCGATGCACAGCTGAAAGCAGATCGCCCATTCGAGCCGGAGGCAGATAGATGGCATCGGGGTAGATCGCTTGGGCTTGCTCCCGACTAAGCGACGGGCCGAGGAACACCACATCTGGGCCCATCAGGCCGCCTCTCCGTTAACGCGGCGTTCGATTGCGGCCCGAGCCCTTGGGCCGGGGGTGTAATGCTCGAAGCGATAGCCCTCGAGTCCAGGCACGATGACTCGCACAACCTGCACGGGATCTCCCGGCTGGGTGTGTCGCTTCACAAGGATCTGCGGCATCCCCGCGCGTGCCAGGCGATCAACGATCTCGGCGATGTCTCCCAGAATCGAACCGGTGCTGGCATTCGGGTGCAACTCGACATCGCATGCACCGGGATCGGGAGCGATGTGGTGATTGGAGTGCAACAGGGCAGCGTCGCGACCGCTACCGAATTGGTCGTCGCGCGATCCGGCGATGATCAAGCCCCGCGACTGCATCGCCTCGGTAACGGCCCGACACAGCGCTACCGACGGATCCAGATTGGTGCCGTACCCACCGAAAGAGCCCGCACGCACCACAGCAAGGTCGTGGACATACCCCTTGAAGGTGGGTACACCTAGTTCATCGGTGTCGTCGAAGACGAAGAGTCGAATGTCGGCTCGTTCGATTTTCTCCCGCAACGAGTGGAACGGATCCCCGTATGCAGCCGAGAGTTGGTCTAGGTCCAACGCTGGTTCATAGCCTTCGGTCGGCTCGTGTGCTCGCGCCATGGCAACCGCATCGCGCTCCACCAACTCGGTGAGGCCACTGAGGATTGCTTCGAAAATATTGTTGCCGCTAGCTAACCCATTGGACGAGGTGACGAACGTGCTGATCGTCAAGCGTGTGCGCAAAACGGCTTCGAGCAACTCCGTCGGAGCAGCAACAGGCTCTCCGGTCACAAGATCGGTCATCTCGGTCCAGTAGACCGGCAGACGGTGATTCCACAGCGCTGACTTCATTTTGGGTAGTTGGTCACCATCAGCGTGGGCTACACCTTGGGCGAGCAGATCGCTTTGCGTAGCCTCGAACCTGTCGAAGGAATCTTCTTCCCAATAGGTCTGCTCTATGGCTTCCATCATCGCGCCGATCTTGCTGGCTTCGGGGGTGAGACCTTTACCACTGCCATTTGACAGGGTCTTGCCCATTGGCTTGAGCGCTGTGTGTACCGGGATTCCCACTCGATCAAGGCCTGTCACGTTGGCTACTCGCGTTATCCCGTAGTCCGCGAGATAAGGAGAAACCCGAGCAATGGACTCCCCTGCGCTGGAGATGCGCGTTGCGGCTCCAGGGGTGCCGTCCAGCAGCACGCTTGCTTGGTCGTACTCCTCATCGGTGAACAAGGAGGGGAGCCGAGGCACCACCGTGGTGGAGATGTCCACTGCTCCGCCTCCTTGTTCCGACATCCGATTACTTATGCCGCTGCGCAAGCAGTGGCGTTGAAGTAGGTGTCGCCACCTGCAACATCGCTCATGGACTGCAGCTGGTCCTTGCTGGGCAGGGGGCTGTCCATCGTGGGGGCCGCGATTCCGGCCTCCTTCAAGATCTGCGCGCGCTCGGAAACTGTGCCCGCATCGTGTAGACGCTGCGCGAGCGCCGGATCATTCTTCATCGCATCCAACATGGCGTCGTAAGACATCTGGATCCCTTCACTGATCGACTGAGTGCTTCACGACTTGTGAAGCAATTCGGAAGTTACGGCCCTGAGGACTAATCTCCAAGGACGTCCTGTGCACAACGTGCGGTTATCCGCACACACACCAAGATGAACAGCAGATGACCCATTGCTCTGATTCAATGCAAGAAGCACGATCAGCCGGACATGATTCCCACGACAGTTACGGAATTGCGCGGAGCAATTTTCCGGTCGCAGATCACCGAGACCGAAGTCTGGGATCGCCATGCAGCACGCATTTCTGATCGCAATCCGCTGATTCATGCACTCGTCGACATCTCGGATTCCGGGCCAACGACCGGGCTACAACACACCGCGCACGCGCAACAAGCGGACGACAGACCCTTGCAGGGAATCCCGATCGTCATCAAGGCCAATCGAGACACGCAAGGCCTGCGCACTGAGCACGGGTCAGAGGCGCTCGCGGGGCGGATCCCCACCAGCGACCATCCCTTCGTCGCCGCGATTCGACGAACCGGTGCCGCAATTATGGGCACTGCTGCTTGCTCGGAGTTCTCGCTGCTGCCCTCATGTGAGCCCCTTGCCCAGTCCGCGGTCGTGAATCCCGTCGATCACACGAACGGAATCGGTGGCTCGTCCGGTGGATCCGCTGCGGCAGTTGCTGCCGGACTCGTGCCCCTTGCCCACGGCAATGACGCCGGTGGATCCTTACGCTTACCCGCAGCCGCCTGCGGGCTCGCCTCGATGGTGACCTTTGTTGGAAACACGGCGGCTGGCAGGCTAGCGGCGGGCGAAGGTTTCATCGCAAACCAAGTCGAAGATCTGCTCGCAGCCCATCGGGCTATGCACATGCTCCCGCACGACCTAGGGCCCCCACCTCAACACCCTCGGGTGGCGCTGATTCTTACCGCCCCGGACGGCTCCCGTGCCGCGCCGTCGATGGTCGGCCAAGTCATGGCAGCCGCACAACTGCTCGACGATTGGTGGGTCGAGGAGCCTGAACCCTTCGGCAAGCATCCCTTCTTGGCGCAGCGTTTCGCCGCTCTTGCGCCGCAGGCGGGTGACCGCATCCGAGAACTAGTGGGTGCCGACGATTCCGAACGTCTCGAGCCTTACACCCGCGAATTCCTTGCTCACAGCACGCACGTTCCGCCAAGCCACCGACGAGAAGCACTTCGGCAGGCACGCGATTTCGCCCGCCAGTATGTCGGCCACTATCTCTCCTTCGATGTCCTCATCTCGCCCATTCCGCCCTCACCAGCACCAGGCACAGTCAATGGTCAGGGCACGATGAGCGATCTCAGCCCCATAACCGGAGGCCTCACCGCCTTCACCTGGCCAGCCAACATCGTCCGCCTGCCATTCGTGACGGTCGGATCTGTGCAGTTCGCATCCCCTTCTGGACGCTTCAGTTCAGCCTTGCTAGCCGCGCGGCGGTATGAGGCCGACCGTGCTGACCCAACGCGGTCAATCCACATGACCTCACCCCAAAACCTGTAAGGCTCAGTCAGCGACGACGAACGTACCGGTGCCATCCACCTCGAGGATGTAGACGGGCACCACCTTGCGATTACCCGTCTTCGGGTCGATCGCGATCTCACCGGTTGCACCCGCGAAACCTCGCGTTCTGTCCAACTCCTGAAGCAGAGGAGCGAAAGCGGTGCTGCCGACCTCTTCCATGGCGGCGAAGAGCACGTTGGCGGAGTCGTAGGTGAAGATCCCCCACACGCCTGGCTCACGATCGAAGGCGCGCTCGTAGTCGCGAACGAATTTAGCTGCTCTCGCCCCCGGCATCTGCTCCGCCGCCGGAACACCGTTGAACACACAACGTTGGGCTGTTTCGAGATCGACGTCAGCCACGAAGGCCGGATCCACATTCGCCAGTCCCATGAGGCATGCCGGCCCATCAGCAGCACTGGCCTGCAGCGCCGTGGCGATCTTCGCGCCCTCTGGGTAATAGGTGCTGACATAGACCAGATCCGGGGCTAACTCGAGTGCCTGGGTGACTTCGGCGTTGTAATCGCTTTGACCCTCGGCAATGGGGATTTCGGTGACGGTGACACCATCAGCACGCAAACTGTCCGCGAGCCGGTCCGCCATGTCTTGGGTGAATTCCGAAGGATCCACCAGCATCGCCACCGATGATGCTCCCGAGCTTTGCACGTAGGCCACTTCCGAGGGTGCAAGCTGATCGTCCTTGGGCTGAACCGTTATGCCAAGCCCATCGGTCGCGTTCGACGATGTCATATGGACCGGAGCGATGCCGCTGTCGAGGTACAGCGGCAGATTGATGACCCCGACCGCAGAGTTGTAGGGCCCGATGACAGCCACCGCTTGCGCATCTGCGGCCTCCTCGACAACGCTGGCCGCCAGATCCGGGTTGGCTTGATCATCGACCGGCACCACCTTGATGCGCCGCCCGAGCACGCCGCCGCTGGCATTAGCCTGCCGGGCTGCGAGTCGAACCCCACGCAACATGTCACGGCCATTGGCTCTCTGCGGTCCAGACAATGGCATGTCGACCGCGATGACGATAGGTGCGCTGCTGCTACTCGGCCCACCGGCGTTCGCAGAACCCGCGAAGGCAGAAGCCGCCACCAACGCTCCGACACAAACCGGGGCGAGTAATCCAAACTTCATGCCCTGCTCCCAACACATCTGACGGCGCAACCTGTGTTGCCTGGAGCGAACAGTAGGGACCAGAACATGACCATGACCAGCTCAAGTCCGGACGATACGAGTAGAAACCGAACGTCTTCGCCGCCGGCATATGGTTAGCCCGTTAGCGTCGCCGTTCGGGGCGCTACCACTCCGCTTTCACTCTTTGGAGGACATCAATGCGTAAGGCAATCCGCGCACTTGCCCTTAGCTCGCTCCTTGGGGCGATCGCTCTCGTCAGTTTGCCGACTGCGAGCGCATCTGAGTTCGAAAGAACTGAAACAGTTCGGGTTTATCACGAGGCAGTGCAGCCGACGGCAACGAGCGGAACTGGCATCGGAGCCGTCCGGACCTTCTTCATCCCAATGGCCGTCGATGGGGTGCCTGCAGATGGTCAATACCTCGCAGGAACGCTGACTACTTTGGTTGAACTCCTACCCAATGGTCAACAGTTGCGAGCCTCGAATCTCGTCTTCGTCTTTGGCGCTGAAGCCGATCAGCTCGTGGTGGGTGGCGTTTCCCAATACCCAGTGGCCGGCGCGACTCTAGCCCCCGGGCAGAAGACCACCCGTCCAGTTCTCGGGGGTTCGGGCAAGTACGCCAACGCATCCGGTGATGTCGTCTCAACGAACCTCGGCGCTGACGGTTGGACCCACGTCTTTCGTCTTACGATGCCGATAGTTTCCTAGGGCGCGCCAAAGGCCCGAGAATCGCGCTCTCCTCCAAGGCGCCGCGGGAAATCGTCGCGGTAACGCAACACCAGCCGTCGGGATCGATGGATATCGCTGGGACGTCATCTGCCAAGGAACCCAACCCGATGCCCCGCTCAACGGGGAACGTGGGGCCGTTCCCGTTGTCCCGAGCAAGAATCCGCAGGTGGGAAGCGGTCAGCGAAATCGCGAAGTTGACCGCCTTGGCCCCACCATGCCGCGATGCGTTGCTCGCCAGATCGGCAATCAGGGTCTCCAGATTTCGCACAAGAATGGGTTCGGCGTTGATTTGGTCGGTCGCTTCGGGGGTAAGCGACCAGGTCACCTCCAAGAGGCCAGACCACTGGGAGCGCAACGCGTCGAGCACGTGCCACGCGGACGGACGCTCACTGTAGGGATCAAGCGCCGCACGCGCGAGATCCTCCTCGCACTCCCGCAGAAGAGCATCGAGGTCAGCCAACTCCTCATCGGTGATCTGATCACCTACGAATCGCAGGGTCATTCCGACCGTTGCCAATCGGCCTTGGATCGGTCCATGCAACATGGCCGCCGTTTGTGCTGCCATTCTGTCGTACTGCCGTTGCATATCGACATCCAATGCGTTCAACGCATCTCGTGTCCGGGCAAGTTGATGAGCGGAGTCCAGCCACACGCGCCGATCAGCCACGATCAAGGACACCGCCGTGGTGACCACCGTGCCGACACCCCAGACAAGGACTTCAAGCCATCGACTGCCGTCCGGGACCAACCACACGGTCACGGGGGAAATCTCGACCAGCGAGGTGATCAAGGCGCCGGATAGGACGACTCCGCCCGCCACACCAATGGCGTTTCCACACGCAACGAAGACCAAGGGCGGCCAGGCTTTAGGCAAAGGTAGGCGCGGGAGCATCCAGGCCATGCCCGTCAAGCACGCGAAACTGATCATCACGGCAAGGAGCAATCTCACCAGGGTTTCGGGAACCGGTGCGGGTGCAGCGAAACCCAAAGCCAATAGCGCAACGAGAGCCGAGGCGGGCTCAATGCGTGCTCTCGCTGCTGCAAGCACTGGTCTCTTTGTCGGGACAATTTCCACTACCTCGGGTTCAGCAAAAAGCGGCTGACCTAACTTGGCCGATCGATCCGCCAAGTGCTTCATCTCGTGACTGGCTTCGCGAACAAGACTGCGGCTTTCCTCCGCGATAGTGGATGCGAGATCGGCGAAACCCGAGGCCGGTCCGACCACATCGCGGGCCGAGAAGACATCGATCAACTCCTTCAAGGCCGGTGCGATGGTGCGTTGAACCAGGGCTGCGAGGCGGGAGCGCTCCTCATCAAGTGCAGCCCATCGGTGTTCGGTTTCCGAACGCAATCGCGCGACCCCGATCCGAAGCCCCTCGGTTGTAGACCGCTGCAGGGCATTGACTCCCTGGAGTCCTGCGATCAGGAACATCCACACCAAAGAAGACGCAACACTCAAGAGAACAGTCAGGCCTGTCACCCGCGCCTGGCTGACGACCTCGATCTGGGAGACGGATACCTCGGCGAAATGGCGAACCACCGGCATCGCTGTCCACAGCAGTAAAGCCGCCAACCACATGTGTTCCTTCGGCATCACCGCTCGCAGCGCTCGCGCCACTACAGCTCCAAGAGCGACGACCCCCACGGCCACCAGCACGACCAGCCCTACTGAACCAAGGTCCGGTGTCCAGCGATAGGCACGAAGACCACTGGCAATCAGCACGAATGAGCCATAGATAACGAAGGTGCGCGGACTAAGGGCGAAGTAGGCGACTTCCTCCACTAGCCCGGATCGCGAGACACCCAGGGAACGCCGGAGTCTTGCTACGCCAATCACCGGATGACGATTCGCCCGGAGTTCCACATGGCGGCAGCTTGCACTCGGGCGTTGACGGCGGGCGAGTTCTCGATCCCGAGCGCGGTGAACAATCGCTGAACCATGGCCTCGGCAGCGCGCAAGGTTGTCCCCCGTTCTTGCGCAATAGCGGCATTGGAGTAGGCCGCCGCAAGCAAACGCAATACGTCACCTTGCTCACGGCTGAGCTCAATGACCGCGGATAGGTCAACTTCGACAAGTTCGCGATCTCGACCTCCGATGGCGGCGGTCACGGCTTCGGAAAGTTCTTCCGGAGACTGGACGGCGCTCTTGACGACATAGACAACTTCATCCGGCAGACCATCGAAGGACGAAACAGCAAGATCTGGCGAGGTGTGGGCCGTGAGGACAACCAGACCGACCCACGGATAGTCGCGCGCTAGCCGTTGACACAGATCAACGCCTGAGGGCCCTTCCCCTAGGTCGAGATCACACACCACCGCATTCGGTTCATCCACCTCGATCAGCGCCATTGCTGCTGCGATCGACCCGCAAGACTCCACCGACCAGCCCAGCCCCGCCAATGCTCCGGCGACCAAATTTCGCGTGAATGCTTCGTCCTCGACCACCAGTATTCGACCGAGTGACTCCATCGTCTGCACACCGCATCGTAAGCCTGACCCGCTGATCCCCTTGTGTGTTTTCCGAACATGGCAGGAAGTCGAACTTAGGATCTTGCACCCGCATGATGCTTCACTCCGGGCGTGTCAAACATTGACGGGCGCATGGGTCGCCGAAGTTTCCTTGCCGTTCTCGGGCTGTCCACCGGGGCAGTCACCCTCATTGCCTCGCCCGCGCTCACGCTGGCAGCCGTCGATTCCAGCAGCAAGACCGATCACCGCCTCTACCGGCGGGGGCTGTTTCGCCGCGGTTCCACGTGGACTACGCCGGATGGCAGTCTCGTGGTCAAGCGCAAGCGCGCAATTCGCTCCCACGGCGGTGAGGCGCGCTTTGATAGAGACTCTTTCGAAGTGGTCTTCGCCAAGAAATCCGGTAAACACCCCGGCCATGGCACCACCACATTGACGAATGCAGTTGGAACGCAGGTCCCCCTCCACCTCACACAAATCCGTCCCAACCGCTATAGCGCTGTCATCCATCGCCAGCCCATCCCCGGAGGCAACTCGTGAACCGCAACATTGGTGACACGTTCTTGTGGACGTCGTATTGGGGCGACATCCAAGGCTGTCTGCGCTGCGACGGTGCCAGTTATTCGGTTAACGACTACGGCGCCCTTGCGGCTGCTCTTGGAGCCACCCCAACCGACGCCGGTGAATTCTCCGTCCCTGACTTGACGGGCTCGGCTCCCGCGAATCTCATTCCCTATGTCGTTGCCACGGGGACATTCCCGAGCGACTCTCCGGTTCCTACTCCCAACTATCGCGTGGTGGATGATCACTACCTAGGAGAAGTCGACTACTCCAGCGACACTTATCCGCCATCGGGATGGGCTGTGTGCGACGGCTCGCTGTTGCCCCTCAGCCAGAACACAGCGCTTTTCTCACTC
>Ga0209953_1000587_pt1 | contig 12730 bp, 13 predicted proteins | sample SalPonred_H2O_MG_FD_185713 | JGI IMG/M metagenome (GOLD analysis project Ga0209953, IMG submission 185713) | Salt pond water microbial communities from South San Francisco under conditions of wetland restoration - Salt Pond MetaG... | ecosystem: Environmental > Aquatic > Non-marine Saline and... | reverse complement strand
TTTGCACCATCACCAAGCCTGCCTTACCGTCTCGGCCAGCGCGGCCGGCGACTTGCATCAGCTGCGCGAACAACCTTTCCGGTGCCCGGAAATCTTGTGAGAACAACATCGCATCGGCATTAATCACACCAACCAAGCCAAGATTGGCAAAGTCATGACCCTTGGAAACCATTTGCGTGCCAACTAAGATATCCACCTCGCCGGCATGCACCTGCTCAAACAAGCCCTCGGCACTGCCTTTGCGACGCGTGCTGTCGGCATCGATACGCGTGAGCCGCGCATCCGGAAACAGTTCAGCAATGTGTTCTTCCAATCGTTGCGTGCCGCGGCCCATGGGCTGCAAATCCGGGTCCCCACAAACGGGGCATGCTGGTGGTGCGGCACTTTGCGCACCGCAGTGATGGCATTGCAGCCGCATGCGCCGGCCCTGTGCACGATGCACCACACTGTAAGCGGTGCAATGCTCACATTGGCTGACCCAGCCGCAACTGTCACAGTGCAACACCGGTGCATACCCGCGGCGATTCAAATAAACCAGCACTTGACGACCCTCAGACAGGGTCACTTTCATGGCCTCTAGCAAATGCGGCGACAAGCCTTGATCCATCTTCAAGCGACGGGTATCAACCAGCTTGACCTCTGGCAATTGCCCGGCGGTTGCGCGCTTGGTTAGGCCCAAGCGTTGGTAGTCACCGCGTTCGGCCTTATGCCAAGTCTCAAGCGACGGCGTGGCTGACCCAAGCACCACCACGGCTTGCTCCTGTCTGGCACGCCAGATCGCCAAATCACGCGCCGAATAGCGCAAACCCTCTTGCTGCTTGTACGACGTGTCGTGTTCTTCGTCCACCACGATTAAATCAATGTCCGGCATGGGTGCAAAGATCGCCAAGCGCGTACCCAACACGATGCGTGCCCGCCCATCATGGGCTCTCAACCATGCGCCTAGTCTCTCTCCGTCAGACAGTCGACTGTGCAGCACAGCCACTTCGTCGATACCGACCACACCACCGAGCCTAGCTAGGAGCGCTTGCGCAAATTGGGGCGTCAAGTTGATCTCGGGGACCAGAAACAACACTCGAGCGCCGCGAGCGAGCACCGCTTGCGCGGCCGCCAAATAGACCTGGGTTTTACCGCTGCCGGTGATGCCATGCAGCATATAGGCTTGAAACCCTTGCGCCTGCGTGATGTGCCTGACGGCATCGAGCTGCTCTTCATTGAGCTCGATTGGCTCGACGGTTGCTGCTGGAGCTGCCTGGGCACTCGATTTAGCGAGTCGTTTTTTTAGGCGCTCGACAGGCCCTTGCTGACCCGCCCGCTTTCCCTCGTAACTGCTGACACGACGCAACGGCACTGGAAGTGCAGGCAAGACCACCTCGCCCATGGGTCGCTGATAGTACGAAGCCGCAAACGCCGCAAGCTCTAACCACTTTGCTGGCAGCGGATCTAGATCGCGCAGAACTTTCTCAATCTCGCGGATGTTCTCTGCGGCAAGGCTCGGGGTAACGTCGCATTGCGTCACAACACCAATGAGCCGGCGCCTACCAAAAGGCACGATCACCCGATCGCCCGCAACCACTGGCTCGGTCGCGAGGTAATCAAAGGGCCCGCTCAACGGCACATCGAGTGCCACACGGCAGTAGCGTGTGGCACTCGATACCGGACTCGATGTCGGGCTGATTGATTCCATGAGTTAAAGTGATTTCTCGGTTATGAACGTAACGCGCTGAGACAGGGAGAGTATTTGAGAGCTGGCTTATTAGCCTGCCCATAGCCTGTGGATAACTTTGGGGAAAACATTTTCGAACTGTAAATTTTTACGACTGTCAAGTTGACTAAAAGTCGCATTTAACACCCATTTGATTTAAATTAATACTTGTAAATCAATAGTTTATAAAACAATTGCGGGTAACTCCCTGATGAAATCAGGGTTTATACTCCCTCACTTTTTTTCTGTGCATAACCCAGTTGATAATGCCACGAATTTGGGCGTCACTGGCACAGTAATCAAGCATGGTACTGGCGGCTATGGCGATGAACTTCATCCACAAGTGCGGCTACATGCGCTGGTGGCGTGAATTGGGAAATCCCGTGCCCAAGGTTAAAAACGTGACCGCCCGAGCCAACCGGACCAAACGAATTGATTACCCTTCTGGCCTCCGAGCGCACAGCCTCTTCGTTGGCAAAAAGCGACATTGGATCCATGTTGCCCTGCAAGGCGACTTTGTCGCCGGTACGCTGGCGCGCTTGCGCTAGGTTCATGGTCCAATCTAGTCCTAAAGCATCACAGCCGATGGCAACGATCTGCTCAAGCCACAAACCACCGCCTTTGGTAAAGACGATCACTGGGATCATTTCGCCGTCAACTTCGCGTGTCAGACCATCGACGACCTGACGCATATAGGCCAAGGAAAATTCTTGGTACTTGCCGTCGGGCAGAACACCACCCCAACTGTCGAACAACATGACTGCTTGCGCACCAGCGGCGATCTGTGCATTTAAATACGCCGTGGTCGCCCTGGCATTAATGTCCAGAATGTGATGCAACAACTCTGGACGGTCATACATCATGGTCTTGATTAAACGGTATTCGCGGGTTCCACAGCCCTCGACCATGTAACAACCAATGGTAAAGGGGCTACCCGCAAAGCCGATTAAGGGCACTCGTCCGTCGAGTTCACGCCGAATCATGGTGACCGCATCAAACACGTACTGCAAGTGCGCCATATCCGGCACCTCAAGCGCCTTAACCGAAGCTTCGTCTTGAACGGGTCGTTCAAACTGTGGGCCCTCACCAGCCACAAAATCAAGCCCAAGGCCCATGGCGTGCGGCACGGTCAATATGTCAGAAAACAAAATCGCCGCATCCAGTGGGAATCGGTCCAATGGTTGCAAGGTAACTTCGGTCGCAAACTCAGGGTTCTGTGCCAAACCCATGAACGATCCCGCGCGAGCCCTGGTCGCACGATATTCATCAAGATAACGCCCGGCTTGACGCATTAGCCAGATGGGTGTGTAGGGTACGGCCTGTCGTTTCAGTGCCTTTAAAAACACATCATTTTTTAGCGCAGCAAAACTCACGGGCTTGTCCTGTAAAAGTCATTTGTCACAGATTGTACTTAAGGTTGCACTATCCATTTGCCGATATCCCGTGGCGGCGCATTAACCCCCAGAAGGTTCTTCTATCTTTGCGAGCAATCCGGGCTGCATCACTAATATTGCCTTGGCTGCGCTGCAGCGCGGCACGCAAATACTGCCGTTCAAAGAGATCAATCATGCGTTGTTTGCTCTCCTTGTACGGTCGCAATGGCCATGACAGCTCAGACACGCGCAATGGATTAGGTGCTGACCAACGCTGTGTGTGCTGTTCCGGGTTCACCTTATGTAAACCTGACGGACGTGGGTCAGCGATATGGCCTGCACCGAGCGCTGGTTCGCGCAACGGTATGTAGCGGGGCGTGCGACACACTGCCGTGATGAGTCTTGCCCGAAACTCCTGGGCACATACTGGCCATCGCACAAAGTCAGCCAAACCAAGTTCGACGAGATCGACCAAGGCACCAGACTGTAAGTCATTGACCAAGGCAATGATAGGTGTCGTCGGGCTTTTGGGTAAAGCCGCCAAACTGCGCCGCGCCCAGGCCAAATTGTCGATCGATACAGACAACAACAACGCATCATAACGACGTAACTGAACGACAGAGCGCGCCAACACCCGGCTGTCGTCGTTGGCAAATGGAGCACTAACCGAGTCCATTGCATCTTCTCGTTGGCCATCTAACCATGCGAGCTCATGCATTTCAATACGCTGCAGAGCTGGCTTGAGCTCAGACAAAGCCAATCCGACCCATTTTTGGTGTTCTGGCGTACGTAACCAAGCCAAATCAATATGTTGTCTCATGCGATTCTCCTAAAACAAAAGCCCTGTAGCGTACCGACTACAGGGCTTTATTTCTATTCGGAGTTATCACATTGTGGAGATTACTCGGCTAGTTCATCCCGCGGGTCGTACCGCGCAACTTACGCGCAGCCATTGCCTGGGCAGCCAACATCTCAAGCTCAGCCTGAACCACAGCAATATCCGTCTTGTCTTTGGCATTACGCAATGATTCTTCGGCCTGACGACGCGCTTCTTCGGCCTTCGCCTCGTCAAGATCCGACGCACGAATCGCTGTATCAGACAACACAGTCACATGGTCTGGCTGGATTTCGAGCAAACCGCCCGCCACAAATATCGACTCTTCCGTATCATCCGCCAACACAATCTTCAGTGTGCCGGGACGAATTCGGGTGATCAGCGGCGTATGACCCGGCAACACGCCGAGTTCGCCCGCCTCACCCGGCAGTGCCACAAACTTGGCCTCGCCTTCAAAGAGGGACTGCTCAGCGCTGACAACGTCAACTTTGATCAAGCTCATTTCGCTTCCTTATTGAATCGTCTTGGCTTTTTCGAAGGCCTCGTCGATAGAACCCACCATGTAGAAAGCCTGCTCGGGCAATGCATCGCATTCACCATCGATGATCATCTTAAAGCCGCGAATGGTCTCTGACAGAGGTACGTACTTGCCGGGTGAACCGGTAAAGACCTCAGCGACATGGAACGGCTGTGACAGGAAACGCTGAATCTTACGTGCGCGAGCCACCGCTTGCTTGTCTTCAGGTGACAGCTCATCCATCCCCAAAATTGCGATAATGTCACGCAGCTCTTTGTAGCGCTGCAGGGTTTGTTGAACACCACGAGCCACGTTGTAGTGCTCTTCACCCACCACGTTCGGATCGAGCTGACGACTCGTTGAGTCAAGCGGATCAACGGCAGGATAAATACCGAGCGACGCAATATCACGCGAGAGCACCACGGTTGAGTCCAAGTGCTGGAAGGTCGTTGCAGGCGACGGATCAGTCAAATCGTCAGCGGGCACGTAAACGGCCTGAATCGAAGTAATCGAGCCGGTTTGCGTCGATGTGATGCGCTCCTGGAGCACACCCATTTCTTCAGCAAGAGTTGGCTGGTAGCCCACAGCTGAAGGCATACGACCGAGCAATGCTGACACCTCAGTACCTGCAAGCGTATAACGGTAGATGTTGTCGACAAAAAACAGAATGTCACGGCCTTCGTCGCGGAATTTTTCTGCCATGGTCAGACCAGTCAAAGCCACGCGCAAACGGTTACCCGGTGGCTCGTTCATCTGACCAAACACCATGGCCACTTTATCGAGAACGTTGGACTCTTCCATCTCGTGATAAAAGTCGTTACCTTCACGAGTACGCTCACCCACGCCGGCAAACACGGACAAACCGCTATGCTGCTTGGCGATGTTGTTGATCAGTTCCATCATGTTCACGGTCTTGCCCACACCGGCACCACCGAACAGACCAACTTTACCGCCTTTGGCAAACGGGCAAACCAAGTCAATCACCTTAATGCCGGTTTCAAGCAACTCGACCGATGGTGAAAGCTCATCAAACTTCGGTGCGGCCTGGTGAATAGCACGTCTCTCATCACACTGAATCTCGCCGGCTTCATCGATAGGACGGCCAAGCACATCCATGATGCGACCCAACGTACCTGTGCCAACCGGCACAGAAATTGGCGCGCCGGTTTTAGCCACGGCCATACCCCGACGCAAGCCATCGGTGCCGCCTAGTGCAATGGTGCGAACAACGCCATCACCAAGCTGCTGCTGTACCTCGAACGTCAAGCCTTTTTCTGCGAAGGCGCTCGTGTCATCGGACAAAGTCAGTGCTTCATAAATGTGCGGCATATGGTCACGGGGGAATTGAATATCAACCACTGCGCCGATACATTGAACGATGGTTCCGTTGCTCATTTGATTTCCTTACTCGATCACTTGTAGCGTTGTTCGGATGGGACTGCTGACCGGTGCGTCTTACACCGCAGCGGCACCCCCCACAATTTCTGAAATTTCTTTGGTAATGGCAGCTTGACGGGTCTTGTTGTAGACCAGTTGCAAATCACCAATAACCTTCTTGGCATTATCTGAGGCAGCCTTCATGGCTACCATACGAGCAGACTGTTCAGAGGCCATGTTCTCTGCAACTGCCTGGTAAACAACACCCTCGACATAGCGCTGCAGCAACTCGTCGATGACAGCCTTGGCGTCTGGCTCGTATATGTAGTCCCAACCATACTGGCCACCCAATTCCTCAGCCGTCTCCACTCCCTCAACGGGGTGCTCGAAGACCGCAGCTGGATCCGCGAGCTTTCCAGGCAATGGCAATAACCGGAAAAACACCGGCTCCTGACGCATCGTATTAACAAACCGGTTGGTGGCCACATAAACCTTATCAACCTTGCCGTTGAGAAAGTCATCCAGTTGCACTTTGATTGCACCAATCAGTCGATCAAGTTCAGGCGTATCACCCAAACCGACTTCTTGTGTTACGACATTGGCACCGACGCGCGAAAGTACACCTAGCCCTTTATTGCCAAGCGCGGTGAACTGAGTCTTGACGCCCTGTTCATTAAACTCCGCAAACTTGCCGAGCACCAAACGCATGATGTTGGTATTCAAGCCACCGCACAGCCCTTTGTCCGTACTCACAACAACGATACCGACACCCTTAACCTCATCACGCTCGAGCAGATAGGGGTGGTGGTAGTCAGGATTAGCCTGCATCAAATGCGCGGCCATGTTGCGGACCTTAACGGCGTAGGGACGCCCCGCACGCATGCGCTCCTGAGCCTTACGCATCTTGGAGGCCGCTACCATTTCCATGGCTTTCGTGATCTTTCGCGTGTTTTGTACGCTCTTGATCTTGGTTCGAATTTCCTTAATTCCTGCCATTGCAGTTCCCGGGTTCCGTTATCTCAAGCCAACGAGGGCCTTAGAATGTGCCGTGCTTTTTGAAATCCTGCAGCGCAGCAACCAATTCAGCCTCGTCATCCTTAGAAAGCTCTTTGGAACTTTCAACGCGCTCAATGAACTCCGGATGTTTGGCTTTCAGATGGTCCTTCAAACCTTTCTCAAACGACAGCAACTGTTCGACTGCAACATCGTCGAGATAGCCGTTATTGACCGCAAACAACACCACGCCAAGCTCCCAAACTTGCAGAGGCTGATATTGAGGTTGCTTAAGCAACTCAACCACACGCTTACCGCGTTCAAGTTGGCGACGCGTCGCATCATCGAGGTCAGAAGCAAACTGCGCAAAAGCCGCAAGTTCACGGTACTGAGCCAAGTCAGTACGAATACCGCCCGAGAGCTTTTTAATGATCTTGGTCTGGGCAGCACCACCGACTCGCGACACCGAAATACCAGCGTTAATGGCAGGACGCACACCCGCATTAAACAAATCGGTTTCGAGGAAGATCTGGCCATCCGTAATAGAAATGACGTTCGTTGGCACAAAGGCTGATACGTCACCTGCCTGAGTCTCAATAATTGGCAGCGCGGTCAATGAACCTGTCTTGCCCTTGACTTCTCCATTGGTATGTTTCTCGACGTAGTCGGCATTCACACGCGCGGCACGTTCAAGTAAGCGTGAGTGAAGATAGAACACATCACCTGGATAGGCTTCACGGCCTGGTGGGCGGCGCAACAACAGCGAAACCTGACGATAGGCCCAAGCCTGCTTGGTCAAATCATCATAAATGATCAGCGCATCTTCGCCACGATCACGGAAGTACTCGCCCATGGTGCAACCGGCATACGCTGACAGATACTGCATGGCCGCACTTTCAGAAGCAGCAGCAGCGACCACAATGGTGTATTCAAGCGCGCCGTGCTCTTCAAGTTTGCGCACGACGTTGTTGATCGTTGATGCTTTCTGACCAATAGCGACATAGACGCACTTCACGCCCTTACCCTTTTGGTTGATGATCGCATCAACGGCAACTGCCGTCTTACCTGTTTGGCGATCGCCAATGATCAACTCGCGCTGACCACGACCAATCGGCACCATGGAGTCAATTGACTTCAAGCCGGTCTGCAGTGGTTGAGACACAGATTGACGCTCAATCACACCAGGCGCGACCTTTTCAATCACATCGGTTTGCTTGGCTTCGATCGGGCCGCGGCCATCGATGGGTATACCCAGCGCATTCACCACGCGGCCAAGCAGCTCCGGACCAACTGGCACTTCAAGAATACGACCGGTGGTGCTTACGGAGTCACCTTCAGAAATATTGGTGTAGTCGCCTAGAATCACCGCACCTACCGAGTCACGCTCGAGGTTCAATGCGAGGCCGAAGATGCTATTCGGAAACTCTAGCATTTCACCCTGCATGACGTCCGACAGTCCGTGAATGCGACAAATGCCATCACTGACCGAGACGACAGTACCTTGCGTACGAATATCCGATGAGGTGCCTAGGCCCTCGATTCGGCTCTTTAGAAGTTCACTAATCTCTGACGGATTGAGTTGCATGTTCAGACTCCTGATAACTTTTCGTCGGCTTACGCCATCAGCGCTTCGCGCATGCGATTGAGCTGCGCCTGCACAGACGTGTCGAGCACATAATCACCCACCACCACGCGAACACCACCAATTAAGGTTTCGTCCACGGTCACATGGGGCTTTAGCTTTTTATTAAATTTCGGCTCAAGCAGCTGCACGAGCTCGCTAACTTGTTCCTCAGTCAGGGCGTACGCACTGGTGATTTCAGCCTGCGCCACGCCTTCGGCCTCGTCCTTTAACACCGCAAACTGCTCGGCTATATCAGGCAACAGCAAAAGCCGGTCATTCTCAAGGAGCAAATCGATGAAATTGTTCAACGGTTCGGTGAGGCGCTTCTCATCGATCAGCCCCCTAATCAACTTGCCGCGCTGTTCGCTGTCAAGTCTAGGGTCAGAGACCGCTTGACGAACATCCTCTAGCTCAACGAGCTCAGCCAACAACTGCACATGGTCAGCCGTTTCCTGCAAGCCTTCACTGGAAGCCTTGACTGCCGCGAACAAAGCCTCAGCATAGGGACGTGCGATGGTAGAGTTTTCAGCCATGTGTGCCGCCCCTTTAGAGTTGGGTCTTTAGCTGCGTTAACAGCTCAGCATGGGCTTTCTGATCCACTTCGCGCTTGAGGATTTGCGCCGCACCCTGAACTGCCAGAGTAGCGACTTCATCACGCAAAGCTTCCTTGGCGCGCTGGGCTTCTTGCAATGCCTCTTGGCGAGCCTGCTCCACGATACGTGCACGCTCAGCTTCAGCTTCTTTGCGCGCTTGATCAATGATCTGCGCGCCGTGCTTTTCAGCGTCCGTCAAACGGGAGTGCAGGTCAGCCTTCGCTGACTCCTCCATGGCCGAAATCTTGGCTTGGCTCTGAGCAAGATCTGTTTTACCTTGCTCAGCAGCCGCCAATCCCTCGGCAATTTTTTGTCGGCGCTCTTCGATCGCCTTCGTGATGGGCGGCCACACAAACTTCATCGTGACCCAAGCCAACACGAAAAATACGATCATCTGAAAAAAGAGTGTCGCATTCAGATTCACGGTTCTTTCCCTATCACACCTGAACACCTGGCAACATACCGGCCAAGCGCCCGATTTTACTAATACTCACGGCCGACATTGACCGTGAGTAGCGAGTGCGCACTGCCAATAGCAGTGCACCCAAAGCCAGTAATCAGACGAACGGGTTTGCAAATGCAAACAGCATTGCAATACCGACACCGATCAGGAACGCAGCGTCGATCAGACCAGCCAGCAAGAACATCTTAGTTTGCAGGGCGTTCATCAGTTCAGGCTGACGAGCCGAAGCTTCAAGATACTTGCCACCCATCATGCCGATACCGATGCAAGCACCAAAAGCACCCAGACCGATAATAAAAGCGCAAGCGAGAGCAACGAAAGCGACGTTGGTCATGACAACTCCTTGGTTAATGTCTCAAATCAAAAGTTAAAAAACAAACTACTCTTTAAAGCCAGCCAGGCAACGCCAAGCTAACTTGTTAGTGCCCCTCATGCGCTTGGCCGATATAAACCAGCGTCAGCATCATGAAAATGAACCCTTGCAATACAACAATCAATATATGGAAAAGTGCCCACACCGTGCCAGCCAAAATATGACCAACACCGAGCGCCAGACTCGCCGCATTAAAGCCAGTCCATGCGCCACCAAGCAAAGCGACGAGCATAAACACCAGCTCACCGGCAAACATGTTGCCAAATAGTCGCATACCTAGTGACACAGACTTAGCGGCGTACTCAACGATGTTGAGGAGGAAGTTGGCCGGTGCCAATATCACCGCAGCAAACCCATTCGCATGAAAAGGCGCCGTAAACAGTTCTTTGACAAACCCGCTGGGACGCTTGATTTTGATACCGTAGTACAGCATCAAGAGCAACACCCCAAGCGACATTCCAAGCGGTACATTTAAGTCAGCCGTAGGCAGAATTTTATGGTAGTACAGTGGATCACCTGGCGCATAGCCCAAACCAGTTGTCTTCCAAATCCAAGGCATTAAGTCAACAGGCACCAGATCGAGCGCGTTCATCAGCACGATCCACAAAAAGATCGTCAAGGCTAACGGGGACACAAATTTACGCGTTTCCTCACTTGGCACAATACTGCGAGCTTGCTGCTCGACCATATCAACGAGCAGCTCAACAGCAGCCTGAAACCGACCCGGAACACCCGGCGTTGCCCTACGGGCTCCGCGCCACATGAAGAAAAGAACAATCAGGCCCATCAGCATGGACCAAAACATTGAGTCGTAATTGATGACATTAAAATCGGCGATTGAGCCTTGCGGCCCGCCGATATTATTGTTGTTCACCAAATGGTGCTGAATGTAATAAGACTGGGGGGAGACGTCACCAGCGGCAGCCATGCGAACCCTTACATTGTGCAAGGACCTGAAGTGATCAGGCCCTGATTCAACACTCGAAACGAATCTATACGCTTCGACCCATAGTTACTTACCCAGCTTGCCACCCGTAAACAGCAAACCGAGCCAATATCCTTTTAAGGCAGCGATCAATCCAATCACCGCCGCCAACCAGTCCAGCCGCCCTCTCTCGAGATCCGCTAATAGCCACAGCAGGCCCAAGGCCACCAAGACTTTCAAAGCGTTCCCCACCAGAAACGTTCCAGCGCCTGCACCCTGCGGTTTATAAGTTGCCAGTAACAAACGCAACACAAAAACCGCATTCGGTGCGAGATAACAAAAGGCTCCTAACAATACGCTGAGAGCCGAACCCACACCTGAAACCAATCCAAACACGAGCGAAACCGCTAAGACCGACACAAACTGAGACAACAAGACTTTCAGCAAGTCAAGACGAGCTCGTTGCGCTATCCGTGCTTTTTCTTCCTCACTGAGCACAACTTGATCAGTGGCCGTCGAAGACATGTAACTCATACCAGTCACCTACTACCACCGCTCGCCATTGTGCTTCACCAACCCTTCAGAGACCTGACACTACCTCGATCAAGGCTCGTCATGCCTACTGCGACCCGACATAGTTGTCGTTTTGAACCCACCCTTGTGGGGCACATTTACTTAAACAACAAACCTGCTATGACGAAGTCGCTAATGCAAAGCCATCGGAGTATACCGTGTTTTCCCCTAGATTTGCAAAGCCCCCTATCGGTGCTTAAAAACGGGTGCGCGCTTGTCCACGAAGGCTTTCATGCCCTCTTTCTGATCGTCAGTGGCAAACAGAGAATGAAAGGCCCGACGCTCAAATAGAATGCCCTCTTGCAAGCCGCTTTCATAGGCGCGATTAACCGCTTCCTTTGCCATCAGGACCGAGGGCAGTGACATCGATGCAATCACAGTAGCTGCATCTTTGGCTTCATCTAGTAACTTTTCTGCAGCGACAATGCGTGAGACCAAGCCTGAACGTTCTGCCTCTTCGGCATTCATCATGCGTCCAGTGAGCACCATGTCCATGGCCTTGGATTTACCAATGGCGCGTGGCAATCGCTGCGTGCCACCCGCGCCAGGAATGACGCCAAGCTTGATTTCCGGTTGCCCGAATTTGGCATTGTCCGCCGCAATGATAAAGTCACACATCATCGCCAATTCGCAACCGCCACCCAGTGCATAGCCGGCGACAGCTGCAATGATCGGCTTACGGGTACGTGCTATGGGATCCCAATTACGCGTAATGTATTCCGATTGATACACGTCCATGTAAGACCAGGTAGCCATGGCGCCAATGTCTGCGCCAGCAGCAAAAGCTTTCTCGCTCCCCGTCAAGACAATGGCACCGATCTCATCATTGGCAGCAAGTTTGGCCAGCGCTGCGCCGAGCTCATCCATCAAGGCGTCATTAAGGGCATTCAGCGCCTTGGGTCGGTTCAGCGTCAGAATGGCAATACGACCTTCGATGGCCTGCAAAATCAGATTTTCACTCACATCTTTCTCCTGTCATTTTTGTGAACCTGCGATTTAGCTCTAAGATACCAGCATGACGTCTCAAACACTACACCACACCGTTGACCCTCACGACCTCGCCGGTCACAGGCTCAGAGTCACTCTCTCAATCCCTAAAACCACCGGCAGCACGCAGGTTGTAGGTCTACCGGCATGGATCCCTGGCAGCTATCTCATCCGTGACTTCTCGCGACACATTGAGTCGATTCGCGGCCGACATGGCGGCCAGTGGCACCGACCCCGCAAACTTGACGACCACCATTGGGCCTTCGATGGCTGTCAAGGCAGTCTGACTGTTGAGATCGTGGTGTACGCCTGGGATCTATCGGTGCGCGGCGCACACGTTGATGATTCGCACGCTTTTTTCAACGGCACGTCGGTGTTTTTAATGGCGAAGG
>Ga0209953_1000586_pt1 | contig 12732 bp, 14 predicted proteins | sample SalPonred_H2O_MG_FD_185713 | JGI IMG/M metagenome (GOLD analysis project Ga0209953, IMG submission 185713) | Salt pond water microbial communities from South San Francisco under conditions of wetland restoration - Salt Pond MetaG... | ecosystem: Environmental > Aquatic > Non-marine Saline and... | reverse complement strand
CGCAAACCCAACACTCAGGGCGCTTGATGAAAGTCATGCTGCAAGGCACGGACGCGTTGTGGATGATTTGGCTGGGTTTTTTGCGGGATTATTTTGCTGCGTTTGTGGCCATTGTGGTGTTGATGCCGGTGGCGTTTTATTTGAATGCAGCCATGGCGAGTCTTTTGTTGGTGCTAAGTCTGTTGTTTGTTGTGCTGACACGGATGGTGCTTAAAAAAACCGATCAACTGCAGCAGGCCGCTGAAGGACACTTTTCAGATATGGCCGAGCATGTGGCTGACAGCTTGGGTAATATGGCGCTGATTCAAAGTTTCGCTCGTGTACAAAACGAGGTAACCACACTTCGCAACCTCAGTCACCGTGTGGTGGGTGCGCAGTTTCCCGCGCTTTCGTGGTGGGCCATTGTCAATGTCCTGACACGCTCGGCGACCACGTTAACCGTCTTGGCCATGCTGTCTCTTGGGTTATGGTTATTTAGTCTGCAGCGAATCTCGATAGGCGAGATTGTGACCTTTATCGGGTTCTCAGGGCTCATCATTGGGCGACTGGAGCAATCCGTTAGTTTTGCGAATCGCTTGTCGGTTGAGGCGCCCAAGCTCAGAGAGTTTTTTGAGGTGCTTGCCGTGGCCCCAGAGGTGAAAGAAATCGACGGTGCGATCGCGGTTGGGCGTCTGTCGGGAGCCATTGAGTTTCAGTCTGTCTCATATACCTATCCGGGTGCTGCCCGCGCGGCGGTCTCTGAGGTCAGTTTTAATGTCGCACCTGGTCAGACAGTGGCGCTCGTGGGGCCCTCAGGTGCCGGCAAATCCACCACATTGGCGTTGCTGTGCCGTTTTTATGACCCGGCGCAGGGTCAGATTCTGCTAGATGGTCATCGCCTGCAGGACTTAGAACTCACGGCCCTACGCAAAAACGTTGGTGTGGTGTTTCAAGAAACCTTTCTCTTTAATCGCAGCGTGGCAGACAATCTGCTTGTGGGTCAGCCTGACGCATCGATGGACGCATTGCAGCAAGCTGCAAGAGATGCCTGTGCACTTGAGTTTATTGAAGCTTTGCCACAAGGCTTTGATACGCCTGTCGGTGAGCGTGGTCGGTTTTTGTCGGGTGGGCAGCGCCAACGGTTAGCGATTGCCCGTGTGTTGCTTAAAAATCCGGCCATTGTGGTGCTAGACGAAGCCACGAGCTCACTTGACGCACAGACCGAGCAGTTAGTGCAACAGGCCATGCGCCGGGTCAGGCAAGGCCGAACCACGTTGGTGATTGCGCACCGGCTGTCGACGATTCGTGATGCCGATCAGATTATTTACATTGAACAAGGGCGGGTGCTTGAACACGGCTCGTTTGAGACGCTTGTGGCACAGCAGGGTCGATTTGCCCGTATGCTGGCCACGCAGTTTGAACAACAGGAGAAAGCAGGTGGGTGAATTCTCGGCGCAGTGGCTTAGCCTAAGAGAGCCGGTCGATCATGCCGCGCGTAGCCAACACGTTTGTCAGGTCATGTTGCAGGATTTGCGTCAGCGTAAGGGTCAGACACTTAATGGTGTTCGGGTGCTTGATTTGGGTTGCGGTTCAGGGTCGAATTTGCGAGCGTTGGCACCCTTGCTCGGTGAGAATCAGCACTGGACGTTGGTCGATTACGACGATGATTTACTTAAAGCGGCGAGTCAAGCCTTGCAAGACTGGGCTCAAGCGGTGATCAGCGTCGATGGGCAGACGTTGGTGCTGCGGCAGTCCGGGTTCACCATGACCGTGATATTGCGGCGTGCCGATTTGTCTCAAGACCTTTCAGCGCTGATGGCCTTGCCGGTTGATTTGGTGACGGCTTCCGCGTTGTTTGATCTGGTGTCATCAAAATGGGTGGCTCAGTTTGCTGCTGCCCTGCAAGCCCCGTTGTATGCGGTGTTGAGTTTCGATGGGCAGATGAGTTGGGAGCCGGAACACGGACTCGATGCCTCGGTGGTTCAGGCGTTTTGTACACACCAACAGCAAGACAAAGGCTTTGGGCAAGCATTGGGGCCCAACTCGGGTAGTTATTTGGCCCGGGCGCTAGGCGCTAAGGGCTTTGAGGTGACCTGCGACAAAAGCCCGTGGGATGTTCAGTCATTGCCGTCGGCCTTTCATGACATGCTGATCGATGGCATTGCATCGGCAGCCACGGACATTGGTGGTATCGAACCAGATGTCCTTGATCAATGGTTGCAAAGCCGACGAGTTGCACAACGATGCATCATCGGTCATGATGACCTGTATGCCACTAGAAACTAAATTCGACTTGGATCGGCCCTGATGCGTTTTTTATTACGAGCATTGCTGTTTATTGTGGCCAGTCTATTGTTATTACTGGTTGCAGTCTTTTTGTTGCTACCGACCTCACTGGGTACATCCTTTGTTGAGGATCGTCTTAGAAACTCGGTGCACCCGCAGCTGCAAATCAATGGGCAGGTCAGTTTAAGCGTGATGCCTAGACTGGGCTTGTCGCTTACTGACGTGACTGTCCCAAGCGGGCAGGGTGCTTATCCCTTGGTTTCGGTTAGCCAGGCGCAGTGGCAGTTGGCATGGTTGCCATTGTTGTCTGATCGATGGGTGTTTGAGACGATCTATTTGCAAGGTATTCAGGTGTACCGGTCCCATCCCACCTGGCAGCCTCTGATTGACGAGTTTGATGGTTTCCAGTGGGTACGTGACGGTCGTTGGTGGCCAGCAACACCAGAACAGTCGGCAGACCCGGACACTTGGCACGTGGTGATCAAGCAGGCTTTGGTTGAAGATGTCTCTGTGATAATCAGCGATCAAATTGAGCAGCCATGGCCGGTGGTGACCCTTAAGCAGGCGCAATTCACTGCCGACGGTCGTTGGCCTGCTGTAGCTGGCAGTCAAGCTACCTTTGGGTTGCGCGAGTTGTCGGTCAACGATGCTGATGAGCTTGGCCACATGCCAGCGCTGCTTGAGCAGCTCGGTATAGCTGAAGATAATGCCTGGGATGTGCTGGCGCTCGATAGTCAGTGGCAAATGGATTCTGATGCGTTGCAGTTGGTGGAACTACAGGCCAGCGGCCCGTGGGGTGAGATGTCAGCTAAAGAAGGCCAAATTGATATTCCTTCTGGCGCGATGGCGATACCCGTGAAGGCTGTGCTGACCAACGCACCGAAATTAAAGACACGCGCACTGCAAGTCAACGTTCGGCGTTCGACGCTACAGTTTGAGCTCATAGGAACCGTGTCTGAGCCTGGGGTGCAGTGGCTAACCCCACAAAAATCGACGCCATAGCAAACCAACACCCTAGCCAACCAACACACACTTTGATGATGAAACCAATGGAAATGATTGTAGGATGCACGCCGTCAAGCCACGAAGATGCGGCGCGATTTGCTCAACGCTGGTTTTTAGTGGATGCGCAGGATCGGTTTTGTAGTCATGCACACCAACAAAAGCTGCTCGGGGTACAGATTGACATCAGCCATGGCAATCTGGTGTTACGCGCCCCTGGCATGCTTCGTCTGGATATTCCGATGGATGTGATTGAAGATGACGACAGCGTTTGTCGCGAAGTGGTGGTCGGTGAACACACCGTCAAAGTGGTCGATGAGGGTGATCTGCCAGCCGTGTGGTTTGGTAACGTCATTGGCGCGCCATGCCGACTGGTCAAAGTCCATCCTGACGAGTCAGTGCCAAAATTTGAATAATTTGAGTAATTTGAGTAATGCTAGGCAATGTGGCGGTGACAGAGGTTTTAACAGCTTAGTTAAAGACCTATGCTGTCGCTGCTTTTTTAGCGGTCAGGTCACGATACTTGGCCATCAGCGTTTCTTGGCCTTCCTTGAATTCAGGATGCAACTCGATACACGCCACGGGACAAACCACCTGACACTGCGGCTCATCAAAGTGCCCAACACATTCGGTGCAAGACGACGGGTCGATGACGTAAAACTCCTCGCCCATTGAAATAGCATCATTGGGGCACTCAGGTTCGCAGACGTCGCAGTTAATACATTCGTCGGTAATTCGCAGCGCCATGGCGGTTTGACCTTTAGCCTTATGTTGCAGGCTAGCTGGGTGTTTTCCTAGCCATGCGGCCAAGATTGCTCGAGTCGTTCTTTGGACTTGGCTTGCAGCCAACGCTCGACTGAAGGAAACACAAATTTACTCACATCGCCACCTAGTAGTGCGATTTCCCGCACGATCGTCCCGGAAATAAATTGGTATTGATCCGATGGCGTCATAAACAGGGTTTCGACTTCTGGCAACAAGTGTCGGTTCATCCCGGCCATCTGAAACTCGTATTCAAAGTCCGATACGGCACGTAGTCCGCGCACAATGACTCGACCGCCTTGGTTACGCACAAAGTCTTTGAGCAGTCCTGCAAAGCTCTCTACCTTTACGTTGGGGTAATGACCGAGTACTTCGCGGGCAATGTCGACCCGTTCTTGCACGGTGAAGAAGGGTTTTTTGGCGCGGCTATGGGCCACACCAACCACCACTTCATCAAACAGGCTCGCAGCCCGCCGGACCAAGTCTTCGTGGCCACGGGTCAATGGGTCAAATGTTCCAGGGTAAATGGCAGTAATCATGAGGTTTCGCGACGCTGTAACAATTGATAGTGTACGGCACCGGCACGCCCTTGACGCAGTGCAATATAACTTTCTGGCGGTTCAATTGCGTGCTCACACTCAGCGTAGACCAATCCATCGGCATTGAGCAAGGGCCAGACGTCATCTAGTAAGCCCGGAAACCAGCCGCTCGAAAAAGGTGGGTCGAGGCAGATGAGATCAAATCGCGTGTTATCGAGCCTTGTTAGCGTATATTTAGCTTCACCTGCGTGAATTCGGACATTATTCGCCTTTAAACGGTCGCGCAATTTGCGCAAGCCCGCGATCGCAGTCGGGTTTTGTTCAACCATTTGCACATGTGCAACACCTCGAGATGCTGCCTCAAATCCGAGTGCACCTGTGCCGGCAAATAGATCCAGCACTTGCTTATCTTCGAACTCGCCCTGCCAGAGGTGATTGAGCCAGTTAAAGAGGGTCTCTCGAACCCGGTCAGGCGTCGGGCGCAATCCTGACACGTCAGGCACGTCAATTGGCGTGCGACGATACTGACCACCTACGATCCGAATATACTTTGCCATTATGTTCAGATTCTTCCGCAAAAAACAGCCTACCCCGACGCCTGATCAACCATCAGCGGCGGATCATGTCGAGCCAACCGAGGCCAAACCGACACATGACCAAAGCGATCATGCGCCTGCGTCCATTATCGCCGATGAGGCTGCACCGACAATGGATGCGACAGCGCCCTCGGCAGTCCCCATTGCTGAGCCTGAGCCTGCACTTAAATCTCAAACTGACGTCACGCCGCCACCGGCCAAGCAGTCCTGGATGCGGCGCTTGCGCCAAGGGTTGGCGCGCACCAGCATTGGTGGTTTGTTTGCGGGTAATTCGGTTGATGAGGCTTTGTTTGATGAGCTTGAGTCAGCGCTAATCATGGCTGACGCTGGGGTCAATGCCAGCACTGCCATCATGCAGACGGTGCGCCAGCGGGTGCGGAAAGAGCGCCTTGAGAGCGCCGATGAAGTTCGGTCGGCACTGTGTGATGTACTCGCGGAGCACTTAACGCCTTTACAGAAAAGTTTCGATGTCGGCTCGGTCAAACCGCTGGTGGTCATGATTGCAGGTGTCAATGGCGCCGGTAAAACAACCTCGATTGGTAAGCTCGCGCATGCTTTGCAAGCCAACGGTGCCAAGGTATTGTTGGCCGCAGGTGATACGTTTCGGGCGGCTGCCCGGGAGCAACTCATTGAGTGGGGTAATCGCAACAACGTATCAGTGATTGCGCAAGAAGGTGGTGATCCTGCAGCGGTGGCATTTGATGCAGTGGCCGCTGGGCACGCCAGGCAGATGGATGTGGTGATGGTTGATACCGCAGGTCGCTTGCCTACTCAGCTCAATCTCATGGAAGAGCTAAAAAAAATCCGCCGTGTGATTCACAAAGCCGATCAGACAGCACCCCACGAGGTACTGCTTGTGGTCGATGGCAATACCGGACAAAACGCGCTGGCTCAGGTCAAAGCGTTTGATGAAGCCCTGGGTCTAACGGGACTGGTTGTTACCAAGCTTGACGGCACGGCCAAGGGTGGGGTGCTTGCAGCCCTGGCCGCGGGCGCTCAGGGCTGTCGCCCTGTGCCGGTCTATTGGATCGGCGTGGGCGAACAACTTGAGGATTTGCAGCCATTTGTGGCGCGCGAGTTCGCGCAAGCACTAGTTGGTCTAGACTAGCTAACCCCAGAAGTGATCAGCTTGGGCTAGGCGCTTAAAGGCTGCTTGCGCGTCTTTGTCCAGCACGCTCAAGCGTGATGCGATCCAACCCACAGCAAACCAGGCTGAAGGCTGATCGTCACGCATGCCTTCGAACTTCTCTCGGGCGACGTACAGATCGTTCATTTCACCGAGAATATCTTGCACTTGCGCTAAGCTGCGTCGATAGTTTTTAAGTTTTTTAGCGGGCAGCAACGACTCTGCAAACTGCAGGCCGTAACGCAGGCGTTTACCGCGTTTCCTGACCTCATGCTTGGCCTCAAGCGGCAGGTCAACAAACTTCAGACCATCGGTCAGCACACGCTGATGCCACTTGTAGAGCTGTTTACTAAGTGCGGCATGCAGGTCCGGTGTTTTAGTGCTGGGTTTAGCGCTGGTTTTATCGGTGGTTCCTGTTGAAGTCTCAGTCGTCTCGGTGTCAGCCTGTAGTGGGTGAGCCCCGATGGTCCAAGCCAATAGCTCAACGAGCCAGCGTTGAAACGCCGCGCTTTTAGTGATGCTCATGGAAGGTGCTTGTTCGCCTTGGCCAGCGAGCTCGAGCGGCGGTTGGCCGGCGGCGCTGAGCTCGGGCATCACGGTTTCTCTAAGCACATCATCATCGCGGGCATCGCCAAGCGCCGCGAAATGAGCCTTGAGCTCTTCGCGCCAAGGCTCGGGTGGCAGCGGTGAGAGTTTTTGAAATAACGACCAAGCTGAACGCAGGCGCCGGATGCCAACGCGCAACTGGTGCGTGTGCTCTGGGTTGCCGGCCCGATAATGACCGGCGGTGTCAATTTCCGCCAAAACGGCAGCATTTCTAGCGATTTGGTGCAAGCATTCCATGGTCACGGCAGACAGGGCCTGAGGGCAGGTCATGTCGCGACGCAGTTTGATGGCGCTAGCGCCGCGCGGTGCCCAATATGACGCCACGGCCTTAGCGCGTGTAGCTGATGTGGCGGCATCCTCGAGCTGTCCGAGGTTGGCCAGCCGGTTGGCTAGCGCCGCTAGTGTCGTGCCACGCTCAGCTTTGCTTCTCAAGTCCAACACCAGGCCGTAGGCGCTTAGCCACTTCAAACCCAATAAAAACATGGCGTGTGGCTGACCAGAAACAAGTTCGAACTCGACTTCGGAGACCGGCAGTTTTAATTCACCTGCTTGAATATGGCCGCGGTCAAGCGCGACTTCGACCAAACCTGCAGGCGTGCGGATGCGCCGAAACAGTCGTTGCACATCGGTTTCATAAACCATGGCAAGTTTGTCGCCATGTTTGGCAATGATGCGTTTGGCCGGGGAGTCACTAAAAACTGAGAGATCGAGGCTTGGGCCGGGGCGGGGGGCGTTGAGCTCAATTTTTTCCAGTTGGTGCCCACCAGGCATTTTGAGGGTTTGTACCCACCGACGCCCCTCAAGGCGTAGCCGCAAAGCAACGCCAGCTTTCGCTAAATCAGCATCCGGCGTATCAAAATATTGGGCGCGCAGGCGTACACTGGTAGCAACGCCACGGCGCACGGCTTTCTCTACACCGGCACGGGCCTCGCGTGGTACGTGTAGTTTGAGTTCTTGTTCAGACATGACGGATAGACTGAGTAGATGACAACTTAGCAGTGTAGTGTTTGTCTCCTTAAAAATGATGACTTGTCATTAAATCTTCACAAAAGGGGCAATGGGTCTGATGCGGTATGCCGTCAATCTATAATTAACTCAACGCTCACGATTTAACTCAAAGGCTTTGTATGTCTTCCGTATTGGATATGGCCAAGCGCGACGCTGATTCGCGGGCGGCGGTCATTTCGCCGACTAACGAGATCATTGACGATATTCGCGCCGGCAAAATGGTGGTCCTCGTTGACGAGGAGGACCGAGAAAACGAGGGCGACTTGGTGATGGCTGCCGAGTTTGTCACGCCTGAGGCCATCAATTTCATGGTCACACACGCCCGCGGTCTGGTGTGTTTGACGCTGACCGAAGATCGTTGCCGTCAGCTCAATTTGCCGTTGATGGCCGACAGCAATGGTGCGGCTTACGGCACCAATTTCACGGTTTCGATTGAAGCGGCTGAGGGCGTGCATACCGGTATTTCTGTGGCCGACCGAGCGCACACGATTCGCACCGCCGTGGCCAAAGACGCCGAGCCTGCCGATCTGGTGCAGCCGGGGCATATTTTTCCGGTGCGGGCAGTACCTGGCGGCGTGTTGGTGCGTGCCGGTCATACCGAGGCTGGTTGTGATCTAACCGCGCTTGCGGGGCTCACGCCATCTGCCGTGATCTGCGAGATTTTAAAGCCGGACGGCACCATGGCACGCCTGCCGGACTTAATCGAATATTGTCAGACGCATCAACTCAAGATCGGCACGATTGCAGACTTGATTCAGTACCGCAGCGAGCACGAGTCGGTGGTCGAGCGCGTGGTGCGCAAAGACATCACCACACCGTGGGGACCGTTTTGTATGACGGTTTACCGCGACACGGTGCAAGGACGGCCGCACATCGCATTGTCCAAAGGCGAGGTCGGCCAAGACCGTGAGGTGCTTGTGCGGGTGCATGAGCCAACCACGGTGATTGATCTGCTTAACGCGCAAGGATCGGGACACTCGTGGGGCTTTGATGAGGCGATGAAAGTCGTGGCCCAAGCGCCTGACGCCGTGGTGGTTTTGCTCAATGCTGACACCAATGCCGAACTGGTGCTCAATCAGGCAGCGCTGTTAGGCCAGCCCGATGATGCCAATGAACAGGCGGGTCGGTGGTCTAAAGGCATGGATTTACGCACGTACGGGCTCGGTGCCCAGATATTGAGAGACCTCGGTGTAGTGCGCATGCGACTGCTTGCTAGGCCGCGCAAGATGCCGAGCATGATGGCTGGCTTTGGGTTAACCGTTACAGGTTACGATGAGGCTCCAGCCGACCGAATTCATTCACAGGAAACGCCATGAGCCCCTACACAATCTCCCCCGACTTAAATGGCGAAGGTCTGCACATTGGTATTGTGCGGGCTCGTTTTAACGAAGAAATCGGATTGATCCAGCTCGAGGCCTGCCTAGGCGAACTTGAAGCGTTGGGCGTTGATCAACGCGACATCATGGTGGTATCAGTGCCGGGCGCGCTCGAGCTGGGCATCACGCTGGCGCAAATGGCAGAGACCGGTGAGTTTGATGCCTTAATCGCTCTTGGTGCCGTGATCCGCGGTGAAACCTATCACTTTGAAATTGTCAGCAATGAAAGTGCCGCTGCCATGTCGCGTGTGGCGCTTGAGATGGGCGTGCCGGTGCTCAATGGGGTGTTGACCACTGAAGACGAGGCGCAAGCGCACGAACGTGCCGCGGGCAAGGGTCGCGATTGCGCGCAGGGTGCCGTTGAGATGGCGAACCTGACGGCTGCACTGGAGCCCGAGCAGGCTGACGACGAAGACGATGATGACAATGACGACACCGAGCAGGACCGATAACAGCTGTCATGACCAATCCTACAAAAACGCCAGCATCTAAAACTGCTCCGAGTGCCCGTCGCCGTGCCCGCGAGTTAGCACTACAAGCCTTGTATAGCTGGTTGGTGCAAAGCCGTGCTGAAGATGAGCAGGCCAGTGAGTTTGGTGCCATCGAGGCACACTTGCGCGATGACCCCGAGTTCGAACTGGCTGACCAAAAATGGTTTGCGGTGTTGTGGCAAGGCTGCACACAAAAAGCCAGCGATTTGCGTGAAACCTTCATGCCGTTTGTGGATCGTCCCATCCAAGAGCTTTCGCCAGTCGAGCACGGTGTGCTGTTAATCGGTACGTTTGAGCTGACCCATCAGATTGATGTGCCTTACCGGGTCGCCATCAACGAGGCAGTCGAACTTGCCAAGTCCTTTGGCGGTACCGACGGTTTCAAATTTATTAATGGCGTGCTCGATAAAGTGGCTGCCCAGGCGAGACCTGCCGAAGTCACGCGTGCGGCATCAGCGCGGTCATAGCCAGACATATGGCGCTTGGTGAGTTCTCGCTCATTGACCGCTTCTTTAAAAGCGCTTCATCGTCCGATGGGGTTAGCTCTGGTGTTAGCGTTGGTATCGGCGATGATGCAGCGGTGATGGCATTGCCAGCTGACCATCGTCTGGTCGTCTGCAAAGATGTCTTGGTTCAAGGGCGGCACTTTTTTCCTGATGTGGCGCCTGACACCCTCGGTCACAAATGCCTAGCGGTCAATCTCTCTGACTTGGCTGCCATGGGTGCAACACCGATTGGTTGCTTGCTTGGTATCGGTTTACCCACAGTCGATGAGACTTGGTTAGGTGCGTTTGCTGATGGCTTTAACGCGCTGGCAAAGCGTTACCAGTGCCCGCTTATTGGTGGCGATACGGTTGGTAGTGATCAAGGGTTGTTTATCAGCGTGACCGCACTCGGCGCTTTGCCCATTAAGCACACCGGATTGTTGCGATCCGCCGCCCAAGTCGATGACGATATTTGGATCAGCGGCAGCTTGGGTGCCGCTGATCTGGCTTTGCGCATCATGCAAGGAACACTGGCTGACACGGCAGCAGCGTTGCCGAATCTGCGCGCAGCACTAGAGCAACCAGCGCCACGGGTTCAATTGGGGCAGCATCTGTTGGGTGTCGCGCACGCAGCCATCGATATTTCTGATGGGCTGGCGCAAGACCTTGGTCATGTTTTAAAGGCAAGTAAAGTGGGGGCGGTACTCGAGCTAGATGCATTGCCAGCGCATCCAAACATCCAGGGATTTGATCGGGCAGTGCGCCAAGAGGCCCTGCTGCATGGTGGGGATGTCTGCGAATTGTGTTTTACCGCATCCCCACAGAAGCGTTTGGCCATTGAGCAAATTGGACAAGCACTTGCGCTACCCTTGACCCGAGTCGGAACGATTCGAGCCCAGCCAGGTTTGTTGGGTCAGCAAGGCGACGGCAGTTATATCGAGATCTCGGGCCGTGGCTTTGATCATTTCTCCGGGGGGCAACCATGAGTGGTTCCAATCCAACGAGTCAGCGCCACCGGGTGCAATGGCCCACGGTGGGTTGGGTGTTTGGTCGCCCACACCGTGCCTTGGCATTCGGGTTCGGTAGTGGCTTGATCCGACCTGGTTCCGGTACCTGGGGTAGCGTGGCCGCATTGTTGGCTTGGTGGCCTTTGGCTGCGTTGGTGCCGTGGGGCTGGCTGGGGCTTGTGCTGTTGCTCGCGTCACTGGCCGGTATCTGGGTCTGTGGGCGCACCACCGAAGAGCTTGATGTGCCTGACCACGTCGGTGTGGTGTTCGATGAGATCGTGGCCGTTTGGATCGTGCTCTGGGCGTTACCCGATGTGTTGTGGGTTCTGTTGTTGGGTTTTGTGTTGTTCCGTGCCTTTGATATCAGTAAACCGTGGCCAATTCGTCAACTTGATGAACAGGTCGGAGGTGGGCTTGGTGTGATGCTCGATGACTGGGTGGCTGCTGGTTATGCCGTGGCTTGTGGTTGGGCAGCGTGGTGGTTGTATGGGTTGATGGTCAATTAAAGGAGTGTGTCATGCAAGCGGATGAATTGGGTCAACACCAGGATGCCCAGGCTTTGGGTGAGTACCTGACACAGCATTCGGGCTGGGTCGTGACCGCTGAGTCGTGTACTGGAGGTTTAATTGGTGGGGCGCTGACATCGGTGGTCGGCAGCAGCGGGTGGTTTGACCGCGGCTGGATTACTTACACCAACCGCGCCAAACAAGAACAGCTAGGTGTGGCTGAACAGACCATCAAAGACTTCGGGGCGGTCAGTGAGCCGGTGGCTAGGCAAATGGCCGCGGGTGCGCTGGCCATGGCGCCCAAAGCCACACTGGCCATCGCAGTCACGGGCATAGCCGGTCCAGGTGGCGGTTCTGTGACCAAGCCAGTTGGGCTGGTTTGGTTTGGTTTTGCTAAGCGCACACAAGAAGACGTGGTGGTCAGTTCCGTGCATCAGGTGTTTGAAGGCAACCGCCAAGCTGTGCGGCAGGCCACAGTGGAGTTTGCCTTACGCCAGGCGCTGGCGTGGTTGTCCGATACAAAGTCGCCTGACTAGGCGTGTTGTCTGGCCGCGTTGATGGCATCGCGAGTTTGGCAAGCCGCCTCGGCGGCCTTGGTCTGCCAATCCTCGCCTGCGCTGGCATACAGAACGGCTCTAGATGAATTAATCATCATGCCAGTGCCCTGAGCATTACACCCGGCTTGGCAGGTTGCTTGAATATCACCACCCTGAGCACCAATGCCCGGCACTAAAAGCGGGACCTTGTCACCCACACACGCGCGCACCTTGCGCAACTCATCAGGAAACGTCGCACCTACCACCAGTCCGCATTGACCGTTGCCGTTCCAGCGTTGGGCCACCATGCGTGCCACGTGTAGATATAACGGTTCACCATCAACGGCCAGCGCCTGAATGTCAGATCCACCAGGATTGGATGTGCGGCAAAGCACAATGACGCCTTTGTTGGTTCGTTGCAGATAGG
>Ga0209953_1000585_pt1 | contig 12737 bp, 20 predicted proteins | sample SalPonred_H2O_MG_FD_185713 | JGI IMG/M metagenome (GOLD analysis project Ga0209953, IMG submission 185713) | Salt pond water microbial communities from South San Francisco under conditions of wetland restoration - Salt Pond MetaG... | ecosystem: Environmental > Aquatic > Non-marine Saline and... | reverse complement strand
GTCCAGGTAACGGTAGCCTTCGTAGTTGCCAGTGTCGTGCAGCACGCCTTCGATAAAGGTGCACATCACTTCACGCTCTTCAGCAGTGCCACGGTCGTTCTCAAGGAAATAGTTTACACGATGAAGCAGTGTGCCAACTTCAATTGTCTTACGTGCCATTTGCAAACCCTCTTGCTGTGTTGCCCTACTCATATACTATAGCACCAGAGTAGGGCAGTGTCAACCGGTTTATGCTTCGTCGTATTGTGCTCGCTCTTGCAAGATGCCGTATGCTTCGTCCAGCAGTTTGCCGTCTGCATCGTTCTCTAGGAACTCGTCTGACACATCGTCGTATGCACGGTCCTCGCCGTCTTCGTAAATGCCTGCAAAGCACATGCCGGGCTCGTAGTAATCTGCCAGCACTGAAAAGCCCTGCTCTACCAAATACTCATACAGCTCAATAGGCGGCGACCACGCAGTGTCAAAGCTCAGCGTCAGCGTCTCGCCGTCGTAGAACACATTCTGTGCGTCGGTGTCCCATTTAGTGCCCCAGTGTGCTACGCTCCAGTCATGCCAGTTGTTCTCACCGTGTTGCTCTCGCTCCGCCGTGCCCAAGTTGCCCTGGAAGATATTGTCCGGCATAGGACGCAGCAGGTTGAAGATCTCTTTGCCTTCGTTCGCAGCGTCTGCTACTTCTTTGAGCAAAGCACGATTGCCCACATTGTTTGCCCGCAGTGTGACGTTGTTATAGCACCAATTTGGCATATCAAACCTCCGTGTTGATGTCGATGACTTCAGTGTCAACGATGTCCGTGTGTGTCATGTTGTAGTCCATTTCAGAGACTACATCGCTTGGATCAGCATCTTCCTTGATCCAAACTGCAACCGTTACTTCGATGCGTCTGTATTCTTTGTCCATGTTGCCCTCCATTGCCTTCGTTGTGTGTTCAGTATAGCATCAACAGATTAGTTGTCAACCTCTAACTTAGAAAATCTGCTTTGAGACGATCCAGCATGTTCACAGCTTCAGCACGAGCTTCAGTCATTGCAGTGTCAATCATCTGCTCCAAGTAGCCGCCAATGCCGTCTGCAATGTCCTCTGCAGGGTCCATATCGTAGGCATAGCAGCTTCCTAAGTAGTCTGAACCCATCTCTACACCGTCATACAGCACACGGACGCGAGCTACATAGTGTGTGTCAATGTAACGACGGCAGCGGTCTGCGTGTTCTTCAATCTCTTCTGTGGTTTCAAACACATAGCTGAGAGGCAGATCCTCATAAGCCCAAGCCAGTTCAACTGTAAACTGTTCAATCTCGCGTGTGTCAACGATGTTCCACTCTTGCATAGTATGCCCTCTCTGCGTTGTGTTGCCCTACTCCAATACTATAGCACCAGAGTAGGGCAGTGTCAACTGTTATTTTTCTTCTTCGATGCCCATTGTGCGAACAGTCGCAACGCCTGCCTGCGTCAAGTAAAGCACACGAGTGCGAGTATCAGTGTCAAATGCTATGCAGCCTGCAACACCTTCTGAGTCCACATATCCAAAGTCGTTGAGCCGTGTGTCTGGATTCTTCAGCATTGCTGTGATTGCCATCTTGCGAGCACGAGCAGTTCTGTTATACTTGCCATTGCAGCCGCACATGCAGCCAGGTGTGCCGCTGTAGGATTCAGTAGTGTGTTCCAGTGTCAGCATCTTGTGTCCCTCTTGTGTGTTGCCCTACTCCAATACTATAGCACAAGAGCAGGGCCGTGTCAACCGTAATCTTTGAACTCACCTGACTCAATCTGCTCTCTATAGCCAGTCAAGTAAGCTGCAATTCGAATCGCCGACATCTCTGCTTCATCAACTCGCTTGCTCATACCAGTATCACCTTCATAGTAGTGCGGTGCTATCGGGCGTCCGTAGTAAGCGTCTGCCCTGCCGCGATCGTATGCTCCACCGTGCCGTTCATCGTATTTTGCCATGTTGATCCCTCTCTGCGTTGTGTTGCCCTACCCTTATACAATAGCACAAGAGCAGGGCTGTGTCAACTGATTTTTATGCGAAGCCGTTTGGACTATTCTTATGGTAGAATGCTTCCAAGTCTACGCAGCCGTTTACTTCAAGACCTGCGAGCAGTTTAGTACGCTGCCGCTCTGTAAACTGTTTATTGTATTCCTCTGCGGTATAGGTGTGCGTGGAGCAGTAGGTGCCCCGTTCCCAAACTAGTACGGTACGATCAAAACGTGCTGCTGACATTGTGATTCCCTCTGTGTTGTGTTGCCCTATGACTTACAATAGCACAGCACACAGCACTTGTCAACCTCTAAGTGCTGTGCGCAGTAATTTTTTTATGCTGCGGCACACTCTTTAATTGCAGCACGTATTTGCTTTTTAAATTGCGCAACGTCTGCTTCTGACAGCAATTTACGCTGCATTAAATTATTGAGCGCAGTAACGTGCAAGTTGCGCAGATCGAAACGTATTGCTCCGCTTTTAGTACGATCGTAGAAAGTAAAAACAGCAGCGCTATTATAAGCAATTGCAGCAGCAATATCTGTGTCGCTAAACATGTATAGTCCCTCTTGTTGCCCTATACATACACTATAACATAAACACGCACAAGCACAACCGAAAAGTTTCCTTTAGTATCAATGACTTACAAAATAAATTTATTTGCTAACTGCTTGAAAACATTGATCTCTTAGTAGTTGCATCAGGGCAAAAAGATGCTATTGTATTAGTGAGGACCGGAGAGCTGGAACGAGAGGGCACGGAGCTCTGACTCTATGGTTTAATGATTAAACCGTCTCTCTATGGTTTAACGGTTAAACCGTGTGAGCGAAATGGTTTAACACTAAACCGTATGAGCGAAATGGTTTAACACTAAACCATTCCTCTCCCTTCCTTCGTAAATCTCAGTTGACACCTCGGCCCCCTCGCTGTAACACGAACATGACACCAACTAAGTCATTGATCTAGCAGCCAAAAGATCTCAAACGATTTCAAACACTTACCACAGCGGCTAACCCATTGAAAACCTACAACTTCTCAAAAACACTATACAATTCAATAGCATAGCACACTGACCTCATCCATCACATGAACTCAACACTATAAGCTATTGAAACTACGCTATACACTCGATTAATCAAACACTTACACACTACGCATGATCCTATATATACACTCGACACTATAAGTCATTGTATACTATATACTATAATGAACTTACTATACTATACTATACTATACTATACTATACTATACAAGTGACACTTGAAGAACTCTATATACACTATACTAGAGAAAATTCACGACGATCAACAGGTTATACACTCAACTTGAGATCCTGGTTCTAGATTCTCGGCTAAGTCTAGAATCTTATGCTAGAATCCTATACCATACCATATACTATAATGAACTCTATATACACTATACTATATACTATACTATATACTATATACTATACACTATACTATACTATACACTATAGAGAGATCCTAGAGAGAATCTCATATACTATACTATATATTGCTGCTGGACTAGAGAGATCTAGTCAAAAAAGTGGCATATTTTAACGGTTTTTGAACCAAATATCTCCAATTTGGTGTGAACTTTTGGTTGATTTCTTAACACTTTGGTGTTAACATATGACTAGAATCTTAACGGTAGCTCGAGGGGTTGAGAGGCATAGTTCAAATACTTTTCATAGCAAATACTTTTCATAGCAAATACTTTTCATAGTTCAAATACTTTTCATAGTTCTTAGTATAGTTCTTAGTATTGTTCTTTTGAATACTTTTTCATACCTTTTCATACTTTTCCATGGTTGTTCATGTTTTAGATACGTGCGCACACTCTTTGACTGCGAGTGTATCTTTTCTCATACGTGTGCAGTCTTCCAAGCGTCCTTTCACGTGCGTAAATCTTTCGATAGTCGCCTGACCGCAGCTAGATCCTTACAGCGGGGTCTGAAACTATATACGGATGTATATAGTAATAGCTCTGTATCGCGTGGTCTCTCGCTATGCGTATACGCTATCTATAATAGTGTGTAACTTTCTTCTTATAGTGTGTATGAAGATACTATCGTAGATTCTTTCTATAGTACGTTCGTAGTGTACGTGTGTACAGCAAGTTCTTCTCGTAGTATAGTGTATAAAATTTTTTTTGTTTGTGCTTGTGTGCATACGTGTGTTAGCTACAGCGGGGTCTAGTCTACGCTGTGTTCAGTCACGCCATTCCACAGGTTCCCACTTGCGTGTGTTGGCATATGCAACCACTACCGTTTGTTTGAGTTCTACATCCCAAAGTTCTAGCAGTTGTTGAGTTTGATCTCTAGTTTGCAGCACACCTATGCTGGTGTATTCGCCTGGGGTTCCTGGGTGTGCTTCGCCCGGTTGTAGATTTCTAGGAGTTTGTATGGGCTGGCCTTGATCATCCAGCCAAGCAGTTACGGTGTATGTGCAGGCCCATGATTCGCCCTGGGGTATTTGATTGATAGTGTCTGTGATGTTTTCCATACTTGTAGTTATCTGTGATGTTGAGTTCGATAAATATTTTTGAACTTAAACAACACGAGGAGAGTTCCCATGAGTACACTACGTAATCTATCACTAAACCTAGAGCTAGGACAAACCATTCTAGTGGGCAAGAACCGTGAGCCAGCTGAAATTACCAAAATAGAATTTCACCAGCGTTCAGGAGAGATCGTTCTAAACACAACCAAGGGAACTCGTCGTGCGCTGACATTTTGTTTGACTGAAACAGAAGAGTCGGATCAACCTAGAGCGGATCGCTACCGTTGATGCAAACTTCAGTACATGCTCCAAGTCGTTCGGTATATGTGACCACTCGCAAAGTAGCCAGTCAGTTGTTGGAGCGCACGCCTGATTTGACCACGACGTGGATTACACCCAAAGTGTTGGATCAGTTTCAGGATCACAAGTTCTATGTGATCACAAGAGATCCTACTGAGCGTTTTTGGAGTATGTATCGTTTTCTACAGGGTATCTATCAGGATCATGGTGCGTCAGCTTGGGATATAGATTGGATCTATCGTGAAGCTCTATCACCTCAGCTATACCGAGAAAGTTTTTGTAGCAGTGATTGGAAAAGCCTTTCAAGGATAGAACATTTTGTTGATCATGCACTGCCTGTATTGGCTCGCACTCAAGATCTACATTGGCGCACACAACAGGATCGTGTACGCCAAGTGTTTGGAAAATCCAACACTCCCTATACTCGCATACCTTTAGCGCATCTCAATCGTTGGTTCGCCACTGCTCATGGCATCACTATCACACGAGTAAGTCAAAATCCTCATGTGATCAAACCACAGCTGAATCATTTGATGCATCGTGCTCTAGACAGCCGTTTGCGTGAGTCAGTCTGGAGAGAAGACTATGCGCTACATCAAGGATAAATACTCGTATGAAGATGAATGAGATTGTAGAAACTGACATTGACGCACTAGAAGCTGGCCCTTCACAGGGATGGAAAGCCTATTGCAAAAACACACCACGTGACAAGATGAGTGCATCGTGGCTCAGTAGTTGCAAAGCTCGAGGCTTGGTCACTCGCGACTCAGGCAAGACTCAAAAAGTGGGCAACAAGCGTAAAAAGGTAGACGGCTTTGCCAAATCGGAAAAGTATGGCGGTTGGGTAAGTCCTACACGAGCAGGATAGTAGCATGGTCAAAACAGGTCAAATATTAGTTGCTCATCCGGACCTAGAGTGTGATTTTTTTCATGGATCTGTAGTACTGATCACTGAACACACTGCCAAAGGTTATACGGGTGTTGCACTCAACAAATCATCAACCGTAAGCATGTTGGATATTGCTGATCAAAAGGGATGGAGTTGGCCCTACGACGATCGTGTGGGACGTGGCGGTCCTGTGAGTCCACATGCTCTAATAATGCTGCACACCAGTGATTGGTATAGTTCAAACACGCTGCCCATAAGTGATCTAGTCAGTCTCAGTTCAGACAACTTTATGACTGAAAAAATGGTAATGGGTAACGCACCCGTGTCTTGGAGATTGCTGCACGGATTAAGCGGTTGGTTCCCAGGGCAGTTAGAAGCAGAGATCGATCGAAATGATTGGTTGACAGCATGGCCAACAGAAGATATACTATTTGAGTATTCAGGTGAAGAGCAATGGAGACGTTCGATTGAATTATCTGCTGGTCAAGCTGTGAATGCCTACTTTTAGGACACCGGCATGATTAAAATACTAGCAGTACTAGCCCTTGCATTGACTACATCAGCTGTGAGTGCGCAAGCACAAGATAAAAAATACTTCAATACTAGATTAGACTGCGCACCGCTACCTCAAATAATGCAAGAAGTTGTAGCAGCATATGATGAACAGCCTTTGTTCATAGGTCAATCGATTACACAGGATCTACAAGGTCGTCCCTATCAAGGCGGCGCGATGATGTTTGTAAATCAAACAACCGGTACTTGGTCAGTGATAACGCTGTATGCAGATGGAATAGCTTGTGTAAGTGCGTTTGGAAATGATTTTGAGCCTTATGTAGATTAACGGTTGACTTTTAAAAGACCTCCAATTATTATCAAATAAATAATTGTGTTAAAAGGAACAATACCGTGCCTACTTTATTATTAAATGCAGACGCACAACCTGTAAACTATCTGCCTCTAAGCGTTATTCAATGGAAAGACGCCGTTACCTACATGTGGCTAGACAAAGTCACGGTACTAGAATGGTATGACGATTGGGTAGTGCGCAGTGCTTCGTGGGAAACTCGGGTACCTGCTGTAATCATGCTCAAAGAAATGCAGCGTCGCAAAGCCAAACCACGCTTTTCAAAAGCCAACTTGTATTTGCGTGATGTGTATACCTGTCAGTACTGCAACACACCTTACTCAAAAGCTAACTTGACACTTGATCACGTAGTGCCTGTGAGCAAAGGTGGTAAGACATCGTGGACTAACATTGTTGCGGCATGTGGCCCATGCAATCACCGCAAAGGCAACAGGACAGACATGAAGCCTCGTAAAACTCCGTATGCTCCTGATTATTATGATCTTGTGAACAAACGCAAGCAACTGGAAATGCACATAGCACACCCCAGTTGGGAAGCCTATCTAGCGTAACCAACCTATACGCTTGCCAAGTTTCTTACGTTTTTCGTATTCAGCAATTGTAGAAGGGTATCGCCAGGTTGCTATCGCTACTAGTGCCATAAAGCCTCCGCTCCACAGCACAGCTTTGATGTTGCCTGTAGTGAACCAAAGGAAGGCAAGCGAGCTTGACATCACTATAACCATAGCATACTTGCCTTTCTGTGGGAACACTTGCTTCTGTGTCCAGTTGGTTAGGAACTCTCCAAACCATGGGTGATTGTATAACCAATCGTGCATACGCTTTGAACTTTTAGCAAATGCCCATGCAGCAATTACTAGGAAGATACTAAAAGGAATGCCTGGTACTACGAATCCTATGTAGGCCATGCCCACACAGAAAAAGCCCAAGGCCATGTAGGCATATTTTTTAAGTTTCATCTAGTACCTTTCTAAGTGCTCTGACACATTCGTCTATCATTGCATCAGTGTGCAGCGGAGTAGGAGCAAAACGGAGACGCTCCTCTCCCACAGCAACCGTAGGATATCCTATTGCTTGACAGTAGATGCCGTGGTCATCTAATAGTTTATCTGAGATTGCTTTACATTTTTTAGCGTCACGGATCATCACGGGAACGATATGAGTACAGGCTTTATCAAATACCTCCACGCCAGCCTCTTGCAAACATTTTTTAAACTTGGCTGCAACGGCCTGATGCTGTTCGCGGAGTTCGTTGTGGTCTTTTAAAAACTTTATGCTGGCCAACGCACCAGCACAAAGCACAGGTGACATGCTCGTGGTAAAAATAAACCCCGATGCCACAAGCCGGACTGCGTCTATGACTTCTCCCTTACCGGCAATATAACCTCCTGTAACACCAAATGCCTTGCCGAGCGTTCCGTTTACAATGTCAACCCTATCTTGAATACCCAGTTTCTCTAGGTACCCTGCTCCGTGCTCTCCATACAATCCTACCGCGTGGACTTCATCGATATAGGTTATTGCTCCGTAACGATCAGCAAGATCGCAAATTGCTTCAATTGGGCTTACATCGCCATCCATGCTATACACGGATTCGAATACAATGCAGGGGACTTGATTCTGTGCGGAACTCTCGACCAATTGTTGCTCTAACTGCTCCATGTCATTGTGCTGCCATATAGTTTTGTCAGCACCACTGTGTCGGATACCCTGTATGAGGCTTGCGTGATTCTTTGAGTCACTCAAAAACACAATGTTGGGAATGATTTTGCTTAAGGCAATTAGACTCCATTCATTTGCGACATAAGCACTAGAGTAGAGCAATGCAGCGTCTTTGCTATGCAAGGTCGCAAGCTCACGTTCTAGTGCTACATGGTAGTGACTTGTACCTCCTATGTTACGAGTCCCACCCGAACCAGCGCCTGTCTGATTCAATGCAGTCTGCATAGCGTCAATAACAACTTTGTTTTGACCCATGCCTAGATAGTCATTTGAACACCAGTTAACGATATTTTTTATAGCGTATTTTCCATACCATATAGCACGAGGAAAGTCTCCTCGCTCTCTAACAATATCGTTGAACACACGATATTTGCCCTCGTCTTTGAGAGTCTGTATTATGTTGTTAAATGGTTTTAAATCTATCACATGCATATTTAACTAAATATTATATAGGAGTTATACAAATGCGAGCAACAGACATAGTAAGACAGGTGTTAGACTTGTTGGATAGTGTAGAAGGTCAACACGACATTGAGCCTGGAGTCATCCCAGATGAAACTTGTGGTGCAGAGAAAGGTGAACCAATTGCAGGACGTTTTAAACAGATATTTGCAATGTTAGATGCACCTAATGAAAGCCCTCTTGCTAATAGCCCAAATGAAGTTGTTGCAGACGTTGATGCAGTGACCACACTTGCAGGCGGAGGATTAAATGGTCCTAAGCACCCAGACGATATTAGAGTAAAAGATCCAAGAGGTTATGAATAATGGCAGCGAATGGTATATCAACACTGAGCACAAAAGAAGCAAGACAGATTGCCAAACTAGAATATGCTCAAGCCAAACGAAAAGGCAGAGTTATCACAGATGATCCAGGCGGAACTCCAGATGCTTACGGAACCTGGAGTGATGATGGTACTGATGACGATACAAAAAACTATTATCGTTCAAACAACACCTATGATGCTACCAGTCTACCAGATACTTACAACGGAAACTTGCCTGGCGTAGACGACAATCCTAACACAGGCGGATTGCTACCTAAACGTCCATGGGTAGCAGTAGGTGCTATCGCTGCTCCTACTAGTATTGAAGAGTCAGTTGATGGCAGCAGTATTCCAGATCTACAAGTTTGGTATACTAGTGTAGATACCGCTAGTTTTGTTCCTGATGCTACAGATGAATCAACATTTAACCAATGGACAGACCAAACTGACTATGCCCATAACGCAAATTCCACAGGTGGCAGCAAGCCAAGTTACGAAGACACTACACCAAAGAATACTTATGGTTATGTAGAGTTTAATGGTAGTGAAGCACTAAGTGTCAATCCAGTGGCTTGGGCACAGAGCAAGCCCGGCTTTACATTATTCATGGTTGCTAAACTTAACTCAACAACAGGTGATCAATATCTCATGCAGTCAGATCAAGGCGACTTTAGAATAAGTTTTAATAACACAGATGTTACAGTTGGTATGGGTGCCCACACCCAAAGTGAAGCAAGTATTATTGACACAGACTGGCATGTTCATAGTTTGCAATACGACGAGTCAGGAAGACCAGACGCTGCCGCAGCATTACTTTATAGTTTAGATGGTAGTGGAGTTGTTTTAACTAATGTTAGCGGCACAATTCCTGCTACTACAAGTGCAAGTAATCAATACATTTATATTGGTGCAGCAGATCAATCAGGCACAGATGGTTTAAACGGTTACGTTGGCGAAGTCATTATGTTCAGTCGTGCTTTAAACCTCACAGAGTTACGAAACGTAGAAAACTATTTGAAAGCACGATGGGATATTGCCTAAATGCCTAATCTAAATCCCAACAGCACTAATTATAATCACAGTCATGAACCTAACACTAATGACTTGGTGCAGGCAATGACCTATGATCCGTATGGGCAACCGGTATTGAGAATAGACGACACTACCAAACAGCACACAAGCAAGAACCGTGTAAAGGTCAGCGGCCACGACATCACAGACTTCTCAACTTATACATTCTCTAAGAATGAGTTAAACTGGGACGAGCAGATTACAGGTACAGGCAGTGTGGTTCATGCACCAGAATACGGTATGGTCAAGTTCTCAGTAGGCTCTAACGCAGGCGACGAAGTCATACGCCAAACCAAACGAGTGCAGAGATACATTCCAGGTAGAAGTGCTGAAGTGGCAATGAGTGTTATATTTGGCACACCTACCACGGGCATACGCAAACGCATCGGATTGTTTGACAACACTGATGGCGTATATTTTGAAGACGGTGGTGATGGCACATACTATGTTGCCACTCGTAGGAAAGTAGGTGCAAGTTTTGTTGATACAAGAGTTGCTCGTGAAGACTGGAACTACGATAAACTGGACGGCACAGGCCCTAGTGGTATTGTAGCAGACCCGACAGCACTACATCATATTGTTATAGAGTATGAGTGGTATGGAGCAGGACAAGTTGAGTTTAAGTACATCATTGACAACAACTCGTTTCCCGTACATAGATTCGATCACGCTAACCGCCAATCATATCCTTGGGCAAGCACCGCATCGTTGCCAGTTCGAGTTGAGATGACCAATGTAGCTGGCACAGCAGGAACACACGAGTTTTATCAAGGCTCGCACAGTTTTGCCACAGAAGGCTCTACAGAACTACTGGGCAGACAGAACAGCATCAGCAGTGCCATCACTGGCAAGACACTTACAGCAGCCAACACATTCTATCCTGTAGTTGCGCTTAGATTGAAAGCTACAGCACTCAATAGTGTGGTACTACCAGATAGTTTTTCAGGAGCAACACTGGACAACACCAATGTGTTTGTTAGATTAATAGAAGGTGCAAATGTCACAGGCGGCACTTGGGTGAGCTACAGTGACGATTCACCCGTTGAGTACAACATCACAGCAACTGGTTATACCAACGGTATTCCTGTTGAAACAGTATATGTGAGTGCTACCAACCAAGGCAACATTTTTCATCTTAATCCGCGAGTGATTACACAGATTGACAGAAAGACCACAACCACACTAGGTGACACCAGTGATACGCTAATTATTGCAATGGCTTCAACTAATGCTAACAAAAAAGCATTTGCAACTCTAGGCTGGATTGAAGTTAGATAAAGGTAAATAATATTATGCGCATAGATGAAATCACAATAAACATTCCAATCACAATCGACTTAGATGGCGATAAACCTCGTGTAAACGTAGCCGGCAAGGATGCTGCGGGCGATGCCGAGCTTGATCAAAATCCTGTGATGATTTCACCGCAGCAACAAGAACTAGAACTTAAAAAAGCAGAACAAGGCAAAGACTCACCCAGTATAGACAAAATGCTAGATGACGAAGACGAGGGTGAAGAAGACGCCACAGATCAAGACGACAATGTGGACAATCTAAGGACACTAGCCGGCCTAAACAAATAAATATAGTAGTTAGAGGGAGAATGCTACTGTGGGGCTAGTACGTAAAATCAAAGCCGGTCTAGTTAAGGTTTCCGTAAACGATTTTGTAGGCGAAGACGGTAACGTATTCTTTGACATTGACGACGGAGTAATGCGTCTAAGTGATGGCACAACTCCGGGTGGTATTCCTCTTAGCACAGGCGGAGAAGGCGGTGCAAGCACATTTAGACAGCTATTAGATACACCTAGTTCATTCACAGGCGCATCTGGCAATTTTCTTAAAGTTAATCCACAAGGTAGTGCTATAGAATTTGCTAGTGTCGACTTATTTGACGGCAACTATGATAGTTTAACAAATACTCCTACACTATTTGACCCTAGCGCAATAGATCAAAGTTTATTACCAGACACAGATGTAGCCTATGATCTAGGTAGTGCTACAAACAAGTGGCGAGATTTATATCTAAGCGGCAACACAATTTTCTTAGGCAATGCCGTAATTAGAAATGTAAACAACACGGTTGAACTGCCAGCTAATGCTAGGATTAATGGAAGAAAGATTCCTCTAGATATTAATGAGTTAGATGATTCCGAAGGACGTCTAGGCAGCGGCGGCGTAAGTGACTATAATGATTTAACCAATTTGCCAACTCTGTTCAGTGGTTCGTACACTGACCTAACAGATAAACCTACAATACCAACTGATATCAGTCAACTTACAGACAGCACTAATTTATTAGCTGGTGCGGGAGGAGATGGAAGTTATACACTTCCTACTGCAACAGATAGTCGACTAGGTGGAATTAAGATTGGCACAGGTTTATCTATTAATAGCAGTGGTGTAGTTAGTGTTACAGAAGTGGGAGTAACAAGTTATAACGATCTTACTGACACACCTACAATTCCTGCAGACATAAGTGACCTAACAGATACTACTAATTTATTAGGACACTTTAGTGGTGCATATGCAGATCTAACTGGAGCACCTGACCTTAGTGTATATCAACTAGCAGCAAATGCATTCAGTGGATCTTACACTGACCTATCTGATAAACCAACACTAATTACTAGCTATAACG
>Ga0209953_1000584_pt1 | contig 12751 bp, 7 predicted proteins | sample SalPonred_H2O_MG_FD_185713 | JGI IMG/M metagenome (GOLD analysis project Ga0209953, IMG submission 185713) | Salt pond water microbial communities from South San Francisco under conditions of wetland restoration - Salt Pond MetaG... | ecosystem: Environmental > Aquatic > Non-marine Saline and... | reverse complement strand
GTTCCTGCTCGCGGTCCTGGTGATCGCCACAGCCGGGCTGTGGGGTGTTCTCATTGCGGCGAAGCGGCTGTTGAGCGCCACGGCCTTCGACGCAGTGGCCTCCGTCCTCATGTTCGTAGCGGTATTCGCGGCGATCACATCGATAGTGGTCAACCTCCTAGGAGCCGCAGGCAGTGTGATCGCTTGGTTGGCTGGCGTCGCCGCCGGTGCGCTAGTTGGATTGCCCATCACCTGGGTGGCCCGGCGCGCGCAGGCTGGCCGCGTGGTGTGGGTAGCCGCTGTGGCCGTAACCCTCTTCCCGTTGATCACGATTCCCGGACTGGGTGGTTCCACCGATGAGCAAGTCTCCATCGTGTTCGATGACACGATTGAGCGATCACCGATTTTGTTGGTAGTGGCCGATGAGTTGTCCTACTCCGTGATCAGCGAGGAAAACGGGACCATCCGACCTGTATTCACAAACCTAGCCGAGTTCCAGACCACATCGACCACGTTCACCAATGCCTACGCAACGGCGAACGCGACGCATTTCGCGGTGCCGACGATGCTTGCTGGTATCCCCGACGCGACGAGAATCGGGGAATACCCGAAGCAGATCACCGCTTCGGGTGGGCCGCTGTCCTGGCTGCAGTCGCGCTACCGCGTCGCAACCGACTCGATCTACTTCCAAAGCAACGACGACGGAGTGCCCTTCGTCGATCTGCAGACCGGCTCGCTGGTAAGGGAGGAGTCCGGCAGCCCGATGCGCGAGGCCGCGATCTTCGCCCTGGACTCCATTGCCGTGGTGGCCCGCACTGCGCTGCCAGCGCCGTTGTCCGATTGGTTCCCCGCGCTCGATGACCGCTGGTACGACTTTTGGGATCTGGAACCGGAGTCCACGGTGGTGGGTGTTGGTGGCGATTTCGTCGAGGTGCTGACTGCGCCCAGCGACCCCGGTTTCGTGTTCTGGCACTCGATGGTCAGCCACACCCCGTACGTCCGCGACTACCAAGGGCAGTTCTGGTCACCTAGTTCACTGGGACTTGATGAAGCGGGCTTGGGAACCGAGGCGGTTGCTGAGCTGCAGCGGCAGGTCTACGCGGCGGCGGCAATTGATTTTGATCGACAACTCGGGTGGATCACCGAGCAATTGAAGAAGGCTGGAACTTACGACGACACCCTGATCATCGTGACCGCGGATCATGGGCGGACCTTCCCGTTGGAGACGCCGTGGCGGGTGGGCGACACCCGCCAACAGCGTTGGCAGGACGTAGCTCATGTTCCGCTCCTCGTGAAGGAACCGGGCCAGCAAAGCCCGTTCGTGGTAGACGCCGTTCGCTCTACCGCACAAATCTCCGAAACGATCCTGCAAAGCGCGGGGGCATCGGTGTCGCTGTCGACCGAGAGGGCGCCATCGTTGGAAGCGGAGTTAGTCGAACCCCCGGTTTTCTGGTTTGACCTGCGCACCGGTCAGCCCGGAGTCGAGACTTATGAGCCTTTACCCGTTGTCGATCGGTGGGCCAACAAGTTCTTCTCACCCCGTCATCCGGAATCTCCGTTCGCGGTCGGAATCGATACCGGACTGATCGGTACGCCGCTGCCCAACGATTCCGCTGTGGTCGCGACTGTTCCTGCGCAGATCGACGAAGCCAGTTCCCCACTTCGGGTAATCGAAGCGGACCAAGAGCCTTTCCAGTGCGCGGCAGGTGACCAGTTCGGCCTCGTCTCTCACGAGGGTCTCGTTGTCGGATCCATCGCCTGGGGAGCGGAAAAGGATGGCAAGGTCCCGGGCTGGGGAATCGTGCCGGAGTTCGAGACAGGCGAGTACGTCATCTCATGCTCAGGTCAGCAAGGATAGGTTCGCAGGGTGCGGGCCCCGATAGACGCTTATCTGGTCGACATCCATGACGGCAAGTAGTCGCGTGACAGCCCCAGTGGCTGCATCTCATGACGGAACCCCGCTGCCAACCTACTCGCGGACGGCGGTTCTCTTAGCCGGAGTTCTAGTGCCGGTCCTTCAACTGCTCCAGTCATTCGCCGCGCTGCTACTGCTTCCAGGCTTCTGGCGTTTCTACGCCGATCCGCCCTACATGTACTTGTTCAATTCGCTATCGCTGGGGACTGGACTGACTCCTCAGCACGTTGACCACCCCGGAACATCACTCCAATGGCTGATGGCTGGTATCGAACACGGAACGTATTGGATCGCTGGATCACAGGAATCACTCCCTACGGATGTCGCCTTCCAACCGGAGCTCTACCTCACGATGACGGGGGTGGTTCTCGCAGTCTTGTTCGGTGCTAGTTGCGCCTACTTCGGCGTCGCCGTGGTGCGTTCCTTCGGCTCGGTCCCTGGTGTGGTCGCGGGCGCCGTGATCCTCGCAGGCTCTGGCCTGACGGTGCCTTGGATCGTGACAGCTACCCCCGAGGCGTTGGTGGCGACCTGCGCAATGCTCATTGTGGCCGCCCTTGCGCCAACTGTGAAGGACCGATCGGAACAGCCGTCCTGGGCGCGCCTATCCCTGATCGCCGTGATCTTCGCGGTAGCGGTAACGGCGAAGATCACGGTCTTGCCGCTCGCCGTGTTGTTCCTATTCGTGCTGAGTTGGCGCAAAGTTGTAGGCGGCGTTGCCGTTGCGGGCTTCACCTCAGCTTTGATTTTGCTACCGGTCTTCGCACTACTGCCCCGAATGTTCGGCTGGTTCACCAATCTAGCTCGCAGCACAGGTCGGTATGGAGGTGAATCGCCTACGTCACTTTCTACCAACGTCGTGACCGGTCTTCAGACGGTGACATCCGAGTACATATTGACATGGATCGTGCTCATCGCATTGGGCGTAGCCCTCGTGGTCAACGTTCGGCTGAACAAGGGCCCATCGACTGTGCTGCCCATCCTCGGAGTCGGGGCAACGATCGCAGCGACGCTGGCTGTGAGCTTCAAGGAATCGACTGACCGCGACTTCATCATCCTGATCGCCCTGGTCCCGTTGGGTGCAGCGCTGTCCTTGTCCCGCCTGTCCGATGCCTGGTCACTCGGTAGCGACGATGGCCGCAAACGAGCGTCACTGATTGGCAAACTTTCGCTGGGAGTGGTTCTCGTGTTCGTTCTGGTTGGCAATGCCAACAGTTTCGGAGAACTGCGTGAGATTCGCTCCCAATCCGAACGTGAAGTGGCAGCGATGGAGGTGGCGTCGGATGTCGATGGGACCGTGGTGCACTCGTTCCTTGCTCGCAATGAGTTCTATCCGCTGATGCTCGGTTCCGAGTGGGCCTATCACCCCTACTCCGATCGGATCTTGCAGCGCTTCCCGGGAAACCTGTATTTCAACCCCTTCTTGTCGACAGTCTTTGGCACTAAGGCCGATGGAAGCGTCGGATATCTGGACTGTCGTGATCTCGGACCGCTGGCTGATTCTGGGCAGTTGACTTTCGTGCTCCCCGGTGATCATTCAACGGGTGGCCCTCTGGAGACCACAGAGATCGTCCTGCAGGACGGATCGGTGCTGGGAGTGGATCAGGCTCGGGTGCGTGTGATTGCCGATTCCCTGTCCACTATGCCGATCAGCGGGTGCAAGGCATCCACCTAGTCGTCCATCAGCCGATGAATTTCAAGCGGGCTGCTGCGATGCGAGACATTCTCAGTAGTAGCAGTCCATGCCGAAATCGGGAGATGTTCGTTTCGCCGTAGCGGCGCTCTTTGTAGTGCACGGGGACATCGCGAATTCGCATCCCCAAACCGGCAGCGCCGAAGAGTAGATCGAAATCACCAAATGGATCGAAGTCACCGAAAGTCTCGCGGTTGGCGGCGATCTTCTCGTAGTACTCCCGCCTCAAAACCTTCGTTCCGCACAGCGTGTCACGAATGGTCTGCCCGAGCAGGTAGGAAAACAACATCCCGAACACCTTGTTTCCTAGCATGTTCAAGAAACGCATTGCCTTGTCTTCCATCGGATAGACCAGCCGCGAGCCGTTGGCGAACTCACACGCATCGGATCGCAGAGCCTCGCAAAAGCGAGGCAGTTCCTCAGGAGGAACTGATATGTCGGCATCGAGGATCATCAGGATGTCGCCCGTCGCAGCGGCGAACCCGGTGCGTACGGCATCGCCTTTTCCCTTGCCGGGCTGCTTCAACGCAATGATGCGCTGGCCGGAGGTCGGGTCATGACCATCGACTTCAGCCTGGATCGCACCCCAGGTGTCGTCGGATGACCCGCCTTCAACGAAGATCACCTCTTGCTCGTTGGACATTCGGGGTATCCGCTCGACTAGCTCGCGTATGTGCCCTTCCTCGTTTCGTGCGGCGATGATGACGCTCACGGATTCATTGGGGCGGGGCGCTTTGCGTATCGGTCGGGCCACTGTCACGTGTACTAAACCCAGATGCCTGATGACGGGAAGGGGCGCAATCCACCGGTTCAAGAACCGAGACAAGAGGGGAATCCGAATCGGCGCGAGTACGCCATCCAAACGCTTGGTTATTTCGAATTGGCAACTCTCGAGGAGATTCTCAACTTCAGCCCGGGGAACGTAGCTCTCCTCGGGATTCACTGCCTTGAGTCGCAGCAACTCAGCGAGGCGCAACAGAGGTCGCCACAAGCGGCTGTAAGAAACAACGACAACTCGTGTTGTGGGAGTTGCCCAATCATGCACTCGGCGTAGGACGGTATAGACGTCGTACACCTGATCGAGAACCATGCTCAGGACAATGACATCGGGGTCGGTGAGCGGAGGATGGCTTAGCTCCTCAACGGCTCCAGCGAGAAAGTCCGCCGTCAGACCTCGACTTACGGCATCATCGATTGCGGCTGAATCAAGGTCAATACCGACCGCCTCATCCGTCTTGGGTGCAATGGCAGCTAGTAGCTCGCCGTCGCTGCAACCGATGTCGATCACCCGTGATTCAGGCTGGATCTGGCTGGAGATGAGTCTGTTCACCTGCGAATGGAAAAAGCGATTGCGCTTTCGCAGACGCCGCAACAGTGTGCCGTTGCTCTGAGCGAATGCAATCTGTGCCTCCCTGTGTTGGGTGGCGTACGTGGACATCGCAATCTCCCCGTTCGCGGAACGTTTCCCGTTTTCAGACCGACAACATCGAGAATGGAGAGAGAGCCTACCCAGGCGGGGTTGCGACGTGTGGTGGGTCTTTGTTGCCAAGGAGCGTGCGCATGGGAATAGGTCAGCCGCGTTTCCCGCTACATTTGGGTGGCAGTGGTGTCGAGGAGATGTGTCCTTCGCGTCTAGTCAGGAAGGGCCGGTTCCGAATGAGCAGCAATAGGGCGGCGGGGCCAGCGAGGCGACTCTCGCGGCAAGCCGTGTGGACGCTGACTCTGCTGACCTTTGCAGTGTCGCGGCTGAGCATCGTGCCGACGGTCCTGGACTTCCGAACGGACGAATTGCTCTACGCCAGTTGGGCTCAGGACATTGCTTCCGGTCGATTCCCTATTTCTGATGAGAGCTACCAGTATCCGCCGGGAGCGGGCCTTTACTTTCTGCTCCTGGATGTTATGCCTGGGGGATTCCACCGATTCTTCACGCTGTCCGTCCTACTGGGTGACGTAATCATCCTCGGCCTGCTGCTGTGGCACGTCCATCGTCGGGGATCCTCGTGGTTGGGGCCTTGGTCGTGGATAGTCGGCGGCGCGCTCGCTGGGGGCCTGCTGTACGAGCGTTTTGATGTCATCCCCGCCGTATTCGCGGTCATGGCTCTTCTGGTCGTGTCACGACCCGTCACGTCCGGGTTGCTCACTGGAGTCGGCACCGCGATCAAGGTGTGGCCGGTGTTCATGCTCTTCGCAGTCCCTCGCAAGAACTTGGCGCGTGCGTCCATTGGTGCAGTGGCTGCGCTGGTCGTGGTGGCGGTAGCCGCCGCTTTGGTGGCTGAGGATTCGCTGAGTTTTCTCTTCGGGCAGACCGGGAGAGGTTTGCAGATCGAGTCGAGTCTCGCGGTTCCTTTGATGCTGGCCGGGCAGATGGGCTTGCTGACGGTCACTTCGGTGGATCGGTACGGCTCGAACGAGTTGGAAAGCCCTCTAGCGGGGGTGGTGTCATGGATCGGGATCGGGATCGCTGTGCTTCTCCTACTTGCGATTCTTATTCAGCGCCTTCGTGGGTACCTGGAATCCCTTCCACCCGCAGACGTGGCGTTGGCTGCGTTGCTGGTCTTCTGGGCATTCAATCGTGTCAATAGTTCACAGTTCTTCATCTGGGTAGCCGCAGTTGCCGCCGTGGCTCTCCTGGACCGGCGCAGCAGAATGCTGGTGCCCATCGTCCTCGCCTTCTTGAGCATGCTCCCGATAGATGAGTTCCTCGGTCCTTACTTCTGGGCTCTTCAAGGCCTCACGCTTGAGGCGGTCCTATTGCAGACCGTGCGCGTGGTGCTCATCGTTTTCAGTGCACTGATCGCGTGGTGGCTCGTAGTTGTCAGCCCTGCGCGAGGCTCCACTGCCAGTACTGAGTTTGTTGACTGAGCTAGCTCGCGAATGCCGCAACCAGCAAGCCGCCCAGGATGGCGACCCATGCCCAACCCCGGAAACGCACGAAGGCGGGGAGCACCACAAGGCCGGCTAGCGGGATCAGCGGGGCCTGGAAACGTCCAGAGGTGAAAGGCATCAGGAATTCGCCACGCACATAGTGCAGAGCTGGATGGGCTATCAAGACTGCGATGAAGCCCACCACAACTGAGATTCCGAGTACTCGGGCATCCAGGGTTGGGATCCGGTCGAATGCTGCGTTGCGAAGAGTCAGTGAGACAAGGAAAGCAGATGCACCGAGCACGGCGAACGCCAGAACCCAGACCGTCGGCGAGCGCAACCCCCATTCGAACGTGACAGCATCGTTCCTTGCACCGGATCCGGTCACGAGCTCGGAGATGTCCTCAAGACGAAGTACCGATGCATCGGCCAAGCCGAGGGGACCGCGGGGAAGAATCACCGAAAGTACCGTGTGGAAGTCGAGCGACGATCGTGCCTCGATGTACGCCGAGTACGCGAATGATGCGACAGCCCCTGTCGCGCCGATGAGGACTACCGACAGCCACCAGCGCATCGGAGGTCGCGTGGAATCGGCAAACCGCACGCTCGCCCATCCGGCGAGCAGGAGCGGAAGCAGGACTATCAATGCCGTTGGCTTTAGCAGGCCGACGATGATCCCTATGGCAAGCGCGGGAATGATCGTGCGGGGCCACGAGAGAGTCCTATCTCGCAGGCCGAAGATCAACCATGCCGAAGTGGCGGTAGATGCGATGATCGCTGGACCATCGTTTGTGACGTACGTGAAGCGGTCGAAGAGAAGCGGGTTCAGCGCCACGATGGTCGATGCGGCCGCTGCCGCAAGTCGGTTCGAGGTGACCTGGACGATCAGCATGGTCCAGGCGGCGGCGAACAGCAACCACAGACCTACGTTGACGAAACGCAGTTGCCGAATTTGTGAGTAGTGATCGCCCTGCTCGTCGATGGTGACAACGTCTGCGAGTGCGAACGGGAGGTAGCCGATAGGTGCCTGCAGGGCCTCGTAGGAATAGCCGTTGGGCCAGCGCTCCTGCGGATCGCGGAGTTCGCCGTAGATGCACTGGGGATTGTCGGATGCGATCTCCAGGCATTCGGCGATCCCCAGGGTCCTTTGGGAGTAGACGTCGTCCCACGTGGTGATGGAGCCGTCGGCAAGCCTGAAGGTGTAGTCAATGTGGGGCACCTCGTCGTAGATTGTTAAAGGCCGTTCCCAGTCCACGGAGGCGAATTGCAGGAGACCAGCAGCGCTGAACGTCGCGAAAACTAGGAGCCACAAGGGGATCTGACTCCACAGCGACGCGCCAGTTCGCGCCTCGCCCGTGAAAATTCTCGTCGGGGGTGCGGCCACGCCATCACGTTAGTGGAGGAAGCTCGGCCGGGTCTGCTTGCAGCCAACGTCGAGTCACCTAGACTGCTGCGTCGGCCCATGAGCGGAGATTTCGTGACGGCTTCCGACGCCCACCCAGACCCACAGCGCGCCCGCATCCTGGATGAGGTGCGCGACTACGCCCAGCAGCGTCTGGAGGTGCCCGAATTCATTCCCGGCGAGTCGGTGGTGCCCGTCTCGGGCAAAGTCCTCGATGCGCAGGACTACGTGAACCTGGTCGATGCCTCCTTGGATGGCTGGCTGACCTCAGGCCGCTTCACGATCGAATTTGAACGCCGGCTCGCGAAGTTCGTCGGCACGCGCGGCTCGGTGTTCGTCAACAGTGGGTCGAGCGCCAACCTGGTGGCCTTGAGTGCATTGACCAGCCCGAAACTGGGCAAGAAGGCACTCAAGGAGGGTGACGAGGTCCTCACCGTCGCTATGGGCTTCCCGACGACCGTCAACCCGATCGTGCAGAACAGGTTGCGTCCGGTGATGGTGGACGTTGAGTTGGGCACGTACGACGCCATCGCCGATCGGCTGCGCGAAGCAGTCGGCCCGAAGACGCGAGCGATCATGATGGCGCACACACTGGGCAATCCCTTCAACCTCGATGTGGTCACCGAGTTGTGCAAGGAGCACGATCTGTGGTTGGTGGAAGACAACTGCGATGCACTTGGCTCCACCTACCGAGGCCGGCGCACCGGCTCCTTCGGGGACGTTGCCAGCGTGTCCTTCTACCCGGCACACCACATCACCACCGGCGAGGGTGGCGCGGTGTTGCACAAGAGCCCGCTGGTTCGGCGGCAGATCGAGTCCTTCCGCGACTGGGGTCGGGACTGTTACTGCGAAACGGGCAAGGACAACACCTGCCAGAAGCGCTTCGAATGGAAGTTGGGAGACCTCCCCGAGGGGTACGACCATAAGTACACCTACAGCCACATCGGCTACAACCTCAAAGCCACCGATATGCAGGCCGCCCTCGGCGTCAGTCAACTCGACAAACTCGACGGTTTCATCGCGACCCGTCGACGCAATTTCGAATACTTGCTCGCACGCTTCTCTGGTGTCGAGGGCCTGATTCTGCCCAGAGCTACGGAAAACGCCGAACCGTCATGGTTCGGCTTCCCCATCACTTTGGATCCCGGACACCCCGTCAACCGTGAGGAACTCCTTCGCTTCCTCGACGAGCGCAAGATCGGTACGCGGTTGCTGTTCGCCGGGAACATCTTGAAGCAGCCGGCATACCGCAGCGTTGATGCGCGGGTCGTGGGTGAACTCACGAACACGGACGTGGTGATGATGCGAACCTTCTGGGTCGGTGTGCATCCTCAGCTACGAGAGGCGCAACTCGATTTCATTGCTGACTCAATCACCGAGTTTCTGCGACGTCACTAGGTCACCAAAGCCGTTGCGCAACTACCTGCTCGCGGTCGGAGACTAACTCGATGGAATCCGACAGATACATCATCGGCTTCTTCTTCCGGTTCAAGTAGCGCCGATCTACCGAATCGGCTCCTTTGCCACCGTGCAGCATCCAGGTGCCGCCTGGAACCAGGCACGTACCGGTGGGAATCGTGTAGTTCAGGGCCTGTCCGCGCAGTTGGTAGCCGTCCAGGCAGATAGTGCTCGGTGCCTGATTGAGTAACTTCACGTACTGCGTGCTGACACGCTTCTTGCCTTTACCTCGCCCGATGGCGGCTTCGGAGATGACGATCGCGTTGGTGGCGACATCAGGTTCGCAGCGTTCGGTGCAGGGGTACTCGCGCCAGAACCGGTAGTTGCCGAATCGGTCGAGCAGGTAGGCGCCATCACCGATCAAGTTCGGCTCCCGTCCGGGTTCGGGGTACAGCCGCTTGGTGTGGCCGCGGTACAACTCGTGGCCGGTGGGTGAACCATCTTTGCCCTTGCCGGTGTGCACGACTCGGTAATCCCCGGGCACCAGAACCGATCCGGGCGGCAGCGTGTACCACGCTTGATTGCCCGCATCGCGCAGCGTCCAGCCGGAGAGGTCGACGGTGATCGGTCCGGTGTTGCGGATCTCCACCCATTCCTCGTTGAGCTTCGAACTGCCGGGCGCGCGGGAGATTCGAAGATCAAGAGCTGCGCCCGGTTGTTCGACCTCGCCGCACAGATTCGGATCCCAGATGCCGACACGCCGCGATTGCGCTCCTTCGATCGCCGCGCGGTAGAGCGAACTCATGTTCGCTTCTTGCCGGCGGGTGAACCAGTGTCCCCAGCCGCGTTCGGCCATTGCCCACGCAACATCGAGGTCGTAGTCGCCTGTCGATTCGTTGTAGGCCAGGATCACGCGCTGCGGTCGACCCTTGCCCTTCGAGGCTTGATCCGCCGATAGCAGCCGCACCATCGTGCCTTCGGGCAACATCTCCGTGAGAACGTCCATCGCCTGCCAGCCACCGCACCAACCCGCGCGCTTCTTCGTGGGCTTCTCGGGTGAATTGATGCCGAGCACACGGATCCGGGATCGGGCATCGGTAACCGCGTCGCGCACGATGATGGTGTCGCCATCGACCACCCGCTCCACCCGGGCTGTTTCCCAGGTGCGAACGCCTTCCCACGGATTGGCGCTGGCAGCCGGGGCCAGCGACAGGCCCAATGCCACGGCGAGAACGCTCGCCAGGAGAGGTCGGATCGCGGGGAAGCTGAACATGGGTGCCTTTCGGGCTGTGGACGGCAGAAGCCATGGTAAGCAGACGTCGGTCCGCTTCCGTGGAGCCGGGGCCCACCACAATGCCTCTGTGCACCCGATTCGGTCCTGGCCGGCGAAGGCCGCAGCCGTGGCCGTCGGCTTCCTGGTCCTCATGCTGAGTTGGGCCGTGCTCACGCCGGTCGGCTCGTCCCCCGATGACGACTATCACCTTTCGTCCATCTGGTGCGCGGCCGGGGAGCGATCGGGAGCCTGCGAGATCGACCCGGACAACCCGCAAGCCCGGTTGGTGCGCCAGGACGTGGCGGATGCCTACCGGTGCTACGCGTTCAATCCGGAGGTGAACGCATCCTGCACCGATGAACTCACCTCCGACCTGATTACGACGACCCGCGTGAACCAGACTGCCGGCCTCTACCCGCCGGGCTTCTACTCCGCGATGTCGGTGCTGGCCGGGGATAGCCCGGGCTTGTCGGTTTTGACGATGCGCGCCGTGAATTCCCTGCTCGCCGCCGGACTGCTCCTCGCCGGACTGTTGCTCGCACCGCGCGGCGTGGCACGGGCGATTACCGTGTCGACCCTCATCGTCTACGTGCCCATCGGTTTGTACATTATCCCGTCCACCAACCCGAGCAGTTGGGCGATTAGCGGGATCGCCGCGTTCTGGACTTTCGGGCTGTCTTTGATGCTCGTCGAGGAGGGTGCACCTAGATGGCGGATCGCCGCTTTGGCGATCGGCGTCATCATCGGTGCTGGGCTGGCCGTTACCTCCCGGCTCGACTCAGCCGCCTACCTCAGTGCGGTGACGGCTGTTATCGCAGTTCTGGTCGGAACGGCTGGCATCAAAAAGAGATGGTGGAGCGGATTGCTCCTGGTCGCGATGGCCGCGGTGGGTTTGGTCGTATACGTCACGACCGACCCTCCGGTAGCCCCCGGCGGTGAAGCACTGGGAACCGCTGAGCAGGGCCTCGGGTTGCTGCTGACCAACTCGGTGAATGTGATCGTCTACCTGCAAGAGGCCGTGGGCGGGCCGCTCGGCTGGTACGACATCCCGCTACCTACCTGGGTGCCGATCATCGGCACCCTGGCGGTCGGCTTCGTTCTTTACCGCCAACTGAGCTTCGGTAAGAGCCGCGTCCTGGCAGCATCGGGCATCGCGCTCGCGGCCTTCGTACTCGTGCCTCTGGCCTTCCTACAACTAGCCGGCCTGGTGGTAGGTGAATTGATCCAGCCGCGCTATCTGCTTCCTCTTCTTTTCGTGTTCGTCGCCACCGCCTCGCTCGCCCCGCATATAACCCGTGGAGAGCCCTGGCCGCGGGCAGTGCTCGTCACGATGCTGCCCGCATTGACAGCGAGCGCCATCTTGTCCCTGTGGTACACCGCGCACCGATACGCAGCGGGATCTACCCAAGGCCTGTTCGATCGGGATCTCGTCATCGGCTGGAACGGGCTCACCGGAATCCCCTGGCTGCTGGTCGTATTCGGCGCGGTCGCCGCCACCGTCTTCACGTATGCGATTGGCTACGGTCTCGTGGTGCAACATCGGGATGAATCGCTGACATGATGAAACTGAAGTCGCCTCTGATCATCTCCTCGCTACCCGGTGTCCTCACCGCCGCCGTCTTGTGGCTTGTCACGCTGCTGCGCTGGGATGCCGCGCAGTACGCCACGCAGGAAATGGACGCGCTATGGCAGTCGGCCGGCATCGATCATCTCCGCGACGATCCATGGGGCACGCTCAGCGTGTTGCATATCCAGCCACCGGGGATGAACGCGCTCTTCGCGCTCGATTTGGCCTTAACGCCCGGATCGCATGCACTCATCCTGGGGCTGAATCTCGTCGTGATGCTGGCGACGATTGTGTTGATCGTGGATGTGCTTCGCCGTTGGGGGGCCGCCAGGATCGTGGCATCCGGGGCGGGAGTCGCGTACGCACTGTTGCCCTCGACGGTGATCTACTCCCAGTGGGTGTACTCGGTTTCGATCATTGCCTTCCTATCTATCGCCGCGATCTGGGGCGTCAGCTTGTACAAGACCCGCCCCAATACAGGTGCGATCGTCAGCGGCTCAGCAGTGGCCTTGGCGGCCTTGATCCGGCCATCGTTCACCGTGCCGCTCGCCCTGGTGTGGATCGTCATTTGGGCCGTGGCACTGCTGCGCAGGAAGGGCAGCAGGTATCTCGGCGGAGTTATCGGTCTGGTGGCTATCGCCGCGGCCCTGGTGGGTGTGCAA
>Ga0209953_1000582_pt1 | contig 12775 bp, 12 predicted proteins | sample SalPonred_H2O_MG_FD_185713 | JGI IMG/M metagenome (GOLD analysis project Ga0209953, IMG submission 185713) | Salt pond water microbial communities from South San Francisco under conditions of wetland restoration - Salt Pond MetaG... | ecosystem: Environmental > Aquatic > Non-marine Saline and... | reverse complement strand
TGAAAGCCAATATGACGGGTTACGATATTGGTGTTCGTATCAACTTGGACGTGCTCGATGCACAGCGCCAGCTCTTCATCACCAAACGCGACTTGGCCGCTGCTCGTTACAGCACACTTCTAACGAGCTTGCAGTTACGCGCCAACAGCGGCGTGCTGTCTGAGTCGGACTTGTTTGCCGTCAATCAGTTGCTAAAGCCCCCGGGCTCGCCGGGCACTGGCGTCATGCACGACCTGAGAAAAACGCGCTAGCGTGGTTGCTTTTAGCGGTTGCTCGTAGTGCTTGCTGGTAGTGCTTGCTTTTAAGCCTGTCTGATCCTGTTGACCAACGTGGTCGTCGAGCGCTCGTGCTCAAACGGCACGGCCACGGCATGCCCACCCCACATCTGAATGAGCGCTGTTTCAGCGAGCTTGCTCATGTCGTAATCACCGCCCTTGACCAGAATGTCAGGGCGTAAGAACTCAATCAGCTCATAAGGCGTGTCTTCATCAAAGAAGGTCACGGCATCGACACAACTTAATGCTGCAAGCAGCGCAGCCCGATCGTCCTGATTGTTGATGGGCCGCTCTGGACCCTTACCTAGTCGCTTGGCTGAAGCATCGGTATTGATCGCCACAATGAGCGCACCACCAAGCTGCGCGGCTTGATCCAAATAAGTGACATGGCCGCGGTGCAAGATGTCAAACACCCCGTTGGTAAACACCACGGGGGCCAGACATTGATCCGATCGTCGCCACCTCAGGCAGTCCTGAAGCGACATCACCTTCGACTCAAACCTTGCTGCCATGGCGATAGCCGCGTCAGGCAGCAGCCGGGCTTGGCGCAGGTTTGTCTAAGCTCTTACGGAACCGGTTCAAGTCCTGTACGGTTTCAAATGGCTTATTAAACAGCACCGCCAAATTGTGCAAGATTCGACTAGCAACCTTGTTTTCCCATTCGCCGTTGAACTGGATCTGTGTATCAAGCCAGTGCTCAAGCCAACCTGGCTCGGGCAATTTGGATTGCACCGTGTCGTTGGGGAACATCTCGCGATTGACGTGTAGGTTCGTCGGGTGCAGTGCCTGTGAAGTGCGTTTGGCCGAGGCCATCAAAACCCCAATCTTGGCAAATGCCCGTTTGGCTTCTTGCGATGAGGCTTCACCAAGATCGTGCAAGGCACGCTTCATGTAGCGCAAATAAGCACCGGCGTGCCGGGCTTCGTCTTGTGCCACGATTTCATAGATGGATTTAATAACGGGCTCCGTGTGCCATTGGGCCGCACAACGGTACCAATGGTTTAGACGGATCTCACCGCAAAAATGCAGCATCAGTGTCTCAAGTGCCGGGGCCGGATCAAACTCAAAGCGCACCTTGTGCAACTCTTCTTCGGTAGGCACGAGATCCGGGCGGAAACGCCGCAAATATTCGATCAGCACGAGCGAGTGCTTTTGTTCTTCAAAGAACCAGACTGACATGAAGGCACTGAAATCGCTATCATCGCGGTTATCCCGCAAAAACATCTCGGTTGCCGGCAAAGCGGCCCACTCCGTGATGGCGTTCATTTTAATGGTTTGAGCCTGCTCGTCAGTGAGCAAAGCTGGATCAAACTGATCCCACGGGATGTCAGCATCCATGTTCCAGCGCACGGCCTCAAGGGACTTAAATAATTCGGGATATAGCATGGGCGTTGTGGCCTCTATTAAAAAATGGTGCCGTATACACAGCCGATTCAGTCTTCAGTTCAGTGACAACCTAGGTTACTAAAGATCGTTATGTATCGTACTCACCAGAAATGATAAAGCGCAACGCCTAATGCAATGGAGGCTAATACCAACAATGCGGCTGTCAGTCGGTTGCTACGCTCGCGCTCCTTTCGGAGAAACTTCAATTCACGCCAAACTTCTTCACTGTAGTCGGGTTTAGACAGGCTCGCGTGTATGAGCCGTGGAAACTCTGGCAACCATTGTGCCCATTGACCAGCTTCTTTCTCTAGTTTACCGCGCAGACCGCTCAATCCGACGCGATCATGCATCCACTTCTCAAGATAAGGCTTAGCCGTTTCCCACAAGTCTAATTGGGGATAAAGCTCGCGTCCCAATCCCTCGATGTTCAGAAGGGTCTTTTGCAGCAAGACCAGTTGCGGTTGAATTTCAACATGAAAGCGCCGCGAGGTCTGAAACAGGCGTAGCAACACCTGCCCTAAGGAAATCTCGGCCAACGGGCGGTCAAAGTAGGGTTCGCACACCGCCCGAATCGCACCCTCGAGCTCTTCTTCGCGCGTGTCTGCTGGAACCCAACCCGACTCAATGTGCAGGCGAGCAACGCGCCGATAGTCGCGCTGAAAAAAAGCCAGGAAGTTTTGTGCGAGATAGTTTTTATCGAACTCAGATAACGAGCCTACGATACCGAAATCCAGCGCAATGTAGCGTCCAAATGTCTTCGGGTCTTGTGAGACATAGATGTTGCCCGGATGCATGTCAGCATGGAAAAAGCCATCGGTAAACACTTGGGTAAAGAAAATCTCGACGCCCGTGCGTGACAGCTCTTTCAGATCAATACCGGCTTGTTGCAAGCGTTCAATCTGACCGACCGGAATGCCATACATGCGCTCCATCGTAAACACGCTGTTGGCGCAATAGTCCCAGTAAACCTCGGGAACCATCAACAAGTCACCACGGTCGGTACCTGGCGAGAAGTTACGTCGTAGCTGGCTGCAATTTGAAGCCTCGCGCAGCAAGTCCAGTTCATCATGCAGATACTTATCAAATTCCGCCACGACCTCGCGCGGTTTCAGACGCTTACCATCGGGAGAAAGACGCTCAACGAGCCTGGCAACTTGCCGCATCAACCCCAAGTCATGATCAATCACTTCGAGCATGCCCGGCCTGAGCACCTTGACCGCCACTTCCTTGCCGTCATGCAAGGTCGCAAAGTGAACCTGGGCAATCGAAGCCGATGCCACCGGGTCGACTTCAAAGTGAGCAAAGATTTCTGCCGGTGGCGCACCAAGCGCATCCTCAATAATCTGTGCGGCTTGCGCCGAAGGAAACGGTGCCACATGGTCTTGCAACATCGCCAGCTCGTTGGCGACATCTGGTGGTATCAGGTCACGTCGGGTTGAGAGCACTTGGCCAAACTTCACAAATATTGGCCCCAGTGACTCAAGCGCTAGTCGCAATCGCTGCCCACGCGGCATCTTTGGTGGCGAACCCATGCGCACAATTCGCAATAACCGAACTGCCACCGGATGATCAAAACCCGAAAGCACCAACTCATCGAGCCGGTAACGCAAACTCACCACAATGATGCGACCTAGGCGAAACACGCTCATGCTTTGCCTCCTGCATCTTGGCCGACGCGATCCGACAAAGATTGCGCGCGCGCGCCACATGCATCCAGACGATCGATCAGTGCCGTCAAATCGTCTTTAAAGGCTTGCTGGCTCGACTGACCAACGAGCACACGCGATTCGTGAACCGCGTATTCAGCCACATTCCCGGTCGTGCGTGTGACGAACTGGGTGGCCAATGTGGCAAGACGCTTAGCCCCACCCACGAGCTGCACGGCTGCCACATCGCCCACCACGCTCGAGAGCAAATCCTCGGGGTCAACACGCCACGATTTAGCGAGCATGGATAACGTTTGCGCCAAGGCGGCGTCACCACTGACCTGAACCAGGCCTGCACGTTCCGGTACAGACTGTCCCGGGCGCCAGCCCGATGCCCATAGCTCGCGGGTATCTATCTTTAAGGTCACGTCAGGCACAATCGACACATCCGAGACGTCCGCAGCCGAGAGTCTGCCGTCATGGGCGATGGTGATGGTGGCATCGACGGGGTCGGCCACCAAACGAAATGTTTGTCCCGCGTGCTCGGCTAGCATCGCCAATACCGCAGGCTCACGCGCAAGCATACGATTCAATAGATCGCAAACCACCTGCCGAGGTGGTTGCATCCACGGCGCCTGGCGTGCAGAGAAAAGGGCGGGCGAGCTCGAAATGGCAGTGACCTCAAAGGCAGGAGTCTGTCTAGCGTACTTCACCTCAGTTTAACCGCTGATCACGCAAAATCAGTTAGCCCATTGCCGGCAAAAAGACATTGGGCGACATTGAGCGACATTAAGCGACATGGCGCAACACCGTGCGTCATACAGTGGTCTTATTGCTGGTTCAGTTGTTGTTTCGGTTGGGCTCAGTTATTGACCCAACTGCTGAATACCCGCCAACAACCAGCCTTTGCCGTCCGGTTTGTAGAGGTTCCATACCTCCTCAAACGCTGCGGCCTCTGACTGCGCATCTTCTCGAATCATCCCAGAAAACCGCACGCTCGCCAGGTGCCCATCGTTAAGCTTCTCGATACCAAGCAGATCGGCGTTTAACAACACCACCTCGGTATGGTTCTTGCCACCATGCGCGGCCATCTTTCCGGCGTATTCGGCATACAACGCTTCGGTCAAACGTGACTGCAGACCATCAAAATCAACTGTATCCCACGCTTTCTGGATGGCAACAAATTGGCGTTTGGCTTCCTCGAGAAACGTCGCCGTATCAAAATCAGCTGGGATAAACCAATCACCAACGGTCGGGCCTGGTGACTCAACATGCATTGGGCCCGGCCCAAGTAACCCTGACATGGGTGGCTGGATCTCCGGTTGCCCCGGACCTTCAGTGCTGTCACGGCCATATTGCCGGCGTTGCATGCCTGCCGAGGTGTTGCCCAAGGCTTCAGGGCTTAAACCAGAGCGCAAGGTGCGCATGATGAAACGGATACCGAATATAGCGATCGCTGCAAACAAGGCGATCACCAGCAAATCTGCCATCGCACCTGCAAAACCGAAATGCGCCAGCATCGCGGCCAAACCTAGACCCGCGGCAATGCCCGCCAACGGCCCCAGCCAACGAGACCCTGTGGTCGCTGCACCACCTGCTGTGCCCGCGGCCCGCGGTGCGGTTGCCGCCGGCGGTTTAACCGCCTGCTTTTGTTGCATGACATTGACCGACTGACGGCCGCTGCTAAAGCCACCCCCAAAACGGCGTGCCTCGGAATCAAACGACACCGCCATCAGCGCAAAACCGCTCAATCCGATCATGAGCGCCGCGAGCCACCGCCCTTGAAATGCCTTCATCATCTTTCGTCCCCTGCCTTTGTGACTTTTATGTACCAACACCCGACCCAATGTCCGGGCGGTGTGTCTCAATGGTCTGAATATATCTTGCAGACTAAGAGGTGCGCCATTACTCACACTGCGCGCTAGGGTATTGGTCTGAGGTGGGTTTGCCTGAGTTCGCCTGAACTTGGCTTAGCTTAGCCTCACGCCCAATCATTAAATCGTACGCACGCCCTCATGCACCGCAACAATGCCCGCGCTCAAGTTGAAATATTGCACCCGGTTCATGCCCGCTTGCTGCATCATGGATTTCAATGTTTCCTGATCGGGGTGCATGCGGATGGATTCGGCCAAATAGCGGTAACTGTCCTCATCCTTGACCACCTGCCGACCGAGCCACGGCAGCACATTAAACGAGTACCAATCGTAGGCTGGTGCCAACGCGTCAGTGACCTTAGAAAACTCAAGCACCACCAACTTGCCACCTGGCCTTAAGACACGGGCCATTTCGGCTAAAGCCGCGTCTTTATGCGTCATGTTGCGCAAGCCAAAGGCCACCGTCACCCGATCAAAACACCCCGACTCAAATGGCAATGCTTCGGCGTCACACACCGAACAAGGTAGTACCAGACCAGCGTCGAGCATTCGGTCACGACCGACTTTGAGCATAGAGCCGTTAATGTCAGTCAACCAAACTTGGCCAAGTGGGCCAACATCGTGAGCCATGGATTTGGCTAAATCACCGGTGCCGCCGGCGATATCGAGCACCCGCATTCCGGGCTTGGCCGCGACACGAGACAAGGCAAACCGCTTCCAAAGTCGGTGCAAACCCCCCGACATCAGATCGTTCATCACGTCGTAGCGCGTGGCCACCGAATCGAATACGTCTGCGACTTTGCGCGCCTTTTCTGATTCGGGGACCTGCGTAAAGCCAAAATCGATGTTTTTTTCTGTCATGGTCGGCGCTGTTGATGTGGATAAACGGCAAATTCATTAACCGCCACTTAAAAGTAACCGCTTTCAAGTCTAAATGTTAGCCTAAGGCTGTTTGATATTGAGGCAGTTTGATGGCAACTGTCATAGACTTGACATATTTAGGACATAGCATTGCGATTCATGAACAGTCATTTGGCGTGTCCGATAAGCGAGTCACCATGTCTAGTACCATTTTAGTTGTTGAAGATGAACCTGCGATCCAGGAATTGATTGCAGTCAATCTATCCTTTGCGGGCCACAAAGTTCTTCGAGCCTTCGACAGCGAACAAGCTGAAACCTTGATCAATGCTGAATTGCCAGATCTGATCTTGCTAGACTGGATGCTACCCGGACAATCCGGTCTGGCACTGGCGCGCAAGCTCAGAAACAGCGAACGCACCCGACAAGTTCCGATCATCATGCTAACGGCCAAGGGCTCTGAGCAAGACAAGATCGATGGTTTGGAATCCGGTGCTGATGACTACATCACCAAACCCTTCTCTCCCAAAGAGCTGATGGCGCGCATTAAAGCTGTCCTCAGACGCCGTGCACCACAGCTCACCGATGATCTCACCGAGGTCGCAGGCTTGAAACTAGACCCATCGGCCCATCGCCTCACCGGCAACGGGCAAACCCTGGCCATTGGCCCGACCGAGTTTCGCTTGCTGCACTTTTTTATGACCCACCCCGAACGGGTGTTCTCTCGCTCGCAGCTGCTGGATCAGGTCTGGGGTGACCATGTGTTTGTCGAAGAGCGCACCGTAGACGTGCACATTCGTCGCCTGCGCAAAGCCCTTGAACCGACCGGACACGACAACCATATCGAGACGGTGCGCGGAACCGGCTACCGCTTTACCCGACAAACACCCGGGGCATGAAGGCACTTGCGGTGCCTGTCTCTGACTGGCCTCGTGCGACAATGCGCCTCATGCGATGGCGTAAAACACTCTGGTGGTTTGTTGTTAGCCTGGGCCTTGCCATTACGTTGCAAGTCGCCTGGGATTCTTCATTGGGCTGGATAGCCATGGCACTGGGGTTTGGTGCGCTTACCACTTGGCGTCGTTATCAGGCCGCCCGGGTGGCCAGTTGGCTCAAAGCCGCACCGGCTCAGTCGCCACCGGAGAACGTCGGTCCCTGGACTGATGTTGTTCGACACCTAGAGCACAACTTACAACTTCAAAGCGAGTTGCTTTTACAAGCACAAGAAACAAGTGATGCGGTCATGGCCGCGGCCCAGGCGCTGCCCGTGGGTGTTATCGCACTCGATTCATCCATGTCGATCATCTGGTTTAACAAGGCTGCGCGCCAACAACTTGGTCTCGATGAGCAGGTCGACCTCGGTGTAAACCTGTTGCATCTGATACGAGAACCGGAATTTGTTCGTTATGCCCGCCAGCGCACATGGCCAGACCCCCTGATCCTAAAAACTTTGCAAGGTCAGCAAGAAAAACTGTTGATGATGCAGTTTGTCGTTTACGCACGCGAGCAGCGCCTGTTAATTACCCGTGACCTGACGCAAATCGACAAACTCGAGACAACCCGGCGCGACTTTGTGGCAAACGTCTCACATGAGTTGCGCACGCCCCTGACGGTGTTGGCGGGGTTTGTTGAAACCATCAGCGAAGCGCCAACGGGCGCACTAAGCGACGACCAAGTGCAGCAATACTTTGGGTTAATGCGCGAACAAGCCAACCGCATGCAGTCCATCGTCTCGGATTTGCTCACACTGTCGAACCTTGAGACCTCACCGGTGGCCGAGCAAGAAGTGGTCAATGTCGCAGACATGCTGCAAACCGTGCGCCAACAAATTGAGGCGCTATCGGCAGGTAAACATGAGTTTGAATGGGACATTGAGGCCGGCCTTGACCTGCTCGGTGCGCCTTCTGAACTGACCTCGGCGTTTAGCAACCTGCTAACCAACGCGGTCCGCTACACCCCAGACGGTGGACTTATCTCAGTCCGCTGGGCCAAAGAGGGCACACAGGGCGAACAAGGTGAACAGGGCGCGCGATTTAGCGTCAAAGACACCGGCATCGGGATTGCTGCTGAGCACATACCGCGACTTAGCGAACGGTTTTACCGGGTTGACCGCAGCCGTTCGAGGGCTGCCGGTGGCACAGGTCTCGGGTTGGCCATCACCAAACACATTGCCATGCGCCACGAAGCGGATTTTCAGATTGAAAGTCGACTCAAACAAGGCAGTACCTTTAGCCTTGTCTTTCCTGAGAACCGCTTAAGTCACGCAACCTGATATCCTCTTATATGGCGAATTAGTTACCACATCAGTCGCCTTTGGCGATTGCACCCGTTCATTTTGGAGTACGAGCATCATGGCTGAGACCACCATGCCACCATTTCACTTAGCATTCCCCGTACGAGACTTGTCTGAGGCCCGACAGTTTTACGGTGATTTACTCGGTTGCGCCGAAGGTCGCAGCTCTGAGGACTGGATCGATTTCAATTTCTACGGCCATCAAATCGTGGCTCACTTGGCCCCGCAAGAGTGTGGCGCCATGTCTACGAGTAATGTCGACAACCACCAAGTTCCAGTGCGCCATTTCGGTGCCGTGCTCTCGATGTCTGCTTGGGAGACACTGGCCGACAAACTAAAGCAAGCTGGCACCGCGTTTATTATCGAGCCCTATGTTCGCTTCAAAGGCGAGGTCGGTGAGCAGGCCACTATGTTCTTTCAAGACCCCTCTGGCAATGCCATTGAGATCAAGTCGTTTAAGAACATGGAGGCGTTGTTCGCCAAGTAAGCCCAAGGCTTCATGACATGTCCAATGAACTCATCACGCGCATTCGTGCGCAGGGCGATCGCTGCCTGCTCATTGACCTGGGTGACCAGATTGATGAGCAGGTGGGTTTGCGTTGCCTGAGACTTGCCGAGTGCTTGCGACAAGCCGCAGTCCCAGGCGTGTTGGATATTGTGGCGTCGTTTACGGCCGTGGCCATTTACTACCAACCGGGTCGCGAGCTCGGAGACGAACCCATCGCGCGTCTGACCGAACTGGTCAATGACATCGCCCAACAGATCGCTCAGGGCACCGTTGAACTCACCTCTCGACGTATCGAGATCCCGGTTTGCTATGGCGGCGAGCATGGGCCAGATCTTGACGACGTGGCTCACCGCATGGGTATCTCGCCAGACGAGGTCGTGCAAGCGCACCACGCGAGTGCTAGCCGGGTTTATATGATTGGCTTTTCACCTGGCCACCCCTATATTGGCATTCATGATGAGCGCTTTAATCTGCCGCGCCGGGAAGTGCCACGTACGGCGTTACCCGCAGGATCCCTTGGCATTGCGAATCGACAAAGCACCATCTATCCCAACGTTTTGCCTGGTGGCTGGCACATCATTGGTGCCACACCGCTAAAGCTCTTTAACGCCACGGCCGCCGAGCCCACGTTGCTTGCGCCTGGCGATGAAATTGCGTTTGTACCGATTGATGCCAGCGAGTTTGACACGATCAAAGCACAACAGGAAGCAAGCGCATGAGCATGCTCGTCAAGCGCTCTGGCCTGCTCTCCTCCTTCCAAGATGGTGGACGATGGGGTTATCAGCATCTTGGTGTTTCAGTCACTGGCGCCATGGACGTGCAGTCACATCGCATGGCCAATCTCATTGCCGGCAATACCGAGGACTGCGCCACACTGGAAATCACCCTTTTAGGGCCTGTGCTGACTTTCACGCAACCATGTTGCATTTGCCTGACCGGCGCTCAAATGAACGCCCGTATCAACGATCGTTTAGCACCTCAGTATCGCCCGCTAATCGTTCGTGCCGGTGACACGATGACGTTTGAAACAGCCACCGAAGGCACACGCGCTTACCTAGCCGTATACGGCGGGTTCGACTTACCCGTAATCATGAACAGCCAGAGTACCTATCTGCGCGCCGGGTTTGGTGGCTGGCAAGGCCGCGCGCTTGTCAAAGGTGATGACATCGGCTTGCGCGCCCCCTTAAATGGTGACCCGGATGCGCTCACCGCCCTGAGTGAGCGCATCTGGAATCAAGTCATTTACCTACCGAGCACGCTTGGGCAGCACACGGGGCGCAAGTCCTTGGTGCGCCTGATTCGCAGTGATCAGTGGCCCGAATTCACCGTACAAAGCCAACGCGCACTCGTTTCAAGCACGTGGCGCGTCTCAACTGACTCCGAGCGCATGGGCTATCGACTCGAAGGCCCTGAAATCAGCCTGACCAAACCACGTGAAATGATCTCTGAAGCCACCACATTCGGGTCTATTCAAGTGCCACGCGGTGGGCAACCCATTGTGCTCATGGCAGACCGACAAACATCGGGTGGTTACCCAAAGATTGGCACGGTAGCCAGTGTCGATCTTGCGATCCTCGCACAAAAAAAGCCGGCCGATGAAGTACGCTTTACTTTAGTCAATGTCGAACATGCACAAGAGCTTGACCGTCAAAAAGCCGATGCCCTTGAGGAGCTGGAGGTCTCACTGGCCAATATCCGGCAGTGGTTAAGCGATGCTCGCGCAAATTCGTAATTAAGAATGCGTAATTAAAAGTGATGGGGGAAATAATGAGTCTGAGACTAGATCTGAACTGCGACATGGGCGAGAGCTTTGGCGCCTGGACCATGGGCCACGATGCCGAGATCATGCCCTACATCTCATCGGCCAATATCGCTTGCGGCTATCACGCCGGGGACCCTGGCGTAATGCGTGAAACCGTGGCTTGTGCCCGCGAGCACGGCGTGGCCATTGGTGCGCACCCGGGTTTGCCAGACCTGCAAGGGTTTGGACGGCGCGCCATGGCGATTACAGAACAAGAGGCCTATGACATGGTGGTGGCCCAAATCGGCACGTTGGCTGGCGTGGCGGCCTCGCAAGGCACCCGCCTGAACCACGTCAAAGCCCATGGCATGCTCTACAACATGGCGGTTAAAGACCGGGCGCTAGCACGCGGTATCGCTCGTGCTGTACACGATGTCGACAAGTCGCTGGTATTTTTTGGGTTGGCAGGCAGTCACATGCTCGAAGAGGCGCAATCGCTTGGCTTGGCAGTAGCCGGGGAAGTATTTGGTGATCGCACCTACCAGCCCGATGGCAGCCTGACACCACGCAGCAAACCTGGCGCCATGATCACAGACGTCAAACTGTCGATTGAGCAGGTTCTGCGTATGGTCAAAGACAGCACCGTCATTGCCCAAGACGGCAGTGCAGTCACTGTCAAAGCTGACACCCTGTGTCTGCATGGCGATCAACCCGATGCCGTGGATTTTGCGATTGCCATTCGCGCAGCGCTCAAAGAGCATGACATTGCGGTCAAGGCAACAACAAGTTCAGTGCCTGCTCTCTAAGCGCGGTTCGCACTAGACCAACACACGCTCAATCCCACCCTGGTTGGCGACTTTGACATAGTCTTCCAACCAGCTTTGGCCAAGTACGTGGCGTGCCATCTCGACCACGATGTAGTCGGCTTGCGCGCCCGTGTCTGCCTGATAGCGTGACAAACCTTGCAGACACGATGGACAGGAGGTCAACATCTTGACCTCGCCGTCAAAGCCATCGCCCTTGAGCTCGGCCATGTTCTTATCAAGCTCGATCTCTTTACGGAACCGCACTTGCGTTGAGATATCGGGGCGCGTGACCGCCAAGGTACCTGACTCGCCACAGCAACGATCGGTCTTGATGGTGTCTTGACCGACGAGTGATCGGACTGTTTTCATGGGGTCTTGTAGTTTCATCGGCGTGTGACAGGGGTCGTGATACATATATCGCACCCCTTGGACGTCATCGAGCTTCAAACCTTTTTCTAGCAAGAACTCGTGGATGTCGATTAAGCGACAGCCTGGGAAGATCTTGTCAAATTCGTAGCCAGAGAGCTGGTCATAGCAAGTGCCGCAACTGACCACCACAGTCTTGATATCAAGATAGTTCAGTGTATTGGCGACTCGGTGGAACAACACCCGGTTGTCCGTGATGATTTTCTCTGCTTTGTCGAACATGCCATTGCCACGCTGCGGATAGCCGCAACACAGATACCCCGGGGGTAGCACCGTTTGCACCCCGGCATGCCAGAGCATGGCCTGGGTTGCTAGACCCACTTGGGAGAACAGCCGCTCAGAGCCGCAACCTGGAAAGTAAAACACCGCTTCGGTGTCACTGGTGGTGCGCACCGGGTCCCGAATAATGGGCACATAGTTGGCATCCTCAATGTCGAGCAACTTGCGGGCGCTTTGCTTAGGCAGGCCGCCCGGCATTTTTTTATTCACAAAGTGCACCACCTGCTCACGCATGGGTGGCTTGCCGATGGTCGCCGGTGGTTTTTTGGTTTGCTTGCGCGCGAGTTTCGCTAACAAGTCATTGGCAAAGCGCTGCGCCTTGTAGCCCACATCAAGCATGACCTTGCGGGTCAAATTAATGGTACGTGGGTCTTTGGCATTCAGAAAAAACATGGCCACACTTGTGCCCGGGTTGACGGACTTGCGTCCCATGCGACGCAACAACGCCCGCATGTTCATGGACACCTCCCCGAAATCAATGTCGACCGGACAGGGGTTGTAGCACTTGTGGCAAACGGTACAGTGATCTGCCACGTCTTCAAATTCTTGCCAGTGCTTCAAACTAATACCGCGGCGCGTTTGTTCTTCGTACAGGAATGCTTCAACGAGCAATGAAGTTGCCAGAATCTTATTGCGCGGTGAATACAGCAAGTTGGCACGCGGCACGTGTGTGGCGCAAACCA
>Ga0209953_1000581_pt1 | contig 12786 bp, 10 predicted proteins | sample SalPonred_H2O_MG_FD_185713 | JGI IMG/M metagenome (GOLD analysis project Ga0209953, IMG submission 185713) | Salt pond water microbial communities from South San Francisco under conditions of wetland restoration - Salt Pond MetaG... | ecosystem: Environmental > Aquatic > Non-marine Saline and... | reverse complement strand
GTTCGACCAGTTGCTGTTCAGGCGGGACTTGCGGTAGTTGTAGCCGCCCTCATCCCAATGGCCCCGGTCAATGTCCGTCACATGCTTGTCGTAGTCGTGAGCCAACGCTAGGAAGAACGGCAACACTTCCCGGCGGGTAGTCAGTTTGCGGTGAGTGCCGGGGATCTTCCCGGTGGCGAGCATGTCATGATCGTGCGGGCCGATAACTTTCCAGCCGTTGATGCTACGTGGCATTATTTCTTCTTCCCATACTTGAACTGCGGTCGAACCTTGCTGCCAGTCCCATAACCCTTCTGACCAGCCTTCTTCCCGTTCTTATCCACACGAACCCACTTGCCCTTACGGATCGTGGCCTCTTCCTCAGCGTTCGCCTTGCGAGACTTCACAACCTTCCCCTCGCTAGGCTTCGGTGTGTATTTCTTCCCAGCCGCCACAACCTTCGGAGTGTTCCTACCGGAAAGCCAAATCAGTCTGTGACCACCACTAGCCATAACACGGTGCCCCTTCGCAGCAGTGAGCTTTAAACTTGCAGTTCGGACAGAACCAGCGATGCCAAGTTCCGTCATAGAAATGACCACAGTTATCGCAATGAATCATGTCCGGTGCCGACCCCCTCAAATGACTTCTAAGGTTCCGAATCACTGCGCCTTCCGGCCAGCACTCAAAGCGTTACTGCCAGCACCAGACCTGCCACCAAACCGGGCACGCTCAGCACTAGCCAACTTCTTCTTCTTCTTCAACGCCTGCTCATTACCAGGCAGATTGAACTTGTCCGAAACTAGCTCGCCAGTGTTCGTGTTGATACCAGACAACTCACCCAGCTTCGCGTAATCATCCTTCTCTTCCGCGATACTGGCGAACTGTGTGGCACTGTTGCCGAACGAGTTGCCGTAAATCTCATTACCGGCAATCAGGTCACGCTGCTCCTGAGACAAACCAATACCCATACTGTCAGCAGCACCACCAACATTCGCTTGCTTCAAACGAGTGTCATATTGCGTCTTGAGGTACTGCTCACTGCGCTCCGGGTCCAACGTGTAAGCAACCATCTCATCGTCAGACAGTCCGTAAATACTGCGCAGCTCTTCCTTCACATACGGGTTCACCGAATAGTTGATGTAATCCCTAGCCAGGGTCACACGCTCGGTCACTTCATCCGGTGACACTTCCTTGAAAATGAAGTCAGCAATATCGTCAGGCTTCCCGTACAGTTCCTCCGGCAAACCATCTAGTGCTTCCCGGTAAGACCGTTCCAACTCCACGTAAGTGTCCATAGACGGTTCAGCGCGGATACCAAGACCCTGCGCCTTACGTCGCTCGTTCTCTTCCCGAATCAGTTTCACAGCCGGGAAACGCTTATAGTAGGCAGCCTGATAATCCTTATCATTACTGACAATCGTGCCCACGGTTTCCATGTTCGTGTAGCCCTGGCGAATATACTTCTCGTAGCCAGCCCACAGTTCCTCTAAACCATTATTGGCAATGAACGCTTTAGCTGCACCCAAAGCCCGGTTGATCTCAGCTTGTTTGCGTTCCTCTTCCATTCGCCGCAGGATCTCTGCCTGCGACGGGCCAGAGTAAGCGGATGCCGGGGCCGGGGCTGGACTTTGCTGCTGCGCGTAGGAGGCGGCATCACGCTCAGCCTGACGCAACTGATTCTGAATATGACCAATAGCCCCAGGGCTATCACCGCGCCGTTGAGCGTCCTCCAACAACTGACGGTGGTTGATTACGTTCTGTTCCCAGCCATTGCTTGCCATCAGTATTTAAACCCTCCGCTTTTCAGGAAAGAGTTAATCCCATTCAACAGAGTGTTCTTCCCATTAGACGAATTATCCCAGCGAGGATCTTCCCGAAGCATGTTGTCGAAGTCAGCCAGATTCATGGCTTTAAACTCGCCGTTCTCATTCTTACCACCCATCGCCATCAACAACGTCGGGTCATCCAAACCAATAGACTCCACAGGCATATCCCACATGCGGTTCATGCGCTGCATGTACGGCGAAGCCAAAGCCCTAACATTCATGCCAGCGTTAATCTGCTCAGCGAACGCGGGGAAATAGCCAGCAGCCTGCGTGCGAATGTCACGCTCCCAATCCTCAGCCGTAGTCAAGCCACTAGCCACAGACTTCGCTGCCTCTTCAAACCACGACTCGTCATACTGCATACCATTGTTGTAAGCAACGTCCCGCAGACTGGCGGCAGTATCACCCAGCACACCCTTCGCATAATCCAGGGTGCCCGTGACTTCCTGCTCAACCCACGGCGACTTCTCCACACCCATCATGAGGGCATCGCGCATCGCGTTAGCGTTGCGATCCCAACCCTCATACAGGTAAGCCCTTGCGTACCCGTTCAGTTCCTGATCGGTTAGTTGAACACCCAAGCGTGTGGCCTCAGCCTGCACCACGCCACGGGCACCAAGCATGTCCTGTTCCCAGTCACCTTCGGAACCGAACTCAACAAACCATGCCCTGCGTGCAGAATCAGTGTTGTATTCCTTGGCGAAGTCAGAGTTCTCAATCTCGCTAATGAGATAATTTACATCCTCATCGCCCATCGCCCAATCAGAAATAATCTGCTTGAGTTGCGGGTTAGTGAGAATAGCCTCCAATGCGAGACTGGACAGCACCTTGAACTGTGCAGGCAGCAACGACTCACGGTACTTGCGGTACTGAATGTCACTCAAACGACCAGTGTTGTTCTTATCAAACTTCTTCTTAGTTTCGTCGTCACCGACGCTGCGATCAACCTCAGCCATTAAAACAAACCAATCTGCTTAGCGAACCAATCCTCAACAGCCTCCATGCCCTCAGTGGCCATCTTGTATTCCTTAGCCCCAGGAGTGCCGTCAGCGAACTCAGCAGCCAACAGTTCCTTGTTGATGCCACCGCCACGCTCAACATTCGTGTCAGCTAACCCAACGGGGGTGTCCTGGCGGTACAGGGGATTGTCCGTTTCCTCACTGTTCAGCAGCTGCGTGAACGCGGCAACCTCTTTTGCGGTTGCCTCCCGGCCCACCGACTCCAACATGGCAGTGTTCAACACCTGCGTGGCAGTGCCCTCGTTAGTCAGATCAACCTGCTCAGTGCGGGAAGGCAAACGTGGTGCCCTACCCACACCGCCACCACCAGACGGTCCATCATCTACCGGGTCTTGAACAGTGCGGTCATTAACAAACGACCAGAACTCTTGGCTCCTACTGCCAGCTGAGCTCAGCGCAGCCCTTGCGGCAGCCGACACAGTGCCCCACGTTGGGTTGTCAGTGCTGATCGCACCTATCCCTTGCAGGGCAGCCACAAGGCTGTTGTAGCCGTCATCGCTGCTCATCACCCGCGACAGCCACGATTGCGAATTGTTCAAATCCGTTAGCGACTGTGCGTTGCCCTCAAAAGTTTCGTACTCAACATATGGCTTGTAGTTGTAGCCACCAGGGGCCATGCCCACGGGCTGCTTCACCGACACCAGGGTTGGGTCAGAGGAACCAGTCACTGCATTTGGGTTGCCACCGGAATCCGCATAGAAAGCATCAGTGACTTCTTGAACCTGAACGCTGGTTAAAGTGCCGCCGTTCTCCCTGCGAGCTTCATTCAACGCATCAACAAGAGTGTCAGCCATTAGCCCTCCGTGTAAACATCTTCAACAGCGGGCAGCATGTAGGCGAAACCGAAGTTCATTAGCGAACCCGTTTCTGCCCCCTGTGGGAAACCGAAATTACTTTCAATCAAATTGGTGAACTCTTCAATGATTGCCTTCTCCCGGCGGCGAGTTTCCGTCACACCCAACTGGTCAGCCTGCGCAGCCAAATCGTTCAAAGCACTAACAGTGCCGTCATACGCACCCAACGCAACCTCAGCCACATCAAGTTTGTTGAAGCTATCGTTAATGCCAGCATCAACCTTCGCTTCCTTAGCCCGCAGATCCGCAACAGCACCACGCATCTGCTCAACGGCTTCCTTCGCGTACTCCCTGCCCGGCAGTTCGAAGCGGCTACGGAAATCGCTGAACGTTGAACTCTCACCAATCAAAGGCTCAACAACCGCATCAGTCTCAGCGCGCACAGAAGCCTTAGCCTGGTCGTACTGCTCTTCACTTAAAAGACCCTCAGCGAAAGCACCATCCAGATCCTGCAACGCCCGACGCTCTTTACGTTTCGCCAACTGCACCTTCGCCGCCGACTCGGAATAGATCAGTTCCTCATTGACTTCAGAAACTTTCTTATCCCGACGCAGGCCAAGATCAGCCACATCCACGAAGCCTTGCAGCGAACTGTCATCCTCCGGACCCAAGTACGGCAAAGCCGTCGGGTACTCAGCTAGCAGGTTCTCGTTGTCCTTCAAGAACTGTGCGCCAGCCTCAGATGCTGAGATGGAGCCGAACGGAATATCCTCACCAGCGGCCTCAGTTCGTCCAACAACGAACGGGGCCAACTCTGGGAACATGCCGATCCACTTCGTTGTGGCCAGTTCCACATCCCCATCCAGCTCGTTCACCAATTCCAGGAACTGTGGCCGGAAACTAGAAATACCCAATTCGCGGGCAATGTCCGTCGGTGTCGCGGTTTGCATGGAAGCGCGTGCCGGTTCGACGAAACCAAAAAGCATCCGCATCGCAGCTACCCACATGGAAGTGTTCTCAACTTGCTTTTTAAACTCTTCCTGTTTTACTTCAGACAACTGCACATCTTCCGGAACCAAGTCAGCAGCAGCCAAACCACGCATCGCAGTCACCACAGAGTCAGCGATAAAACCAGACCGCAGTTCGTCACGGCTACCCACAAAGTTAGTTCCAACAATCCCCAACTCAAAAACACGCATAATGTTGAACGGAATAGAATCCGCAATGTTCTCCGGTGCGCCATACGGGCCGTACACATACGGCTCAATCTGATCCATCACCCGACCCAGGCTCGGAGCGAAGTTCTCAATCAACTCCCCGGCACTCCACATGATCGTGGGTCCACCACCAGTCAAAGTGGGGAACAAAGCGTTCGGGTCAGCCGAAGGGGTCAAGCTAGTTAGCTTGCCGGTGAACGTTACGGGAAGCGGGCCACGGTAAACAGAGGCACCCAACTTCTCAGAAGTCCACGTTAAAGTGTTCAGCACCGGCTCAGGGAACATGTAGATGAAATACTTTTCACCCTGCTCGTTCTCCCACAGCAATCCACTATCTTGCATAACGTTGTACGCCAAGGCTCCACGCCATATAGCCATCGGCTTGTACCGCACAGCACGCCCCAGGCGACGGAACAAATCTTCCTGCGCACGCCAATACCGGGACACGTTACGCACCTGCCACGCAAGCATGGACCGCGTGTTCGGGTTGTCGGTGAAAGACAACGTGAGGTTCATCGCCCGGTCGCTAGAGATGCTAGCGGCCCGCTGACCGGCAACTTTCGCAGCACGCTCGTTTGACAAACCTAGCGACTTTAAAACCTGCACTTGGTTGCGTTCCCACGAAGCTAGCTCTTCACGAGCCAGAATGTAGTTACTCATGAAAATCGGTTCACGAGTCAAACGGTTCAGGCTGTTGCCCATAGCCCCATAGATCCGCTGATCTGCGGTAATGCCTTGCATACCCACAGGCATCTCAATAGTTCCGTAACGGTCATAGATGGCGCGAGGCAGCTGGGTAGCGTCATAGTCGTTACCCACCCGGCCAATCTGAGACAAGTTCTCATAGGTGGCCTTACGCGCCGAATAGTTGCCCTTGCGTGTGCGCAAGATTCCCAACAGTTCATCATTCACAGAACCGTCACGGCGACTGAAAACACCAAGCGTGTCGTCCATGTAACGGCGCGCATAGTCAGCAGGACTGACGCTGTTCAAAATTGTTAGCTTCTCAGCCCAACCAGCAGGCATGCTTTCTAACGCCTCAACCATCTCCTGAACAATGCGAGCCTGGTCCGTCGGATCAGCGTTAGCCCATGTTTTCAGATTGCGCAGGGCAGTCTGAGCCAAAGCCCCATCGCCACTGATGATGCCGAAAATCTGCCGACCCCAAACCTCAAAGACGGCTTTAGAAACAGCAAGATCGTTAATGTCACGGCCCCGCAGGAAGTCAGCCAGGACCACCTCACCGCGCTTCGTGACGGCCCCGTAACGCAAACCAGGCACGCGACGCTCAGAGGAAGTCATCGGCATCTGCCCGTTAGAAATGAACTGGCCACCCTCGCTCACCTCTTTCATGTTTGCGAAAGTGGCCTCATCACCCACGAGTTCATCCAGGTACCGCTGATACTCAGCCTCCCGCGCACGAGCCTTCTTGCCGCCGACACGTTGGCGAATCTGCGACATGGCCTGCCGGTTACGGGCTTTCGCAACCAGCTTCACCATCTTTTCCCGGTTGCCCATGTTCAAGTTCTTCATGGCCTCTTCGACCTCGGCCTTTTCAACAGGCCGCAAATACTTATACAACCCACGCAACGCACTCATCTCATATGCGGCACGAGTAACACGACCGTCAGAAGCCTTCGGCCCAATAACCTTTTTGATCGTGTTCGGCTTCTCACCCATCGCCAAGCGAACAGCCTCGTCGTACTCTTCGCCACGGAACCAACGACGCAACCAACCTGATGGCTGCGTGAAACCGTAGAACACGAAATCCTCAAGACCCGCACGAATCTGGTAGCGCGGCCCAGCCAACGTCAGCAGCGACCACCAGTTCACCAGATTGTCACCAAACGAGTTGTTTTGCAGCAGCAGGTTCATTACCGACTTGCGCGCACTTATCCGTTCAATGGCCGCAATGTTCGGCAACGAGACAGTCTCTGTCGTCTGCCAGTTGTGCAGTGCGGAAGTGGTTGGCCCGTTAGGCCCGTCATAGCGAGCAGGGTTCCAAGTTTGTTCAGCAGTAGACTGTGCCGTCTTGTTGTTTTCGTCTACCACGCCAGCCGCGGGAACCGTCGAAGTGGCCCCAGTTTTCCGCACCGTAGTCGAATACATGGACTGGTCTACGTCACCGGCACGCAGGCTCTTAATGTAAGTCTCAGCGTCCTTAGGGTCACGGAAAATGTACGGAACGCCACGGGAATACGCAGCTGACTCAGCCAGAGCGTTACCTAAGGAAAGACGCTGAGCAACCGTTGATTCCTTCCACACTTCCCGCAGCAAGTTAGCGTGAGCCGTGGACAAACCCCAAGCCCGCGCAAACTCATACACCTGGCGACCATTGTTGCTGTTTAAATCCAGTTGAGTGTTGTGCGGGTAGCGGGCAGCAGCGCGGGACCAACGATCCAAACGGCGACGCAGCAAGCCACCACCGAAAGCATTAGCAGCCCAAAAGTCCTCGCTACCAATGTCCTTCCACCGGGCGACAAGGGAGTCCTTGCGCTTGCGGCCATAGGTGTTGTTGATCTTCTTACCAGTCAGAACGTTCTTGCCATCCACCCGAAGTTCACGGCCGCGAGTCCAAGTACGCTCGCCGCCATTCTTGCGGGTAGTTCCCCGAACTTCAGACAAACGCTCCCACTTGCGAACAGCATTAAAAATCTCACCAATGCCCGTGTTCGTCGCAGCCAACATCGGAAGCGTCGTGCCGTTCGCCTTGGCGTAAGCCTGCATAGACAACACAACGTCGTCAATGTTCTCAGGCGTAACCAGCTTGCCAAGATCCTCCGGCTTCTCAGCGTTACGCACAACCGTCAGCCAGTCACTGTCAATAGCGGCAACCAACTCAGGGTTCCCGTTCAGGATGATATTGACGGCAGCAACCTGCTCAGCTGGTGTCTGATTCAGGTTGTCCTTCGTCATGTAAAGTTTTTCAAGAGCGCGACGGTGAGGTGCCGTGACGTATCGAATGGTTGCGTACTTACCCAAACCGGCAGCCAGTTTCGCCTGCTCACCGAACAAACTAATGTTCGGCATGAGGGGCTTGTGAGTGGCCTTCTGCCCAAGCTGCACGCCAACAAACGGACTGTCGCTCCACACTGTTGCTCGCCGGGCAGTGTTAATGTCACCCATCGCAATAGCGGCCCCACGCAAAGCAGCAGCCTGCTCGGAAGCCAAGTCAATCAAGCCAGCACTGGGAGCCTCCCGCACAGCAACACCACTCAGGACGCTGGCAACAAGGCTGTTGTCGTGATACCAGCGGGCAGCGTCGTTAGCGGAATACACCTTCTGCTCCGACATTTCCTTAAGCATCTCTTCTGGAATGTATTTCTTCCAGGTAGAGATCAAGGCAGCCCGACGGTCACCTCGTTCTTGCAGATCGTCAATCGCGTCAATCTTCCGCAGCTGCCCCCCGATGGCATCGAAAGCGCGACGCACTTTCTTCCGGCCAAACATCTCAGCCACAGCCGGAGAAACCGCGAGAGCGTTACCCGTCTGAGTGTCGAAAGTGACCAGGCCAACATCTTGCAGATTGCTGGCAGTCTTAGCGGAATCGGTAGCGTCAATCTGCTTAATCAACGTTTCAAGTTCTGCGGTCTGCGCGTTCTCCAAGTTCTTCATGGAGTACCGCGCATAACGCATAGCCTTCAGCGGCTTAGCCCCAACCCAGAAAGGATCAACAACCATCTGGAACGCGAAGTCAGTCGGTCCCTTCAAGGACTGAACCGCGCTGCCACGGTATTCGTTACCAACCATGATGTTGAAGAACGAATCATTAGTGGCGTTTTTAAGATCATTAACGAGAGCAACAATGTCAGTTTGGGATTTGGACTCGTCACCCATGCCAGTTAAAACAAAAGCAAGATCAGCTGCCCACGGGTCATCCTCGCCCCATTCCGTGATCGCCATGACCAGGGGCGACTTGCCTTCCTCCTGCCACTTTTGCAACTGCAACATGCGATCAACAGGAAGTTGCCCATACTTTTCAACGAGATCCCGGTAGGTGCTGGGGGAGATGGCTCCATCAGAAAACAAGTTCCATGCTTCCTGGATGCCGCCCTCGCGGAAAGCCTCCGCAACATCCTGGCTGCTGCCGTTGATGATTCCGGGAAGGGAACCGGCGGCTATGCCCATCCGCACTGCCTGTTGAGTATTATCAACAATACCGAACGCCATGTTCAATGCGCCAGAAAGGGACAGCCTGAGGTTGCCTTCCCCGTCGGTTGGCAGCATCCCGCTATCCAGAATGTTCTGCTCCACTGCATCAGTGGTCAGGGCATCTAGGCCCGCAGAGATGGCAGAGCCGACAGTTACGCCAGGGAAACCATCTACGAACGGGAGCGTATTAGGCCCAATGTTCGTTATGCCGTTATTCCAGAAACGCGACACGGCACCACCAAGGGCACCTGCCGCTTTATCAACCTGCTCTTCGCCGGGCTTGTCGTAAACATTCGAATATGTGCGGCCAGGCTCCCCATAGGCGGCATCCATATAGTTAGCACGATTCTCGTCCAGTTTCGCCTGAATCATCGCGTTAATAACAATGCGTTGATTCTGATTCAACTGACGGATCGTTCCGTTAATCAAATCAAGAGTTTGCCGGTACGCAGCCGAACCCGGCGACATGCCACCAAGAGCCTCAAGTTGTGAAATGATCGCCTCAGCGGCCTTGTCACTGTTATCAAAATTGACAACCTGCACGAGTTCTTCCGGCGTGACCCCGGACTCCACGGCAATCTTCGCCAGCTCCGGGTTGCTCTCCACCCACTCCAAATCCTTATCCCGATCATTCAACTGCGGGGGTTGAAGGTTGGAGATGTTCAGGTAGCCGTCACCGGAAGGGTTACGAACCCGATACTGCTCGGCACTCTCACTATCGGCAGGCTTAGGTGTTTCCTCTTCATCGAAGTAATCCTCAAACAAAGGATTATCAACAACAGGGTTCTCATTAACGTCACCAGCGAGGATGCCAACCTGGGCCTTATCGGTGAGAATGTCGCCAGCGTTGCGCTCAAGATCACTGCCAACGCTGCTCTGCCGCACAATACTTTTTGCCGCAGAATCCAGCGTGCCGTCCAGATGGTCTGGCGTTTTGTCAATCTGCGAGTAATACTCTTCCAGCTCCGCTTGCTCCAACGTTGGCGCAGACTTACGCATACCAGTTGGCTTCGGGGCACCACGCTCTTCATCCGTTTCCGGAACAAGGTGATCTGGGGTGGCGTTAGTGCTGTAAGGGCGATCTAACACTTACAGCCCCAACCGTCGCGCAAAGTCAGCCATGCGCAAGTAGTAGCCAGTAGTGTCACGAGTGGCCGCAGTCTCCATAACTTCCGCGAGAGAACGCCGACGCTGACGCTGCTTAGGTGTGATGTTGCTGCCCTCACCAGCGGCAGCACCAGACGTATACGGTTCGTCCGGCTTCTGCGTAGGTGCAAACAAAGACGGGGGAGGGGACATGCCGCCACCAGGGGCAGGGGCGGTGGGCATGGGTGCGCCCTTCTGAATCTCTTTAAACTCTTTACCCTCACCGTAGGCACCCCCCGGCAGGCTGCGTAGCGGCTGCGGGTCAGACGGTCCACCGTCGGTGCGACGGGACATGCTGGCCGGACCTGACACTGGTGCCGGGTTGCGTGGTTTCCTATATCCACCTCTAGCCATCATTACCTCCAAAGAAAGAACAGTTGCGGAAGAAGCCCCGGAACCCGATCGCGCTACTCTTCATCCGCGCCGACCTCGCCATCCCACTCACCGGGGAACAGCCCCCAGCCAGCGGCCTCTTCCATGCCACCAGCGATCATCTTCCGCAACTGAACACCCATGTCATCAGCGAGATCGGGGGAGTAGCCGTTGATCTGCACACCCATAGTCGCCGTAATGTCACCCACAGTCATCTGCATCATCATTTGATGGTCGCTCATGGGTGACTCCTTCCAATAGTTCTAACGTCTGCAACGAGAACGGGCCGAAGCCCGCGTGGATTTCCTTACATGATTGACACTTTTTGCCGTGTCTAAGCCTGAACCAGTAGACCTGGCCCGTTCCCGAAACAGAAGCAAGATGCCTTACTTCTTGCGCCGCCAACAGAAACCATGCGCCTAGCGAGGACGCTTATAGTTCGGACTGTTGGGGGAGTTGTCGCCCCACACGATGATGCCACGATCTTTCGCGTGATCCACCACACCACGAGGCTTATACTTCGATGTAGATGTGCGCCTTTGGTTGGGAGGCTGTCCCTTGCGGTAAGTGCTGCGGTTGGGCGGCTCGCCGCTGTACGCGGGCTTAGACTTCGTTACACCACCAGTGGGCTTCGGCGTAGTCGAAACGTTCTTCGGCTTAGGTGCAGCCTTAACCACACCACGCTTCCACGTTCCCGATTTAGCGTCATACACGTTGTACGACTTGCCGTTCTTGCCCAATTTGACGGTGCCGTCCTTAATGCCAGCGTTCTGCTTCTTGCGTTGAGCTACGCTGCCCTTAGCCTTACCGGCGCGGGTGTTGCTTTTCTTAAGGTTCTTACCTGCGGCAGCCTTCTTCTGCATACCCAAGGTGCGCTTTTGCGCATTAACCTTAGCAACTGGCCTCTTGTCAGATGCCATGATTTACCTCTTTCGCCGCTTAGCGGCAGCCTTCTTCGCACCAATGGATTCCTTGCGCGAGTCGCGCTTCTTCACCATCTTGCGAACCTTCTTCGCGCTCATCTCATCCATGCGATCCTGCATGGTTTGCTTCTTGCGCGTGGTCTTTTTCGCAGCCATGCTGCGTCCTCCTAGATGAAGGGCCGGGTGTTGGCCGGAACGGTCGGGGTTGCAATCGGCTGCGTCACCATGCCCTGACCTGGCTTACCGCCAGTAGGCTGACCGCCTTCCTTCGGGGCCACGTACACGGTGCCCTGGGGAGTGCCTTGCGAAGTTCCAAACATTGCCATCTAATTCACCTCCCTCACACTCTCGTCTGTCGCATAGTTCTGGCCCCCATCGTGGGCGAGCCGTCACCACGTAAACCTGAAAGCAGCTGCTGCATTGAAGGTGGCTGGGCGGGTACGTCAATCTGTGGCGCACCAGGCGCAGCCTGCGGCATACCGCCCTCCATGCCCGGAGGCATCTGACCGCCGTTAAACGTTTCAGCAGCAGCCATCTCTTCAATCCCCATAGGCTCCGGTTCCGGTTCGGGTTCCGGAGTGAACACTTCCTCCAACGCTTCCTCAATCGGAGTGCCCTTCTTGCGGGCAGCAATCACTTCAGCCAAAGCCATCACAGTCTCAATCGGGTCTTGCCCGTTAGCGGCCATCTGCGGAATCGTCTGCGCATACTGCTCAAGACTCATCAAAGACGCTTCACGCAAACGCTCAATGTCAATGATCTTCTCTTCTTCCAACACATCCATTGACACAGGCAGGTTACGACGCAGGTAAGACTTAGAGAACAAGCCAGCACCAAGACCCTGCAAACCCCACACGAGTGCCCGGTTCGGGTCCAACCCGGCCATCACACCGAACTCGAAGTTCACGCTGTAATCGCCACGAATGTCACTGTGCGGCGTGTACCGCAACTGGTAAGGGGTTCCGTTCGTGGTGGAGGAAACATCCTTACGCACATGCGTCCAGATGCGCTCATCCATCTTCAAAGCCAGCGACAAGCCGCGAGCAAGTGCGTCACCGATCTGCAACTGTGCAGTCTTAACGCGGGAATCGAACCCTTCCTGCAACGCTTGCACGCCTTTACCCGTCACAATGCTGGACTCGCTCACACCAGCACGCACATCCGGGTAGCGTGCCCCGAACTTCATCTCCCCATCAAGGATCTGATCTTCCATCACCGCTGAACGCGGCAGTTCCATTGGGATGCGCCGGATCTTCTCAGGGCTTGAGGAACGCAGAATACTGTCCGGCCCGAACGCAATCTCTTGCACATCCTGCGGCAAAGCAATCGGGGCTTCCACGGACTTCTGCACAGCCTCC
>Ga0209953_1000579_pt1 | contig 12848 bp, 11 predicted proteins | sample SalPonred_H2O_MG_FD_185713 | JGI IMG/M metagenome (GOLD analysis project Ga0209953, IMG submission 185713) | Salt pond water microbial communities from South San Francisco under conditions of wetland restoration - Salt Pond MetaG... | ecosystem: Environmental > Aquatic > Non-marine Saline and... | reverse complement strand
TTCGACGAACTCACCGCTCCACGACATCTCCTGGGTCCGGGCAGGCTTCGTGAAGTCGACCTTGCCGAGATCCACGACGTACACAGTGGGGTCGGTGACCGTCCGGTAGGCGTAGCGCTTGCCGGTGAGGTTGGAGATGGAATCCCAGACGGTGACTTCGTCGTTCGTTCCACCCTTGGGTGATGGCTCGCGGATGATTCCGGGAGTGATGTCCAACGTGTTGAGAATGTGCAGCGCGATCAACTCGGCCTCGTGCCCGTCTGTCGGTTCGTCGCTGAGCGTGACCTGAGTGGCCGCCCTGATGAATCTGGCTGGCGGCGTGTAGTCACCCGGCAAACCCATGAGGCCCTGCCCCTGACCTAGGGATTTCACCATCAGGTCCCCGACCTGTTGCGGATCGGGCATCTGGGCGGACAGTCCCACGTAGTTGGCGAGGTTGGTCAAATGCCAGTCGAGGTAGGGCGCGTTCGTACCGATGCTCGTCGGGTTATCGACGAGATGGACACCGTCCGAGTGGAGCTCGATAGCGAGGGAAGCCTTCGTGTCGTGGACGAGGACATGGCACGGTGGTGCGAAGCCCATGCCGGGGTCGTAACCCCAGATGCGCAGGCCCTGCATGGCCTGCTTGACCTCGTCGAGAGAGGCGCAGGTGCCCAGCAAGTAGGCGATGACGTCGAGCTCGGCGATGTCGTTGCCATCGCCTACGAAGTCCGCGTAGGTGCAAAAGCCACCCGGCATGTACAGGAAGTGAGCGGAGAGGCCGGCATCGTTCATGCCGTCGGATAGTTGCTGGGGGTTGCCGAAAGCCGACATTCCGACGACCCCGTGGGAGGCCTTCCAGGTTTTACCTGTCTTCCCGGCAGGAGCAGCCGAGGATCCCTCGTGATCGTTGGGAAGTATCGCCAGGGCGGTTGGGATCCCGACGGGGAATTCCATCGATCGTCCGACGACGATGCTGCCGTCCTTGGCCGGCTTGACCTTGAAGTTCGTGCACATGCCCAGTCCAATCTCCGCAGGGTCGTTGAAAGCCTAGGCGCATGATCTAGAAGTTGCCAGCGTTCCGACATTTGTCTGCGGCTCCCGTTGAACGAGAAGCGGGCCGTAACCCATCTGCGGGTTTGCCTGATCATTGGCGGCATCGAACTCCCGGGAGATCGCTTGGGGAGTCGAGCATGGGGAGATGACATTTTCCTTGAACGAATCTTGGCGGCTTCCATCGCGACTGACCCGGGCAGTGCTGGCTGCTGCCGTCGCGCTATCGGCCTTAGCCACCGTCACGTTGCAGGCTCCTGAATCACAGGCAGCGCAAAAGAAGGCGTCGATATCGGTGTTCCACGCGATCCCGGAAGGATTCGGCGTGGATGTGGTCGATGTCTACGCCGATGGTGGACGCATCATGAACAATCTGAAGTCCGGCGAGTTGCGAAGCATGCGCGTGCGTCCCGGCACCTACGACATCGACATCTACATCAACGGCGAAAGACCGAAGGTCGACGAGCCGGTGCTGGAGATAGACAGCGTCACCTTCCTATCCGGCACTTGCTCGACGGTGACAGCCAACCTCGACGAGACTGGCGTGCCGACCACCGACACGTTTGCCAATTGCGTGGCTCGCAACCCTGTCGGTGAAGGACGCATCACGGTCCGGCATATCGCGGCCGCTCCGGCGGTCGACGTGCTCGTAGGAGGGAACGTGGCATTCGGAAACCTGACGAATGGAGCTGCGGCGACGAAACGGGTGCCCGCGGCGACCTACGCGTTGACGGTCAACCTGGCGGACTCCGAGGAGCGTGTCCTGGGACCGGCTGATCTGCGGATCAGCAGGCCGTTCAACACGATCGTGTATGCCTGGGGTTCAGCAGCGGAGGGGACTTTGGCGCTGAAGGTGCAACGCGTCCCGATCAACCGATAGCCGGTCGCTTATCGCTTCGAAGCGTGGAGCCCGGGCCTGGGATGATGGCCCGGGCTACGCACCGTGCGGGGCCCGGGAATGGGGTTGCCGATGCGCGGTTCGCCGCACCGCAACCCGCGCTCGTGGACCGCTTTACTTCTCGGTGCGTTCGCCCTGGGTACGGGGCTTGCCTGGATGTTGGCCGCGGGTTGGGGAGTGGCGCCCCTAGATGCCTTCATCGCTGGTTCATCGGAGATCACCGGGCTAACCGTGGGCACCTTGATCATCGTCATGTCCGTCCTGTTCTTGATCGGTTCTTGGTTACTCGGCTCTCCTCCCGGCCTGGGGACTCCCGTGGCATTCATCGGGGTGGGCGCCGTGGTGGACATGTGGAACCTGCTGGTCTTCGATCTCATCGGCTGGGCACCTGCCGGGTGGTCGGTGGGCCTGCGCATCGCGGTTTGGATCCTTGGATTCATCTTGTTCGCCGGTGGGGTAGTCGCGACATTGGCGTCGGATCTCGGGGCCAATCCATATGACCAGATCGTGCGGGCGGTGCATGAGCGATTCGGTATCTCCTTGTGGTTGTCCCGATTGCTGTTCGATGCGGTGATCCTCATCGCCGCCTTCGTACTGGGTGGAGCTTGGGGAGCGGGCACCGTGGCCCTTTTGATACTGATGCCGGTAGCGATGGGTTCGTTGACACCGAAGTTCCGGCGCTGGGTGCATGGCGCTGATGCTGCGCCGAGTCTTGTAGGCGAGCGACGAGCAGGTGGCGAACCGGCACGATGAAGGCCTTTCGCTTCCGGGATTTCCGCATCTTCTGGATCGGTGCGCTGATCTCGAATACCGGCACGTGGGTCTTGAACCTCACGTTGCCCTATGTGTTGTTCGAATTGACCGGTAGTGCCCTATGGGTGGGTGCCGCCGTGGCCGCCCAGTTCTTGCCGATGTTCGCCTTCAGCCCGCTCGGTGGGTCGGTAGCTGACCAGTATTCGCGCCGGAGCGTGCTGCTCGTTATGCAAACGGCCATGGGCGTCGGTGCAGGGCTCATCTGGCTCGCCTGGAGCCTCGACTTCCGCGAGCCGGGGCTGCTGTTGGCGCTCGTCGCCGTCGTCGGCGCGATCAACGGGGTGAGCATGCCCAGTTGGCAGGGATTCGTGCACGACCTGGTGCCACGTGACTATCTGCTGTCTGCGGTCACGATGAACTCGCTGCAGTTCAATGCTGCGCGGGCGATCGGCCCCGCTTTGGGTGGTCTCCTGCTGGCCACCCTCGGGCCCGCTTGGGCGTTCGGGCTCAACGCCGTTTCGTATTTGTGCATCGTGTTCGCCTTGCTCGCCATTCGGGCGGGCCGCGGCCTAGTAGTCCAGCGCAGTTCCCTTGGCTTCGTGCAGCAGATCTCCTCTGCTGTGCGGTATATCGGCACCCAGCCGGGAATCATGATGGCCCTGGTGATCGCCTTCGTGGTCGGCTTCTTCGGCAATCCGGTCTTCTCCTTCACGGTGGTCTTCGCAGGAGCGGTGTTCGAAGTCGGCCCGGTGCAACTCGGTCTGATGAACGCTGCGCTGGGTGTGGGCGCCTTCGCAGCCGCACCGCTGGTTGGCGGCAGTCGTTTCGCACCTCGACTGAGCGTGGTTGCCGGAACTGGTCTGGTCGCCTACGGCCTGATGCTCATGGTCTTCGCGCTCGCTCCCGGTTACACGATCGGATTGCTCTCCCTTGTGGTCATCGGTGCATGTTTCCTCGCGGTAGTGGCATCCATCAACACCGCGGGACAGATGATCGTCGCCGATTCCTACCGAGGGCGGGTGCTAGCGCTGAGGATGATGGTCTTCACCGTGGCTGCACCAACAGGTGGACTCGTGCAGGGATGGTTGGCCGACCTCATCGGTCCCCGGATCACTGTCATGTTCGCAGGGGCGGTGATGTTCGCGATCGCAGTCTCGTTGCTGTTCATGCGCGGCAGACTGCGGCTTGCCAGACTCGATGATCCGCATGATCCGAATGATGCGACCGAGGTGATAGATCACACGCATCGTTAGCAGCGCGGCACCGTTTCCAGGCTCTGAATGTGCAAGTATGAGCGCTCACCGCGAAAACGATAGGAAGCAAATGGCTGGACTGCTCGAATCCGTCCGCTCTGGGAAACTGCGTGTCGGCGACGGTGCCATGGGAACGATGCTGCAAGGCGCGGGTCTGGATGACGGCGGAGCACCGGAGTTGTGGAACGTCGATAAGCCGGAAGAGATCGCCCGCATCCTCAGCGGCTACGCCGATGCTGGTGCGCAGCTTTTGACGACGAACACCTTCGGTGGCAGCAGGCCTCGCTTGCAGATGCACGGTCTGGAGGATCGAGCGGTCGAGCTGAATAGGGCTGCGGCCGAGATTGCGCGCCGGGTCGCGGACACCCACGAGGGAGTCTTCGTCCTCGGTGATATCGGTCCTTCCGGTGATTTGCTGGAACCGATGGGGACCTTGACCCCTGAGTCCGCGCAAGAGTTATTTGCCGAGCAGATCACAGGTTTGGTCGAAGGTGGCGTCGATGGAATCTTGATCGAGACGATGAGTGATCTCGCCGAGGTGCGCGCCGCGGTGGCTGCTGCCAAGCAGGTAGCTCCCGACCTTCCTGTCTTCGCCACGCTGAGCTTCGATACGAATCTGCACACCATGATGGGTGTGTCTCCCGCGCAAGCGGTCGTCGAACTGACCGAGATGGGGGCAGATGTGGTCGGTGCGAACTGTGGCAGAGGCTTCGAGGAGATGCAGACGATCGCCGAGCAGATGGTCCAGGCCCGCCCCGAGGGCTCCCTACTGTTCATGCAATCCAATGCGGGGCTTCCTGAACTCGTGGGGGCTGACTTCGTCTACACCGGCACACCCGATGGCATGGGCGAACTAGCGGTCACGCTCAAGGAGCTTGGGGTCGACATCGTCGGTTCGTGCTGCGGCTCGACTCCCGAGCACACAGCAGCCATCCGCAGCGCGATGATCGCCTGATTGGGTAACGTGCCCCTATGAGTGAAATGCGCGTGGAACCGGCCGACCGTTCGTGGACGACCACCAAGGTGGTGGCGGTGATCGTGGCCATCGTTACTGCCGGCTACATGCTGCCGTGGGCGATCGCGGCGGTTCGTGACGTCCCGCACTGGACGGTCTTCTGGGTGAACCTGCTACTCGGCTGGACCATCATCGGCTGGATCGTCGCTCTTGTGATGGCGCTACGCGCTCAGCGCTTGGTGATCAGCGGCTGACGTCGCGTGTTTCGTAGGCCGACGGTTATCGACCCACTTGAGTGAACCGATGAGGCCGTAGATCGCTATTCCTAGCGCGATCACCGGCCACCAGTCGGAAGGAGCCAACGGCGCCGTGTCGAAGATTTGGTTCATGAATGGTGCGTAGGTGAAAAGCCCCTGAAGCGCGATAGTGGTCAAGACGCCCCACCAAACCCACTTGTTGCTGAAGAGTCCAACGCTTAGCACGGATCGGTGTAGCGATCGGCAGTTGAACAGGTAGCCGATCTCCATGGCAACGAATGCATTCACCGCTAGCGTGCGGGCCTCGGCCAAGGAAGCGCCGGCATCCACCGCAGCGGTGAACAGACCGAACGAACCGAGCAGCATCATCGCCCCCACCACGGCGATGCGCAGGACTAGATTGCCCGTCACGATCGCTTGATCCGGTGGACGAGGCGGTCGAGTCATGATGTCGTCTTCCTTCGGTTCGAAAGCCAACATCAGGCCGAGAGCCACTGCTGTCGTCATGTTGATCCACAGGATCTGGACCGGGAGAATCGGAAGCGTGCTGCCCAGAAGGATGGCGGTCAAGATCACCAAGCCCTCTCCCAGATTCGTGGGCAGCGTCCAGGTGATGAACTTCGTCAGATTGTCGAAAACCCCGCGGCCTTCCTCCACCGCTGCCTCGATGGTTGCGAAGTTGTCATCGGTGAGCACGATGTCGGCCGTTTCCTTGGCGACTTCCGTTCCGCCGAATCCCATAGCGACACCGATATCGGCTTGCTTCAGCGCCGGTGCATCGTTTACTCCGTCACCAGTCATCGCAACCACGTAGCGAGCGCCCTGGAGTGCTCGGACGATGTCGAGTTTTTGTTCCGCGGTCACTCGGGCGAAGACTTCGGTTCGCAATATGGCGTCATTGACCGCCTCGGGTGAGAGTGCAGCCAACTCCGCTCCGGTTAAGACCCTCAAGCCGTCGTCGTCGGTTCCGCGTAGGCCGATGAGTGTCGCTATTGCTTCGGCTGTAGTGCGGTGGTCACCGGTAATCATCGTGACGCCGATGCCTGCACTGTGGCAGGCGCGAACTGCATCGATTGCCTCCTCCCGGGGTGGATCGAGCATCGCCTGCAGCCCGAGGAAGGACAAACGCTCCGCGCGTAGGGAATCTAGGGACAGGCTGAAGGAGGAGGGGACATCCACCCAGGCGAATCCCATAACGCGCAGTGCCCGGGAACCGAATTGATCGGTCTTCTCCAGCAGAGTCGATTCGGCAGGGTCGTCGCAAAGTGCGAGCACGTCTTCCACAGCTCCCTTGACGATCAGGCGGCTGGTGTTGTCGTCCGGACTCGTGTGCAAGGTGGCCATGAATCGCAACTCCGAGGAGAACGGGATCTCCTGGATACGCGGCCAGCGTTGCGCCTGCTCGATGATCTGCGAATCGGTTGTCTCAGCGGCTGCGATGAGGGCCAACTCGGTCGGATCACCCACGTTGTCCTGCCGGTTGGTGATCCCAGTGCCGACGCTGGCGTCGTTGCAGAGGACTCCCGCCAGCAAGCAGTCGCGGATTGCGGGTGAGACCTGATCACCTATCTCAGCAACCTCGTAGGAAGTGCCTTCGCAGTAGATCTCCTGCACAGTCATGCGGTTTTCAGTGAGGGTTCCGGTCTTGTCGGTGCAGATGACGGTGGTGCTTCCGAGGGTCTCGACGGCTGGTAGTTGCCGCACGATCGCATTGCGCCGGGCCATTCGGGAAACTCCGATGGCCAGCGTGATGGTCACCGCTGCGGGTAGCCCCTCGGGAATAGCCCCGACCGCCAGGGCGACGGCTGCAGTCACCATGTCGGCCGCGGATTCACCGCGCACTAGCCCGAGGATGAAGGTCACCCCCGCCAACCCGAGGATCAGCACGGTCAACCATCGGCTAAAGCCCGTGAGCTTGCGGGTCAGCGGTGTATCGACGCCTTCGGCCGATTCCATGAGTTCGTGGATGCGACCCATCTCGGTCTTCGAGCCGGTCGCTACTGCTACGCCCCGGGCGCGTCCAGCCGTGACCAACGTGCCGGAGTACCCCATGTTGACCCGATCGGCGAGAGTCGTGTCTCCTGCCAGGCGCTCGGTGTGCTTGTGCACCGGCACCGATTCCCCGGTCAGGTTCGCCTCATCGATCTGCAGTTCCTGGGCATGCAGGAGCCGGATATCCGCCGGTACCCGGTCGCCGGCATCGAGAACGATCAGATCGCCGGGAACCACGTCAGCGGAAGGAATCCGTTGAACGTGCCCAGATCTAACGGTGGTGGCCGAAGTAGTCGTGAGTTCGGCCAATGCGGCTAGCGCCACCCCGGCGCGCCATTCCTGGATGAAGCCGACGATTGCGTTCACGACGACGACGCCGAGGATCACGGCGGCATCTACGATGTGACCGATCACCAACGTGGTGGCCGCCGCAGCGAGTAGGACGTAGATCAGTGGGTTGCGGAATTGCGAAAGCAGGATCCGCCATATCCGCACCCCACCGGTGTCATCGAGGCTGTTCGGCCCGTACTCGGCCAGCCGTTCAGCTGCTTCTTCATCCGTGAGTCCGGACTGTGCATCGGTTGTGAAGTACTCGACAAGTTCCGAGGTATCGATCGTATGGAAATCGGTCGAATCAAGTGCAACGGTCATAACGCGCCTCGGCCGATGGCGAATACATGGTGCAACTACACCACGACTGCGAGGGTCCTTCCAGCCTGGTTCCCTCGGTAGTGGGTGAAGGTCAGGTCAAGGACGGATTCATGACCACTTTCAGGCTTTGCGTATTCATCGACATCTGCATGGCGGTATCGACGTCGGAGAGGGCGTATTCGTGACTCACGAACTCCTCGAAGGGGTATCGATCGGCATACCGCTGAAGGAGGTCCATTGCCGGCCCGTATCCAGTAGACGGATGGTTAGTCAACCCGATCAATCTGATGTTCTTGCTGCAGATGTGTCGGTGCACATTCATGCTGACATCGCCGGTGTCTGCGAAGTTCCCCATCTCCAGCATCATTCCGCCACGCTTGAGCATTTCGATACCTTCGACGAATGACATGGGCGTGTTGGCCATGTGCAAGACAACATCTGCACCGCGGCCGTTCGTGGCCTGCATGACCGCTTCGATGCGCTCCTCGCTAGAGGTTTGCGAAACGTTGAGTGTCTGGTCGGCTCCGCAGCGCTTAGCGAAAGCTAGTCGGTGCTCGCTCAGATCCGTTGCGATGATCTGACCAGCACCCATCATGTCCGTTTTGGCGACGTGCAGCAGACCTAATGGGCCCGATCCGATGACAACGACGGTGTCTCCGGAGTTGAAGCCTTCGATGGCGTAGGACGAGAACTCTTTGAGCTTGTCCAGCGATGCCGTGCAGGCCATCAATTCGGCTAGGACGGCAACCCGAGGGCTCAATCCGGTAGGAACCTTGTAGACGAAAGTGTCGGGGCGGATGTACATCTGCTCCGCCCATCCGCCCATCAGATGGGGGGCTACCGCCGAGGTGTAGGAGTTTCCGTAGCACTCGCTGTGCTGACACCACACGTATCCCATGACGTGCTTGCACTCGTAGCACTCTCCGCACACCACATCTGGGCACATCGTGATCCGATCGCCGACCTTGAGCGGACGACCGTAGAACTCCAGCGATGCAGCAGCCTTGGGTGTGATCTCGGAGACGACTCCGACGTTCTCGTGGCCCTGAATGATCGGAAACGGCGTGTCCGTCTCGGCTGGGGTGCCGGCGTATTGCTTGGTCTCACCGAGGTAGGTGTGCTTGTCGGTTCCACAGATTCCGGACATCTCGATTTCCATCAACAGCGCCCCCTCCTCCAACTGGGGCTGGGGGAACTCCTGGACTTCGTAGTGGCCTGGCGCGGTCAAGACTGCGGCGCGGATACTCATCGGGACCTCCTAATGGCTGGCCCCCGCTGTTTGCACAATAGAACGCGGGCCCCGTGATGTCACGGGGCCCGCGTTCATCGGTCACTTAGGACGTCAAATCGAAGGTGAATGTACGGATGAGCGGCTTGACGTTCTTACCGCCACTCGATGACACCGTGACGGTGCAGGTTCCCTCATCGGCCAGTGCGGTGATCGAGGTGTCCTGGATCGAGCAGTTGTCGCTGCTGACCGTTGGGGTCAGACCTGACCCGAGGGTTGCGGAGAACGGCACCGCTTCGCCCTCCATGAGGTCGGGTGTGCTGTTCGGGGTGACACGTTGGCCGTCGACTCGAACGCGAAGGGTGTCGTCACGACGGTCCTTCGTCAGCGCAGTGAATTGAGTCGGGAAGACCCGCAGGTAGGCGGGGTTACTCGCTTCGCGGCCGGCACCGAGGATGTAGACGGCGCACTCGGTAGTCCGAGGGTTCCCAGTATCCGCGCGGCAGTCGATCAGTTCGGGTGTCTCAGCGCCGTCTTGCGGATTCGGGTTGACACCGTAGAACTCGGCGTTGATCTTCATCGGGAACGCACGAGCGCCACCGGGAACTGTTCCGGCGGGCAAGTAGGCCAAGGTCCGCTCGGCCGAATCGCATTGGGTGGGTGCCGAACGTGGGTTATCGGGGACCGCGCAGTGCAGCGCGTACATGCCGACCGACTCCGGGAGTCCGGATACCGACACGTCAAGATTAACGCTCGATGGCAGTGCCGCCAGGACCGAGTTAGCGGGCTGATCGGCGATGGTTACATCGAAGCCACCCGGATTCGCCTGCGCAGCGGCAACGGTCGAAGCCATCAACGCTCCGGCGGCTACCAGCGCTGCTCCGGTACGAAGTGAACGCACTCTTACCTCCAGTTAGGTGTGCCCGGATCCGCCGGGCGGCGGTCTAACGAAAATCGACGGGGACGATCACGTCGTGGGATCGATCCCGAGAACGGGTGTGGTCTGCTCGAACGGCTATCGCGCACTGCACTCGGCGGCAATCGATGTCACCGATCCGCGAGGAGATAGTGATGGCGACCTTGAAGCGACCCTTCTTCTTGAAGGGTGTGACAAGACTGCGCGCGTATGGCGGCGGGTTGGAGGAAATCCAAGCAGAGGCCTCGCTGCTGCCCTGCAGGTTCACTCCGCCACCGCAGGGGGTTGGCTTTTCACCCTTATCCGGCTCAACGCACAAGCCGACATAGATCCCCACTCGCGGGTCGAACTTGCGACCTCGGATCACGATTCGTTGCGTACGTGGATTCAGATCCTGCGTCTTGGACACGATCACTCGCTGCCCGTCTTGCCCGGTGACCTTCTCGCGAGATCCGTCTGCCTGCGCGGCAGGGGCCATCAGGGGAAGCGCGAGCACGAGTGCGCCGAACAATGCCAGAGCGCGCAGACCAATTCGCATAATGCGGAAAACGTAGGAAGTCCCCGCGCGCACGATGCGAAACACCCTGTCGACATGTTCCCGACGGTGTATCGGAAAAACGGATCACGCCACTGAGCCATACTCGCTTCGTGCGCCGTTTTCGTGTTGCCGTGCTTGCGGTTAGTGCCGTTGCAGCCGTGGTGCTGAGCGCATGCTCCTCTCAAACGTCGCAACAACCCGAACAGACGCCTGCGGCAGCACCGACAACGCCGGTGGCGCAGAGCGCGGATACGGCATGGCCGGTGACTATCGATACCGAGGATCTCCAGCCAGTCGATTTCGATCCCGGGTCTACCGCCGGCAGCGAACGGGTCCTCGCGCTGGCAGTCGGTTCGGCGGAGATCGTCGACCTTCTCGGTGCCGGTGGTCAACTCGTCGGTAAGGATGAAACGAGTGTCGATGTCCAGGGCGTCCCGATAGTCACGCAAGGACACCAGATCGAGGTCGAGCAGGCGCTCGCACTCGAACCAACTGTGGTGCTAGTCGATGAATTGGTAGGTCCGCCGGAAGCCCTCGATGCCCTCGCGGACGCAGGGGCTCAGATCGTGAACGTTCCATCGGTATGGACTCTCGCAGATGTCCCGCAGCGGGTCGAAGCGATAGCCGGTGCAACCGGAGCTGACCGGGATAGTGCGCTGGAACTAAGTGACGCGCTCGTGCCTAGTGAGCAGTCTGCTCCCGGTGAAGGCGCGCGGGTTGCCTTCCTCTACCTGCGTGGTCCCAGTGCCATCTACCTGCTCGGCGGTGCCAACACCGGTGCCGATGCACTCATCACTTCAGCCGGGGGCGTGGATGTCGGTGCCGAACTCGGGTACGACGGATTCGTTCCGCTAACTGCGGAGGCATTGGTCGAGGCGGACCCGGATGTCTTGTTGGTGATGTCCGATGGACTCGACTCGGTGGGAGGGATCGAAGGACTGCTCGAACTACCCGGGGTCGCGCAGACGCGCGCCGGGCTAGGCGAGCGGATAGTCGAAGTGGATGACCGGGTGCTGCTGTCCTTTGGAACGAGGACCCCGGCGTTGGTTGATCGTCTCTCGGAGGTCTTGGGCGAGGCTGGACAGTGACCGTTCACCCGAGCCCTGCTCGGTTGGTGACGGTCTTCGGACTACTCGTCGTCGTACTTCTCGGTGTTGGGGCCGCTGCACTAGCAATCGGCTATGCATCCTTCGACTCCCAGATCGTTTGGACGATCCGCATGCCACGGTTGGCGTTGACGCTGATCGTTGGAGCGGGCCTCGCGGTAGCGGGTGTGCTGCTCCAAGGAGTCTTCGGTAATCCGTTGGCTGCTCCCTCGATCATCGGCGTCTCCGCCTCGGGAGCGGCCGGTGCCAGTATCGGCGCAGCGCTGGGTATCGCCTTCAACTCCGTCCTACTCGCAGCGATCGGGGCACTCGTTGCCGGTGCCGCGCTGGCGATCGTGCGGGCGATAGCAGCCCGTCAGGGCCGAGTGGATTCCACCGCGGTGCTGCTCGGTGGAGTGGCCATGAGTTTGTTCGCGCTCGCCGTAGTGCTCATCGCCTCGCCTTTCATCGATCGGGCTACCGGACGATCCTTCTCGTTCTGGGCGAATGGATCCTTCGCCCTTGCTACCTGGGATGGGGTAGTAGCGGTACTGCCGTTCGTCATCGCTGGGGTCGTGTTGGCGATCGTGCTGATCCAGGATCTAGATCCGCTGTCCCTGGATGCAGCGGCTGCCCAGGCCCTGGGTGTCAATGTCCGTCGTGTCTCCACACTCGCGCTGGTCGCGGTCGTCCTACTCGTTGCCCCGGCCGTGACGGTCGTGGGGGTGGTGTCCTTCGTGGGCCTGGTGGTCCCGCACGCGTTGCGCTATGTGATCGGCGCTCGAACAGTGACCTTGCTCCCGGCCGCGGCACTCGCCGGTGGCGCGTTGGTCGCTGCCGCGGATCTTGTGGCCCGGACCGTTTTGGCACCCACGGAGATCCCGGTCGGTGCGGTGACCGCCCTCATCGGAGCTCCGGTCTTCTTGGTCCTGCTGCGTCGGATGGTGCTCACGAGATCGGAGTTGGTCCGATGAACGTTCTGGAGTTGCAGGAACTGACCCTCCGTTCGGCCGGACACACGCGGGTCGAATCGGTCAACGCTGTCGTCCACAGCGGTCAGGTGGTGGCGGTGGTGGGTGCCAATGGTTCGGGTAAGTCCTCGCTGCTGGCTGTGATGGCCGGCCAGATTGCCCCTACCTCTGGCCAGGCCCTCCTCGAGGGCCGCCCGGTGCACGAGATCACACCCACCGAACGGGCGCGCCAGCTCGCCTGGCTCGGGCAGACCACCGCTGGGGCCGGGGCATATTCGGTCAGCGACGTGATCTCCTGGGGGCGTATCTGCCGCCGGGG
>Ga0209953_1000576_pt1 | contig 12890 bp, 5 predicted proteins | sample SalPonred_H2O_MG_FD_185713 | JGI IMG/M metagenome (GOLD analysis project Ga0209953, IMG submission 185713) | Salt pond water microbial communities from South San Francisco under conditions of wetland restoration - Salt Pond MetaG... | ecosystem: Environmental > Aquatic > Non-marine Saline and... | reverse complement strand
CATTCAGCAGCAGGGTGATCGTCTTCCGGACATCCGACGCCATATCCGGCATCCGGATCTCGAGAATCGCCTTGTTCGTGTAACTACGAACCGGAATACCCTCGACGCGCACCGTTCGTGCGGACTCCAGATCCGATCTGCTCGATAGTTCGTAATAACCGTGCGAAACGACCCGGATAGATGCGACAGCCCTGCGCATCTGGAGACCGTCCCGCTCCGTGGTGGAGCCGACGGGATCCTGATCGGTGATATCAAAGACGCTGAAATCACGCCACTGGCGATACGAGCGTCGATCGTGGATATGGTCTGCAGCCCGTCGAAGAACTACACCGCTTCGGGCGTCGTCGGCACTGATGCCCTGGACTTCGTAGTACTTGCCACCGTAGGTGACGAACTGTCCTGGGAGTAGCGCCTGGTACACGTGGTCAAACAGCAGCGATCCAATGCGGTTGATGCCGCCGACTTCATCTTCAACGTAGAAGTAGGCCGGCTGGAGTGTCTTGATGACTTCGTCAAGTTCTGGGCTGTTGTCAATGCGGAAAACGGGGTTCGTCTTACCTTCTGGCATTTGCCGCAATTCGAAGCCCGTCAACTGTCGGATTCCCGGGTTGAGCACATTCGTGTGCTCGGTAATCAAATTCCGTAAGCGTCGAACCGTATGTGGCTCACGCTCTTGCCAGGAATCCTTGGGGATTTCCGCGCTGCCCTCTGGCAGTCCGATACCGATGAGCTCGAACTCCTGATCAATCTGCTCTTCGGACACCTCGGACCAGGACATCTGCATGAGTAACCGAAGCGCCAGATTCCGCTCGGTGCGGGCGAAATCAGGCACGATGGACGGCACGGCCTTGGGATCGGAACTGAAGAGCTCTCGATTACTGATCATGTAGTCCCGAAGCAGGTACTCGTCGGTAAGCAGGTTGACGAAGCCGCTCATCCGGGCCCGGGTGGCGTATCGACGTATAGTCTCGAAGGCGTTGGCCGACTCGTCTTCGACGATCATGAAGTAGTTGTCGGCCTGCTCGATGTCCCAAGGGTTGGCGACCGCCACGAAGGCGTCTCGGAGAGCATCTTGAGATAAATCCAGATCTGCGAAGGCGTTGATTTGGGCGTAGTACTGCTCTGCGATCCAGCGCATGTCCAAGACTGGGAAAGCATCGCCACCCACCCAGTGGAATCGCGGCACCTGGTACTTCAGCGCCACAGCCCCGATCTCGGTCCCCATTCCCATGAAGCGACTGATCCGCGGCAGCACCTGGACGTGCATGTGTTCTCCTACGGTTGTCCATACCGCTTCAGAGCTAGCTCCTTGCGGAAGGGCGCTGGCCACGACTTCCGTGAAGCTGGTCTTGAGCAGGTGCGATAGCGCATCAACCAGGCCATCGTGGTTGCCGTCGAAGGCCACGAAGGTAGGCCGTCGCCGAGAACCGCACTCCGACAGGAGTAGTGAAAGCCCGAGTTGGCCCGTTGCCATCATCCGAGATGGTTCAGCGAGGACCACCATCTCGACATCAGCAAGGAAATCCGAGTGAGCGCGCATCAGATCCAGATTGTGGACATCCGCGAACGGCAGGATTCCCACGTGGACATTGGCCGGACTGACCTCTGACAGCACCTCGACATTCCACAGATCCGGTATGCCGGTGACGTCCTCAAGACCCGAAGCAATCCAGTCCCGGAGATCGAAGACAAGGGAATCACGACCCGCCACTATGAGGACTCGCCTGGACTGCAACAGCGTGTGGTAGGCAGGCAGGCTGATGTAGGGCGTGAGATCGAGGTAGAACGGATTGTTGATCAGCACACTCTTGTGCTCCAACAAGTCAACGGATGCTTCAACCAAGTTGACGTCGATGTCCCTTTGCGAGTTTCGCAGCCGCGAGAAATAGGAGCCCGCGAGGCGTTCGGTCTCATCCGAACTGCGAGCTAACTCTCCTACCCGGAATCCCGATCCAAGGGCTGCCCGTGAGGACAGATGGGCTTCATCGGATAGAACGCGATCCGGGAACGTCTCCCTCATCACTGCGCGTAAGGGGTTGTAGTTCGCGATTCGCACCGCTGAGTCCTTCTCACCATCGATCCCGCTGGTGTATTCCTGTCGCGTGATTCCATCAAGTGCGAAGAACACTTCACCGATGAGGAGTGCAGCAAGCGCCGGGAAGGCGATTCCAGCGAAGGCGGGCCATTGTGGGTAGGCCAGCAGCAATGTCGTGAAGAGCACTACTAGCACGAAGGACGTCCAGTAAAGGGCCCGTAGGTACCGACGCTGATCGCCCAAGCGCGTGGAGATAAACCACACGCCATCGTCCGGGCTGTACTCGTAAATGTTCGACAGGACCTCACTCAGCGGTTCCTGCCACCGCTTGAATACCAGCCTGAACACGAAAATCAGTAGGAACTTCAGCAATGCGAAGACCAAGATCAGGAAGAGATTCTCCAGCATGTACAAACGCGTCGTGCCGGCCTGCAGAGATCCGAGGTCGATAACCCCGCTGATCGACTCCAGGATTGAAATGATGACGTCGTTGAAGCGATACAGCAGGATGAGCGCCACAACAAAGTAGACGCCAGCAACTACAACCGTGCCTAACTGCTCTACTCGCCGCTCACGCTTGGTCTTTATAGACGCGACAAACAGCAACCCTGAGGCCAGCGACAAACTTGAGAGGAAACTGAAGAAAAGATTAGCCATGGTTCACCTGCGAATCAGGCGTATCGGTGGCGAGATCTTGCAACAGTTCTTGTTGTCGAGTTGAGTTCTCTTTGAGGTTTTGATCCTTCAGTTGAAGGCGTGTCACGAAATCGAAAGGTGCCTTGACGACTTCACCTGTCTTGTTGAATGCGCAGTCCCTGATCTTGGGCGTCAATGCCAGCAAGCGCCGAAGGGTGCGGGAAGACCATTCATCGATTTCGATCCGTGACTGCGCGATCCGTCGAATCTCCACCGGCCTATCGACGCTGCGCACCAGGGACTTCTCTCGCGCCATGACGTCCTTGATGCGATTCAGGTCTCGGGTGAATTCCTGCCGTCGGATCCGATCAGCCTTAGCGCGTTCATCCTCCGCATCGAGAAGCCCGCGACCTTTCATGTAGGTCTCCACATCCGTCAGAAACTGAGCGAAGGCCGACGCTCCATCTTTGACTCCGTTGACGTAGGAACGGAGGGCATGGTTGAAGTCACGTAGTTGATTTATCAAACGTTTCCGCATTGAGCGGAGCATCAAGAAGGCGACAAGAGCCAGAATCACCGCGACGGCTAGGACCACGCCCCCTGTCGCGGCGACCTCCCCGCTGCCGAATCCCCCGGCTTGGATCAGGGCGGGAACAAAAACGGCCAGCCAAATAAGGCCCACCGCGAGGGAACTCCACAGAATGGTTGAGGAAGACATTCGGCCGAGAATCGTTGCGCGAATCTTCTTACGATGGGTGCTCAAGACGTCGTTGAGCCTCTGTTTGTCCAAGATGTCTCGGGTAGTGGCCTCGGTCAGTCGGTGAATCCGCTGACTGAGTTCCTCCTCGAGTTCCTCGCGTTCGATGTCGGTGAGTGCATTATCGAACTCCGGAACCTGAGTTTGCGATTCGCGCGTACCCTCAACTGCTTTGGCCAGCACTCTTTTGGGCTTGCGATTGAAGATCTCAGAGGCACTCTGGACACTGAGGTAAGACTCCTCCCACTGCATCATGTTGCTGCTGGGTCGATCACTTGCCAGTCCGTACCCCGTTGTTGGCACACTGAGTTCGTCACCCTGGAGGTGCTCGAATGACACTTCAACAGGTGTTTCCTGTAGTAGGTCCTCAACATCGAGTTTCGAGACTGCCCGCGAACGTCGGATTTCCAGGGTGAGACGTTCACGAGCGTTGGCCAGGTCGGCCATATGCGAATTCAGCGTTGCGCTGAGCTTGTCAGCATCCAGGTCGACGTTGACCGCATAGAGTCGTTCCGTCTGCAAAGCGCTGGCCGGCAGTTCATTCACAGATAGCGTCAGTACCGACAACCAGAACCGGAATTCACCTAATTCATAGGCCGTGTGATCCTCGGCTTGCAGGTCGTACACGACGAATCGGCAAGCGGAGTGATAGCCGTTGCGCTCGACGAAGGTCGACGCCTGCCGCCTATCACCGCGCTTCCAGGCTGCCCGAAGCTCGTCCACCGGCCGCGGGGGGATCGGATCGCGAACCGACAGGAATATTACTTCCGCTGGCCGTGATTGACGGACTTCGTACTTCTTGACCAGGCGCCGATACTCTTGCTCGTCTGCGTCACTGAGGTGACTTTGCTTGTAGTGCACCTGAACGTCGTGCCTAGTTGGCAAGAGCTCGTGAAACTCATTAAAGGCTTCCTTCTCGGTGAGACCCTGCTCGACTCGTTGGCGGATGTACTCGCTCTCGTAGACGCGCTCCTGCCGCTCCTTGTCCCGGTAGCTGGGGTCTGCCGAGAAGGATCGCACTCCGGCTTCGGGAAACCCGAGAAGCATGTGCGACAGTCGAACTAAGGGGTGTACCGACTCTTTGATCGCGACCGATCCAGGTCGTTCCACAGGTCCTTCGCCGCCATCGCTGTCGCTGATTTCGACGACCCAATTGTCGATGTAGTCGAAGGGGTTCTCCGGGTCGCTGATGCTCTCCTTGAGCTTCCCCTCGGTTCCGGTCCCCACGACCAGCAGTCGCCATTCATCCTTCCCACGGATCGCCTCCGACAGCCCAGGTACTGCGCTCGAAAGCGTCTGCACGTGGGGCTCGTGATTCCATTCACACAGCGCGACAGTGCCGTTCTCGAGGAATGGCAGGAAGAGTTCTTGCCATGCCTCATATTCCTCCCTGGCTGACTTACTCAGCAGGATGACGGTGAACACTCAGAGCTCACCCATTCACATCTGCTTTAGTGATTCCTCAAGAGCTGCCGACTCTTCGCTTAATCCACGAAGGTGCAGACTCGTGAGTAGATCCGTCATCGGACGCATAACAGTTCGGATTCGCTTGGCGAAGGGTGTCCCAAAGTGATCAATGTAGATCTGAGCGTTCTGCGGGAACACCGCCAGCTGCTCACCCAGGATCGCCTGAAGAACGGGGACCACTTCCCCGGAATCTTCAACACGCTCCACTTCACGTCGGATGTACGTGAACATGTTCTCGGTGAGTTTGCGTAGCCGAGCATCAGAGAAATGCGCTGTTGGGACTGAAGCCGCGTAGAAGGTCGGGATATCCAGCAGCGATGCCTTTCGACCACGCATAGCGGGCACAACTTCAGGCAGTTCAGGCATGTAAATGCCTTCCATGATGCTGCGACCCAGGGGACTCTTCATAAATGAAGCAGCTGGCTCATCTTCAATGAATATCTCGACCTTGTGATCGACCGCTTCATTGACTTCGCGGACGGCCACCGGATCGATCATCAACGCATCGAGAACCTCGTAAAACTGATCACACGGTGTGCCGTTCGACACCACGAATTCCTGATCAAGATCCTGGAACGGTGAATAGCGGTATAGACGATGCCCGCTGTAAATCGTCTCCCACGAGATCACTCTCAGAGCCAGTCCGGATACGAAGGCCCGGTGAATGTCATACATCTGCAACGCCTGGTACCCGTCGTCCAGATCGGGAAGCACAGCGACCGTGTGCCACCTACGATCGATGTGTGGGGTGATCACCCGCGTCTTGCTCACTGAGGGGCGAATGTTCGATACCAACTCGTAGTACGCCGTGAAGTAACCGCCCGCTGGCCGTCGATCAGTTCCGTGGCGTGCAGGAGAGTACTTGGACAAGTCACTCGCTCGGATTCCATAAATCGCGTTGTAGAAAAGGATCTCTTGGACACTGATCTCCTCATCAGGTTGACCACCGTAGTTGCCTAGCTCCTCTCGAATCAACGACGAACGCTTAGGGTCAGACTCACCTTCGATTTTCGGGTTGTAGGCACATGCCGTGATCGGGTGTCGCTCTTCACCGAGTGGCTGCTCAAGGAAGGGAGCGGCCAACTTCTTTACCTTGTCGATTTCCCCCTTGACGTAATGCTCCGTGTTGTGTTCCTCCCAATCGTGTGTGGTCGCCCGATATTCACGCTCGAGAGCTTCAATAATGTCGAATCGAATTTGCGAACGATGCCTCTCATCGACATCCTTGCGGAAGTATCCGAGAATTTGATCGTCGTACAGGTCCTGAAAGTATTTGGGGTCTTTCTCGTCTGTGAGCATGTGGTAATCACGAACCCGTATATAGATTCCTTCAGAGAGGGACGAGTCGAGACTGAGCACCCCGCCGGTGTACGGCATGTTTCGATACATGGAATCCAGCGAAACCGAGTCAGCCAGGACATACCGCGTGGTGCTGCCCTTGAGATTGTCATGCTTCACCTTGTGAAGTTCCACCTCCGTTCGCAGCCCCTTCAGATTTCCCTCAAGGTTCGTGAAGAGCTTTTCGAAGGATGTTGACATTCCGGAAACATAATCAAGGGCCTGGCCAAGAACCTGGCGATAAATGATGCTCGTGCGGAAGGCATCGGTTCGAATCATGTAGTTCTGGAACATCTGGGCGGTTAGTTTGAGATCCTCGCTTGGCTTCTTTAGAACTTTCTCACGCAGGCTCCGCTTGCGATTGATGAATTCCTCCGGTGTCTCCACTTCATCCGTGGCGGGGTCATCGAAGACACTCTTTTCGAAGGAATCGAAGAAGTTTTCTAAGTTGTCGAACTCAACGTCCACCCGCTTCTTTTCCGCCTTCAAAGCCTCCCGGGTCTGGTACAGGAAATAGCGAGCCGCCACCGGGTGGATGAAGTCATTGGTTAGTTTTTCACGAAGGTACGTCTCGAGCTGATGACTATGCCCATCCTTGGTAATACTGGTGTTCTCGGCTTGGAACATCGAGTAGGCAATGATGCCCGCAACTTCCTCGGATTTTTTAACGACCTTCTTGTGGTACCGCTCGATATCGCGATACGTGGCTACGTAATCGTCACGATCAATTGACGACCCCAATGCTGAAATCTGATACCGAGCGTTGGATTTGGCTCCTTCATCGTCAGCCTTCTGCGCTTCGACTTCGACGTGGGATTTGAGAGCCGTTAAGTACTCGAACCACCGTTCTCCGACTTCGCTGAGGCCTTCCTCGTCGAAGATGAGGCATTGATTGCGCACCGCTCGCGCAAATGGGTCCTTATTGCCGGCAGCCGCATCGACCAAGCCGATGAACTCAACCCCTTGGTCGAGATCTTGTGCTGCGAATCCTTGTTCGCGTTGCTTGGCCAACGCCTCACGACGCTCCTTGATCTGTTCATCGAAGGTCAACCATTGAGCACTCAGAGCCTGATCTGCCCACTTGTACGCAATGAAATCGCGAACGTGCTGCCACGGATAGACCAAACGCGAGGCACCTGCCCCGGCATATCGATTTCGACCGTCATGCTTGATGACCTCGCGCAGAACATTGTCCTCGCGCGAATTTGACTTCTTCGACATCGGCCCCAGCGATTGAGTGTAGATGCACGTTGCTGCGTGATCCTTGTAGGACGCGAAGGAGTCCAGGCCGCCTCCAGAGGTGTTGTTGGCGTCGAACAGAAAACAGAAGTCATATGGCATTGCGTTGATAACTTCCACACCCTCGGCGCCGACTTTGGGAAATTCAAAGACGAGGTCCTGGTATTCCATCGGCAGCGTGTTGTCGGCCTTCATTAGGAACGCATCTAGTTCACGCACTGCCGCGTATGCATTTACCTGCAGATTTTGCTGCTCTTCCTTCGCACTGATGACGGAAAAGAAGACATCGGGCTGGATGAAGAATCCTCGGGTGATGGCCTTGGCTTTGGGGAAGTTCGTTCGCAAGTAGTTCGACAGGTACATGGCCACCGGAAGAATGAGACCGGAGCCCGTTCCACCAGCCAGCGAACTGGTGATGATCACCCGCAAGGCCTGTTCCTGCTGGTCCTTGTCGATCCGGAATAGCTCGTCTACGGCGGCATGCAGTTCGTCCAGCATTCCACCCTTGAGCGTGGTGTCAAAGGCAAGTCTGGAGATCGCCCTGACCTGCGCTGCCCCCTCGGTGAGGGCCTTTCGATTCAACATCTCGTTAACCGGGAACCAGTTGTCTCTCGCGTTGGTGTTGATGTTCAGGTATTCACCGACGGTGCTGCGAGTCGAGGTCTGGACGGTCTTGATGCGCGGACTGCGCCGCTTAATTTCAGCCAGGTCGTTGATGTCGGTGTCGAATGCCACGAAAGCAATCCGTTCCGACTGCTTTCCACCTGTTTCTTGAATCTTGTCGTGAACCTTCTCGATCACCTGCGAACCGGTACCACCAAGGCCGAGGATCAGTGTTGGTGCAATGGGCATTTGTTCTTTCCTTTCCCTGGCCGGTAGGTCCGGCTGTTCGCTTCGGTGCTGGTCGTCTTTGTATGGATCGAACAGGTCCTAGTTGTTCAGTACCGTCCGGTACTTCATCTGTGGAGTGTTGGCGACAACTTCGCTCGCCGCGCTCAACCGCACTGGGCCACGAGTTGATTCGTCAATTGGCATACCATTCACTTCCACCTGCCCTCGTTTGGCAATGTCTTGCCAGTTGGTGATGATCATGGATTTCCCGGATCCAGCCTTGAGCTTCAAGGGCCGAAAGCCTGGCGTTCCGGGCGGAACGTATGTGAGGGTTGCTGTGTCGGCAACGAACGGCAGCAGTTTGCGCGCTCCATTAGGCGTGAATTTCCCCGCTGTCTTCGTTGCGGTCATACCCACTCTGGTCGGCGTTCCCTCCAGGCCTGGTTTTCTCTTTACCGTCTTCGGGAATCGTCGCTTGAAGATGTAGCCCAGGATGATGATGAGCAGCAGCAAGGCCAGCAGCCATTTCCAGCCGTCGGTCTTGAGCCAGTTGAGGAAGCGATCCCAGCGCGAGATGTCGTCCACGACTTCTATCGGGACGGTGGCCTCGGTGGTCGTCTTTCCGGGCGTTGTTTCACGAACAGTGACCTCGAGATCTCCAGTATCTGCAGCGTAAACATCCCCCTCGGGGGCGCGTACCAGAAGACTCAGCTGGCCAGGGGTCGTGGATTTTTCTACCTCGAATTCCAAGTTGGTTTCATGGTCATAGGCGAAATCCGTGTTGCTGATGGCCGCCCACTCCTGTTCGGTGGGTGCTCGCGGCACACCTTCCTCCACAATGACGTAGTCGAGCGGAATCCGCTGGTCTTGTGGGGGAAAGTCACCCATTTCGCTGACGTTGTACGTCGCGCCAGAAGTGGCAATTTCATTTTCGGTTCGCGGGAGGACAGAACGTGTTTCTCTGGCCTGGGCGGGAACTCCACCAAGGTATGAAGCCGTTACATCGATGGTGATGTCACCTGGTGGAAGGTCGAGTGTGGTTCCTGGCTGTACGTCTGCCGCATAGGGCTCGCCATTTACAAGAATGTCAGCGCTGAAGGCGCCCTGGTCGATATTGAGCACTCCGGAATCGATGATGCGACACTCCGCATCGCTTGGAGCCATGAACCCATAGTCCAAGGTGTATGTGCCACTTTGAATCTGCTCAGCCGACACGTACGTCCCGCTCTCATCCCGCAGGCGGATACCAAGATTCACTTTGGGCTTGAAAAAGACGTCGACGGTGCTGGGGTTACCCACGTCAAAGGAGATCTGACCACTGGGCACATCCCTGAATCTGGCGATCTGACCCTCAAGTTCCTCGGCGGGCAGGGGAATGACTTCGCGATCACGAATGCGCGCACCGTTGAAGATGATGGCCGGGTTGTCGGTCCAGGAGACTTCCACCCGCGATTCCGGTTCGACTGTTTCGGCTCCTGCGGTGAGGGAACCGATGGAAGCGTCATTGCCCTGTGCGAAGACGATCACTTGGTCAAGGTCGATGTCTGAGGACCAGATCCACGGTGGTTCCAATCGTTCAATGTCGCGTTCAAAAATGCGGTTGGCAAAACCGCCCATTTCCCGCAGCAGGTCATCGGTGGTGGGGGCTGCCGCTACGACAACGCGTTGATCCGGATTTCCTGGGAAAGTCTGTGCGTCCGCACCCATGCCCAGGAATGCGACCCCTTTGTTTGTTTCCCCTCCCGACTCGCTTACGAACGCGTAGATGTCCTCCTGGACAGTTCCAACGGGTACCTCTTCTTCGTCATCAGTCCGGAATGCACCGTCTGTGAGGACGACAAGCCACTTTTCATCCGAAGACACCTCATCAAGGTCGATGTTGGCTTGCTGGACGACTTGGTAAGGAGTTCCCTTACCGATCAAGTCCATATCGTGGATCTGCCGGACGTTCTCCTGGACGGAGCTGGAACCCTTCAGACGTAGTTCAGGCTGACGATCCCCAGTCCTTGAGAAGTCGCTCATTCGATAGACATCCAGCGAGTCTTGGTCTCCCATGAGCGCCGCAAAAACTTCCAGTGAGTACTTCGCGTAGGACCAGAGTTCCTGCTCCTGCTGCGTAGGGCCGTCGTAGAACATGGACGCTGAGTCATCGATGACCAGATTTATGTGTTTAGAACGGGGCGTCTCCCCAGAAACCGGATCACCGCAACGCGACGGTGCCTCGTCATTTGCAGTAGCGGCGGAAGCGAACACACCGGCCGCCAGCAGAACGGATATGGCCGTTATCGCGGCGAGAGCGCGTCGCATCCATGCACCCGCAATGCGCGCGCGTCTCCCGACCCACCCACGCTGATTCGGGAGTAGGCGCGGGAACACGACGGGAATCTCCGCCATGACTTTTCCCCCGTTCCGATGCTGAGCACCGGTCGCGAGACTAGCCCTTCCCGACTTGCGAGCGCTCGGACAACTAACTTTTTTTCCGAAACGTAACTTTTGGTGCGATCTGAGAGAATTGTGCACACCTGAGCGAGGCCAGATAGGCGACCACGGGGGTTGGGCCAACGTATCTGGCCTCGCACCCCTAACCTTGCCATGGCGGGGGAGTGAATCGGACTTAGCTCAGCGGAAATTGCCCGGTCAGCGAGAACAGGACATCGGGGGCCATGTCTAACGGGAACGGCAACGGCGCGGAGACCGCAATCTTGCACGCCCTTGAGGAGCAAGCCCAGCCGGGAGATGTGATCTTGCAGGGCGTGCGATTCACCGATCCGAAGAACGGCGATGTGGAAGCCGACTTCCTGCTCCTGATGCCCGGATTGGGTGCCGCGGTTATTGAGGTCAAGGGCGGCTTGGTGACCTACACCGACGGTGAATGGACTCTCAGAGGTGTCTCTGACCCGAACTACCAGCGCCGCATTCATCCGGTGGACCAGGCGCGCAAAGCCAAGCACGCCCTACGTCGGTATCTGGACCGTCAACCAGAGTGGAATCTCGGGTTGGTGCGATCGGCGTGGTTCGTCGTGATGCCGGAAACCGAGGTTACGGGTGATTTCGGCCCCGAAGGTCTGCAGGAGCATCTCTTGGGATCGGGGCAGGTTGGGTCACTGCGAGACTCGATGACGTCCGTCCTTGACCGTGGGTTGCTCACCGAACCCCGGCCCTCCCCCGAGGCCATCGAGGATGCAGTGTCCTTGCTCTTTCGATCCGAGAACATTTCCATTCGTCACATGGGACGCCCACGATCCCGTTCCACCCGCAAGCGGCGCAACGCACTCATCGGCGCTGTTGGTGGAGTTGTTCTGGTTGGCGCACTGGGTTTTGGTGTGTGGACCGTCAATGGTGGAACCATGGCTGAGGAATGCTCACCAAACTACGAGCCGTGCCTACCCATTGCGGAGGATCTGAATTGCAGCGATGTGGGGACGCGCGTCACCGTGATCGGGACCGATGAATACAAACTCGATCGAGACGGTAACGGAATTGGCTGTGAGAGTTTCGACTAGGCGACCGGCATATCACGATGCCCAGTGATCCCGATCACTAGCCGCGCCGACGATTGACTCGCCAACCCATTTGATCTCACTAAGGCCACCCAGTCATTGCGTCTGCTAGCGCTTGCCGTTGAGTTTGAAATAGCCCTCAGATCGCATGATCTCAACTTCACCCTCAAGCTCATCTATTTGCTGCCGCGCTTGCCCAAGGTGCTCAAGTAGCGCAGCCAAATGGTCTTGCCCAAACTTGCGAGCTTCCGCCGCCTCCTGCTCTCTCGCCCGCTCCATTGAACTAATGACAATGCCGATAAGCAGATTAACGATGATGAAGGCCGCGATGAGTATGTAGGACAAGAAGAATAAAGTCGCGATGGAACTGACTTGCTGAGCTTCGGCGAGGTACTCGGGGAAACTCTCAAGTGTCAGCAGCACGAACAAGGTGAGCATTGCCGTCCCGATATCACCCCACTGTGCAGGTATTTGAGCACCGAAGAGGCTCCAACCAACAATCCCGTAGATGAAAAGAACGAGAAATGTCAGCACAGCCATGCTTGCTACCGCTGGTGTCGCGCGGGTGACTGTTAGGACCAACACTCGTGCGTCAGGCAGGAAACGAAGAAGACGAACAATCCGGGCGAGTCGTAAGAGGCGAATGATCGTTGCCTGTTCGCGCAAAGCAGGAATCAGTGCTCCGCCAATAACGATGAAATCAAATACATTCCAACCGCTTCGGAAGAAATTCCATGGGTGACGCCCATATGAGGCAATCCGGATAGCAAGTTCAACGAGAAACACCCCATAGAAGACTTCATTGAGCAATCCCAAGAATTGCCCATACTCAGCCTCAATGCTTCCGTATGTTTGAAGTCCAAGGACAAAGGCATTCGCAATAATCACGCCACCGATAACCATGTGAAATCGTTCGTCATCTACAAGCCTTGCGAGAGCAGACCACCGCGGAAACGGTGACTGTTCCGACTCTTGCCGCCGGCGGCGCTCCGGTTGGGCCTGGGTCGGTGCACTAGTAGTGGCGCCCGCAGTACCACGCATCCATGGCTTCACTTAGTCCTCCCCCGTCGGAGTTCTAGATCTATGT
>Ga0209953_1000574_pt1 | contig 12905 bp, 19 predicted proteins | sample SalPonred_H2O_MG_FD_185713 | JGI IMG/M metagenome (GOLD analysis project Ga0209953, IMG submission 185713) | Salt pond water microbial communities from South San Francisco under conditions of wetland restoration - Salt Pond MetaG... | ecosystem: Environmental > Aquatic > Non-marine Saline and... | reverse complement strand
CTTGCACAAGATACAGAACTTTGTTATAATGCTCGTTATAACTTCGTGCCAATAGTAGGTGAAACATATTATCTCTACTGGACCGGAGAAGATCATATTCTTTCGCTTATCGAACCTGAGCGTTGGAAGATATATGATTTCGTGGGTGCATTTATCCACGGCACAAACAACACATGGGAAAGACAAGATGGGTGAACCATTAACAATAATTGCAAGCATATGGACAATATGGGCACAGAGCAGTATCCTAGCAGAAAACGGTGAGTTTGAAAGATTTAACAGAGAACAGCCTGTTATAGAACAACCTGTAGAAGATTATAATAAACGTAGAAACGAAATATTAGCGAAAAGTATTAAAAGGCGAAATCAAATACTGGCGAATAACGAAATCGTATTATCACAAACAAGGCTCAATCAATGAAACAGTTATGGGTAGAGGCGTATAGGCCTAAAAAGATACAAGACTATGTGTTTCGTGATGAAGCACAACGCAAGCAGATCGAAACTTGGGTCAAGGACGAAAGCATTCCGCACTTATTGTTCAGTGGCAGTGCTGGCATCGGCAAGACCACAATGGCTAAGGTTCTTATCAACGAGCTGGGCATTGAAGACTATGATGTTTTAGAAATCAATGCTAGCCGCACAAACTCGGTGGACGATGTGCGAGACAAGATCACAGGCTTTGTGCAGATGATTCCTTTCGGACCATTCAAGGTTGTGTTGCTGGATGAGGCAGATTACTTATCGCCGAACGCACAGGCGGCACTGCGTGGGGTCATGGAGGAGTATCACAGCACCGCTAGATTTATTTTAACATGCAACTACCCCAACAAGATTATTCCTGCTATCCATAGCCGTTGCCAGGGATTCCATATTGAAAAGATTGATCAAACGGAGTTTACTGCCCGTGTTGCTACTATCCTTGTGGAAGAAGGTGTTGCATTTGATCTAGATACACTAGACAACTACGTAAAAGTTGCATATCCTGATCTTCGCAAGTGCATCAACATGGTTCAACAGAATGTTCACGATGCGGAACTGCACAGTCCAAACAAAGGGGACGAAGGTGAGGCAGATTGGAAGTTTGAAATGGTTGAGCTGTTTAAAGCCGGCAAGATCCAAGAAGCCCGCAAACTGCTGTGTGGTAAGATCAGAGCGGAAGAGATGGAAGAAGTGTATCGCTGGCTGTATGACAACCTTGAGATATTTGGCACTGATGAAAATCAAGACAAGGCAGTGTTGATTATCAAACAGGGATTGGTTGATCACACGCTGGTTGCGGATCCAGAAATCAATCTTGCGGCCACACTTATCAAACTTGGGAGATTATAATGGCCTACGTCGTTGATGATAAATGTATTATGTGTAAACACACTACCTGCATTACCGTCTGCCCGGTAGACTGCTTTTACGAAGGTGAAAACATGCTGGTAATCAATCCGGAAGAATGCATTGATTGTGGTGTATGCGAACCAGAATGCCCGGAAGATGCCATCTATGCAACCAACGACGCGGAAGACAAGTGGTATCAGCACAATCTATATTTTGCCAAAGAATGGCCAAACATTGTTGATGAGAAAGATCCCATGCCAGAATATGAAAAATATTCTGCCGTGGAAAACAAAACACATCTGTTTAGTAAGAATCCAGCGAAGTAGTTTTCGTATTGTCTGCCGTTGACAATAACACTCATACATTCGGCATTAAATTTTGCTATGCAATGATTAAGAAAGCTTCAATAAGACTGTAGAGTGCTGATACTTCACCCTACTGATTATTTTTCTCCTGTCCTTTTAGTTTGATATAATATTTGGTGGGCTAATTTAGTATAGTTCATATGGTTTTCTCCGTATGTTTCTAAAAGGATTACAGTTGTATTTACTTCAAGAAACAAAATGATAAGGCAGTATAGCCAAAAACGCTAAATACTGTTAGGAGTAATCATGGCTGACATAAAAGACGTATTAAATAATATAGAACAAATTTATCATTCAAATAACAGTTTGAATCTTCTAAAAGATTTTGAGCGTGTGCTAGACGAGCTCGATCTTTACGTTTACGATAACTGGATCGACGGAGAGCTTGTTAGCGGACCATTCTCTTCAAGATACTTTGTAACCTGCACATTTATGTGGCCAATGTCCAAGATGCCAGATCCGCAAGGTGGCCTACGACTTACAGGATACGGATGTAAGGTAGAATTTGCAGAAGATTATATAGCAGAAGTGCGTAAAATTAAAAAACCCGACGATATTAGACCCGGAACCAGGAAAGGTAAAATAGACTACAACCCAATTTGGATGGTTAAAATTACTATGCCAAAAAGGTTGATGCATAATATCGAAACAGGATACAAAGAGATAGACGCTAACAAAATCCAAGATGTTTTAGATCAAGGCAACACACCACAACCAACACTGGAACCAATTGAGCAACAAGTAGAACTAGAGGAGCCTACCGGTGAAGTCTAACATAACAGAAGGCCTCCGACACAATGATCTACAAGGCATGATTTATCCTCAGTTTGAGATTGACACATTTCGTTCTAAGATGGGCGAAGATCAAGATGTAAGTGTTATAGCATTTCAGGTAAGAGAAAGATTACCAGCAAAAGATTTGATGGAATTTATCGAACGTGGCTACGACTTTGTGTTAGATGCTGATGTAAGTTCAGGCGAGAACAGCAGGGGCGAATACACAGTTTTTGTAGAAATTGAGAGATCGTCTCAAATAGCAGAAAACATTAATGAACTACTATATGGTGTAAAAAAATTGTCAGGCATGGACGATTTCAGTTTCAAATATTACAAGTTCGATGAACAAATATCTGTATCAGAACAAAATTTACGTGAAAACATACCGTTATCCGCAGAGCAATACCAATCAAAATTGCGCGAGTATAGAACAAACACAACTAGAGATTTTTTTGATAAAACCGTAATGGACTCACTAGAATTAGATGGCGATACGTTGAAAATAACAAAACCTTTTGGGCAGACAGTCGAATTAGAAATTGTAGAATCTGGCAATCGGCAAACTATTCTGCAGAATATCGATTCACCATTAATTGAAGACGAGTCATCGATGGGTGAAATATTTTGGTTAACCAAGGTTTTAGGAGATTACAATATAAGTAAGTATGGAGACAGTTTAATGTTTTCAAACAAAGACCAAGCAATGTTACTTAAAAGGAGAAATTAATGCGTCTTTCAGAAAATTTTACAATGGCAGAGTTTACGAAGTCACAAACAGCAGAGCGTCGTGGTATTGACAATACACCAGAGGGTGAACACCTGGATGCGGCAGTAGCACTGTTTGAAAATGTTGTTCAAAAAGTTCGTGACCACTTTGGTCCTACTGTGATCAATTCAGGATATCGTTCACCAGAACTAAATGAAGCAGTGGGCGGTAGTTCACGTTCACAGCACTGCAAAGGCGAAGCGGCTGATATCGAAGTGCCAGGAGTTCCTAATGCAGAGCTGGCAGAGTGGATTCGCGACAATTTAGAGTTTGACCAGCTCATCCTTGAATTTTACACTCCGGGCATTCCGGATTCAGGTTGGGTCCACGTCTCGTATCTAGCAGACGGTGATAATCGTGGTGAATGTTTGACAGCGGCTCGTGTTGATGGTAAGACAGAATATTCAGTAGGAATTAATGCTTAAAATTTATGCGGCTCTATTAATAGTCGGAATACTTGGCACTTTTGCATATGGTGCCAAGTATTACTATGACAGCACACAGGCAACAATCGCAACTCTACGTGAAAACAATGCAAAACTAGAAACTGCCGTTGAAATAAGTGAAGCAAGCATAGAAATGCTTCAACAGGATATGGCTAAATTCCAAGAATTAAATCAACAACTTCAAGCGGATTTGCAAGCCGCAGAAGCCTATGGTGACGAGCTTCAAAGTAAATTGAACAGATTAGATCTTGTTCAGGATGCTTTGCGAGATGCAGAAAAATTAGAAGGAAAAATGAATGGCGCTACAGCAAAACTTTGGCGCGGCATCATTGAAGATACTGGCGGTGACCCTAACCGCCCTTTACCTAACTGGTTGCAGTCTGATTCCGACACCGGAGCCGGAGATCAAAGTAGTAACCAAGGTGGAGAAGACAACAGTGCCGACAGTGAGCCGACCCAAGCCAGTCCAGCTCAATGATGTAAGGGTGTATGTTGTTAATGAACGCATTCTTGATGACTTCTTGTTAGAGTTCAAAGAACGTCACGGAGAAGTTGCATTTGTTGCACTATCAATGAAAGACTACGAAAACCTGGCACTAAACATAGCAGACCTGCGTCGTTATATTAATCAACAAACACAGATCATTGTTTATTATGAAGATGCTGTGGATCCTAATGCAGATGACACTGTGGTCTCAGAAACTCCCCTAGAACAATAAATAAACATAGTAGGAGGGCTACTATGTTAGAAATGATAGACAGAATGTTCAGCGATACCCTTTGGATTTGGACTGCTATTGGTGGTTCAATCATCGGTGCCGTTGCACTGGCCTATCTTAAGGACACTAGAGCGGGTATTTGGTTCTACAGTAAGGTAGATCAATATTTGGATTTTCTAGTAGAAAGATACGGATGGACATGGTTGGAACAGCCAACCGATGCGTGGCGTAAGAAATATCCTTATGTCACGAAAAAAATAGACGAGCTCGAAGCTCGTATTGCCGAATTAGAGGAGCGTAAATAATGGCAGAAGACAAAAAAACAATCGACGCGGCGGCGGTCGAAGGAATAGATGCTAATGGTGATGGGCACATTTCAGCAGAAGAAATGGAGATGCACTTGGAGTTTAAACGCAAAGAACTAGAAGATCAAGATGCACAGAGAGATGCTATCCGCAAGATGGCTTGGTTCGCACTGTTTGGTCTACTGTTGTATCCAATTGGTATTTTCTTAACATCGGCATTTGGGTTGGACACTGCGGCACAGCTAATTGCTGACATTGCTCCAACATACTTTGCTTCAATTGCCGTGTTGGTATCTGCATTCTTTGGTGCTGATGCTATTGCACAGAAAGGCAAAGGCGGTGGATCCACACCTAAGAAATAATTTTAAATGAACCTAAGGTGCTAAGTAGTTTATATGGATTACTATAGCACCCTGGGTGTTTCTAAAAATGCCTCAGAACAAGATATAAAAAAAGCATATCGAAAATTAGCGATGAAGCATCATCCTGATCGAGGCGGTGATCAACAAAAATTCGCAGAAATTCAATCAGCATACGATGTTTTGAGTGATCCTCAAAAACGTCAAATGTTTGATATGGGTTCTGATCCTAACAGGCAAGGAGGATTTCACAGAGGGCCATTCGAATTTCATTTCGGGGATAACATGGAAGATATTTTTTCCCAGTTTGGATTCGGCGGTGGAGCACGCCGACCTAAAAACCAAAGTTTCAATATTCCTGTAGAAATAGATTTAATAGATGTGCTTAAAGGCAAAGACATCTCAGCACAGGTTACAGATCCTCAAGGTAAGGCAAAAATAATTAACATAAATGTTCCGCCTGGAATTCAAGAAGGACAGCAGATAAGATACGAAGGAATGGGCGATCAAACAAATCCGCAACTACCGCCCGGTGACTTATTTGTTATTATTAAAATAAGACGTCATCCACAGTTTGAAAGACATAACAATGATCTTTTAATGGAAAAGACAATTTCAGTATGGGATGCAATGATAGGCGGCAAACTTAAAATTACTACACTAAGCGGAAAAAACTTAAATATAAACATACCCAAGGGCACACAACCAGACACATTTTTAAGTTGTAAGGGCGAAGGATTACCCGATTTAAGAACAAAAAGACGAGGTAATCTTATGATAAAATTGAAAATACAGATACCTAAAAATCTTACTGACTCGCAGATAGGGCACCTGGAAAATGCAAGAAATTCAACAACTTGATCTTGATGACAGATCAGCACTTAACAAAATTAGCACGGATTGGAGTTTTGATAATCATATCGATTCTGAAAAAATTGCTTTTGATCTAATTAAATGCATGCAACAAAACCACGGCATTGGTCTTGCGGCAAATCAGGTCGGTCTTGCCGAAAGAGTTTTTGTAATGGGTGCAAATGATGTTGTAGGCTTTCCAAAACCGTTTGCACTGTTTAATCCTAAAATTGTGGCAGCCAGTGATGATTTTGTGCTAGACAAAGAAGGCTGTTTAAGTTTTCCTGGATTATATCTTTCAATTAAAAGGCCATCTTGGGTAGCTGTTGAATATCAAGACTATAACGGTGCGGTTCATGGATACCGAGCGGAAGGATATGCAGCCAAGTGCGTGCAACACGAAATAGATCATCTAAACGGAGTATGTTTTGTTGACATCGTGAGCCAAACCAAGTTACAATTAGCAAAGCAAAAATTAAGGAAACACAAAAAACATGATCGAACCTAGTCCTACTCTCGAAAAAATCTTTAATGATGCAGTGGTAATTGCCAAAGACAACAGCCACGAATACATAACGCTAGAGCATCTGTTGTATGCAATAATCAAGGAAGAAGAAACAAAAGAGATTTTACGAGCTTATGAAGCAGATGTTGATAAACTCGATGCTGAATTAAATTCATTTATAACAAAAAGTTTAGACGATATAAAAGCAGATCATGTAACCAAACCTCGCAAAACAAATGCTGTTGAGCGTGTTCTTAACAGATGCTTTACCCAAGTGTTGTTTAGTGGAAGACAGACCATAGAACTTGAAGACGTTCTAATTGCTATGTTAGGTGAAGAAAACAGTTTCGCATGGTATTTTCTAAATGAAGCAAATGTCGAAAAAGGCACTTTGGTTCAAAAATTTGCAGAGACTGTGGTAGAGGAAGACATTGAAATTGGAAGCAGTGGCACCAAAAAGACAAACAACAAGGCAATCGAAGAATTTTGTGTAAATTTAACCGCGCAGGCAAAACAAAACAAAATAGATCCTGTTATTGGCAGAGACTCTGAACTAGAAGAAATACAATTGGTATTAGCACGTAGAAACAAAGCAAACTGTCTTCTAGTTGGAGATCCTGGAGTAGGCAAAACTGCGATTGCAGAAGGTTTAGCACGAAATATAGAATCCGGCGATGTTCCCAAATTTATTAAAGACCACGAAGTATATTCTCTAGATATTTCCGCGTTGGTGGCAGGATCTAAATATCGAGGCGATTTTGAAGAAAGGATTAAACTTGTTCTAAAAGCCCTGGAACAAAAAGGTAATGTGATACTGTTTATCGATGAAGCACACATGATGAATGGCGCTGGAGCAGGCAGTCGAGAAAGTTCCAACGATCTTGCAAATATGCTAAAGCCTGCACTTACAAAAGGGGTATTGAAAATTATCGCTAGCACTACCTGGGATGAATTTAGAAAATATTTCGAGAGTGACAGAGCATTAATGCGTAGATTCCAGCGCATCAGCGTGGATGAGCCTAGCAAAGAAATCACAGTTGATATTATCAAAGGAATAAGAAAATACTACGAAGATTACCACACAGTAAAAATTACAGACGATGCAATTGAACATGCTGTTAAACTAAGCGTGAAATATATGAACGATAAAAAATTACCAGACAAAGCAATCGATGTCATTGACTGTGCATGTGCAAGATTTAAACTGACAGATCCGGACGAATCACTCACTCCGATTGTGGACATAGAACAAATAACATTCGAAGTTAGCAAAATGATCCGTATGCCTGCAGAAAATGTTGCGGAAAAAGAAAGCAACAACCTTGCTAACTTAGAGGACAACATGAAGAAAGTGGTATTTGGACAAGACAAAGCGGTTGATACATTGCTAGATAAAATCTTTATTTCTCAGAGCGGGTTAAAAAGTCCTAATAAACCTATCGGATCGTTTTTGTTTTTAGGCCCTACAGGGTGTGGTAAAACAGAAACCGCAAAACAGCTTGCAAATCAGATGAAGATGAAACTTATTCGATTTGATATGAGTGAATACCAAGAAAGGCATTCGGTTTCAAAATTGATTGGGGCTCCTCCTGGCTATGTGGGTTTTGATGATAATGCGGGACAACTTATTACTGAACTGCAAGAAAGTCCAAACTGTGTTTTGTTGCTTGACGAAATAGAAAAAGCCCATCCTGATGTAAGCAATATTCTGTTGCAACTTATGGATAATGGCTTTGTAACTGGTAGCAACGGAAAAGAAGCAGACGGCCGCAACTGCATTTTGATAATGACGTCTAATCTAGGAGCCGCAGACAATGAAAAGAACACCATCGGTTTTGGTAACTTGCAACAAGAAGGCAAGGATGACGAAGCTGTGTCAAACTACTTTGCACCAGAGTTCAGAAATAGACTAGATGCAACAATTAAATTTGGCAAACTTGGAGAATCTACCGTTTGTAGCATTGTTGATAAGTTTATAGCAGAATTGAACAACCAAGTTAAAGACAAAGGAATAAGCATCACGGCTAGAAAGGCGGCGGTTCGCTTCCTTGCCGATAAGGGTTACGATGCTAAAATGGGTGCGAGACCACTTGCTAGAATCGTTGACAAAGAAATTAAATCTCCGCTGAGTCGTGAGGTTCTGTTCGGAAAACTGGTTAACGGCGGACGGGTTGTGATAGATGTCGTGGATGGTGAACTTACACTTACCGTATCAGAAAAATCTAGTAGAAAGAAAACAAAGTCGGTGGAAGAAAATGCATAACATACTGACTTACCAAACAACCAAAAAATACTACAACAAATATCTATACAAGATAACACTGCGCATTCCAGGTGTTGCATCATTGAGATATGACACTCCCGCAGTTTTGCTTGAAAAAATAAAAAACCAAGTTGAACCGATTAGAAATCGTTCGCTATTTTGGAAACACCATAACTTAAATCATAATGACGGAATACAATTTCTCAAAATTCTAAACGAGTTCGACGGCGAATACGGAAAGCGAATCGAATCATATTCCATAGATGTTTACACAAATAACCAAGTTCTATATGATAAATTAAGTAAAAAATTAGAGCATGCCGCAATACATCGCACCGAACCTGATCTTGCAAATCAGCAACTTTACAACGATGTAAACACAATTGTATGTAAAAATCTACCCCACGGTAAGTATGAATACAAAGTGTATCTGCAACCTCATAAAATTCCTGCAGATAGAGAAACAAGATACTCTATAATTCAGTGGTTAGCCAAACAGTGTCCTAAAATAACATTCACAGACGCCGTGCAACATTGGTTGTTATACACAACCCAAAATTGGGATAGAAGATATATCTTGGTAGATAATGAACAGACTCTGCTGATGCTAAAACTGAGACATTCAGAACTGTTTGGCAAGGTATACAAGCACGTTGTTGCCGATAAATAAAGTATGATGTTTCAATCAACAGTTTTGCTAGAAAACGCCAGCAATGAAGATTCAGCGGGCGTTTATAAATTCACAGAAAAACAACCCGGAGCCGGATATAAAGGGATTGTTGACACTACCACAACGGTTCAGTATCAGTTCAACGAATTTGTAGGAGAAGTAAAATTGCAGGGCACGCTTGAACTATATCCTGGAGATACAGATTGGTTCGACATTGAAGAAACTCTAATAGATGCAGACTCTACCGTTATTACAGATTCATACACAGCAAGTTTTACAGGAAACATTGTGTGGTTACGTGCTGCATATTCAATACAAAACGGAACAATTACAGAAATCCGTTATAATCTATAAACTTCATTTTACGCTAAATACAGATATATTTCTACAGGTTTATAAAAATGCGTGATCTACTGGAAAAACTAGACAGTATCCTAAATGAAGAGCGAGAATCTCTAGCGGAAATTACCTTGGAAGATCATGAAGATTTTGCAGAACATTTTGGCATCTTGGGCTATACCGAAGACGATCTGTTCGAAGCAGAATATCAAGGTCGCAAGGTAAAACTTAACAAGCCTATGCAGGGCGATGTCAAAAAATTCAAAGTGTATGTGAAAAATCCCAAAGGCAATGTAGTCAAAGTAAACTTTGGAAGCAAAGATCACAGGATTAAAAAGTCAGATCCAGATGCACGCAGAAGTTTTAGAGCAAGACATAATTGCGACAATCCTGGACCGAAGCATAAAGCAAGATATTGGAGTTGTCGTAAATGGTGATGATAAGAGAAATGTTTTCGCCAATGGGCGGCCCTAAAAAAGAAGAAGAACAGATTGACTGGTTAGGTGATTTAAAATTTTTCATAGACAATAATAACAGCCTATTGACACACGAAATACATCCAGCGGTAATGAAACACAAAAAGTATCGAGATCATCCAAAGGCATTCAAATTGTATATTAAGCCTTTACAAAAATGTGCTAATCTATACGCTAGAGAATTTGACATATCAGAACCTGAAAAGAAACTGCCAAAAGAAGCAATTATACAACTAGCAAAGCAAATTGCTAACGAACAATCCAATTTTATTTCAAGGGGCGACTACGATGTGGATTAGTCAACTGTTTGAGGATGAAAACAAACATGTGACATTTTGTTTTGGCAGAATGAATCCTCCTACCATCGGACACAAGCAGGTGTTTGACACTATGAAAAGCGTAGGCGGAGACTATTTGATATTTCTCAGCAAAACACAAAATGTCAAGAAAGATCCACTAGACTACGACACCAAGGTAGATTTTGTAAAAAAAATACTGCCTGAATACTCTGACAAAATAGTTGATGATCCCAGCCTGAGAACACCGTGGCAGGTTGCCAGTTATCTATACGATTTGGGATACCGCCATGCTACTTTTGTGGGCGGTGATGATCGCAAACAGATGTATCAGCAACTGAAAGAGTTCAACGGTGTTGAAGGCAAGCCGCATGGCTTCTACGATTTTGAAACATTTGATTTCCAAAGTGCAGGTGCCAGAGAAGAAGGTGCACAAGGATTGGCGGGTATAAGTGCAACCGTGGCACGCAAGGCGGCAGCCGAAGGTGATTTAGATGCATTTGCCGAGGCAACCGGTGCTGGCAAACACGCAGAGGAACTTTACAATGCTGTAAGAAAGGGCATGGGAGTTTCCGAAAAAGAAGCAGAACCTGTTACCGAAGGATTCATACAGGATATCAGCACACGAAACCTTAAATATTTCCTAAAACAAATATTGAAAAACCTAGACGGTCCATACGAACAGAGAATGGTGGACGTTATCAAAAAAGAACTTGCCAACAGGGGAGAGGCAATGGCAGAACAGAAAAACAAACCGAATCCAGTTGCCAAGAACATGGAAAAGTTTAACCGCCCACAAACACACAAGGATCGCAAAAAAGATCGCGATCGTGGCTACGAAAAACACAAAGGAAAAGACATGCAATTCAGTGACATTCAACGAGAAAGTTATTACGATGACGCGGATCCAGAAATCGCCAAGCTAGGAAGAATTTTAATGGATAAGGCCGTGACCCAAAAGAGTGAGGATATGTCAAATATCATGAGCACTGTTGGTTCAGAGCTTACCAAGTTTGGCAGCAATCAGGGAGCACGTGACCTACAACAGTTGGAAAAGCGTGTTGGCATGCCCGCTGACATGATCCGCAAGATGATGGAATATGCTTCAAAGTTTGAGGATGAAACCAAGTATAAGGTCAAAGATCCGGAGCCGGGCGAAGAAGATGAGGATGATGATTTCAAAGAAGGCATGATGAAGCCAGGTGAAGCGGCATCTCGGCACGGCGGCAATGTGTTAAGCACACTAGAGCGTATCATAGACAAAAAGCAGGAAATGCCTGTAAGTTTCCAAGATGGTAAGGGCAAGGTTGATATGTTCACCGCAAGTGCTATCATGCAGGTATATGATGCGGTCAATGATGACAACAAGAGCAAGATGAAAGACGCTCTAAGCACCAAGGCCGGCTTTATGAAAATGGCAAAGTTTGCCATGGGCAAGATCGGCGAAGGATTGGATGAAGACAACTTCGAAAAGAACTTTAAAAAGCGTGTGGGCTACACAGTAAGAGGTGGCGCGGCCAGCGACATGATGAAGAAGCAGGCAGCACAAGCACAAAAAATGAACAAAGAACTAGACCCAGGTGCCGCTGAAAAAGGACTGGGCATAGGCGTTCTTGACACCGCGAAGGCTCGCAAAAAAGCCAAAGAAAAAGGCGTCAGAGCACCAGGTAGCCTGCGTGCAAGTCCAAACACACGCGATCCAAAACGCCTCCCAGAAAGCCGTTGTGATGAGTGCGGCTTGCCTAGATTTATAGCACTGCCTGAAGACATTCAAGCAAAGTATGAAGCGATTGAAGAAGGCAAGAAAAAAGGTGTTGACGGCAAAGTATGCTGGAAGGGCTACAAATATGCCGGCAAAGAACAGAAGGCGGACGGAACATACAAAGACAAGTGTGTAAAGATGACCGCCGCAGAAAAAAACAAATAAGGTGATACAATGGAACCAACCCTGCAAGACCTAATCGCAAGAATGACGGAGATTGACGAGGCAGAAGAAAACGCCTGCCCTTTGCCCACACAGGATCTAGAACTTAACACCAAAAATCGCAATGAAGCGATTCGCGCGGATCACATTCAGTATGGTCCGCTCAACTTTGATTATCCCGGCGATTATTGGGAAGACATTGCGGAGTTTTGGAATACCACAGAAGAAGCCGCCCGAAACAGCCTGTGCGGAAACTGTTCCGCGTTTGATATTTCACCAAGAATGCTTGAGTGCATGCCTGGAGAAACTTCGGACGATGACGGTGTGCTAGGCTATTGCTGGATGCACAAGTTCAAGTGCCACAGCGCAAGAACCTGCAGAACGTGGGCCAAAGGTGGTCCGATCACCACAGACGAAAAGAGTCAAACCTGGGACAAGGACGACTGATGAAGATTCGCCAACTGTTAGAAAGTGAAGGCAAGTTCCGCAGTCGCGCAAGCGAAGAAGCTGT
>Ga0209953_1000573_pt1 | contig 12926 bp, 13 predicted proteins | sample SalPonred_H2O_MG_FD_185713 | JGI IMG/M metagenome (GOLD analysis project Ga0209953, IMG submission 185713) | Salt pond water microbial communities from South San Francisco under conditions of wetland restoration - Salt Pond MetaG... | ecosystem: Environmental > Aquatic > Non-marine Saline and... | reverse complement strand
AAGCCGGCCGCGCGTGCGGGCGACCGAGGTGACGCTGCGCACAGTTGCAACGCCGACGACGGGTAGCGCGGTTGCCGTGGCGCCGATCCCGCCGAGCGCCCACGGGAAGGAACGACGCACCGGCGCCGGCCACGGCATCAGGGACGGCCCCAAGATGCCGCTCGGTGCATCCGCGTACCGGTGCGGCACTTAGCCCAGGCCGGGGAAGAACAAAGCGATCTCCCGCGCGGCGGATTCGGTCGAATCCGAGCCGTGCGTGACGTTCATCTGCGTCTCGGTCGCGAGATCACCGCGGATGGTGCCCGGGGCGGCATTGGCCGGATTGGTGGCACCCATCATCGCGCGCCAGGAAGCGATCGCCTCCGGACCCTCGATCACGGCGGCGACCAGCGGCCCACCGGTGATGAACGCGACGAGATCGCTGAAGAAGGGCTTGTCCTTGTGCTCGCCGTAGTGCTCTTCGGCGACCTCCCGCTCCAGGACTCGCATTTCGAGGGCGACCAGGGAGAACCCCTTGCGCTCGATGCGCGCGAGCACCTCACCTACGAGTCCGCGTTGGACACCATCGGGCTTGATCAAGACGAGAGTGCGCTCTGACACGGGTGATCCTTTCGAATATCCATTGTTGCGGCGAGGGGAGCCTAGCCGTCTTGCTCGTTCTCCTCCGCGGCCCGCCTCGCACGCAAAGCGTCGACCCGCGCACCGTTGCGCACAGCGAGGAACCACAGCACGGCGAAGACTCCACCGACCACCCACATCGAAGGCACCCAAAAGCCCCACGCGAGGACGAGGGCCTGCAAGACCCAGCCAACGATCACCCCGTAGCGCCGCCCCATCGTCCCCACGGCGGCGATCAGGAGTAGCGCCAGGACCCCACCGATCGCCAGCGACGTTCCCATGCCGTCGACCGCACCGGTTCCGGCGGCGACGAGCGCCGCCAACATCACGATGATCGCCTCGGAGATGAGGACGGTGGAGCCGAGAACCCGCATCAGTCCAGACCCTCCTGGTCCAATCCGATCTCGCCCATGCCCATCTCTCGGTCGAATTGCCGGTCGACTTGCCGTTCGAACAGGCGCAGGGCATCACCGATCAACACGACCGAACCGGTGATCAACACCCCGTTGCCGCCGGTTTCCGTATCCGCTTCAGCCCACGCCATCGCGCGATCGACGGCTTCGAGCAATTCGGGTTCGACCATCACTTCCTTGCCACCGAACAGGTCCTCGGCGATCGCCGCGAGATCCTCGGCCGGCAGCGCGCGAGCCGACGCCGGAGTTGTGATGACGATGGCGTCGAGGATCGGTTCGAGCGCTTGGAGTACGCCGGTGGCGTCCTTGTCGCCGAGCACGCCCACCACCCCGATCAGTCGATCGAAGGTGAACGAATCGTGGATGGCCGCCGCTAGCGCTTGCGCACCGTGCGGGTTGTGCGCGGAGTCGACTAAGACGGTGGGGTCGAGGCGAACGGCGTGCAACCGACCGGTGGTCTCGGCCATCGCGAAACCCTCGCGGATTACCTCGACGTTCAGCGGTTGCTCCTTCGAGCCGAGGAAGGCCTCGACCGCTACCAGCGCCACGCATGCGTTGGATGCCTGGTGTTCGCCGAAGAAGGGCACGAAGAGTTCGTCGTAGTCACCGCGCAGGCCGCGAAGCGTGACGAGTTGACCACCGACCGCGATTTCCCGCTCGACGATGCCGAACTCGCGCCCCTCGGTGAGTAATTGCGTGTCGGTCTCCGCCGCCCTTTTGACCAGGACGTCCATGGCCTCCGAGCTTTGCCGTTCGCTGATCGCGGTGCAGCCGGGCGCGATGATGCCGGCCTTCTCCCCGGCGATCTGCGTGATCGTGTCACCGAGATATTCCGAATGGTCCATTCCGATGGGAGTGATCACGGCGACCTGCGCAGCAGCTACTGATGTCGCGTCCCAGGTACCGCCCATGCCCACTTCCACCACGGCCACGTCTATGGGCGCATCGGCGAACGCGGCGTAGGCCAAGGCCGTCAGCACCTCGAAGTACGAAAGTCGCACCCCGCCGGCCTCCACCGAGTTCTTGTCGACGAGATGGATGTAGGGCTCGATGTCGGTCCAGGTGTCGAGTAGGCGCTCCTCGCTGATCGGCTCCCCGTCGAGTCGGATGCGCTCCCTGGCATCGACCAGGTGGGGGGAGGTGAACAGTCCGGTGCGCAGGCCGTGCGAGCGAAGCAGCGCCTCGATCATCCGCGCGGTCGATGTCTTGCCGTTCGTCCCTGCGACCTGGATCACCGGGTAGGCGCGTTGAGGGTCACCGAGCAACTCCATGACCGAGGCGATGCGCGTCAAGGAGGGTTCGATGATCGATTCGGGCCATCGGGAATCCAGCTCCGCCCACACGCGCGAGAGGTCCACCGTGCGAGTGTAGGCAGGCGCTCGTCCTCCTAGGATGAGCCACCATGCGATCAGCGCCCCAGGTCCCGGATAAGCCGTCGTTGGATGGCATCGAAGACAAATGGTCCTCGGCCTGGGAAGCGGGGGCCACCTACCGATTCGATCGCACCAAGACTCGCGATCAGGTCTACTCGATCGATACTCCCCCGCCCACAGTGAGCGGATCGTTGCACGTCGGTCACGTCTTCTCCTACACGCATACGGACTGCATGGCCCGCTACAAGCGCATGCGCGGCTTCGAGGTCTTCTACCCCATGGGCTGGGACGACAACGGCCTGCCGACCGAGCGCCGCGTGCAGAACTACTACGGCGTGCGCTGCGATCCGTCCCTGCCGTACGAGCCCTCCTTCGAGCCCCCGGACAAGCCGGATGCGAAGAACCAACTTCCCATCAGCCGACGTAACTTCGTGGAACTGTGCGAACGATTGACCGTCGAGGACGAGAAGGCCTTCGAGGAACTGTGGCGGCGAATGGGCCTGTCGATCGATTGGTCGCAGAGTTATCAGACCATCGACGCTAATGCCCAACGCACCAGCCAACTCGCCTTCTTGCGCAATCTCGCCCGCGGTGAGGCCTATCAGACGAAGGCGCCTACTTTGTGGGACGTCACCTTCCGTACCGCGGTAGCGCAGGCCGAACTCGAAGATCGCGAGCGTGAGGGTGCTTATCACCGCATCGGTTTCCCGGTTGCCGGCCAGGACGACGCGAACCGTGTCTTCATCGAGACAACGCGCCCCGAACTCCTCGCCGCGTGCGTGGCACTGGTCGCGCACCCGGACGATGAGCGCTACCAGCCGCTGTTCGGTTCAACGGTGCGCACCCCGGCCTTCGATGTGGAAGTTCCCGTCGTGGCGCACCATCTCGCCGATCCCGAGAAGGGCTCGGGCATCGCGATGATCTGTACGTTCGGCGATCTGACCGACGTCACCTGGTGGCGTGAACTGCAATTGCCCACCCGGCCGATCATCGGTTGGGACGGCCGGGTGATCCGCGAGACTCCCGAGTGGCTCGCCGATCCGCAGCCGGCGGAGTACTACCAGCGAATCGCCGGCGCCACTGCCTTCACGGCAAAGGAGCGCATGGTCGAGATCCTGACCGAGACCGGCCACCTCGAAGGCGACCCCAAACCGATCACGCACCCGGTGAAGTTCTTCGAGAAGGGCGACAAGCCACTGGAGATCGTGACCACCCGGCAGTGGTACATCACCAACGGCGGACGTGAGCCGGAATTGCGCGAGGCCCTGCTCGAGCGCGGTCGTCAATTGACCTGGCATCCCGAGCACATGCGGGTGCGCTACGAGAACTGGGTCGAGGGCTTGAACGGGGACTGGCTCATCTCCCGCCAACGCTTCTTCGGGGTTCCGATTCCGCTTTGGTACCGGCTGGATGCCGACGGCAACCCGGACTACGACGAAGTCCTCCTCCCCGACGAGGACCGCTTGCCGATCGACCCCTCCAGCGATGCACCGGACGGCTTCACCGAGGACCAGCGGGGCGCACCCGGCGGCTTCATGGGCGACCCGGACGTCATGGACACCTGGGCGACGAGTTCGCTCAGCCCGCAGATCGCGGGCGGCTGGGAGCGCGACCCGGATCTGTGGGCCCGCGTGTATCCGATGGACGTCCGTCCGCAGGCCCACGAGATCATCCGCACCTGGTTGTTCTCCTCGGTGGTGCGCGCACACTTGGAGGACGATTGCCTTCCGTGGGCCAATGCCGCTATCTCCGGATGGATCCTGGACCCCGATCGCAAGAAGATGAGTAAGTCCAAGGGCAATGTGGTCACACCGATGGGCCTGCTCGACGAGTACTCCTCCGATGCCGTGCGCTACTGGGCGGCTTCCGGTCGCCCGGGAACTGACACCGCATTCGATGTGGGGCAGATGAAGATCGGTCGCCGGCTGGCGATCAAGATCCTCAACGCCAGCAAGTTCGTGATGTCGATGGGCTTGTCCGACGATCCGAATCTGGTCACCGCGCCGCTGGATCTATCCATGCTCGCGAGCCTGCGTTCGGTGGTGCAGCAGGCGAGCGCTGCGTTCGAGGACTACAACTACGCCCGAGCACTCGAATTGGCCGAGACGTTCTTTTGGAACTTCACCGACGACTACGTAGAACTCGTGAAGGAACGCGCCTACGGCGGCCAGGGTGACGAAGCAGCGCAAAGCGCCAAGGCCGCGCTCTCGCTCGCGCTGTTCGTGCAATTGCGCCTGTTCGCCCCCTTCCTACCGTTCACCACCGAGGAAGTGTGGTCGTGGGTGCACGAGCACTCGATTCACCGCGCGTCCTGGCCGTCGATCGACGAACTCGCGCTAGCTGCTGACGCAGACCCGAAGGTGCTCGAGCGCACCGGGGAGGCACTGAGTGGAATCCGTCGGGTCAAGTCCGACGCCAAGGCATCGATGAAGGCGGCGCTCACCGAAGCGAGCATCGAAGGCTCGCCGGGTGCCATCGAACTCATCTCGCAGGCGCGTTTGGATCTAGCGGCGGCCGGCTCGATCGCCGAGTTGATCTTGGTGCCGGGCGCAAGCGATGCCCCGATGAGCGTCAGCGCCACCCTCGCCTAACGCCGAAAGGGCAGTCCGCAAGACGCGAAAGGGCAGTTCTCGCGCATCGAGTGGGCACTTGTGCCCACTCGAGCGAGCAGGACTGCCCTTTCGGCGTGAGCAGACTGCCCTTTCGGTTGGATTTGGGGCTGGCTAGGCGGTCTTCTCGGCGCGCGCCGGTGCATCGACATCGCGCGGCACGATCGTTGGATTCACGTTGTCGCGGACCACCTCGCCGGTGATGACCACCTTCGCGACATCCTCGCGGCCGGGGACGTCGTACATCACGTGCAAAAGGACTTCCTCCAAGATCGCCCGCAGCCCGCGAGCACCCGTGCCACGCAGCAGGGCGAGGTCGGCGATCTCATCGAGCGCCTCGGGAGCGAACTCCAGTTCCACGCCATCGATCTCGAACAGCCGCTGGTACTGCTTGACCAGTGCGTTCTTCGGCTCCGTCAACACCTGCACCAAAGCTTCGCGGTCGAGTTGCGTGACGGAGGTGAACACAGGCAGGCGACCGATGAATTCCGGGATCATCCCGAACTTCAGCAGATCCTCGGGCATCACGTGCCCGAAGACGTCGTCGATGTCGCCTTTGTCCTCACGCTCGCCATCTACGAGGTCATAGGTGAAGCCGAGATTCTTCTTGCCGAGCCGCTGCTCGACGATCGAGTCCAGGCCGGCGAACGCGCCACCGACGATGAACAACACGTTCGTGGTGTCGATCTGGATGAACTCCTGGTGCGGATGCTTGCGGCCACCTTGCGGAGGAACCGACGCCGTAGTCCCCTCGAGGATCTTCAGCAGTGCCTGCTGCACACCTTCACCGGAGACATCGCGGGTGATCGAGGGGTTCTCGCTCTTACGGGCCACCTTGTCGATCTCGTCGATGTAGATGATGCCGGTTTGCGCTCGGTTGACGTCGTAGTCGGCCGCCTGGATGAGCTTGAGCAAGATGTTCTCGACATCCTCACCCACATAGCCGGCTTCGGTGAGTGCAGTGGCGTCGGCGATCGCGAAGGGGACGTTCAGGATCCGGGCGAGGGTTTGGGCAAGCAGGGTCTTGCCGGAACCTGTAGGGCCAAGCAGCATGATGTTGGACTTGGCAACCTCTACTTGGTCATCGCGGGACTTCTCGCGGGCCTCGGCCTGCACACGCTTGTAGTGGTTGTAGACGGCCACGGAAAGGGACTTCTTCGCAGGATCCTGACCGATCACGTACTGATCGAGGAAATCGTAGATCTCCTTGGGCTTGGGGAGTTCACCGCCGACGGGTGACTCAACAGCCTCGTTGAGTTCCTCTTCGATGATCTCGTTGCACAGGTCGATGCACTCGTCGCAGATGTAGACCCCGGGCCCTGCGATGAGCTTCTTGACCTGCTTTTGACTCTTGCCGCAGAAGTTGCACTTGAGCAGATCTCCGCTCTCGCCAATCCGTGCCACGGACGTGCCCCTTCCCTGTTACGCAAGCCAGACCACGCAAGCATGCGCCGTCGCTGTGGGACGGCGCGTAGGTACGACCGTACCCCCAGATCCGGGAGGATGCCCAGATATCCGCGCAGCCGAGTCGCGGGAAGTCTCGACTACCGGTCGAGCCTCAGGCTTTGCGCGAGGAGATCACCTGATCGATGATCCCGTACTCCTTGGCATCATCAGCGGTGAGGATCTTGTCGCGTTCGATATCGGTCTCGATCTGCTCTTCGGAACGCCCGGTGTGCTTGGAGAGGATGCCCTCCATCTCCTTACGCATCCGAAGGATCTCGTTGGCCTGGATCTCGATATCCGAGCCCTGGCCGCCGCCCTCGGTGTAGGGCTGATGGATCAGGATGCGCGCGTGCGGCAAGGCAAAACGCTTACCCGCATCGCCTGCAGCCAGCAAGACGGCAGCAGCCGAAGCCGCCTGGCCCAGGCAAACGGTCTGCACCTGGGGCTTGACGAACTGCATGGTGTCGTAGATCGCCGTCATAGCCGTGTAGGAGCCACCGGGGGAATTGATGTAGATCTGGATATCTCGGTCCGGATCCATCGACTCCAATGTGAGCAGTTGCGCCATGACGTCGTCAGCGGACGCATCATCGATCTGCACGCCGAGGAAGATGATGCGCTCTTCGAACAGCTTCGTGTACGGGTTGTGCACCCGCTCGCCGTTGGCACTGCGCTCCCGGAACTCCGGAACGATGTAACGGCTGGTCGGCAGGTGAAGATCGCTCACTTGGCACTCCCCTTCTTGCCCGGCGCGTCGGCGTCCGTGCTGTAGACGTGGTCGACGAGCCCGTATTCACGAGCCTCATCGGCGGTGAACCAGCGATCGCGGTCGGAATCCTTCTCGATCTGCTCAATGGTCTGCCCACTGTGCTCGGAGATCAAAGTGGCCATGCGCTTCTTGATGAACAGCATCTGCTCGGCCTGGATCTTGATGTCCGAAGCCGTACCACCGATGCCTCCCAGGGGCTGGTGCATCATGATCCGGGTATTCGGGGTGGCGTAACGCTTCCCAGCCGCTCCCGCACACAGCAGGAACTGCCCCATCGATGCAGCGAGCCCCATAGCTACCGTGGCTACGTCGTTGGGGATCAACTGCATGGTGTCGTAGATGACCATGCCGGCGGTGATCGATCCACCGGGGGAGTTGATGTAGATCGAGATGTCCCGCTCAGGGTCCTCCGCCGCGAGTACCTGCAGCTGCTTAGCGATGCGGTCGGAGTTCTCGTCGCGCACCTCGCCCTCGAGCCAGATGATTCGCTCACGAAGCAGCCGCTCGTCGAGCATGTCGCCGAAGCCGCTCATGCTGCCGCCGGGGGAACGAAAACCGGGGTTGCCGATGTTGCTCACCGAACCTCCTGTAGATCTAATACGACGACCCTAACGGCGATCCGCCGATGACACCCATCCGCGGGAGCCCGGTTCGCCATCAGCCGAAAACTCCAATGACCCCTACGACTGCTCGTCGCCCTGCGCGGCAGCCATCTGCGCCTGCAGTTGCGCCATTTGCGCTGCCTGCATCGCCTCGTTCAATTCGGCCTCCAACGCAGCGAGATCGATCTCGGTGCCGTCGGCGTCGGTGACCGACGCGTTCTCCAAGACGACCGCTAGTGCCTTGGAACGACGGATGTCCGACAAGGCCATCTGCACCTGTCCGGACTCCACGAGCGCCTGGGCGAGCGCATCCGGTGCCATGCCGTAACGGGGGGCCTGCTGCATCAGCCAGTTCGACAGCTCGGACTCACCGACGGTCACTTCCTCCGTCTCGGCGATCTTGTCCAAGATGAACTGACTCTTCAGCGCCTCGCGAGCCTGCTGCTCCACCTCGGCACGATGCTCATCGGTTGCGTCGTGTCCGTCCTCGAAGTGCGCATCGACCTCAGCGGCGATGATGCCGTCGGGAACCGGCACCTCGACGGACTCCATCAGTGCCTCGTGCACCTTCTCGCGGGCCTGCTGCCCCTGCTCCATCCGCTTCAAGCGCTCCACCCGGTTCTTGGCATCAGCACGCAGCTCATCGACGGTGTCGAACTCCGAGGCCATGACGACGAATTCCTCGTCGAGCTCGGGTAGCTCGCGTTCGCGCACCGCCGTGATGGTGGCCGTGACGGTAAGCGGCACACCGGTCCAATCTCCATTGCTAGGAGTGAAGGGGAAGGTACGAGTTTCGCCTGCGCTCGCACCGCGCATGGCCTCATCGAAGCCGGGCAGCATGCCCTCGGTGCCCATCTCATAGGACAGGGCAGCGCCGGATAGATCCTCGACGTCCTCGCCGGTATCCGTAGCGCCCGATAGATCGACGAGCACGACGTCGCCGTCCTCGCAGGCCCGCTCAACGTCTTTCAACGAGGCGAAGCGGGACCGCAAATTATCGATGTGCTCATCGATGGCTTCCTCGGTGGCCGTTGCCGGCTCCACCTCCACCGCGATTGCCTTGTAGTCGGGCAGTTCGAACTCCGGACGCACATCCACCTCGGCGGTGAAAGTCACGTGTTGTCCGTCCTCGATCTCGGTGACATCCACCTCGGGCCGACCGACCGGCACGATCTCCTGCTCCCGCAGTGCATTCTCGTAGGCCTTCGGGACGGCGTCGTTGATTACCTCTTCCAAGACAGCACCCCGACCGAAACGCTGCTCGATCACGCGCGCTGGGACCTTGCCCTTGCGAAAGCCTGGGACGTTTACCTGCTTACCGATCGCCTTGTATGCCTCGTCGAAACTCGGCTGCAATTCCTCGAACGGCAACTGCACCGTCAACTTCACGCGCGTGGGGCTGAGGGACTCGACGTCGGTCTTCACGTACTACTCCAGGGTGGTCGGTGATCACGGCGCCAAGGCGACGCACATGGTCGGGGCGGGGAGACTCGAACTCCCGATCTCCTGCTCCCAAAGCAGGCGCGCTAGCCACTACGCTACGCCCCGCGTGGGCTCCGCGAGAGTCTAGAGGGCGCACCGTGGCAAACTGCAGCGCGGTAGGATTCCAGCGCTCCGCGCGGGTGTAGCTCAATGGTAGAGCCCCAGCCTTCCAAGCTGGTTGTGCGAGTTCGATTCTCGTCACCCGCTCCAGTAACGGATTCGACGTTCCAGACCTGAGCGTCCCTAGCCGAGATTCACACCCACTGATGTCCCGTCCGTCGTCCACTGGTCAGGTGGCACTACCGTCGCGCCGATGCCCGTGTGCGGCAGCTCGAGATAGGTGATCGGGTTCGCGAAATCCATCGATCCATCGAGGACCTCAAGCAACGTGTCCGGGCACGTGTAATCCTCGCCGTACTCCCAGAAGGTCTCCCACATCTTCATGGTCACTTCATCACCCGACGTGTCCATCTCGATGTGATGGCAAAAGAACGTATTGGACCCAAGCCCTGGAATCTCGTTGAAGATGATTCCCGCCTGCCATAGCCGCGAGGGATCGGAATCGTCGTACACGTCCCACGCAGTGGTGCACTCGACGGTCATCACGTTCTCGCCAGCTGCGGCACCCTCGCCCCACAGGATGGTCACGACCCCGTTCGGAAACCCTGTCGCCATATTGACGTTCTGCGCGCCACCATCCGTCGCTTGCTTATCGACATCCCACAAAAGCGACTGCCCGGGGCCGTAGGACCCGTAGAGCTGCCTCGGAACAGTGGCACCCCCTGTGAAGCCGAGTCCCACTTTGGTGCAATCGGATAGACCTTCGGTTGCGGTCTCGCCGGCACCGTCGTCGGCCGATGACCCGCACGCGCTGAGCACCAAAGCGAAGGCCCCAACCAGGGCCACCGATAGTCGCGTCGTGGACGATGACTTCCTGGTTTTCGCCATGTTGGGTGAGCCTAGTGCTCACATACGTGTTCTCATTGCTTCGTGAGCATCACCGACGACGCCCCCACGCGCGACACGCGTCGACCTGCCCACGGCTCACCCGTCGGCCGGCGGGTGGTGCTCGGCATGTTGGGAGTGGGTGCGGTGGGTGTGGCCCTTGGCCGTCCGGCGCAGGAGGCCATTCAAAGCACCGTAAGCGCAGCCGCTCCCGGGCTCGGTGGGGTCCTCCCGGCCGCCGGAGGATTTCGCATCTACACCGTCACGGGCGGCTACCCAGCGATGCCCGTCGATGAGTACCGACTCGACGTGACCGGTGCCGTTGCCAATCCACTCTCGCTGTCCTTCGACGATCTCGCCGGGTTGCCGCAGACCCAGATGACCAAGGACTTCCAGTGCGTCACGGGCTGGCGGGTCGACGACGTCCCCTGGTCCGGGGTGCTGCTGCGCGATGTCCTCATCGCCGCCGGCACCAACACCTCGCAGACGGCACTGCGCTTCTTCTCCTTCGACGGTGCCTACACCGAATCGCTCACGATGGCTCAAGCCTTGCGCGACGACGTCCTGGTCGCGAGCAGCATGTTCGGTAAGCCCATCACCCGCGAACACGGTGGTCCGGTGCGGTTGTACGTGGCACCGATGTACGGCTACAAGTCCTTGAAGTGGATGTCCGGGATCGAGGTCGTCGACGAAGTTGTTCCCGGCTACTGGGAGCAGCGCGGATACGACATCGATGCGTGGGTGGGGGCGTCCAATGGACGTAACGACGACCCCATCGTCTAAGGCGATCGCCGGGACCCACACCCGCATCCCTCGCTTCTCCCGCGCCGAGAGATACCTGCATCGATCCATCGCGGCATTGACCTTCGTATTGATCGCCACCGGAGCGGCGTTGTATCTGCCGTCCATCAGCGTGTTGGTCGGCAATCGTCCGCTGGTCAGTGACATTCACGTGATCGCCGGTTTCGTGCTGCCGGTCCCGATCGTCTTGGCGTTGCTATCGCGAGCATTCCGCACGGATGCCGGGATCTTGAACCGCTTTTCCGCTGATGATTGGCGCTGGCTACGTTCCCGCGATCGCCGATCCGGACGCATCCCCGTGGGCAAGTTCAATGCCGGCCAGAAACTCAATTCGGCCTTCACCTTGGGCTGGATCCTGGTGATGCTGGCTACCGGATCGGTAATGTTCTTCAACTCCTACTTCCCCGATGACATCCGCACCGGTGCGACCTTCGTCCATGACTGGTTGACGTTGTTGGTCGTCGTCGTCGTTGGCGGACATGTCTATATGGCCATGGGCGACGCTGAAGCTCGCGCTGGCATGAGGACAGGCGAAGTATCTGCGAAGTGGGCGCGGCGCGAACATTCGCAATGGGTCAACGAGAAGTAGCCCATTGCTCGAGGACCTCTGCGATGGCGGCGACATCCTCGAACTGACCGGTCGCTACCCCGATCGTGAAATCGTAGGCCTGGTCATTGGTCATGGTGAGGCGATAACCATTCATACCGAGCATGACGATCACCGCACCAAGGGCCAATCGCTTGTTGCCATCTACGAGGGGGTGGTTGCGTGCTAGCGACTCCATTAACGCTGCTGTCTTGGACCAACGGGTCGGATATGCGTCACTGCCGAACGCCGACGCCCGGGGCCGATAGGCAGCCGCCTCGAGGAGTCCAGGATCCCGCACCATCGGCGCGGTACCGATGACGCGCGTTGCTATCGCGATCAGATCGTCGTAGTCGAGAAAGATCACTGGCCGAGGCGCTTGAGTGCTTCGGCGAAGGGCGGTAACTCGGTCTCCATGACCTCGGCCATCAACTCGGTCTTGCTCTGTCTCTCTATGAACTCGCGCAGCGCAACGCGCACCAACTCATTTTGGGAAAGCCCCAGCCGCTCGGCTTGAGCAGTGAGGGCGCTTTGTTCGTGGTCCGAAAGGCGCACCGTGAAAGCCATGATGGAATGGTATCAGTGATGACACCGCGGGAGAACCGCTGTTGTGCCCCCGTCAGGAACCGAGCCAGAAATCCATCCAGCGAATGAAGATGAGGGCGAGCACCACCAGGAAAGTCGAACCGACCAGCACCAGGCGCAGCGATGCCACGGTCTGGGCGACAGCTCCCGGCCCACCGCTGCCGCTCAACCGTCCCGCCGCGGCGTTGTCGGCCGTGACCAACCAGAACACCGGGATGGTCGCGGCCCAGGCCACCATGCACCACGGGCACAGCGCACCGATTACGTAGAGGCTCTGGTAGATCAGCCAGACCACGAAACCGAAGCCGAACAGCGCACCGGCGTTCAGGCCGAGCCATACCCACCTGGGCAACTCGACCTTGGCGAGCAGTAGCACCGCGATCGTGATCAGCACGCTGTAGCTGATGAGGCCGATGATCGGGTTGGGGAAGCCGAAGACCTCCGCCTGGTCGGTAATGATGACCGACCCGCACGCGAGGACGGGATTGATATCGCAGCCGGGGCTGTAGTCGGGGTCCGCGACGATGGCGAACTTCTCCAGCGTCAATTGGAACGCGGCGAGCAGCCCGAAGATGCCGCCGAGAAGCAGGATCCACGGCGTTACGCGGTAGCGAGCCACGGGCGGACGATAACCCGAGTGCCCTTTCGGTGCCTGTCCACTGCCCTTTCGGCGCTCGCGCAGTGCCCTTTCGGCGCT
>Ga0209953_1000572_pt1 | contig 12931 bp, 9 predicted proteins | sample SalPonred_H2O_MG_FD_185713 | JGI IMG/M metagenome (GOLD analysis project Ga0209953, IMG submission 185713) | Salt pond water microbial communities from South San Francisco under conditions of wetland restoration - Salt Pond MetaG... | ecosystem: Environmental > Aquatic > Non-marine Saline and... | reverse complement strand
CGACGACGACGTCTCCAGCGCCCGATCCAACAAGCGCCAGTCATACCGCCCGCGGTTCGCCTCGATCTGCAACCACGAGGTCCCGGTGTCCCATAACCGGAAGGACTCCACCGGCACCCGATCCGACGGCCAGTCCCCCTCCTGCGCCCCTGCCACATGCATGCCAAGCATTCCCGGATCCACTGGAGTGAACGTCACCTCACGAGCAGGCTCTGGCTCAGCGGTCTCGGTAGGCGACGGCTTGACCGAAGGCTCGGCGGTCGGCGACACGCTCGGCGAGGACGTCGCCGAAGGATCGCTCGATTCCCCACCACCCCCGCACGAGGCAAGGAGCAACGAAGCACCAACTACCGCGACGACCACCCGAGCAACACGCATAGGCCAACCATGGAAACACACGCCCCGCGTTCACCTGGGCAGGCATGCGGTCAATCCACGAACCGCTGCCTAGTCGGCGATCGGGTTATCCAGCACCCACTTCGAGGAGGCGGCCATCGCTGGACCCGCATCGGCGCCGAAGGTGCCGGTCAAAGACGTGAACGTGTTCACGAACGTGCCCTTCCCCGGACCCGTGGCCGACTGGTTCAACCGCAGCCGCACCTTGTAAGTCAGCACATTGCCCGCACCGCAGCCATACCGCAGCACAGTTGAGTCCTCACCTTGATGTCCGCCGACGCCTCTTCCGGTTCAGCATGGCCCGGCTCCAGAAGCAGCATTGAGGGTGCAACAGGTTCACCAAAACGCCCTCACTGCGGCGCAGAGGTCCCGGCAAGCGCAGATGGAGCAATTTCAACCAGTCCTACGAATATTCTCAAAGAAATCAATGGCCATGCAGCGTGTCGACGGTCGCATTAGCCGAAATCGAGAGTGCGCGCGGATGACTCGATAGGCGACTTCACGGTGCCTATTGAAATCTCCGCATCGAGGTGCCAACGGTGCCTTCTTATGGCAAACTTTAGGTGTGGTCGGGGGGCACGCAAAGCCAAACCCGATGCATTTAGCTGCCACTGAGATTTACCGTGCGCCCGCCAAACCTGGCTTGTATGCCTGGTACGTCGAACCACGGTTCACTGTGCAGGACCTGGAGTGGCCTGAGAATGGCAGCGACGTGGCAGGTGGGTGGCTCTTGGACGAAACGCTCAGGTTCTCATCTTTCTTCGCACAGCCGAGGGTTCGCTTGTCCGGGAAAGCGCCTTTCGAGACGACCTGGCGGGCTGCAATCAGCGTCGAAGGATTCGGTTCTCCCGCGCCCCCTCCAGATCGTCAAAAGGCCGCTGGCCAGATCCTGCAAACTGCACTCTCAGAGAGCAGAGAGCGCAGGGTTCTAGTCGAGGCACTCAACAGCGCCATTCCGTATTTCGCTGCGCCTTGCTACATCGGCGTGGCAACGAATCTGAACTCTCGATTGAACGAGCATATGAATTCATTCGATAGGGCCACCAAGTCGCTTGAAGCTGCATCCAAGCAAGAGTTGCAGGAGGTTTGGGAATCTGGCCCCGACTTCGGTTCGAGGGCAGTCGCAGCTGGGCTTTCGAGTGAAGAATTGAGCGCGTGGATTCTACCCTTCGAGTTGAACCCACCCCTCACAATTGAGCAGCTCCGGCATTCGCTCGAGGCCGCCGAATGGGTTCTCAACCGCACATACCGCCCCCCGTTTGGAAGGAAATAGAAATGGTTTTTGGTGCAGCGAAGCCGCGGGCCTTCCAGAATTACGTTGAAGGAACATGGGGTGAGTTTCACTCGATAAGTGGCAAAGTCGACTACTTGCTCACGAAAGCTCGACTAGGGCGTGAAGCAGCGACTGCAGAGCGCCGACTTACTACTCACCTTGTGCCCGTGCGTGAAGTACTTCGCCCTGAAGATCTCAACTTCAACCAGTTGCTACAGCGCGATCTCGATGACCACCGAGTGGCTGTGAGCCTGATTCCCTACCTTCTATCCGAAAGAGCTACAGGACCAGCCCTATTCCCGCCGATCATGGCTGTCCTTCTTCCCTTTGATGGCAAGAGTCCGACGGACTTCCCCGCTCTCGAATCGCCTTACCTCACAGCCCGAGACGACATGACCATGCAAGTCCAAGATGCCGGTGAGAGTGTACGGATCAGCAAGCTGTACGACGGCACGAGTGAATCCCTGTCACCAATTAGTTACGGCCGCCTGGAATGGAACTCCGAATACTCTCGTCTAGTTGTATTGGATGGACAGCATCGAGCTATGGCGTTACTGGCGATCGACCGGACGATACGAGACGCCTGGAGCAACAGCGGGGGTGATAAGTACCGGTTCTTTTACGAGAAGAGAATCAAGGACCTGCTCCGATCCGAAAGCGTGAATCTTGACTCGGTTGAGGTTCCCGTGATGGTGGCATGGTTCCCCGATCTCTTCGGCCCGAAGAAGCACCCACACAAAGCTGCTCGTCAAGTATTCGTTGACGTCAATAAGGAGGCTCGACAGCCGAGTGAGTCTCGGATAATCCTCTTGTCAGATGTAGACTTAACAAACATCCTTGCCCGGCGGCTTCTGTCAGAGTTACGGAATGACGTCAGTGCGAGCTTACTTCCGCTATACGCCGTTGAGTATGACAACCCCGACGCGAAGAAGACGACTTCAGGCCGATGGTCAGCCATAACAAACATACACAACTTGAAATCCATGACATCAAGAGTCGTCTTCGGTCCACAACAGTATGTCGATGAAGTGAACAGGGCGATTACCCGCGGACGAGACAGGACGCAGGATCGCGATTCGTTCATGCGGAAGCAACTGCGTGTGGACGAGCTCTTTGGACCAGTCCTGCGCGATGCGGACAACCAGCCTTTCCAGCGAAATGATCTGGGTGAACTGCACTTCCCAGCCACAGCTAGCGGGACGTTGGAAGGTGCTTTCGCGTCTGGATGGGGCCGGTCAATTCTTGTGCTCTTGTCGGACCTGCATCCGTACAAGTCACATTGCTCGGCGCTCACGGCATTGAAGAATGAGTGGGTGCCCTCCGACGCGGTTGACCAGTTGGCACACGATGCCCTCTTCAGCGGAGTGGGGATGTTTTGGACCCTCCGGGATGCGTACGAATATCACAAAGAGGAAACTCGTTCAGCACCACGCTCCAACGCGATCAACACGAAGCCCGAGATTTCGAAAGCGTGGGAAATTCTCGAGGAAAGGAAGGTGGAGTTCCATAAGGCTCGCAGCCAGATCTACTTGGGAACCAGCGAAGAAGTCTCTGTCACCAAATGCAATGAGGCATTCGAACTTTTCAGTACTCGAGCATGCCAGGTTGGACTCGCACTCACGTTCGCGACGATTTGGCGGAATGCTCTCTCTAGTAAAGGCGACGTGTCCCTGGAGGAAGGGGCAAAATCCGTTGCGGCAGCAATTAACTCGTGGCTTCAATCAGGGTCCGATTCTACTCCGTCTCGCGCCCTCTTTTTGCACCGTGGAGAGACAAAGCCCATTAACGTCCTAGGGCATCTCGACGTACCGCGCGCGATCGAATTCCGCTACTTCTGGCTCGAAGTTCTAAGTTCGGCAGAAGCGCTCAAGCACCTGTCTAACTTCGACCCAGCAGGGATTCGCACTTACCGGGATTCGGCGAGATGGCATTACTTGAAGACCTGGATCGAGATTCGTCGCAAGGCACTAAGAACTTCAGATCCGAACCTGTCCGATGAGGAATTGAAGGAGAGATCACGGCGGTCCGCAACAAACGAAATGCGCGAGTCCCTCGACTACTGGTTTAGTCTCCGAACGAATGACTTTGACGCCTGGCACCAAACATCGCAAACCGCCGACACCAGTCTTGATAGCGCGCCCGAAGATGAAGAGTCAGTTGACGATGACGATGAGTCCAACGAGTAGCGCTCTTCATGCCAGCTCCGGGGCAGCTAGAAGGGCTCCAGGAGCTCTTCAACGGAAGCACCCTCTTTAGCTCCTGCATCCGCTAGAGCATCGATCGTCATCGACTTTACGATGACGTCGTAGGTCTTCCGTTGTGTATTGATCTGCTCTTGAAGGTACTCCAGGCCCCCGTTGGCGTACTCCTCAAAAATGGCAATCCGCTCGCCCAAGCGAGTTGCATCGAGAATCTCCGGGTCATCTTGTACCGTGACGGCGGCTAGCATCGAAACAAACGCGTCCGCTTGAGCCTCGTTGACGAGTATCTCGTAGCGAATGGGTTCGCCAGACTTGTCGAAAGAAGCTCGACGATTTACTGAGTAGCCCAAAGCGGCCGCAAAAAGCAGTACGTCACGCATGGCCGGAAACCGAGCCTCTGACATCAAATCCTTGATGAGCACCTCATGGCGCTCGGGGCGCCGGACTCTCGCATCTGCGCTGCTCACAGCGGCACCTCTACTAGTTCAGACCAGTCTTTTTCTGCACCCGCTTCGATGTAAGGGTACTGGTAGCCGCCCCACTCGATCGATTCAGAGTTCTTAGCGGTACTCGTGGTGTGTTCCACGATGACACCCACGTGGTTGCTGTGGGGACGCAGCTGTTCGATAACTTCACCCTTTCCCTGCCCTTTGCTGACCATGACAACCATCTGTGGGGCAAGCCGGGCCAGTGCTGAGGCGACGTCTCGCCTGTAATTCTCATCGAGTGAGCCAAATGCTGCGTCCATGACTATTGGGTACTCCCCACTGTCGGATCCATCATCCCGGCTTTGGGCGACTTCCCGCGCTAATTGGGAAACAGCGGCGACGAAAGAAAGGCTGAGAATCTGATTTTCACCCGTGGACTTTGCGGCCGGTAGCACCGTTCCATCGGGATGCTTCTGGTAGAGGCCAAGCTCGAAATCTTCGCTAAGTTCTGGATAGTGATCCTTGACCGTAATCTGAGCGAAGACTTCCTTCACCTTCGCATTGAGTCGAACCTGCATGTTGGCGGATCGGATTTCCAGGATCTCACGCAAAGCAGCGTCTACGGAGCTGACCAGATCCAAGCGTCTGCGCGCCTTTTGAGCCACTGCATTGTTAATCTCGGCTGCCTTAAGTTCGTTCCGGAGTGTGGCGATGTCGGCCTGGAAGTCTTCGATTTTGCTGCCGATAGCACCTAGCTTCTGGTTACTGTCATTCATACGCGCCTGCAGCTTTTCACGCTTCGCCTCTAGCCGTGCCACTTCTTCGACCGGGATATCCTTGACCTTAGCCTCCAAATCCGCGAGCTGCCCCGCCCAACGATCAATTGCTTCTCGGTCAGCTTGCTGTTCAACGGCCAACTCCTGCAATTGGTGGCGCAATTCACCGCGAGACTCAGCCACACGCTTGACCTCTCCGTCGAGCCGCTGCCACGCAGCTTCGACTTCAGCAAGCCCCGCACGGGCGCGCCAGTCTTCTACGTGTCGAAGTGCCGCCGTACCGGAGCCAAGCTCGGTTCCACAGATACAGCGCCCATCCTCAATAAGGGAATCGACGAAATCTCGCTTTAATGGCGCAGGTAGCGAGCCACGCTCATGTAGGCCGGCGGCTAGGCCGGCAACTTGCTGGCTGAGTGTCTTCACGAACGCGAGGTATCCACGCGTCCCAATAAGGTGTTGATACGCATGCTTGTGCTTTTCGTTGTCCCGACGAGCCTTCTCGAGCTGCTCTTCCGCCTGGTCTCTTTGGGCCTGGAGCGGGCCGGCTGCTGAATGCTGCAGCAGCAATTCGCGAACTGTCCCAAGCTCTTCAGTGATGGCAGCGATGCCATCCCGCAGTTCCTCTCGCTCCCTGCGCGCTTGGCCCAACTGCTCTTCTTTCGTTTCGATCTGTTCAAGAATGTCGGCTGCTTGCGCACCCCCATGCTTCCTTAGCTCAGCCCCCAGCTTGCGTTCAAGCTTGGGAAGATGCGCGAGAGCCCGCTCGACCTGTTCGAGACCAAGGAGCGAGCTGATGTCCTTTTTCACTTCCGCGTAGGCTTCGGCTCTGACTAGCTTCTCGATCCGCTCACCGTTAAAGAAGAAAAACCGACTCAGATGCTGAGGGAGTATTGACTCCATTCTCTGCTGTGGCCCATCGACTATTTTGTTTTGCCCGTTTTGAGTTACCCACAATTTGAGGTCAGCAGATGGTGCCCGTCGCACCCCGTCTTCCTTTCGAATTCTTGCCGCGCGTTGCGCTCTGTAAAGGGCGCCCTCGTGCTCGAATTCGATCTCAACTGACAGAGGAACCTCTTCTCCGACGGGCGCCGATTGCCACACCAGGTCGGTGACGAGGCGCTCGGGATGCTCGATGTCGTGGGACAACTCGCCGTACAAGCACCATGTGAAGGCATTAAGCAAGGTTGTCTTTCCTGCCCCGTTCCCCCCGAAGAGCAAGGTGACAACCCGGCCAGAGGACACGTCCAAGGGAAAACTCTGCTTACCCATGAACTGTCGGAAATTCTCAAGTTGGATCTTGCGCAAGATCACGGCGCTACCTCCCTTACTGCATTCAAGAGCTCCTCGACCGCTTCAGCGTCGGATGCCCTCAGATGCAGGCGAGACCGTTCAATCTGCAGTACGCGTTTGAGTAGCTCCTTAGCCTGCGGGTCTAGGCCGGCAATCACATCAGATTCGCTTCGCGTACCGGCTGTTTCATCAGACACCCTATACCTCCCCCTCGATCTGCAATCCTACGCTAATCAGAGATCCATCAGACCGTATCGTTCTTTGACTGGTCGCAACATAGCCAGGCACTCTGCGTAGTTGTCGGCCTGCTCAGCGAATTCCATCGCACGCTCTAGTTCGCGTCGCACTAGCGATCGCTCAGTATCCGAGATGGACGCAAGAGCGTTCCCCTGAGGAACCGCCAAATAGTCATAGATCGTGGCAATCTTTTCTTCGCCGGGAACTTGTCGTAGGAGTCTTCCTCGACGCTGGATGAACTGACGCGGGTTCGAACTACTCGCGAGGAGGTAGGCAATCCGCGCATCAGGAATGTCGACTCCTTCATCCAGGCATCGCATGGCCACGAGGACGCGCAGATCGTCACCACTGGCAAACCTTCGCAGAAGTGCAAGGCGCTCCGGTCGCGACGTGCCGGAAACGTAATCGTGCGCAGATAGCCCCATTTTGCTACCGATGAGCTCGAGAGTGTCGCTCACTTGGTTGCTAGTGGGCTCAAGAGTCCCGTCGAATTCAGGCCGGCTGCCTTCAGCGCAATAAACCAACTGGTACCAGTCATTTCGATGCCTCTCCAGATCACGCGCAAACTCGGGTAATTTGCCAGCAGCGTGGCCAAGTATTGCCGACCGTTTGCGCAGAAGTTGCCCTAAGGGTGAATCAGCTGCCGCATCATCAAGGCTCTCTCCAGAACCCAAGAGAGCAGCAATCTGGGTGGAGAGCGCCGAATATGCCTCCATCTCATCGTCGTCGAGTTCAACGGGCCTTGGGAAGTAGTTGTAGTGGCACAAGGCGCCCATTGCGATCGCCTGGGCCAGGTCAAGCTCGAATACCACCGGGCCGAAGTAGTCGGTGAGACGCTGGGTACCAGCGTCATCCATGTACCGCTCGGGCGTAGCAGACAAGCCCATCCGGTATGCCGCATTGGTCGGCAGGAGTTGCGCTATCCGTTCCGAACCTAGGTTGTGAACTTCATCTCCAATGAAGAGTAGGGGGGCATCGATACGGCCGAGTTGGTCTTGGAAGACATCCAGGGCAAGCGAGGCATTGGTGGTCACTAGCACTACGGCTGGGCTACCTCCAAGGCGAATCGCGTCGAGCGCATCTGAGACCACGGGCATCCATTTCCTACTGGATTCGTAGACGCCAATTGGAGTGGTGTTGAAGGTCTTCAACTCTTCCATCCACTGGTCAACTAGGTGTTGAAAAGGAGCCACAATGACAACTACTAGCGCTTGCTCTCTTCGCGCTTCTACCCGTGCGATGCGAGAGGCCGCCATAAGGGCCGTCTTGGTCTTACCCGTCCCGGTGGCCATCTTGAGGATGCCGCGGCCGCGATTACTAAGCCACATCTCGATTGCTTCACGCTGGTAGTCCCGGGCCTCGATCGATGGAGGTACACGCAGCATCCCGCCGGGCGTGTCTGTCGGTTCTTGCTCGACCCAAGCGTCGTCGGTTCCAGGTAAGGAGGTTGTCTCCGGTCGATCACGAGCGATCGATACAAGCTTTTCACGCGCAACCTCGGGGAAAGCCGTGACCTCCAGTTCTGGGGTGCGGTCAAACCACAGATCGTCGAAATCATCGACTATGCCGTGTACTCGCGCAGCATCTCCGGGAAGCCACGACTGATACACATCAATAGATTCGAAGTTTGCGAACAAGCCCCCGTAGGTTTCATTGGAGCTGCCAGTGAAGGCGATTACGTCGTTGTCATCGTCACGGAAATAGCCAATCTTTTCGTGGTAGATCCCGAATCCATGCCTACTGTTAACAAAGGCCAATTTGATGTCCATCTGTCCTTGAGCTATCAGACGCCCAATTGTGCCAAGTCCGTCCAGCACGGTTTCCGGGTGCGAGCCCTCCAAAACTCGCATCGTGGCTCTTTCGAAGACATCTCGTAGTGCGTAACCACGCTCAATATCGGCGATGTCATCGTCCTCGAGTTGTGGCGACGCGATAAGTCGAACCGCTCCCCCGCGTTCGACAAATGTGTCTAAGCCTCGACCGATCAAGGTCAGACTTGCTGAGGTGAAGTAACCGCTAGCTCTGCAGTAGATGCGAGCGCGCTCGTAGGCAGGTACATAGAACTCAGCTACAACGTCGTTCCGACCGGTCCGATAACGAGATAGCCACGTGTGGTTTCGAAGCGAGGCACTGGTCATAGGAGGTCCAAAATGTCGTCCACGGTTACACCCTCATCGCTGATAGTCGATGGAGGCGCCGTGCCGTCGTCGGCACTCACGACCGGATCACTCATGAGCGCAGCGACCAAGTCGTCTTCGCCCCGATCTCGCGCAGCCGCAATAATCGACGACCAACCCGATTCCGCCGGCAAACTCAGCGCTATAGCGATCGCTACTCGCGCATCACCTGGAGGCAGGTGCTCCGTGCCCGTCATGCTCTGGGCGAGACTCAGACCCGACAGCCCCGCCAGGTCTATTCGCCGAAGGACGAAATCCCCTTCTGTTCCGAAGACAGCCATGGCCCACTCGCCCGGCTGAATGCTGAGGTGCTCCACAAGTCGCTTCACCGATCCAATTGATGGCTGCAAACCGGTCCAATACACCGCCTGGTCTCCGTCAGAGCAAGGCAGCGTGATCGAATCTCCCTCCCTGAGGCCAATGCAACGTGCAAGGTCAGTCGGTATCACCGACCCACTGCCTCTCCAATGATCGGCTGTGACTTCAAACCGAAAACCCACGCCGTCAGGCGTGGCATAGGAACGCCGAGCAGCGCGAAGATTGCCCTCCTTCGACGGAGCATCCGGATCTTGCCGCGTCACTTGGCCATGACGTAACTCGTAGGGGAAGGACGAGGCATAAGCGCGCACTGAGTTATCAGCCACATCAAACTTGTCGGTGAGCTCGCTGACCAGTTCCTCGAGGTCAGCCGATCCACCATTGCTATCCAGATAACGGCCGATTAACTCACGGATTCCCGAGTACGTCTCCAGGCCCCACACGGCAAGCCCGAATGAGCGCCTATCAACGCGCGCAATTCGCTCGTCCGTGGCACAAGCATTACGAATTGAAGCTTCTGTTCGAGTTATCGGCATGCGTTCGGCGATTTCAGGAGCAGATAGTGGTCTGCCCTCATGAGCCAAGACAACGACCGCCCAATCCGGAATGGAATTCGCCTGCGTGACAACACGCTCTTGAAAGCATGGCAAGTCAACGAACCTGAGCCACTGATGGAATTCGTCAGCGCGCTCGACCACGTCGATGCCAAGTGCGCTGGCCACAGACGCCACTGAGGCTGTGCCGAGCTCATCTGCGTACTCGCGAACCAGTTCGCGCGTTCGCCGCTGCGCTTCATTCACAGTGGGAACTGCAGCCCAGCCATCGGCGATCTCGAAGCTATCGTCCAAGCGGTCAATTATTCGCCAGGCAGGCTTGCCTACGACAGGTACGTTGTCACGGAGAGAGGGATAGACCGCGAGTACCCGATCGAGAGAACTCACGACCCCGATCCGTTGTCGGAGGGCTGCTCCTAGATCAGCGAGCCCTTCATGCTTGCCCGTGACTTCTGACTGCAACCTTGCAGTCGATTTGACAAGCAGTTGCCGAACGCGTTCTCGGGTTATGTCCAGGTCCTGGCCGATGGCGTCGAGGGTTTCTGCGTGATCGGCGAATAATCTACGCTCGAGGATCTGTACATTTCGTGGATCCTCGCCAGATAGCAACTCGTTTAACACGGCAGCAGGACTGGGTGCGTCCGCGCCCAAGACGTTGTCAGCGCGAAGCTCCTGGAGTCGCGCCCAGGCATCCAGTACTCGAGGTGGAGCACCCTCGAGACCCGCGTCGCTCCACAGTCGCGCATCGGGCTGCCCCCTAAGGACGTGCCATCCTGCGACATCCCGTAGGGAGTCGGTCAGCTCGGGGCCCAACACGGCGCCAACATCTTGGCTCGTGGTTTGCAGCTCAATGTCATCGGGGATCACCGCGTTACTGGCCGTTCGTTGGACACTCCACCAAGCAAGCTTGTTCGTGATACTGCGAACGGTTCGTTTTCCCGCCTGTCGAAGCGATATCAGGTCACGAGCGCTTTGCTGACCAAGATCACCGATCGTCCGGATCCCAGACCGAGTTAGAGCATTGAAAGACCGTGGATCGAGCCGAAGCTCAGTTATGTCTGTGGTGTCTGCTTTCATCAGTGGAAAGTGCTGTTCGAGCAGTTCCTGGTCATGCACCCTGGCAGTTGCCGCGGCACTAGCCGCTAGTGCCTGTCTAGCGGATCCATCCAAATCCTTGATTGGAGCGTCTGCATCCGGGGCACCGGTTGCGAGGGGAAACACGCGCGACCAGCTTTGCCCAGCGCTATTGGTGTGAAAACTGTGCTCAGCAGCCATCTCTCCCCCTCTCGAAATCCCTACGATAGTCACTTCTATTAGGAAGGTGTGACAGTTCGTGTCCACGTCGAAGTCAAATCAATCCCAACTGTCCGCAGGTGGAAACCCCAATTGGAAAACGCAACGCGAGCGCACGGCAATCGGCCGCTCCCAGCTTTCGATGCCGGCTCGCCTGGCGCAAGAAGACGGTGTGCTGGAGGACTGCCGTTCAATCCTTGACTACGGAAGTGGCCGCGGACACGACGTAGAACGGCTTGCCAAAATGGGCCGCTCGGCCACGGGCTGGGATCCCTATTTCGATTTCCATCGCACACCGACACCTTCTGACGCAGTACTTCTTACCTACGTCTTGAACGTCATTGAAGACATCAACGAGAGACGCTCAACGCTCCAGCAAGCTTGGAAACTGGCCACACGTCTTCTAGTGGTGTCCGCCCGGCTCACCTGGGACGCCCGCAAGGTCCGTGGCGACGAATATGACGACGGCGTGGTGACCTCGCGGGGGACTTTCCAGCACCTGTTCAAGCCAGCTGAACTGCGCAATTTTGTCACAGACGTGACGGGCGTCCGTTGCGTAGCCGCGGCACCAGGGGTCGTCTACGCATTCAAGGATGACCGCGATCGCCTCAAACAGCTTGCCCGCCGCGCCTTACCGGATTTCCAGTGGGCAAATATTGTGGGAGCGGATGAGGCTTTGTCCGCCGTGACTCGATTTACCGAAGCCACCGGTCGAATGCCGATCCTCGAGGAGTTTCCAACCGATCATCTTCAAGCTTTGAGCCAGCTCTCGCCGCAGGAACTCTCTCGACTTGTCAAGGCAGCGGCCGACCCTGAACGCGTCGCGCAAGGGGCAAAGCAGACGACACTAAACACACTGCTCTACCTTGGAATCGAGCTCTTCAACGGACGAGGACCGTACGGCTCTCTGCCGCCGAGCATCAAAGTGAACATTCGCCGCTTCTTCGGTTCGTATAGGGAGGCTTGCCGTCGCGCCGATCGGCTTCTGCTGAAGTTACGAGACGACACGTATGTGCGCGGGGCGATGAGGAATAGCGCCGGGAAGATGACTCCAACGGCTCTCTACGTTCACCGCAGAGCAGTGCCATCGATGCCGGTAGTGCTACGACTTTATGAGCATTGCGGTGCTATCGCTGCGGGGCGTCCGATCAACTACACGGTGTTGAAGCTACATCACGATAAGCGCGCCGTTTCGTGGCTGGGGTATTCGGACTTCGACACAGATCCGCATCCACGGACCGATTGGTCGTATCAGGTTGTCTTCCCCGAAATGGAATCTACCTACATCGACTACTCCTCACGCAGCAATCGGCCCCTCCTGCACCGAAAAGAGGAATTCCTCGCCACGGATGATCCGGACCGACAAAAATACGAGCGCCTAACGAGAGCCGAAGTCAAAGCAGGCTTATACACCAACCCAGCTGTCATCGGAACGGAAAAGGGCTGGGAGTCTGAACTTGCACGCTGCGGGGTCGCGTTGCGAGGGCATCGACTCGTTAAGTCTCTACGCAATCAGGGCTAACAAGGCCTCGCGCACACCCTGCAGGTAGTACGTGTCGGAATCGGGCCACCAAGACATGCGCACCGACTGCAGGACCCGCTCCTGCGGCAGCCCCATGGCTGTAAGGACATGACTGGGTGTGTAAGAGGCAGACGTGCAGGCTGACCCAGTGGCAATGCCAGCAGTGTCCTGAAGGGCAACGATCAGAGCTTCACTGTCGATGCCCGTGAATGCCACATTGATGATGTGGGGCATCACATGGTCCGGATCACCGTTGAGCTCGAAAGGGACCACTCGAATTGCGTCAAGAAGTTCCGCGCGAAATGCCTGCACGCCCGCCACCCATGTGGGCTCACCATCCACCAGACACTCGGCCGCGAGTCCGAGTCCAGCAACTAGCGCAACCGGGACGGTCCCTGGACGGAGTTTGCGCTCTTGGCCGCCACCGAACATGAGCGGTTGAAGCGGAACCTTCGACCAGCCTCGG
>Ga0209953_1000571_pt1 | contig 12948 bp, 14 predicted proteins | sample SalPonred_H2O_MG_FD_185713 | JGI IMG/M metagenome (GOLD analysis project Ga0209953, IMG submission 185713) | Salt pond water microbial communities from South San Francisco under conditions of wetland restoration - Salt Pond MetaG... | ecosystem: Environmental > Aquatic > Non-marine Saline and... | reverse complement strand
CTCCCCCGCCAGAACATCTTCAAGGAGGCCTCGTTCCAGATCTGGTACGCCGTGATCTGCCCGGCATACCGATCCACCAGCGCCTCAACGAACTCATCCCACGCAGCGAAGGACCGCGGCACCGACGCCGCCCCCGGCACCGGATACTGCACACCCCGCGTGGTGCTGGCATTCCATACCGGCGTGGGTCCCAGCACCATCAGGACGTCATCGACACCCGCCGACGACGACGTCTCCAGCGCCCGATCCAACAACCGCCAGTCATACCGCCCGCGGTTCGCCTCGATCTGCAACCACGAGGTGCCGGTGTCCCACAACCGAAAGGACTCCACCGGCACCCGCCCCGAAGGCCAGTCCCCCTCCTGCGCCCCCGCTACGTGCATCCCCAGCATCCCCGGATCCACCGGCGTGAACGTCACCTCACGCGCAGGCTCTGGCTCAGCGGTCTCGGTAGGCGACGGCTCCACCGAAGGCTCGACGGTCGGAGACGCGCTCGGCGAGGACGTTGGCGACGGCTCGCTTGACTCCTCACCACCCCCGCACGAGGCAATCAACAACGACGACGCAACAAGACCCACAACCGCCCGAGAGATATGCATAGTCATGCCATGGAAACACACGCACAAGGCTCATCCGGGCAGCCATGCGGTCAAACCAAGAAAGCAGCTCCCAGTCGGAGATCGGGCTCTCCAGCACCCACTTCCTGGTCAAGCCCCGTTACTTTCTTCGTGGTCCCCGGGTGGGGACTCCTGGCTGCCAGGTCCGGCCTGACTGATTTTCCCTGTCGTTGATGATCTGGGGGGTGTTGTCACCGGGTCTGGTGGTGTTGGTGGACCGCTTATAGGGATATGGCCGGTGGTTTCGCCGGTCTCTTCGTAACGTGGCTGCCGGGTGCCGATGCCGTGCCAGCCAGGCAGGCAGGCAGGCAGGCAGGCAGGCGAAGGGTGGCAGTGGTGGCCGGTTACGAAGTGGTGATTGGGGTGGACGTCGGCAAGCACACGCATCACGCGTGCGGCTTTGACGTCGAAGGTCAACGATTGCTGGATCAGGAAGTGGCAGCCAGTGAAACCGCGATGCGGGAGGTCTTCGAATCCGCAGGCGGGCATGGCGAGGTGCTGGTGGGGATCAACCATCTCCATTCGATCGGCGTGCTGGCGGTCACGTTGGTTCAGTCGATTGGGTTGGACGTTGCCTATCTGCTGGGGCTGTCCGTGCGTCGGTCGCGGATATGCATCCGAGAATGCAAGACCGATGCCCGTGATTTTCATCATCGCTGATGCCGCTCGCATAGCCCCGCACTCGCTGCGACGGTTGACTTTGCCGAACGAGGCGCAAGCGGAGTTGCCGATGCTGCTGGGCTACGACGACGACCTCGCTGGGCGAGCTTGTAAAGGTTTCTGTGTAAGTCAGTTCTGGCTCATTGACCTGCCCCCTGTTTTCGGACCGGCCTGATTGGGAGTCAGTCGGGTGTGGTGCAGGTGCAGTGTTTAGCGTATTCGGTGGGTGTCTTTTAGCCGAGGCTGGAGTGCCTTCGGACGTGGTTGTATTCGCGGTGCCAGTCGCTCAGCTCGATACGCGCGTGCATGAAGCAAGCTGGGCAACGTGGTGATGTTCAACAACTCATCGCGTTGGCGTGAGTGGAACGATTCGACGTATCCGTTCTTCCATGGTTCCCCTGGTGGGATGAACGCCAGATCCACGACTCCCTCGGCCCACTAGGCCAGGGCCCGGCAGGTGAGTTCGGGTCCGTTATCCATGCGCAAGACCTTCGGCATGCCATGCACGTGTGCGAGGCGTTCGAGGATGTCGACGACGTCTTCACCAGTGATGGAGACATCCACGGTGTCGTCGAGGACCTGGCGGGTGTGTTCATCGATGATCGAGGCGATCCTGAACCCGGTGCCGTCCTCGAGGTGATCGGCTTGGAAACCAATCGCCCACACATGATGCGGATACGCGGCTTTCACCGGCGCTTGGCCGCTGGAGGAACCGCGACGTTTACGTCGCTGGCGGATCGGCACGCGTGAGCCCTCCTCGCGCCATAAACGCTGGGTTTTCTTGTGATTCACGCACCACCCGTAGGCGCGGGCGTGCGCGTGCGCTTGCCGATACCCCCACCGCGGGTGCTCCTTGGCGAACGCACACAGCCACGTCCTCAAGCCCGCATCCGGATCCGTTGCCTTCTGGCTTACCAGGGGCCGGCGGAACGTCGAACGTGGCAGTTCCACGACCTTGCAGGCCTTGCGCTCAGATAAGTCGAGTTCGGTGATCAGTTGATGGGCGGCGGCCCGCTTGGCACGCGGGCTCATCATTTTCCCTTGGCGATCTCCTTTAGCGCTGCTTTCTCCACCTCCGCGTCGGCCAGCAGCCGCTTCAACGTGGCGTTCTCGGCCTCGAGTTCCTTGAGGAGTTTGGCGTCATCGACGTTCATGCCTCCGTAACGCTCCCGCCAGCGATGGAAACTAGATTCAGAGATGCCCAGCGTCCGGCACACCGACGCCAGGTCTTCACCGTTGGCCAGGAGCTGGTCGGCCTGCCCCAACAGGCGCACGATCTACTCTGGGGACTTCCTTTGACGAGTAATCATGATGCTCATCCTTCCGCCAGCCAAGCTGGCGATCAGGGCTCCCATCAACTGGACCGAAAAATTGGGGTCATGCCATCATGCTTGGTATGGGTACCCTTCGAAGCGTTAGTGGAATGCGATGACGATTGCTCCGAGGGCTTCGTTCCAGCCTTGAGTGGTAGTGCATTCGATCAGTTTTCCGTGCTGTGATGCTTCGGCTCTGCTGGCGGTGACAGCTGGACATGGCTCCACGAGATCATGCTCTTGATATGTCCGCTAGCAGCTTCACATACTCTTCCTCGGACACATCTTCAGGAGGGCTCAAGGCGGAGCAATTGCAGAGAATCTGCGTGACTTCCACCGCGTGAGCGGCAACAAGCCTACGGATTTGATGGGATCTGGGTACGTAGTCGCGCAGAAGGGCCTGGTAACCCGTTGCGATCTCTGTACATTTTTCAACCAAAGCTTCCGGCAGCAGGACCTCACACAGATCAACCCTTCCCAACGAGATTTGACCAGTTGCGCCCGTCACACGTGCGTTGCTCTGGATGCTTCCCCACGAGCTGTTCAGGAAGCACGAAATAGCCGACGCGAGGTCCCCTTTGTTACAGCCGCTCCTTAGTCTGAGACGCGAAACGTGCGAGTCCGTAGTTGCGAGTGCTCCCTCCGGCAGCGTGAGTACGGCAGATTTCCCAACAGAGCCCTCACCGTCTACGGCGACGAGAATATCGCCGTCAGCGAGTGGGTTCGCGGCAGCGCATGCCTCCTCGACTGGCTTGCAGAGTTCCGGAACAACGACGCCGTCTTGAATCGAGACAGTCGCGACGGCGAATGCAGCGAGGAGATCGCCTTCCCGATCATCGTAGGTTGGCTGACTGCCCTTGGTCGGCGTCCCCTCCAGAAGTGCACCAAGAGTGGTGTGCGCAGACTCGCGAATGATGCTCTGAACCGCGCGATGGGTGGCATCGTGGATACGAGTGTCCAGGCGATACCCAGGTTTCAGCAATTGGGTCAAAACGGTACTGGTTCGCACACGCCCCTGCTCGACTGGAGGGAGTTGTACGCCTGTCTGGTCCTCCAATATCGCGTCGCATGCATCCGCAAAGTCCGTAGCACTGTCCAAGAGCACTCGAATGTCAGCCATAAGGAGCTTGTATCCGTCGGCGATACGCTGACGATTTTCCGACGTTAGGTCAGGGAAGGGCAGCTTCCACAACATTTCTTGACTAATATTGTCTTGGGACTTGCCGGCGGACAGTGCGTGGGTGAGTGCCCGCCAATAAGGGTGATTCACTATCGCAGCGACAAACTGAACGGGAACGTCTGGGTGGGGCACTCCCCGAATTAGGAACCCAGATGGGACCAGAGGCACGTCTGTCTCACGGCCTTCGTGGGGCCAGGCGACCCCGGTTACGCCCGAGCGAGTGAGCAAGACTTCCGGTTGGTCGCTAAGCGACATACTCGATTGACCTGCAAGGGCATTCGCTCTGATCGGCGAACAGCTTTCCGGCTCCAGAACGTACTGCGACACGCCTGCAACGGAAACATATAGAGCTTCGGGTTCGCCACCCGTCAAGTCGTAGGTGCTAACCGGGAGATTGCTGCCATTGGTCAGTGACTTCAGAATGTCTGACATCGGAATTGGATTCAGTAGGCCATCCAAAGGTGCAGCCTTGGCCAACCATTCGTAGTAGCGGACATCGAGCCTCTGCCCCGGGGCCTCAGCCAAGCTCTGTGCCGCAATCTGCTGATGCCTCACTGCCATATTTCTGCCTTTTTGATAATGGTTAAGGCGTCCGCTTCATTGTCCACGAGAGACCAGCCCGTCGGTGCGGTGTTTACGTTGGGCAGCATTTCACCATCAGCTGACTTCGCGGTGAACAAGTCGTTGGGCTGAGGCCTTTCACCGCGTTTCGTCCGCCTGTAACCGATGGAGTCGACTGCAATAGACAAGTAGCTGGAACCAACAGTGGCCTCGATAGCAGCTTGTGTAGCTACCTCCTCAACGCAAACTTCATTCACCGCGCGTTTGATGTGTTGCCAGTCTTCGGATCCGAGGTGCTGTGCTAAGCCCAGTTCGGTTAGTGAGTACTGCAGACTCTCGACGTTGTTTTGGTAAGTAGCGAGCTTCTTGAGTGCCCGGCGGGCGGTCTGTGATTCGCGCCCGGTGGGCAACTGGTCGACAATAGCCGCAAGGTCGGTGAAACGGTCGACGATCTGTTTCGAAAAGGCTGCAAGGGAATTGTTGGCGGCCTCCTCAAGCTCTTGGTAGGAAGTCCTTGCCAGCGCGCCTAGGGATCGAAGCGCCTCCCTCTTGGCGTCAGTCTGAGCTGTAAGGACGGGAACGTATGCGTTGTTCCATTGCTCTTCCTCTCTGACAGTCTTCTTTTGCGCGAATAGCAAGCTTGTGCGTGTGTTCGTCCAGGGTTCAAAGGCGAGCGCGGGCAGAGAGACCACTGCGCGAATGTGAAAGTGCGCCAGGATGAATCGGCGAACGTACGCGTTCTCGGCTGTCGAGAAAGTGGATTCCGGGAGGACCGCTGCAAGGCGCCCGCCCGGGCGCAGCAGTTGGTACCAACGCTCAATAAAGACATTCTCTGACCTATTTATGGACGCTAATTCGAAGTTGTTCTTTAAGTCATCTTGTGTATTTCCATCAAGGGAAATGGAAAATGGAGGGTTAGTGATGATGACGTGGAACTTTTGGTTGACACTTTTGGTGTACCCAGTTTTGGGCTTAGCAGGCGCAGGAGTCATTCGTTCTAGGTTCAGGGCGTCTAGCTTGGTGAGAGACGAAAGCGCATCAGCCTTGTAAATATGGGTGCTGCCGTCTTGATGAAGGACCATATTTACCTTTGCAGAGATAGACAAGTCCTCTCGCTTCTCTATTCCGTATAGGAATTGTCGTGCCCAAGCGTTCGGCGAAGTATCTGGTGACCAGATCTGGTACTGCTCCCTCACATCATCATTTGTTGCGGATGCACGGTTGACTTCCAGTTCAGATGTGACCGCTCGCATTGCAGCCAACAAGAAGGTCCCCGAACCAGCCGATGGATCGATTACGTAGGGAAGGCGGTCATTGGAATGGCGTGAGCTGTCCTCGAAATACCTCGTTGCCAGATTGCGTAGTCCGACCGCTTCAACCATAAAGACTGCGATGTTGAAGTGCGTAAAGAACAGGCCCTTGTCCTGCTTGAAACCTTCGCGTGTAATAGCCTCGAAAAATCCGCCAAGAAGGTCACCTTCGGATTTGGCTGCGGCCTTGAGCGAGACTCCCTGCATCGTTTCCACAACAGCAGCGATGGTGGTGTCATCAAACAGTCCCCCAGAAAGCTTTATCACCTCGTCGGTTCGGCTGATGTGCTTCCGAAACGCCTCCTCCCACCGCTGGTCCAGACGCGTGGTGGTCTGGTGCGCGGCCTCTTTGCGTGAGCCGGAATGCTTAACCTGCAGGTCGTACTCCTCACCATCATGTGTTGCTTCCTCGTCGTGGATCTTGGCCAAGAAGAATCGAACAAGCCACGCGTAGATCTGATTGTCGTCGTTTCCACCCGCCCAGAGCATGTTGTGGAGACGGTTTCTCTTGCGACTCAATTCCTCGCGGCTGACGCTGTGCTCCAGGTCGTGGTCGGACGCCTTCACGTAGGGCCGCGTCGTTACCTCGTTGTAAGTGATGGGGAAGTCGGTTTGGTGGGGGCGCCCCTCTTGCTGCCACAACTCGAAAGAAGTGTGCGCGGTGAAATCGATTGTCACAGATCGAAGGCTTGGCTCCCCGTCCGCGTTTGCTTCGACCGTGACTAGGCTCAAAACCTTAAGGGAGGGGCCCTCGGTGGATGCGGGGGTGAAGAGCTGACCGTTGATGAGTGGGTCGTCTTCGGCCTCGTATTCAGCCGCCTGCTTTACCTCGGCCAGGGCGTAGGCGTCGGGTGCTCCAGGAGCCTTGATTCGCACGTCCCCTTCGATCCTGTTACGACCCGCAGGGTAGCGGCGCTCAAGCTCAAGATCCTCCGGAGCGTAGCCACCGACGCCTACGAGCCACACTACGAAGTAGGCCCTGCACCACTCCTCCGGTGTTATTGCCGTGATGGTTTCATGCTGTTCGATCGCTTCGGCATACTTGACTGAGTACGTTCCTTCTGCGGATGAGCTGATTGACACGATGTCGCCTGTTGGATCTAGTGCCCTGATGGACTCCGCCATTTTCTCGGCTGAAGGCTGCTGAAGTCGGGGTAGTTCGCGGCGGCGCTGCGGCATGAACAGAATCTCCTTTGACAGCGAGCGGTGGGAATCTCTCCGCAGCTTAAGCGACTGTACGTTCCAGTGTTGATCACTTCCCCCTAAGAAGTATGCCGGTGTCCGCTGACATATGCGAGGCGGACGCGCAGACAACGGTCAATCAGCGTGTGAAGTGGAGAGTCATCTTATGTTGGGGGCGCACCGTTGACCTGCCCCCGTTTAGTGGACCAGTTGATCTGACCCCCTGGATTTGGCCGTTTGATATGACCTCCTGGATTTGGCCGTTTCTCGTATAAGGAAACGCTGGTTCAACCGAAAGGGGATCGTTATGCCTCGTCAGTATCCAACTGCTTTTCGGCAGGCTCTTGTTGATCGCATGCTGGAACTGCTGCACGATCAGGTGACATGTTCGTTTAGGCAGCCTGAGTGGTTGGTGTAGCCATTTTGGTCTCGCATTGGATGGTGGTCAATCGGCCGAGTCGGTCTTGTCTGCGTCGGCGGTGATAGGTCTTCTCGATCCAGGTGACGATCGCGATGCGGAGTTCCTCGCGAGTAGCCCAGATCCGGCGGTCTAAGACGTTGTTCTGCAACAAAGCGAAGAAGGACTCCATGGCGGCGTTATCACCAGCGGCGCCGACGCGGCCCATGGATCCGACCATGCCGTGGTGGTTCAACGCGCGGATGTGTTTCCTGGATCGAAACTGCGATCCTCTGTCGGTATGCACGATGCATCCGGCGACGTCACCGCGGCGGGCGACAGCGTTGTTGAGGGCGTTGACGGCGATGCGGGACTTCATCCGCGAATCGCTCGAATACCCCACGATCCTGTTGGAGAAGACGTCCTTGGTCGCACACACGTAGGGCTTTCCTTCCAGGGTGCGATGTTCCGTAATGTCGGCCCGCCACAACTCGTTGGGCGCGTTAGCGGTGAAGTCGCGGCTCACCAGGTCGTCATGCACTGGGGGACTCGGTCGGGTGCTCTTGCCGCGGTGTTTTTTTGCTCAATACCGAGAACCAGCCATTAGCTGAGCAGATCCGCCACGCGGTCCGCCGGGCCATCACCTGCCCGGCATCGGCAGCGCCGTCGGCCAGGAACCGGTGCCCAAACTCCGGGTCACCATGGTGAGCGTCGAACAACGCGTTCGCCCGATACGCCTCGATCAGTTCAGACTCGGTGATGGGGTTGGCCAGCCATCGGTAATACGGCTGACGAGCAAGCTTCAATACCCGACACGTGACCGTGACGGGGATCCCGTCGGCGGCCAGCTCGCTGGCGAGCGGGTAGAGCCTTTTCCCGGCAGATTCGCCTGAGACAAATACGCCGCCGCCCGGCGCGGCACCTCGTTTTCCTGCTCCAGGACCCGGTTGCGTTTGCGCAGATCCTGCAGATCTGCGGACTCCGCGCCCGTGGTCCCCGGCCGCTGCCCGGCTTCGATCTCGGCCTTGCGCAGCCAGTTCTGCAAGCAGGTCTCCGAGATCCCGAAATCTTCCGCGATCTGCTTGATCGTCACCCCAGGTTCACGGCGCTGGGCCACCGCCGCGACATCATCGCGGAACTCCTTTGGATAGGCCTTCGGCATGATCGACATCCTTCCAGCGGCACCCCACGGCACCACAGATCAGATGTCACCTACCCACGCACCAGTCCCATCAGGCTGGACCGAAAACACGGGGCAGACCACACTCGGCAGGCTCATGGCGCTCGGGGGACTAACTGGGCAAAATCGACAAGCCTTTGACTCCAAATTCATTTCCTAAGGCCTGATCTGAGTACGGAGCGAGTCAGTCAGGCAAAGTTGCAAAGCTTTGGAGTGAGTTGTCTTCAACGACTACGTCTCCCCCACTGGTCAGTTCTCCACGCACCTCATTTACGTACTGCGCCGGTACAAACACGAGATCACCTTGGAGGTACGTATTGACACGGATTGAAAAACGCTCCTGAATGGCCGCTGGCAAGTATTGCCTCATAAGGACATGCACAGACGGTGGCCAGTCACCATCTCCATACCCCCATAGCTGTTCTACCTGCAATGGCTCCGATGCATTCGGGAGATCGGGCCGACCAGCAAGAATCTGCTCTGCTTCCGCAAGGAGGCTGACAGGGTCGCTCGTCATTTCACCTGTATTGGAAAATTTGGGCCCAAAGTCCAACAAGTCTTCATCGCCTGCGAGGCCCAACACTGCCACGTACAAATCGGGACCGAGGGCCTGCACTTCGGCCCAGGTCGAGCAATTCAGGACTTCGAGGTGGCGTAGCCAATAACTCGCTATCCCCTCCGGCAGGACGAGCATCTGGCGACTCACGCCCTCTCCCGGTCCCAGACTTTCAACCTCAGTCCAAAGATATTTGGTCACTCTCTACTCCCGATCCTCGTACGATCTCCAGGGCTCGAACTACCCCGCTCGTTATGCGTCTTTCGACACGTATGAAAAGCCTAATATGTGAACTATATTCACTTGAGCCCCTCGGAATCCCAAAATCCGTTGATTCTTGATGCGTTGCGAATAGCTTCGATAGCTAGCGGAGGATTACTGGGTAGACGGCGCACCAGCCGTGAGAGGCAGATTAAGTACTGGCTCCCCTATCACTAGCTAGTGATAGGGGAGCCATGCACATTCCGCCTACATTCATTGACCGAAGGTTCCTGGCGGTTTCCGGAACTGAAGAAGAACGCCCCGTGAAGCGGGCCTCCTGCCAGGATGGGCGCATTTCAGCAAAGCCGGTCGAACTAGTCACTGATGCCAACTTCTCGCTATTGGCCAGGAGTTGGTCGGCTTAACCCATCAGGAGTGAAATTCGATCTGGAACTACCTTTCAGGAGTGACTATAAGGCTCAGTCTTCCGCCAACCGAACTGACGACCGGGACTCCCACAAACGGCAAACCGAGAAACTGGGGCTAAACCAGCAACGCCTACCGAGAGTGACGTAAAAAACGAAACCGAGTCACTTCGAGTGAACCCTGAAGCCGCCAACTGCCAGACTGATAGTGACCTAGATTCGCGGGGGCAACAGGACTGACTGGGGTAGATTCAAGCCAACATCAAAACCAGCGCGAGAGGCAAGCACAACGCAATTCAGACCCGTATCCACTTGCACTGTTGATCTCACCACAGAGGGGAAGGTGTCGCGATTACGCGTCGTCGCGTCCGCTCGCTGGGCGCAACGCGGGCTTCATCATCTGCAATCTCCCGCCGCAGTTTTGATTCATCGTGACGGCTGACCAGTTGAAGTTCTCGGAAGCCAACATCTGACGCGCGATAGCAGCCGAACAAGGTCTCGTAGCGAAAGAATTCTCGGCGTAAGGTGCCTGACTCATCCTTCCACTGAATCTCCTGCGTTTCGAGTTGCTCGACGGGTGTCAATAAGCTTCGCATGATTTCCGCCTGTAGCCCGTCCACATTTAACCCTTCGGCAACTGGTGGGAGCTCTCCTGCCAGTAACTCCACGGGAGGCCTGGGAGACTTTTCAGATTCCTCGCATGTGAGATGGACGCAGACACACGATGAATCCTCTCCAGGAATCTGGTGATACAACCGCTCAACCCCGGCTGCCGTAAAGAAGTAATTTGCTTTCAGGGCAGCACTTGCGATCTCACCGAGATAGTCCTCGCACATTTGCTCGGCAAGCAAGAGATCCGACGGCGAAATGGACCTGAAAAATTCAACAGCGGCCTCACTAGGGGGTTGCTTCATGAAATTGGCAGCAGATCCCGAGTAGCTGAAAACGCGAGACTTGTGATTATGTCTAACTACGTACCGGAAGACCCCGAGCCCAAATATGGCGGCCGGGGGCGCATCATGAAACACGGTCGAGACGTCCAGGGCATCCAGGACTCTTGAGATTGCATTGCCTTGAGTACGCATTGAGAGTTGTTCGGCCATTCCAAGAGTTGAAGGATGGGCGTCCGTAGCGATCACAGGGACATCAAGAACCGCTGAGGCGATGGCGGCCGCAGCACCCGGGCCTGCACCGATCTCGACAAGGTACCTCTCCTCTGGTGGCACCCTTTGGAGACGGTTAGCTAGACGTGGAAGTAACCACCGCAGTTCAACTTCAAGCGGCCATGAACGCCAGGAGACAGAGGTAACGATTGCGCGATCTACGCTTGAGTATTGAAAGTCATAGTTGCGGTCGTACGAGCCAGATGACGAGACTTTCATCCACTCTTCCAAGTCAGCTTTACCCAAAGCGATCCCTGCGTTGCGGTAGAACTCTTCGTGTGAACACCGTGAATCAATCAAACCGAGTCGCCGCATCACTCTCGACAACTTTTTGTCAAAAGACGGGACAGCAGCGGTGTTCGCATCTCTCTTTGCTCTTCGCGCAGCTTTTCCCATAATCTGCCCCGTTCTCGTACGGAAGTGAATAACCTGTGAAGGAGCCTACGCAGGTGCAACAGGCCGAACCATCCTTGGTGTGGTCCTCGCCCATCAGCAGACGAGCACCCGACCCCCCCTGTCCGAATGTCACCAACGTCGTATCAGCCTACCGGTGCCCGGTGCTGTTTCAAGACGGTGAGACCACGTGGCACCGCTGCTACGTCATTGGGTCCCGAAGTCGTTGTAGATGCACTGCATAGGCAGTTTGTCGCAGGTTCAGAAAATGGCATAGACAACGCCAGGAGATGGAGAGACTCGAATAGCAAGCTCCTTACCCCCACGACGGGCGCCGCAAATTTGTGCACTCCGACTCGAGCTGAAGGAGACGCGAGATCCAAATTCGAGTGCGTTTTGGAACCTTGCAGAGGTTGCACAAAGGGCTACCAGAAGGAGAGAGCTCAACGCCGGGCGACCACCGAAGACCAAGTCACGGCTTCTATCTTCCACTTCCAAACGGACTTGACAGAGCGAATCACTCTCGTCGGTTAGAGCATCGAGCTCTGTTCCCGCCGCCGCGCCCTCTGCCGTCGTGCCTCATCCGCTCGACCTCGGGAATTCAGGCTTACGTCCTCACGGATACGCCGACGGCTGTATTCGAGGCCTTGCTCACGCGCTCGCACTTGGAGTGCCCGCATGTGCGTTTCCTCCTCAGCTAGCCGTGCACGAAGTGCTTCGGGTGCGTCCGAAAGCTCCGCACCTTGCCGGCTCAGGCGCTCCGTGGCCCCCCGCAGGGCCTTCTCTGCCCGTTCGGTGTCATTGCGCTGGAGGGCTTCGACAGCTTCTCGATTGGTGGCGACGACCTCGGCGAGTAGTGCCGCGATCCGGACCTGGGGATCGGGGTTGTGCTGTGACAACTCATCGGAATCAACGACTCCTACGGAGATCGGCCAACGCACCTCCCCGGCTTCGAAGTCGGGTAGGGAGACGAAATCGACGGTTATCTCGGCGACCTGTGCCGTACCCAGCATGCTCAACTCAGCTACTTGGAACTGGATCAAGAGTTCACGAGTCTCGCCGGCATAGATGTCTCCGAGCGGTAGGACCACGATCGGTCGACCATGGCTGTCCTGTTCGACCCACCGGGGGACATCATGCAAGGTGCCGATCCCGTCGATGCCCGTGGCCCCAGTTGGGCGTATGCGAACGAATGTGTTGACGATCGACTTGGTGAGCAGGTCCCCTGCCTCCTGCGCGACTACGGCGGTGGTGTCGTCGGGGGTCGATGCGAAGCGGTGGCTGCCCTGACCGCGCGTGGCCATCTCCTCGAGCAGTGAATCGTCGTAGTTCCTCCCGATGCCGATCGTGACCGTGGTGATCCCTCGATCCCGTACCTTGAGGGCGAGTTGCCCCATGGTCGTTACATCCGTGGTTCCTTGATTGGCGTATCCGTCGGACAGGACCATCACGCTGGCACCGGAGTCCGTGCGGTGGCGCTTGGCTTCACGAAGGCCGAGCAGGTAACCGGCACTCAAATCGGTTGTATTGCCTGCCTCGATTCCTTCGATGAGGGCGTGGACGGTCGCGAGATCGTGGTCGCCCATCGCTCGGGTCGGCACGGCGATCATTGCTTGGGAGTCGAAAGTGACCAGGCCGAATATGTCCTGGGGCTTGAGGACATCCACCAGTGCGTGCAGGGCGACCTTCGCTGCTTCGAGTTCCGGTCCAGCCATCGACCCGGACCTGTCGAGGACCACGATCAAGGTCTCCGCAGGCCTGGCGGCGGCCGTCTCAGGCATGGGGGCTTCGAAGGACAGCAGGCAGGTGA
>Ga0209953_1000569_pt1 | contig 12957 bp, 12 predicted proteins | sample SalPonred_H2O_MG_FD_185713 | JGI IMG/M metagenome (GOLD analysis project Ga0209953, IMG submission 185713) | Salt pond water microbial communities from South San Francisco under conditions of wetland restoration - Salt Pond MetaG... | ecosystem: Environmental > Aquatic > Non-marine Saline and... | reverse complement strand
TCCCGCCGGGCAGCACCGAGGTGCACGGCATCACCGATGAACTCAGTCAAACCCAGGGCATCGACCAACGCGAAGCCCTCATCGAGATCCATCGCCACCTCACGAACGCGAATCTGCCGATCGTCGCCTTCAACGCGCCCTTCGATATGGCGATGCTCAACGCGAACCTCATCCGCCATGGCATCGCGCCGATCACCGATAACCCGATCATCTGCCCGTATGTGATCGACAAGGAATTCGACAAGTACGTCAAGGGTCGTAATCAACGCCGCTTGATGCCCACCATCCAGCGTTACGGACTCGATCTCGCCGAGGACAGTTGGCATGGCGCCGCCGCCGACGCCACCATCACCGGCCGGCTTTTCCTAGCCGAGATGAACAACTACGACGCCCTGCGCTCCTACACACCCGAACAACTCAGCGCCGCCATCGCCACCTGGCGTGACGAACAAGATGCCAGCTTCCAGGCGTGGCTGGCGGCTAAGCGTGCCGAGGAAGGCGAGCTTTCCTAGCGGTACGCCTCGCGGATTCTTTGCTGGTCGGCGCGTTCCATCCGCGACAGTTGCTTGCGGGCTCGCGCAGAAACCAGCACGCGGTAGGTCGCCGTCATGTCAAACCGAGGTCGGCCTTCACTTCGTCCCAGGGGATGAAGTCGTCGTCCTCGGCGGATAACACGACTGCAGCACGATCGATGGCGTCTTCGGCGTCTTGGCTGAGCCGCTGGTAGACATCCGGCGCCACGAGCACAGCCACGCCACCGCCTCGCCTGGTGAGGGAGACCGGTTCCCATATCCACACCACGCGTGTTTGGAATCCCCAGTCTCGACCCGGTGACTATCGGTCTCCGCGTCGAGTGCTTAGCGTGGATCGTGCCTGAAAGAGTTCTTTTCATATACCGAAAAGGGTGTAACCTTGTTCTTGTTCGCCTTCGACCCAATCAAGTCGACCGCCAATCAACGCAAGCACGGCATCGACTTCCTTGAGGCGCAGGCGCGCGAGGGTCAAGGAGGGAACTCGCTATGACAATCTCATCTGAGGAATTCGACAAACTGGTCGACGACAACGAACAAGACATAATCGAGCACCTTGATCTCGCTAGCGCACGCCGACCTGGTCGGGATGTTCGTCGGGTGAACGTCGATCTACCTACCTGGATGATTGATTCACTCGATGTTGAGGCGGCCCGCGTGGGAGTGACGCGTCAGTCCATCATCAAGATGTGGCTTGCTGACCGGCTCGATCGCACCGAAAACTGAGGGTTATCGCGCCATCGCCAGGTACCCACCGCGGGGACATGGCACAAGTTCGCACGATGGCTAACCGGCGTTCAGCCACGTACTGCACAATCTCCCCAGGCAACCGTCGATGGGAGTGTGCATGTGCACGGGACTGAAGCTGGCGTGCAAGGACGGATCGGTCGTGGCCGGTCGCACCGCGGAATTCGGTGTGGACCTTGATCTGCGAATCTTGTTCGTGCCGGCCGGCGTGGAGTTGACAGCCGCCCTGGGCGATAACCCGGGGATGTCCTGGACCACCAAGCACGCCGCCGTGGGTATCGGCGCCTTCGATAACCCCAGCGTGATCGACGGTATTAACGACGCCGGCCTGACCATCGGCGGCTTCTACTTCAGCCAATACGCCGAATACGTTTCGGTAAGCGACGCCGATCCGGCCACGTCGATGAACGCCATCGATTTCAGCGGTTGGGCGCTGGGCACCTGCGCGAACATCGCCGAGCTACGCGAAGCGGTCACGAAGATCACGATCGCCGACATCGCGGTCCCCGGCTGGGGCGATGGAGCCCCGCCGTTCCATTGGATCGCCTATGACCTCGACGGCAGCGCGGTGGTCATCGAGCCGCGCGGGGGATCCCTCGTGGTGACCGACAATCCGATCGGTGCGATGGCCAACTCACCGGACTTCGATTTCCACCTCAAGAACCTCGGCAACTACCTGAACATCCAGCCGTTGAACGTGGACAGCAGTGACGCATTCGGTACGCACCTACTGGCTAGCTCGCAAGGCACCGGCGCGCTTGGCTTGCCTGGCGATGGCACGTCACCGAGCCGATTCGTTCGCGCGGCGTACTACTCGGCTAGCCACCAGGCGCCGGACAACGCAGTCGATGGCGCCCAGGAGGTCTTCCACCTGCTGAACATGTTCGACATCCCCATCGGTTCGGTGCAGGCGGTTGCCGGGAAGATCCACGCCGCGGAGTGGACACTGGCCACTTGCGCCCGCGATCCGAAGGCGGGGGAGTACTACTGGCGCACCTACGGCGATCAAACGATCCGCAAGGTCTCGCTTCCTGCACTCGTGGCCAAGAACACCAAGATCGTGCGGATCGGTGCCGGTCCGTCGACGGGTGACTTCACTCCGGTGGAAGACGCCACGGCCGAACTCGCCTAAGTGCTGCGATCCTCGTTATCGCTCTGACTTCGTACCATGTCCCAGGCGATCGCCTTGCGTCGGGAAGAGGCCAAGGTCGGAAGCGTGGTCCACACCACCGTGAAAGCCTGCATCCACCAATAGGCAAGCGGATACAGCGGCGCGACCGGCCATAGTTTGCGTACGCCTTTGTCGTGGTGAGCATCGAGCTTCATGCCCCACAGAATCTGTAGCAATGCGATTCCAACCGTCATTGCACCCCAGCGACCCATCACGAGTGAATTGCCTAATAGTCCAGCACCAACGATCAACGCGACGGCCCACAAGGCGGTCAAGAAAACCAACAGGTGGCACCAGAGGATTGCCAGTACTGCTTCGAGTAGCAGCGGATACATCGGCCACTCGTTCTTGCGCACCACCGACCAACCGTGAGCTTGAAGTACTCGGACCAGTCCTCGGCTCCAGCGCTTGCGCTGAGCGAACCACTGCCGCAGGTCGCGAGGAACGATCATGCCAACTTGCGCAGCCGGTTCGTAGATGCACCGGTAGCCGCTCCGTTGTAACCGCCAGGTGAGTTCGATGTCCTCGGTTGGTTGCATAGCGGAGAATCCACCGGCCGCAAGGACCAGGTCGCGATGGAACAGCGCCATGATTCCCGAAACGGTATTGATCCGTCCCCACGCCGATTGCCCACGGCGCAGCGTGGAGATGGTGGAGCTGAACTCGATCGCCTGGAGTTGAGTGAGCAGGTTGGGGACCTTGATCGCTCGAGGGTTTCCGGTGACGGCCGCAACGTCCGGTTCCAGCGCAAAGTGTGAGGCCATTCTCTCCAAGATGTTGAAGTCTGGCTCTGCATCGGCGTCGATGATCAGCACGAGCTCACTTGCGGCCTGTTGCATGCCCTCGTTCAAGGAGCGTGACTTTCCTTCCGGGCTGGAGTGGTGCACCACGTGAACGTTCGCCCTTTCGCCGAATTCATCGGCAATCGCCGCTGTGCCATCGGTGGAACCATCATCGATCACGATCACTTCGACCGCCGGCCATTGCAAGTTCAGCGATCGTGCTATCGCCTGCGCCAAATTGTCCTCTTCGTCTCGGGCGGGAATGACGATCGAGATCAGCGGCCACGTCTGCTGAGCTTGGCGCAACTGATCCAGATGGGGGTTCAGTTGCTCGGTTTCGCGATTCATGCGTTCGAGATAGAAAACGCGCGAGGAATTGATGGCCAATGCGGCGATCACCACTGGGAAGGCGGCGACAAACCACATGACGGCCAGATAGACCGGGTTGGCGCCGACTGTGAGAAGTATTTCCCTCATCCGGAATTACGATTCGATGCGAAGGCCCGAACAAGCGGGATGCCGAGGATCGCGAAGGCGAAGATCGCCAACCAGCCGATGGTGGCGATCACATAGTCGAGTAGAGAGGCGTCGGTGAACCACCATGTGTAAACGCCGATGCCGAACCACGCGAGCCAGGAAGCTAACCCCACGATCACCTGACGACGCTTCAACGGCTCGCCATGCTGGCGCTCTCCGGTGGCAACTGTGTCGTGGAAGTCGAAGTCCTCGGGCACTGGCTGGGACGTGTGGTGATGCCGACCGGGAAGCTCGCTGCGAATCTCGGTCGAGACTTCGTGCCACACCTCGCGCGGCGGCAGTGGGCGCCTGCGGCGACGTCGGCGCCGCCAGGATTCAATGCCCCCCACCAAAAAAACGGTAGAGGTAAGTCGGGCCCTTCGCACGACGAAGACGTACCGATGGAAGAAGGTTAGAAGGGATGCATCGGGTCCGCGTATGTATAGTGTGTGTATGGCACGCACCAACATCGATCTCGATGACGCGGCAGTGGAGGCGGTGATGGCTCGCTACCGATTGACGTCCAAAAGAGATGCCGTGAACTTCGCGCTTCGCACATTGGCCGCTGAGCCGATGCCGCTCGAGCAGGCCCGTCGCATGCGCGGCTCGGGCTGGGAGGGCGATCTCGACGAGTTGCGGGAATCCCGCACCGCATGATCCTGATTGATACCTCCGCCTGGATCGAATTCCTGCGCGATACCGGCAGCGCCACCTGCCTACGAGTCGACGAACTGCTCGACGAGGACATCGCCACCTGCGATCCGGTTCTGATGGAAGTGCTGGCCGGTGCTCGCGATGAGACGCACGTTGCCGACCTTCGCCGGCTGCTGGCCCGAGCGACGTCCTTGAGTACTCGGACGGAGCACTACGAGTTAGCCGCTGGCCTCTTCCGGTTGGCCCGCAGTCAGGGTCGAACGGTGCGCAGGATGAACGATTGCCTCATCGCTGCGATAGCCATCGATCACAGCGCATCGCTGTTGCACGCCGATCGTGACTTCGCGGTGATCGCCGAGGTGAGCCAACTCCGCGTAGCCACCTAGCAGCAGGTACGGGGTGTTACTGTCCAAAGATGCTGGCCCGGCTGGTGCGCCTCATCGCGGCCGTCGCGGTAGCCCTAGCAACTCTCACTTTCGCTGCACCAGCGCAGGCCGACGTTTCAGGCACCTGGACGAACACCGCGGGAGCATCCGGCACCGATTGCCCCACCACCTGGAGCGGCGCGTCGAGCTATTCCCTGCAATCGACTTCGATCCTCAAGATCACCGTCGCGTCCGGCGTACAGGCAAGATGCTCCGTCACGCTCAAGGGCAGCGACCTTTCCACCTGGCAAGTGAGTCTGGATTCCGGTGTCTCGTGGACCACGCTCTCGGGATCTTTCGCCGGTTATGAAGCTGATGGTGGCCCGAAGCAGATCTGGTTCCGGGTGGGAACGACCAGTGCCACACTCGGCAGCGGTGTGTATGCCACCAACCAGGGATCCGGCTTCCAAGTACCGGTCATTTCGATAGCGCCGATCCTGGATAAGGGTTCGGCGGAATTCACCTTCTGGCTTCCCGACGGTCGCGAGTGCACCAACATCAGTCCGGTCAGCGTGGCAATCGACTCGATGTACGTGTTGCCCGAAGCCAGTGCGGACTGTCGGGCTGCGAACGACGAGGAGATCATCGGCTGGAAGGTCGGCTGGGACGATTTGGTGCACCCGCCAGGTCACCCGGTGCTGGTGGTCGACTCCCAGCAATTCACTGCGGTGCTCAAGAGTCAAGGGCTGACCGTTGCCTTCGATGCAAACGTGGCAGTCGGAGATATCTGCGCCATCGGAGCGACTGATGTTCCGGTGGGGTTGCGCACCATCTCCCAAGAAATTGATCGAAATAGCCTCGCTGATTATCGGCTCATGGTGCGTCCGGTGTGCCGGCCATTCGGGCACTACTTCACCGGCTGGAGTACGGATCCGGCCGGTGATCCACTCCCTTTGGGCTCACCACCCCCGGCCAACTGGTCAACGACAGATGCCAATGTGGTGACGTTGTTCGCGCAGTGGGCACCGCAACCAGTGGCAGTCATCGAGCTCAACGAATTTCCTGAAGGCATCAAAGCCATCACCGGCGTGCAGGTAATGGTGGGTGATGTCACGCCGGCTGCGGATGTCGATGCCGGTTCGCTGACCCTCACCTCGGCTTCGCCGCCACCGAGCTTGGTGGCCAGTGCCAGCCCGGCCATGGGCCAGGCGATCGAAGACTTCTTCGTCAACGGTGGTCAGAGCCTGACGATCATCCCCTCTGGTGGATCCGATGCCGCGTCGCTGACCGCCGCCATCAACCGAATCGATGTCACGAACGCCCTCGACCTCGCTGTCCCTGAGTTACGCGGACTCACCGCCCAGGATTGGGTCGGTCCGGCCACCTCATTGGTGCAGAAGGCCGGTGCCCTGGACGCGATGGCCTGGCTGGATCCACCCGCGCAAACGGTGGCGCTGCCGGCCACCCAGCAGGATCAGGCGATCTCCGGGGTGATCGCGCTCGCCCAGCGCTTGCGGGTGGAAGTCGGCAGCAACGTCAAAGCGGGCACCTTGCTCAGCACCGGAGTGATCGATAGTTCCGGCACCGCGCGCGCTGCCTCGCCGGCCACGCTCGGCGTTCGCGTGACCACGGACCTCAACTACGGAGTGTGGGATCACATGGGCGCTATGGACGGTCTTGCTGGTGTGACCAGTGAGACCAACCCCACCCCGCAGCAAAACGGCGACCTCATGGTCAACGGTGTCTCCGCGGTGGTGGATTTCCCTAGCGGGCAAACGATCATCGCGCCGAACGTCACACTCGATCGCTTGGTCCGCACCACGCAGCAGCGCTTCGAGGACTGGCTCTTCCAATCATTGAAGGCCGGGCTGGCTGACTTCGAGAAGTTTCCGAATGGGCCACAAACCTGGGCAGCCATGACCCGGGATATCGCATCGTTTTTCGCCACGCTCTACCAAGAAGGTGCGCTCGGCGGAAACACGCCCGAAGACGCCTATCAAATCGATTGCTCGGCAACGCAGCAAGCCATCGAAGACGGATTCGTCACGTGTGCTCTCACTTTGCAGCTGGTGATGCCGCCACCGTGGGTATTCACCGTCCAGATTCCCGTGCAACCGGGCTTGCCGACGAAGAACGATCCGACTCCGCCAGCACCAACTCCGGTGTTCCCCACTCCGAACAACACCCAGCGGGTGCCTTCCATCATCGAGTGACACGCAGAGTGTGTTCAGCGCACGGGCAAGAGCACCTGCACTCGCGTGCCGGCGTCGGATAGGTCGACGTGTCGTTGCGCTCCCAGGCTGTCGATGATCCGCGTACCCAAACCAGTGGAACTGCTTGAATCGAAAGTCCCGTTATCCAGCGATGTGACCGTGATGCCGCGCGATTCCCAGCCCGCGCGAAGCATGATGGACGTCGCTGAACCGTGGCGAAATGCATTGGTGATTAGCTCTTCGACAACCGCGCACAACGACGACGCCACATCGCCCTGTGCGTCCAACAGTGAATCCTCCATTTCAAGCTCGATATCGATCACCTCACGCCACGGCTCGCAGATATCCGAGATCTGCTGCCGCGCGTTCACGTCGGTACGCGAGGAATGCTCGAGATCCGCTAGACCTTCGAGCGCCTGCGCTGCGGCGGCCAACGCTGATTCCACCGCTGCCACATCACCTCGACGGGCCGCTACGCGCATGCTTTGCGCGGCAGCTAGTAATCGCGATTGCACGGACCCGTGCAGCAGCGCAGCTACTTCACGAGTAGCCGCTGCCGCTGCCTGCGTTTGCGCGAAGAGTGCTGCCTCGTTTTCGTCGAGTGCCTGGGCGTAATCGTGGATGAGGCTCTTCGAACTTTCCCACCACGAGCCGAAACCGGTGGTGAGCACAATCAATGCGATGCTCAATGGAACGGAGAGCAAGTACTCACCCACCGTGAGTGGCCGACCGTCGAGTGATTCGTGCCATGGAGCCAAGGCAAGTGTTGCGACCTGGAATACCGCTATGGCTCCGATGAATACCCACACGTGCCAGTGTGGGTAGCGACGCATCAGATAGTTGGCCACGCCCATGACGAAGAAGATGCCCAGCACGCTGACGCTCAACACTGATAACGCGTCAAGGGGTGCGGCCCGCTGAAACCAGCCAGGGGCGTCAACCAGGACATACAGCAAGGACAGCAGCGCCGGGCGAAACGGCCGCTTGGTCACGATGGTCTTCAGCACCGTCACAGTGCTTGGGCGAAGATCGACTTCAGGGTTGACTTGCCAGAGCCGATGGCTGAGCGAACGCACGCTGCCCGCCACTTGGGATTCGATCCGCGCCGCGGTCGCCTGGGCATCAGTGGCCTCACCGCGCACCATGTCGCGCACCGGCAGCAATTCATCGTGCGCTTCGGCCAGCAGGTCGGAGCTCAAACGGACGCGTAAGGCTTCGGCATCGCGAACCGATTCAGCGCGGGCGGCGAGTGCGCTGCGTTCGATGCCCGCACGCACCCGTGCGTAGCGTCCGAGTTCCGCCGTGGTCATCCACCAGGCAACGATCACCGCGCCGGAGATGATCCACACAATCGCCGGCACGGTGGTCGGCAAAGACAACACCACGGTGCTGAGGTAGCCGACTGCACCGAAGAGCGCTCCGATTCCGGCAAAGATTGCCACCAGCGCAAAGCCGTGCTGTGGATGCGGCCGTACACGCGCCAGCCACTGCGCGATGGCCACGATCGCGTTCGTTACCAGCAAGGCACCCAAAGCGCCGAGGAAGGCACGCCCCAACACTGCATCCGAGGGCTGCGGGCCCGCTGCGGTCAACGTCACCGCCACCACACCCAGCACGCTCGAGACGATCGATAGCCGCCAACTGAAGTGTGTCCAGCCTTGCAGCCGCTCCGCAAGACTGCGGTCGGCAGCCGCTGCTTTCGGAAGGTTAGCCACGGTCACCACCTGGGGCGCCACCGGCCATCTGCACATAGGCCTGCGTCATCAAAACCCGCGGGTTGCCGCTCGCCTGAGTGTCGACATCCAGTGCCCGAGCGAGCCGTTGCACCGACTTCTCTACCGCTTCCTCGCGCACCGATCTCCGCGCCGCGATTTCTGCGTTCGTCCAGCCCTCGGCCACATCGCGCAACAACTCGATCTGTGAAGCACGCAAGCGCGGGAGCTCCGCTCCCTGATTCCACCATTGCGGCAGCCCGCTCTCGTCAAGCCGGATCGGATCGCCGGTCAACTCGATCGCCTCGTTCAACTGCTCGGGACTACGCAACGTGCGTTTCACCGCATACAGCGTGCGCGGCGGCAACGGACCGTCGACGCCCAGCAGCGCCGGATCAGCGTAGGTTGACAGCACCAGCACGCCGGTCTTGGGTGAGCGCCGCCGCACCGCCACCGCCAAGTCCAACCCTGTCGGCCCACCACCGAGATCCAAATCCAGCACGGCCACATCCACGCTGGCCGAATCCAGCGCATCCATCAAGCCCACCGAACCCGGCAAGGCAGCCACCACCTCGTGCCCGAGATCACGAAGCAAAGCGGCAGTGGTCATTCGAGTGAAGTCGTCGTCCTCGACGTACACCACCCGCACCGCACACCTCCCCACCTTGCTGGCCCTCCAACGGTAGGGGAAACCCCCCACTTCTTCCCGCCCGAGTCGAATCCGGCTGAAGGTGCCCTACCAAAGAGCCATGACTGCTCCCAGTCGACCTCTGCGTGCCCTGCTGGCGACCGTCACGGCATCGGCCACTGCCCTGGCAGCACTCGTCCCCCTAGCCCCCTCTGCGTGGGCGGAAACCGACCTAACAGCAAGCGGCGCCGGGCTTGAGTTGACTGGATCGACCTCACCGCCAAGCCGGTCTTCGCGTACATACTCAATGCCGGTGGCAACGACGTCCGTCACCTTGAGCGGCACGTGGGACTCCAACCCGTGTGGTGACGGATCCGTCAACGAGGTCGAGTGGTTCACGAGCGGTGAGATCACCGTGAACGGCTCTTCAAGTGGTATCCAGCAGGTCGATACGGCGGCCGATTGCAGCGCCAGTGAATCCTTCAACATCGCTGACGCATCGGCTGGTGATTCCATCGAATTCGATTACTACGCGAACAATGAACGCGGCTTCTTGATCACTCTCAACGTCGTTGAACCCGAACCTGAGCCGGCACCCGAACCCGAGCCGGAGCCGGTAATCGAGCAGCCTCCGAACACCCCGTCCATGAGTTGGACGTTCCAGACGACCGACTCCCTCGGCGGCCCTGTCACCGTTAGAGCGTCCTGGATCGCTCCGACGATTACCGAGGCACAACCGGTGACGCAGTATCAGGCGACTATCTCCGGTGACCGCGGGGCAACGCGCACCTGCACAACGCCTGCCACGTCTTGCACCGTCGGCAATCTGCCACGCGGTCAGCTTTACACCGTGAGCGTGCGGGCCATCAACGGTGCTGGCTGGAGTTCGCCATCGGGCGCGACCCAAGCGATCATTGCGCCAGAACCTCCCGGGCTGAGCAACTTGCGAGCAGAGCCAGTTGGAGTGACTACTCGGGTCTATGCGGACATCACCCCTCCGGTGGATGATGCAGGTTGGTTCGTGCAGGGCTACGACTGCCGCGTGACCAACATGGACAACGGGCAGACGCTTGAGCGTCGAGCCGAACAGCACGATGGCGGCTGGCGATGCAACCTGTGGGATCTCGGAGGAAGAGAACTTCAAGGCAGTCCCGTGAAGGTGGAAGCGCGAACCTTGCTGAGTCTGACTGCAGTATCCACGGCGGCGCGCATCTTGACTTCCGGCTGGACCAGTGAGGAGTTCTACGTACCGGGTGCACCGACGAAACCTGAAATCCAGACCCTTCGAGCCTCAGCGAATAAGGAAACCGCCGGAATCGCCGTTATTTGGCAAGCAAGCAAGGCCGACACCCGCGGCGGTGACTCGATCGTCGGCTACACGGTGAGGGCGCGGGGTGAGTCCTACCGTTTTCCTGACGCCACGTGCGAGACCGATGGAGTTACCGGATGTGGCTTGGTGGGGTTGGATCCCCGGGGTAGCTATTCCGTCTCCGTGAAAGCCCGGACCGCTTTGGGTCAGGAGGTTCTGTCGGACGCGAAGGTAATTGACTTTCCCGCACTCAAACCGGGCCAAGTGAGTGATGTGGTGTGGAAGGACAGCTTGAATCGGCCAACCGTGTGGTGGAGCTTGCCCGAGAACAGCAGTGCGGCTCCCATAACGGGACAGCAGGTGGAGATCCGCAGGGGAGGACGCTGGGTTCCCATTGAGCCAGGCCAACGCGGCCTGCGTGAAGTCGGGGCAAACCGGTACCGCTTTGACGACCGCGGTACGAAGTGGCGCGCGCGAGTGCGGGTGACCAGCACAGTAGGCGCGGGGGAGTGGACCGAACTCGAACCAACCAAGATGACAGCGGAGCCAACGCTAGAGACCAAATCCCGGGTCGGTTCGATGATCTTGACGTTTGGTGACTGTGAGCCCAACCAGCGAATTGTGTATAGATACCGCCTCTCCAGTGCACCTGAGTGGGTTGAGCAAGAAACAACTTGCAAACAGATCGCAACTTTGTCCAATCTCGACCCGGGTAACTACGAGATTCAGGCGGCAGCGGAAGGTGTGCTTGGTCGCAGTCAATATGTAACTGACGCTGCCCAAGTTTGGGCACCAATGGCGAAGCCGAAGGACTTGAGCGTGGAATATCGTCACCGGGACAGCAAAATCCTTGCGGGGTGGTCATCCAGCGATGACGGATTCGCCGCACCGCCGGACTATCTGGAAGCGGAACTGTGGGCTTGCGGACGTGCCTTCTCGCGCATCAAGGGCAAGACCACCTGGCCAGCGGACGGATCCAGGAAGGTGCGGTTCAATGCGCCGTCTTGTGTTGAGGGCGGGGACCAAATCACCCTGGCTGTGCGCAGTGCTCGCGGTGATGAGACTTCCGATTGGTCTGCGCAGACTGAGGCGGTCCCCTTTTGGAAGCCCGATCGGCGCCCGGTGGTGTACCTGGACAACCGGCGCTTCTTCTACCACGAACTAGATGTGCAAATCGGCAAGTCGTACTGCACTGGCAGCGGCAGGTTCTGTGGTGCGCTTCTCGGGCGGCCGGACAGCGGAGAGTCGCAGAGCGTCAATCCGCCACTGCTTCCCAAGAGCGTCAACGAAGACGATCTTCGGTACGAACTCGAACTCAGATCCGAACGCACAGGTGAGACGGCACTCTTTCTCATCGAGCCCGACGGAAGCGTGGTTCCCGACTTGCAAAGGTCTGGATTCGATGGATTCGACATTCGCCCTAGTGTTGTTCGGCAGTCTGATTCCAAGATTTCCGTGAATTTGGCCGATGTCATCCACGGTCTCTACAAGGCTCGTGCGCGTTTGGTCTACACCCCCGAAACTGGGGCGGTGATCACTTCACCCTGGAGTAAGTGGTCCAACACCAAGGCGGCCTACTTGAAGGACCCGGAAGTGATCACCGCTGACATGGTTCGCCACATTGATGGGTTCGGGGTAGATGTATTTCGCTTCCTGATTCCCCAGGAAACGATGCTGGGCTTGGACCGGCTCGACCTGCTTGTGAGTTCCACGAGTCAGACTGATCCGTTTAGCAAGTCCATAACGTTGGATGCGAACACGGATCCGTTCCTTGGTGGCTTCACCAGACTCGAAAACGGTGACTACTTTGCGGTCTACAACTACTACACAGGCTTGCGAAATTTCGAGCAGTTCGAAATCCAAGTCACGCCTTACATTGGTGGCCGGCAGTTCTACAACCGCGATCAGTACCCCATTTACGTTTCTTCCCGCTGAGGCCGATTAGTCGAGACTGTTAGTCGCCCGCGGCCATCTTCTGCCGCGCCACCGCAATGGATGCCCCGAACATCACCAGTAGCGCAAGCCAGGTCCCTGCGGTGAGGATGGAATCGAGGTTCCATTCACCGGATAGCAGGCTGCTGGCGATCGCCAGGATGGCAGCCGCGGTGCCGATGATCGAGATGATCAAGATGGTCTTGCCTTTATAGCGGCCAGCGACGTTGAATCGATCGCGGATTCCCGCTATTGCGAAGGCCACGATGAACAGCACCAAGATGGCGCCGAACAGGTAGTTGCTGTTTGACCACTCGCCAAGTGGGGTGTCGGTTACCGCGGCGAGCAGGGTGCCGGCAGCGATGCCGGCCATGGTGAAGGCCACCCACCGGGGGCCG
>Ga0209953_1000568_pt1 | contig 12965 bp, 3 predicted proteins | sample SalPonred_H2O_MG_FD_185713 | JGI IMG/M metagenome (GOLD analysis project Ga0209953, IMG submission 185713) | Salt pond water microbial communities from South San Francisco under conditions of wetland restoration - Salt Pond MetaG... | ecosystem: Environmental > Aquatic > Non-marine Saline and... | reverse complement strand
AGCAGTTCAACTCCTATCTGCGAATTCACAAACATTCGGATTAATAGTTACGACAATTTTTCACCAGAACACGGAGCTCTTTTAAAAACCGGAAGTAACCTGTTTGTCGATAACAATGGCGAAAACAAGTGGGAAGTAATAGAAAAAAACAGAGTTTATTTGTCACAACAAATTGCTGACTATGGTGTATCCGGACCTACTAAAACAGGAACATCAGTTATATATGCAGAAAAACGGAAGCAAACTTTAGCTAGTATTCCACCTAATGGAATTGTGGTAAGTTACATCGAGAGCACAGATGGACTGCGTGTCAAACAGTTGATAGAACCAGAAGAGTCTATAGCAACAAAAGTCGCAGGCTCATTCGGGGATGCAATGGCGATAAGTCCAGACGAAAATTGGTTGGTAGTTGGATCACCCAATGCTAGCGGAATTAAAAGTCCTTACCTCTCAGTGTTCGACCCTAACGAAGATTATCAAGCCGGTGATATTGTGCTGTTTGACGGTATACTGTGGGAAGCGCAAGATGATGTGTTTGGCGACGGAAGCACAATAAATGTTTACAACCAAGATTGGGCCATAGCAGAAAAAATAGAAGCATTCGGTTCGGCGAGAGGGTCAGGAGAAGCAAATCAAGGCGTAATATCGATTTACCAGTGGCGAAACAACCAATGGGAAGTAGAAGATACGCTTGTAAGTCCTCGTCCAGCACCTAACGAACATTTTGGTTCAGCTCTAGCAATCGGCTTATCAAACGGCAAATATTATTTGGCTGTATCAGCTTTGGGTTATAATAATGATACAGGACGAGTTTACATTTTTGAATATAACGGCGTTGAATGGAAACATTATGATAACACAAACTACAGAGGAATATATAATTCATCACCATCTAGTTTTTATCCGAAAGATACTGTAGTCTGGGCACAAGGCAGTTATTGGCAATCACTAAAAGATAATTTTGGCGACGGAAGCACACTTACTATAGAAAACGATGATTGGCGTAAACTAGATGGACAAATAAAAATAAATTCTTTACCTCATAGGTCTGCATTTGATGATGCATTCGATGACGGATCAAGTATAGATGGCGGTATATTAGCTGATGGCGACGTCGCAGAATTAATTAAACAAGGCGATAAGTTCGGTAACAGTGTTGCAATGAGTTACGATGGAAGTTTGTTAGTAATAGGTGCACCATTTAGTGACGGACAGTTTTTCCTCAACTATAGAGGTCCTTGGCGAGCAGACTACGAATATGTTGAGGGTGATGTAGTAAGATATCAAGGCACATATCATATTTTACAAGATAAGAATGACGAATACGATTCGTCCCTGAGAAGCTACAACGAACCGCCTGATGATTCAGCTCCTTGGACAAATGTGGGGGATAGCACAGATACACCTACAGGAAAAGTTTTCATATACGAAAGAAACGCAAACGGAGTTTACAGATTAGAACAAACCATAACGTCTCAGAACGTTATTTTTGACGATAGTGCCAATGTCACTATAGATTCGGGCGATCAATTCGGTTATGACTTAGACATAGACTGGGCCGGAACAAAACTTGTTGTTTCTTGTCCGCTTGCCGATTTTAATAACCGCAGCCAAGGGTCTGCTTATGTGTTTGTAAATCACCGTCCAACAGCACAATCAAATCCCGAAAACGGGTTTTATGTTTACGGCACTGACACAGGATCGATGGGTATGGGACTTGGATATTATTATCCTCTTTATCTTGATCGACTGCTCGCTGAAGATATAGACGACGGATCTAATCTAACATTAGGGGCAGGTGCCCACGAACACACTTTTGCAGAATATCCCGGCGTAGTATTCTACATGCCTAACAAGTTTTTGAATCATGCAATGCCAACACCACCGGGTAATCCTATTCTACCTTACGAAAGCCTTTATGGTTCTGAATTTCGATTGCTGCAAAAACTTTTAAGTTACGAAGATTATCCTAACGAATTATTCGGGCAAAGTGTCAGTATAAGTCCTACCACAGAAACGGTAGCCGTTGGTGCAAATAATGCCCAGTATGTGAGACCAACTAGATTTGATGGAAATTTAACTACTTTTGATAATGACATCACAAACTGGTATGACATTGATGGTTTTGCAGGTGCTGTGTATGTTTTTGATCTCAAAGACGATACTTATTTCCTCACAGAAAAACTTGTTAGCGATACTGATCTCAGTTTAAATGAAAGTTTTGGATCGAGCGTTGATTGTAAAACAAACACAATAGCGGTAGGCTCTCCAGATTTTGTGCAGGCAACTACCCAAGGTGTAACCTTGGTATTCGAAGGCGAAAAAACAGGCACGGTTAGATTATTCAAAAAAGATCAGTCTGTCAAGCCATGGAATATAGTTTCACAACAGGCAGATGTTGTAAATGTCAACAAGTTAAAATCTTTTAGATTATTTGACGACACAAATAATGTTAAATTACAAGATATCGAAATTGTTGACCATGCAAAACTAAAATTATTATCACAAGCAGAGCAAGAATTATCATTTAAAATCGGTTACGATCCTGCAATTTACACGGTCGGCACCGAAGCCCAGGTTGTAGACGATCAAATAGCTTGGACTGACAAGCATGTAGGAAAACTTTGGTGGGATTTATCTCAAGCAAAATGGATAGACTACGAACAAGGTGATACCGCCTATAGAGCAGGAAACTGGAATAGGCTTGCACAAGGTGCAGAAATCAACATTTACGAATGGGTCGAAACCAAGTTGTTGCCTAGTGAATGGGCACTATTAGCAAATACCAATGAAGGATTAGCACAAGGAATTTCTGGCCAGCCGCTTTTTGCGGACGACTCTGTTTACAGTGTGAAAACATTGTTTAATATAACAACAGGCGCTCCAACCGAAACACTATACTATTATTGGGTAGCAAACAGTGTTGTTGTTCCTGATACTGCTGGTAGACGTATAAGTGCTTCAACGGTCAGAAGTTTAATTGCAAACCCTGCAGGCCAAGACATTGTATTTGCGGCCCTTATGTCCGCAAACTCAATGCTGTTGTATAATTTTGCAGACATTATAGAAGAAAATTCTGCAAAAATTAATATACAGTTTATCAAGGATGATACCGCAAAATTGAATCCTGTTCATAAAGAATATCAACTAGTTTCAGAGGGGCTTTCAACAAGTTTACCAAACTCTAAAATAGAACAAAAATGGATAGACAGTTTGGTAGGATATACACAAAATGGGCTTAGAGTTCCCGATAACAATCTTCCAATCAAACAACAATATGGTATAGAATTTAGACCAAGGCAAAGTATGTTTGAAGACAGGTTCCTTGCTTTAAAAATTGTTGTGGATAGAATAAACAGAATTTTGATAGAACAACCTTTTGCTACAACGATAAATTTTGAAAATTTAATTTTGCAAGATCCTATACCAAATGAAGGTTTAAATTTATATGATGTCTCAGTGGACACTGAGGCCGACCTTGACAATATCGGAACCGTAAGAATACAGCAAGCAGTTCTTTCACCGAATATAATAGACGGTGAGCTTGATACAATAGACATTGTTAACCCGGGATTTGGATATAGAATTCCTCCTCCTGTTGTAATTCAAGGAACAGGAGAAGGTGCAGAAGCAACAGCCACGATAGATTCACAAGGAAGAATTAGCTCGATAACTGTCATTAATCGTGGAAGGAAGTATGATAGTATAAATGTTTCAGTAAGACCGTTCAGTGTTTTAGTTGAAACTGACGCATCTGCCTCGGGTTTTTGGAGTATATATGGTTGGGACGACACACGTCAATTTTTCTTTAGAAGCCAGTCGCAAGGATTTAACACAACAAGATACTGGAGTTTTGTAGATTGGTGGGATTCTGGATATAGTGGTGCATCTAAAATATCTCAAGAGGTGGCAACCGTTTCGGAAGTCCCGACAGTCGATGTTGAAATAGGACAGTTGTTAAGAATACAAGAATTCGGATCCGGAAACTGGGCAGTTTTTGAAAAGGTAAAAAATGAGTTTGTAAATATTTTAGACAATTATAAACTAGTTGGAAGATATCAGGGCACCATCGAATTAAATGCAAATATATATGATACTTCACTAACCGGAGCCGGGTTCGATCAAAACATTGCGTATGATGCAGATTTTTATGATATAGAAAATTCTATAGAAGTCCGTAATATTCTTAGGGCAATAAAGCAAGATATATTCACGGGCGATTACGCAGTAGAATGGAACAATCTATTTTTTGCAAGCATAAGATACGTCCTGCAAGAGCAAAAGTATGTAGATTGGATCTTCAAAACGAGCTTCTTGAAAGCAGTCCATAATGTAGGATCGCTAAGACAGAAAACAAATTACGAAAGTGATAATTTGGAAAGTTTTTTAGAATATATTGAAGAGATAAAGCCCTATAGAACGAGTGTCAGAGAGTATGTCAGTAGATACAATAATGTAGATAACGGAGATACTGTTGTAACTGATTTTGATCTTCCTGCATATTACAGTAGTGCCGAAGGCCAAATAGTTCCAGTAAGTTCTTTAGATCAAAAACTTGATCAGTATCCCTGGAAATATTGGGCGGAGAACAACGGATACAGCGTTATAGAGATAGGCGTTTCGAATGCAGGTTCCGAATATGTTTCACCTCCAAAAGTAATAATAGAAGGTAATGGTAATGGAGCCCAGGGCCGTGCCTATATTTCGAACGGTAAAGTTACAAGCATTATTGTAACCAATCCAGGCACCGGATATACTAAAGCACCTACAGTGTCACTTGTGGGCGGTAATAACAATCAAGCTGACAAGGCAACCGCAATAGCTGTTTTAGGAAACAGCAAGGTTAGAACTTTCGATATGTCAGTTAAATTTGATAGAATAAGCAAGGAGGGCATTTATAACAACTTTACTTATGAACAGGAATTCGTTGCAACCGGCGATACTGCCTTATTTGTTTTAAATTATGCTCCTACAATTGATAGGAATAATATTCAAATCTTAGTTGATGATGCTTTGGTTTTAGACGACGAATACAACATAACCTTGTTTACTTCAGGAAGCCTTCAAAATAACATCCTTAGAGGAAGAATTTTATTTAGACAGGCGCCTGCTGCTGGAAGTGTCATAAAGGTAAGTTATTCGATCAATGACGAATTACTCGATTCTGTAAACAGAATAAACAAATATTATTCACCTACTGCTGGTATGAAAGGCAACGAACTTGAACAGTTAATGACAGGAATTGATTTTGGCGGCGTAAAAATCCAGGGAACTACATTTGATGTAACTGGAGGTTGGGATGCACTGCCTTGGTTTACAGACAGTTGGGACAGCGTTGAATCAAATGCAGATTATTATGTTGTTGTTGACGGAAGCACAACCGATATCGCTCTGCCTTATGTCCCTGCAGATGGACAAGAAATCAACATTTACTTAAAAAGGGCAGGAGAAGGCCAGAGTAGAGACATTTTAGATTTACAATATGAACCTGAAATACCCGAACCGGAAACAGTTAGAATCGATGATCCTAACTTCGATTCATCCGGAGATAGTTCTTTAATTACAAATGCAAACGCTTTAATGCCAACATTTATAGGTGACGGATCTACAAATGTTGTAGAAATAGGGAAATTTGTCAGCACCGAAGACGGTGACACTTTGATATTCAGGCCTGCAGAATCAGATGGATCTGTCGTTATAAATGATCCAAACATTATTGATACGCAGATAAGTGGTGGATCGTTATCGGCAATTGAAGGTGCATACTTAACAGCATCAGGAACTTCAGCAGAAGAAATAAGTCTATCAGGAGGAAATTATAACAGTCCTGAAACAACTCCAGCACCGGAAGAAAATGTCCCAGGCCAGGTCCTAGATAGTATTAATTTTAGAGTATTCCAAAAAACAGGTTCTGGGTCGACACCTGTGTTAACAAATACATATAAAGTAAACGGCACACAGAGCACATTTGAGATCGGACAACAAATTTTAGAAAAATCGTCTTTGATAGTATTTGTGGATAAAAGCCAACAAGTTGTTGAAACTGACTATACTATTAATTTTAACAATAATACTATACAATTTGTTACTGCTCCTGAAGCTGATAGTATAGTAGAGGTTATATCTATTGGAATAGGCGGTTTGAATATTTTAGATTTCAAAGAATTTACAGGAGATGGAGAAACCCTTCAATTTTTAACTAGTGCAAATTATGATGAAACAGCAAGAATATTTGCAACAATAGATGGTGCAGAACAAGATGCGACATTTATTGATAGTTCAGAAATCCTTGATGTTACAGATAAATCGTTAATACAGTTTGCAGTAGCCCCTGCGATTGCTTCAGTTATAAAAATTGTTGTGCTAGGATCAGGAAGAGATATCGATACCGACTCAATTGGACTTGTCAGAGTAAACAACCAAACCTTCACATATGACGGAGATCGAATATTTAACATAGATAATTTTGTTGAATTACCTACAGAAAGTTCGCTAGCTAGTGTTATTGTAGAAGTTAACAATACTGCACTACGTGGAGTAGATACAGTTTTTGATATTTACGATGGAACCAATAACAATTTTGTATTAGGTGTAGACCCAGAAGAATCACCAGGCACGGTATTGCCCAGAAACATAAAGGTTTTTGTGAACAGTAACGAATTAACATTTATTCAAGACTACATTTATAATGGAACAACAAAAACTCTTACTATCGAAGAAGAAGTTTTGACTGTGGGTGATGAAATAAAAATAGAAAATGATTTCAGAACAGAATATTCTATAACACAAAATAATCTTACAATAGATGATCTTGTGAGTTTGAATACGGGCGATACAGTAAAAATAACTTGGTTTACAGAGTATGCGTCTAATAAATTTATATCAGATGAATACACCGGAGGACAAGTTAAATATAGATTGAGACAAGTTCCAGTAAGCATTGATTTTGTTTGGATTTATGTGGACGGTGTAAGGTTAACACAGGATGAAGATTTTTACATATCAAATGACGGAACTGACATATATCTAAAACAAGATACAACTACCGATCAATTAGTAAAGATCTTTGCGTATGGGTCTGGTATATATCAATCTCCTAGAGCTTTCCAAATCTATAAGGACATGCTGAACGAATATTATTTTTACAGATATGTTGCCGGCGGTGTAACTTTAGCAGAAGATTTAAATTATTTTGACACTAAAATAACCGTGTCTGGCGGAGATGAACTTTTTATTCCTGATGCGCAACGAAGAATCCCAGGCATTATTGAAATAGGATCTGAGAAGATTCAATATTTCGCAAAAAACGGAAACGAATTATCGCAGCTGGTAAGAGGTGCACTAGGTAGTTCTATTGCAGAAATACATTCAAAAGACAGCCCAATAATTAATGTCAGTCAATCAGAAAAATTGCCTTACAGCGAATCACAAACCCGAACAGATTTTGTTAGCGACGGTAGCACCTTGATGATAGGACCGCTAGATTTTACACCAGCAAAAACAGACATTGAAAACTGGTTTAGAAACACCATTCCGGAAAATTACGGGCAGTGCGACGATGTTGAAGTATTTGTAGGCGGAAGAAGGCTCATCAAAACCAATTATACCGTATATGATCAATCTCTGCATGCTACTAGTCCAGACGGTGACAAATCTGTAGAGGCAGAATTTTCTGTAGATGGAGCGGATAAATTTATTAGACTTACAGAAGCTCCTGAAGCTGGCGTTAGAATTACAATTATTAAGAAAAACGGTGCGGTTTGGTATGATCGAGGCAACACAACAATAACATCTGGTGTAACGTTATTAGATAATAAAAGTGCTGTAGCTACTTTCATTGCTAGCAAAGGCACCGAATTACCTGAATAAATACTATGGTTGAGAGATAAAATTAATGAATACAGTTCCAAATGAAATTTCCGGTTTTAATATAGAAGGCCACCTAAAGATATTCGATCCCGAATACAACGATGTGTTTGTTGACAAACGCAATGCGATTCATTACGAAAATATGAGTATTGCCCTTGCCAATTCGTTATCCAATCAGGGATTAGGCACAATGTATGAGATGAGTTTTGGAACAGGCGGAACAACCGTTGATCCTACAGGACTTATAACTTATCTAACACCTAACACAGTCGGCACCAATAGTAGCCTTTACAATCAAACCTATACTAAAGTTATTGATCAAAACGCCGCAGAAAATACGGATGCATTTAGAAATAAAATGGAAGTGAATCACCTAAGTGGTGCTACTTATTCAGACATTGTAATAAGCTGTTTACTTGATTACGGAGAGCCCGACGGACAAGAAGCATTTGACAATTCCGTAGATCTTGATGGTAATTTTATTTTCGACGAAATTGGGTTAAAATCATTTAGTTCGAGCGGAACAGGAAAACTTTTAACCCACGTAATTTTTCATCCAGTCCAGAAATCTCTCAATAGATTATTACAAATAGATTACACTATACGAATACAGAGTTTAACAGGATTCAATGAGGTTTAATAATGCCATATACAGTTAACTTTACAGATAGAAATAATAAAAATCCGATAACCGTATTTGACAACACCTCGAATAATGATACAAGCTTAACATTTCCTGGACGCAATGTTACAGGTTATGGCCAGATAATTGCAGAAAATTTCCTGGCACTGTTAGAAAATTTTGCCAGCGAGAACGAGCCTGTAAATCCTGTTGAAGGACAATTGTGGTATGATTCAAACACAAATCAGTTACAAATTTTTGATAATACAAATTGGCAGTCTGCTTCCGGAATTGCAAAAGGCCCTACCGAACCTAATGTTGAACAGTCGAATGTAGGGGAACTATGGGTAGACACAACTAATCAACAACTTAGAATTTTCACAGGAACAAGATGGTTGCTAGTCGGCCCAGAACAGAGCAGTCCGGATGGTTTAAGATACGGTCCGTCTGTAGAAACAATATCTGACGCTGATAATATAGATAGAACTATATTAATATTTTACCTAGCAGACCAGCCTGTAATAATCTTTTCAAAGGATAGTTTTACACCTAAAATTGAAATTCAGGGTTTTGATTTACTAAGAGCAGGATTGAATATTGCAACAGCCGGAAATGCTAACGAAGAATCTGAGTTCGGAAGTATATTTTTAGGAGGACTGCTACCTAAGCTGTGGGGGTCTTCTGAATCTGCTGAAAATTTGATAATTAACGATGTTGCTATTCCTGCGAGCAGATTTTTAAGAAACAATGTTGTCAATACACTAGAAGAGCCGTTAAATGTGAGAGATAACAGCGGTATTACATTAGGAATAGATGGCAATTTTATCCTTAACACAACTGCAACTGCCGCAAAAGTTTATAATTCAAGTCCTGGAAGTAGTGTCGACTTACAAACAAATAGAAATAGCATACCAACTACCATCTTACGTGTAAACGAAGATCGTGTGGGTATTAATAATCTTAATCCTTCGGTAGAACTGGATTTAGCAGGAGATTTCAAAACAACCGGCACAGTTAGAATTACAAATACTACAGAGAGCACAAACACAAGCAATGGTTCATTGTCAACTGCCGGGGGGTTAAGCATAACTAAAAATCTTATTGTAGGCACGACACTTTCTGTTTCTGGGACAACACAACTAACAAATGTTTTACCTAACGATAATGAACAATTCGATTTAGGATCTGGCATACGCCGTTGGAACAGAATTGTGGCTAAAAAGATTATTGCCGACGAAATAGAAGGCACCATCGACGGTAATATTACTGGTAATGCTAACACTGCAACAAATCTAAAGAATGTTACAACCTTTCAGTTAGCAGGTGATGTAATAAGTCAGGCAATTCAGTTTGACGGCCAAGTAGGTAGCGCAACTAAAATTTTTAACACGAACTTGACTGCAAATATTATACAAGACAAAGACGAACCCGCACCTAACAGATCAGACAAGGGAGATTTTGTTCTTACCTATAGATCAAGTGAATCTGGGGAAGCATCAGAGGGTCTTTTAAAACAAACAAGAGATACATTTGTTGGAGATCTCGGAATACCTATAGGTGCTATTTTACCTTTTGCTGGTTCAGAAGTGCCCTACGGCTTTTTATTGTGTGACGGTAGTGAAGTCGAAAGAACAAAATATCCAGACTTGTTTGACATCATAGGAACAACATACAATGGCTCAGCCGCGTTGGTAGGTGTTAACACTTATAGATTGCCGGATCTAAGAGGAAGGTTTCCTTTGGGTAGGCATAACATGGATAATGGCGAACTTGTTCCACAGGCAGGTGTAACAACAGGGGCATTTGTCGATTCAGGCGGTGGCGAACCAACACCGGCGAGAGTTGAAGGCACAGAAGCAACTACCTTAGGAAATTCAAGCGGTTCTAACAAAGTAAATTTAACACTGGGTAATCTCCCAGAACATGAACATAGTTTAGAGTCAAATGGTGTTCAATACGGAGCAGTCAGAGTAGATACAGCAATTGCAGCACCGGCGGTTACTGGACCAGGACCTACCGCCCCAGGCCAGGCACAATATCTACAGCAATCCGGTGGTATAAAGAAACCAAATGAAAGTTTTTCTTTAGGAACTCCGGTAGGTGTTATGAATCCGTTCTTAACTATAAATTATATAATCAGATCTGGACCACCAGAATTTGAAACAACATTTTAAAGGATAATCATGGCTTATCAAATTAACAAAACAGACGGAACGATTCTTGCAACTGTTGCAGACGGCCAGATCGACGATCAAAGCACTGATATTACCCTTATTGGAAAAAATTATAGCGGTTTTGGTGAATCATTAAATGAAAATTTCGTAAAACTGCTCGAGAATTTTTCAGGAACCGCAGAACCTACAACTCCAGTAAGAGGTCAAGTTTGGTTCGACGCCAGCGAAACTAGATTAAAAGTATACTCGGGAACACAATTTGTTCCTGTAAGTTCTGCAACACTTTCTAACACACAACCAGAAAATCTAGGTGTAGGTGATCTCTGGTTCAATGATTTAGATAAACAACTTTATTTCTTTGATGGAACAGAAATATTCTTATTAGGACCAAATTTTACCCAAGAACAGGGTCTAAGTGGACTACAAGTAAGAAGTATCCTTGATAATCTAAACCAAACTCGCGTTGTTACATTTTTATATACAGGCGGCGTTTTATTGGGTATTTTTTCTAAAGAAAGTTTTACTCCTAAAAATGAAATTGTTGGCTTTAATGGCGATATTAATGTAGGGTTTAATGCTTCCACATTGTCTGGCATAAAATTTGATGTTACAGCTACTGATGCCGACGCATTAGGTGGAGTAGCATCAGCTGATTATGTAAGAAAAGACACTTCAAACATTATTAACGGACAAATAAGCATCACGGAAAACCTCGGTTTGACAGTTGGCGATGCGGGGCAAGCAAACCTAACTGTAAGAAACTTAGGGGATGTGTTTTTGTCGAACGCATCGAGCGATAAACTCTTAGTTTTAGAAGTAAGAAAAGGAATTGTGCAAGAAAGTGCAATTTCGATCAACTCCTCTACTAGAAAAATCGACATGTATCAAGGGTTCGAAGACAGTCAGGTCGAGTTAGGCGGTAGCCTGGAGGTTGACGGCAACGTTACGATACGGGGGACTCTTACTATAAATGATGGCGACATCTTACAAGTAAAGTCCACAGAACTACTTATAGAAGACAAAATTATTAATCTTGCACAGACAGGAGATAGTGCTGCTAACACAGACGAAAATGCCGACGGTGGCGGAATTGTATTAGAAGGTGCAAGTAAGCATGTGTTCTTATGGAGCGACCAAGGTATCGTGGCTGATCCTCAGTATCCGACTCTTGCAGCTCAGGCATGGACTAGCTCAGAACACATTAATCTTGCTTCTGGAAAAGAATTTAAAATTAATGGTGTTACTGTATTAAGTGGAAACAGTTTAGGCACCGGAATAACAAGCATTCCTGGTGTAACCAGTTTTGGAACACAGACTATTTTAAGAATCGGTCCGGGTATTCCTCCTGTAGTCCAGACCGAAATTGAAGACAATCAAATAAGAACCGTTGATAATAACGACGACATCGAACTAGCTCCAAATGGATCAGGCAATGTAGCACTAATTGGATCACCTAAAATAACCGGATTGGCCGATCCTACAAATCCGCAAGATGGAGCTTCTAAAGAGTATGTGGATAATACTATTGAAACAAGAGCACTTGCATTTTCGATAGATCTGTCCGATGCCAAGCCTAATTCATACATAATAACAAATGTGCTTAATAATCTTTGCCCACCGGCCGATTTTAGAAACGGAACAATAGCTAGAATTTTATGCAATATTCTTAATAATAATTCAACAGCATTGGATATAAATCCATTGGTTTCCGAATCTACTGCAACATTCAACACCCCAACTGGAACAGCACCAGCAGTCACAAATGTTACTGTAGCAACCGCAACAGTTGCTGGGTCGTCGATTAGCACAACAAGAATTATTAAAGAATTTCAATTGACCGCAGGAAATTGGTCATTTGTTTCAGATACGATATTACCACCATAACGGAGCGATAAATGAGCTATTTAATTAACAGATTCAGCGGATCAGAGTTAGTTGTTTTAGAAGACGGCACAGTAGACGTATCTACTGACTTATCTCTTGTAGGAAGAAACACTGTAGGTTACGGGGAATTACAAAATGAAAACTTTGTATTTCTTTTAGAAAATTTTTCAAACCCTAACCCTCCTAGTAGACCTATAAGCGGACAGCTATGGCACGCTAGCAACGACAATTCGCTTAATGTTTATAACGGTGAAGAATGGTTAAAAGTAGGTAGTGCAGTATTCAGTGCAACACCGCCGGAGGCACAAACCGGTGGTTTTTGGATCAGAACCACAGATAATACGCTACATTTTTATAACGGAATTGAATGGTTCTTTGTAGGCCCTGAAACAGCTAGCGGTTTTGATAAAACCAGA
>Ga0209953_1000567_pt1 | contig 12972 bp, 11 predicted proteins | sample SalPonred_H2O_MG_FD_185713 | JGI IMG/M metagenome (GOLD analysis project Ga0209953, IMG submission 185713) | Salt pond water microbial communities from South San Francisco under conditions of wetland restoration - Salt Pond MetaG... | ecosystem: Environmental > Aquatic > Non-marine Saline and... | reverse complement strand
TGCCTTCGTCGTAGCAGGCACGGGGACCGATGGGATTCACGTTTCCCCAGTAGTCCTCGCTCTGCGGGTGCACGGCCGGATCCCCGTAGACCTCCGAAGTGCTGGTGAGAAGGATCTTCGCCCCGGTGCGCTTGGCCAGTCCGAGCATGTTGATAGAGCCATGCACGGCTGTCTTAGTGGTTTGAACTGGATCGCGCTGATAGTGGACAGGACTTGCGGGACAGGCGAGGTGATAGATCTCATCCACTTCCACATACAGCGGAAAGGTCACATCATGACGAATCACCTCGAAACGGGGATGCGGCAGAAGGTGCGCGATGTTGTCTTTGGTTGACGAGTAGTAGTTATCAACACAAAGGACGTCGTAACCATCATTCAATAGTCGCTCACATAGATGCGAACCGATGAATCCTGCGCCACCAGTGACCAGGACTCGTCCTTTGGCGATGCTCATGCTCCTCGCCTTCCATAGTGTCGGAAATAGGTTTCTGCTTGCCGCAAGATACCCCGCCAGTTCGCTTGAAAATGATGTTGGCGTGTCCACGCGTCCGCTTTGTTGTCCAACTGCACTGGTACCTCGGCGATCGGGAAACGCACGTCACCGACCGGTTGAAGTTCCTCACGATCCTCGACCGTGTGGGTGGCGTCCTCGCCAAAACCGATGTTCTCGATCAAATTCACGTTACTCGTGGCGGTCCATTGATTAGCCAGCATGCTCGCGAAGACCAATTGCCCATCCCAAGTATCGACCTTCTTGCGAGCTAGCAGTTCGAATGTGCTCGCCCAGTAGATGGCCCCGGAGACCGATCGCCCTGCCCGCTGCCAGAGAGCTACTGGCGGTAGGTCCTTCTGCCAACCGGCGATGTCTAGATGGTGCTGCTCCCATGATCGTCGCCAGGTAGCCCAGCCCCAAATATGCGGAACCTGACTGAACCTGTAGGGGACATCCGGTTCGGTTAGGCCCTCCGGTGGAACGAAGTTGCACCCTGAGATAGCGAAAACACGTTCATCATCGCGATAGCGCTGCAACAAGATCTCGCAGAAAGGAAAGAACGAGTGAGTGGGGATGATGTCGTCCTCAAGGATCACGCCCTGTTCCACGTGTTCGAAAAACCACGTGATTGCGGTGCTCACACCGATTCCGCAGCCAAGGTTCGTCTCCCGGATCAGCGTGTGGAGTTCGCATTCCCAGTCGATGGTTTCAAGTAGGCCCCGACACTCTCGGACACGATCGATCTCTCCGGGGACGTGGTCTCGCGGACCATCAATCGCAACGTAGAGGTCGGTGGGCCGGATCCCTCGGAGCCGGGACAACAGTGTGCGCAGATGATCGGGCCGGTTGAATGCAATCACAAGGACTGGCTCGTTGAATTCCTTAATGGTCATCTCGGCGCCGCAATTGGTTGACTTCGCGGTTCAACAACGCGATTTCCTCGGCTAGCCGTCGCATCCGCATCTCGTGGCGACTAAGTTCATAACTCAATTGAACGCTCACAAGGACGAGCAGGACCACCGTCACGAAGAAGAGCAAGTTCGAGGGCGTTTGAACTCCCAAGGCTTCCGACACCGCTCGCAACGCACCGGGAATAATTGCAAGCACCAACGCAGTGCCCGAAACGAGCAACCACAACACCGCGTACTTCTCCCGAAGCACACCCCTGCGCAAGAGCATGAATACGAAAACAAATGTCAGAAGCGAGGCAATGATCGCCAAGATGGTCGCGGTCATGAGGCATCCGTCCGAGGTGTTCCTCGCTTGAGCGAGGTCGCAAGGATCGCCAACGTCGCGCGGCCGAGGTAAAGAGCCGACCACACAGCGTTCTTGCTAGGGCGTCCGCTTTGCCGGAAGTACATCGTCACAGGCGTCTCATGCACCACCATTCCCTGTCGAATCGCGATGGCTAGCGAACCGACGGTATCTCCCAGGTAGTCGGCTGGATACTCCGCCGCAAACAGTTCGATGGCCCGTGGGCCTGCCGATCGAAATCCGCTCGTCGGGTCGGAGATGGGGCCTCGATTCATGCGGCTGAGTGCCTTGCTTAACAGCACCATGGCCCAGCGCCGTGGGCCACCCACGAAATACATGGACTCCGGATGGAACCGGGTTCCCACAACGATGTCGGCGTTATCAAGTGCTTCCAGGATCCTGTTCAAATCGGCAGGATCGTGCTGGCCATCTGCGTCGACCTGGGCAATCGCCCGATACCCGTGGCGCTGACCGAATAGAAAGGCGGTGCGCATCGCGCCCCCGACTCCCACGTTGAAGGGCAACGAAACAACCTTGGCTCCAGCTTCCCTTGCAAGGAGGGCCGTGCGGTCGGTTGAGCCGTCGTCCACCACCAGGATGTCAACATCAGGTCGATGCTCTTGCACCTTGGCGATTACGTCGGCGATTGACCCCTCTTCATTCCACGCCGGAATCGCGACTAACTCGCCCGAATGACCCACGTTGATAACGTTAGTCCGTCGCTCGTTGTAGGCCGGAAACTTCCCTCCAGTTCTCCTAGGCTGATAACTGGGTTAGGGGTATCAATGGCTCGTCGCCGGTGGCGCATACAACGCCCAATGCTGGTGCCAGCAACATGGCAAGGCTCTGTCGAACACTTCTACCATTTTCTCCTGGGGTACTTCGTGCCATTGGTGCGCTGGCAGGAACGCACGGGCGCAACTGAATTCAGCGTTAGGGACTGTGGGCCGATGAACCCATGGTTTGAGCTACTACGCCCCGGTACCGACGTCGATTTCATGACAGCTAGCTGGATGTTGCAGCGCTATTTGACACGCAAACAGGAGTACCGGGTGTTTCATCAGTGGGACGATCCTCGGCGCTTCCACAAGCGGACGCTCCGTCGTGTTGCTGACGCAGTTCTTTCACGAATACCGTCACAGGAATCGTCGGGCAGCACCAGGAACATCACCGTTATCGAACGTCGCCCAAGTCCGGACTTCTACCTCACTGGTTCCTCAGATGCATACGCATCTGGCTCGGATTGGCGATCGGTTCCCAACATTCAGGATGTAGCGGACCAACTCCCGGAAATCGGTCAGGTGCGCCTGGTCGACACTGCGGCCATGAGCCCTCTCGAGCAGGTTCAGTTACTGTCGCAAACGGATGTTCTAGTTGGACAACACGGAGCCGGTCTCGCGAACATGATCTGGATGAAACCCGGATCTATCGTGATTGAGATACAACCGCCACTGATCGCACCGATAGACCGGATTTTCTCGAGTCTCGCAGGGGCTATGTCTTTGGATCACCTGATCGTGCCGCAGCCCCATGATCATTCGCCTATGGATTTCGAGCTCGTTCGAAAGGCCATTGCAAAGGTTCAGAAGAGTCCTGGCCAATTCGTGCCGCAACTTCCGGGACGTCAGCCGCTCCGCGCAATGCGCCAGTTGCCGCGTCGTAACTGACGAGGCCGTCCGAGAGCCTAGTCGATACAGGTGTTCGCGACGTGGTGGACGAAATCTCGCCACAAGGGAATCGATGATGGCTGCACTTCAGATTGAAGCGATGCCACAGCGTTTGGGGAGGCAAACTCCTCGAAGAGTGCAGCAATGGATTGAGGGTCGTCAGCGGTAACAATCCGCGCACCACGACCGCTCATGATCTGGGCCGCCGGTTGAATTCCGCCAGCAACTACTGGGGTCCCTACTCGAATGGACTCCAACACCGGAATCCCGAAACCCTCCGTTCCGATCGACAGGAAAACATCCGCATTACGCATTTCGGTCCATACCTCGGCGTCGGAGGCACCTTGAACCCAGCTCACTCCGGTGCCATCTGCGACTGCTGACTCGATGGCATTGTTGATGGACGAATCGGATGCCGAGGGATTACCAACAAGGCGCAGTTCGATGTTGGAGTGGTACTGCCGCGCTGCTTGGAAGGCGCTCAGAATTTCCTTGGGCATCTTGCGGGCTTCGAGGGTGCCGACCCGAAGGAAGCGGACAACATCAGATTCCACAGCATTCTTCGCTTTCGATTCCGCAAACTCCGCGGGGATGTGATCGCCACCAGGATGAGCAACAACCGTCTTCCGGGAGGGGTGCCGGCGTAATCGATGAAGGATCGACTCACGGGAGTAGTCGGAGATGCACACCACCGAGTCGACGAGCGTCAGCAGGCGGAAATACTCGCTGACGAGTGCCGCTGAACCAGGGGTGAACCGATAGTTGGCCGGATCGGTCATCGGAAGTGCGTCATACCCGATCATCGTGCAGGGCATGGCTTTTGAGAACAGTTCGAGTCGGTTCAGAACCTGGTGGTCGTAGGAAACCTCCGGCAGCAGCCAGGATGAGTACATCGAGAGAAGCTCCGCGGGTCGAACCTTTGGGCACTCGACGGCCAGTCGCTCGACGGCCTCCCCCACCACCCGCCGCACCTCGTCGCCGCCAGACATTGCGAACGCAGCATCAAGCATCGTGGCAGCCTGCGTGGGATTCAGGAGCAAAAACTCCCGTCCGTAGGGCACCACGAAGTCACACGGAACGTCCTCGCTCGGCCACTCACGGGCGAGGTACTGCAGAACACGCTGGATTCCCGATGTGTACGGGTCGCTGACGAACTGGCCGAGGTCAATTCCCACCTGGGTCATGAGATCGCCCCAGGGTGCTGCATCGCTCCAGTGTCGAGTCCGTCGAGGGCGGCGTTGCGTCGCGCATCTCTCTCGGTTCGGTTCAACTCCGGGTGAGTGGTCAGCAGATCAAGGATCTCCTGGTATTCGAAGTCGGGCTGGGACGGCAGCAGCCGTCGATAGACCTCGGAGACGAAATCGAAGTCGTCCTGTGAATCAACCGTCCATCGGAGCACCGAATTGTCTCGTCCCAAAGGGTCAGTCACATTCTCGATCCGATACGTGTCCGTGCTTCGATAAACGCCCAAGGTCACGTGCTCGCGCTCTGCGGCGTCCGTCGCGATACTCGCAACGTCTTTGAGGACTCTCGCCAGCACCACTTCAACATCTAACCCATCGGGATAGGTGGGCTTCAGGGTGTTGGAAACGTAATCGGCGATCGAAGCGTGAAAGTGGGAAACGACATCATCGATCACCGACGGGGAGGCGAGGGGGCAGTCGGCCGTAAGTCGAACCACAACGTCGGCTTCGGTCTCGTCGATCGCGCCCACGTACCGCGCAAGGACGTCCTCCACCGGTCCCCGAACGACCTCGAAGCCGGCGTCCACGACCGTCGCGGCAAGGACATCGTCGATCGGCTCGCTTGAGGCCGCCACGACGATCTGATCGAGTCTCTCGGCTCGCTGCAGCCGCTGCAATTGCCGGATCACCATGGGCTGCCCGTGGAGGTCCAGGAGGACTTTGCCTGGCAACCTGGTGGATCCCATGCGAGCCTGCACGATCGCTACGGTGCTTCCTCTGGCGTTGGATGTCATCGGGGGACTCCCCGCAGTTCTTCGAGAAGGCCTTTCAGTCGCTGCGCGTACAGGCCGGGGGCGAGCCTTTCCAGGTATCCCTGCCGCTGACGCTCCACCGCGTCGGCCGGGATAGGCGCGGAGAGCGCCCTTTCGATGGCCTCTGCAACGGTTACCGGACTGATGGCGTCCAGCAGGCGATAGACGTACTCAGGAGCCTCTACGTCCACACACAGGCCCCTGCTGGCTACAGCAGGGGTTCCGAAGGCCGCGAGGTCGCTGAGCGGGCCACTGACGCCCAGGAGGGGGCTAACTCGCAACTGGACACCGAGGTCTACGGCCAGCAGCCAGTCCTGGAACTGATCCTCGCTCTGGAACCCGGTAACCTGAAAATCCACCAACCCCAAGGTTCCGGCCCGCTCACGGAGCTCGACCTCCTGCTGATCCGTAGCCGCCCCCACAACGGACAGGGCGACCCGATGCCCCCAGTGGCTCAACCATCCGGCGGCCTCCAGAACGACATCGGTCAACTTGGTACGAACGTCCACGTAGCCGAACGTGGCCAGATGGATGACATCCTCCGGATACTCGACCCCCAGACGGGCGCGGGCAGCGGTGCGGTCGGCCTCCGAGGGTCGATTGGGCACGAAGGCTCGGTAGTGAGCGAAGGGCAACACCCGCGGGGTAACACCCGTCTCCCGCTCGATGCGCTCACGAGCACCCGGAGTGTGGAGAACCAAAGCATCGGATCGCCGGGCTACCTCCCACAGACCTGCGTTCTGCAGTAACCGCATGTCATTGATCTGGTCGTCAAGACTCGGCGTGATGCTGATCGGTGCATCAAGATCCGCGCTTCGCAGCATGAGTTGTTGCACGCCACCTGGTCCGCGAAGGGCCAGATAGAACTCGATCATCCGAGTGTCATGCGCAATGGCAACCGAATCGATCACTTCCTGCACCTGGACGAACGGCAGGTGGAAGTGGCTATTGCCTATGACGGTGATGAAGACATCGTGGGCTGCAGCGACGGACTCGGGATCGTCGAAAACGTCTTCAATAGACGATTGCATTACACCGGAAGATGGATCGACTACAGCATCGGAAGTTGTGTAGACCGTGACGTCCGCGTCCTTGGCCAGCTCGGTGAAGATGGTCGTCGAGTAGTCGGCGATCCCAGAACGCTGCGGGACCCACGGTGTTGCAACGCCGACGCTGAGTTGTCCGCGTCTTTCCTTCCTACGCGCGGCTAGAACGTCATCGCGATTGGTCAGGTGAAAGTCAACGAACGCAGCCACTACGTCTTCAAGGATCTCGTGCCGGTGCCCCGCCAGAGTGCGACTTTGGCGGCGGGCAAGAGTGGAGTTGCCCTGGGCACGCGCCACGGCGCGAGCGATGCTGCGTGGACTCCGTGGATCGCACACCCCGCTGTGGGACCCCACCAACTCGCGGTGCGAAAGGATGTCACTCAATACGAGAGGGGCTCCAGCCCTTACTGCCTCAATCACCGGCAGCGACAGGCCCTCGTCGAAACTCGGGACCACCACGCAGGAGGCGCTCGCCAGAAGTTCGTGCAATTCCTCCTCGGTGAGTCGGCCAGCAGTTGTGGCCTCACCAGGGCGCATGGCGGCGGCGATAGACCAGTGATGAACCCGATCGGTTTGACCCGCCATACCGACAACCACAATCTTGCGGTCCGCATCCGAACTCGTTGCGGCGGCTATTCCGGCGAGTCCCCCGAAGGTGTTTTTGCGCTGCTCATCGCCTGTCATCACAACAATGGGGCCGTCGTGCGAGCGCGCTGGGTGAAGCGCTCCGCGACTGGCTTCGTGCACGTGCAGTGGCCAGGCAACGGTGCTTCGCGCGGAACCAGCGTTCGACAACAACTCGCGTAACTCGCGTTCCACCATCTGAGAGATGCACGCGTAATCCGAGTAATGGCGAAGCGCGTCCATACGGGCGGCGTACTCAGCGCGATCTGCGACATGCTTCAGGTAGACCATCGGATAGTGAAGGGGGATGAAGTCGAAGACGATCGCCATCGAAGCCACTCCAGCAAGCAGAAGCGGGATGACCGGATCCGGGTCATGGGTCATCGGAGATGGTTGGATCAAGGCGCCAAACGCCTCGGCATCGGTGGACCGGATGCGATTCACCTGCCGGCATTTGCCTACAAGTTCACCCGGAAGTTCATTCAGACCGGGGTCGATGATTAGCGTGACGTTCTCATCGCCTGCCGACTCCCGCACCGCAGCCAGGGCTGCTGCAGCGAAGCGGCCGATCCCGCGATGACCGAAGGCAGGCGTCTGCAAACACCGGGCATCGAATGCGATTCGGCCAGACGAAGGGCTCGGTTCACCTGACGAACTGCCGGAAAGTCTCATGCGACTGCGCAGGGCCCGTCGCGTGCGACCAACCTCATCGCCGACGTTGTCCATCCGTGAATCGAGTTGCTCGTCCGAATCCCAGGGGTATTCACCCAGCCAACTGCGGATGGCATCGGTATCTGGAAGCGTCGACTGGTCAAGACTGGGTGGGATCGGTGGACGAGGGCTGTCGGAAACCCATGAAACGCCTTCGGCAGGCGGTTGACCGAGAAAAGCCGGGTCGGTGAGGTGCCCCATGTTCACGGTCACATGGCGCAGGTGCCGCTCGCGGATCACCCGATCGTTCACTGGCCGGGGAACTCGGGAGCGAAGCAGTTGAGCAGCCGCGATTCCCTTCCTGCCGACGCGGGCTAACGAGCGACTCATCGCGAATGCTCGACTGCCTTCGACGGCCACGAGCGCATTGCGCAGTTCCTGGATTTGCCGCTCATACTCTTCACGCGGCACCTCGCTGGCCTTGTCATGAAAGATCAGTTCCCGCTGCCATGCCTGTCTGCTCGTGCCGCGCTGAGAAACTTGCCGCAAGTGCGAAAACTCTTCGGTAGACCAGCCGTACTTTCCGATGTCAAGCGCGTGGAACGGGGTGGCAATCGCGTCAGCCAGTGATGATCCCGAGGGTGCTCCGGAATTACTTCGCACGGGTTGATCAGCATGTTCCTGAGCCACGTACCACCGGTTGACACCATCGAATGCAACGAAGCGATAGTTGTGTGCCAGAACCGATGGCTCCCACGCCTTGTGCGTGGGAACCGCCGTTCCGGGTGCTACGGCTTCGATGCACAGAACCCACGGGCGGAACCTCTCGAAGCTGATCCCCCCGAGGACCAACGCTTCCGCGCCTTCTACATCGATCGACATCGCATGAACATCCGCTCCGGGTTCGAGGGAGTTCTCCAGAATCGCATCTAGGCGCTGCGCAGGGATCGACGTTCGTTCCACAGTGAAGCCACGACGGCGCGCTGATTCGGCTTCGGCCGGATCCAGTGTGCCCAGTCCGGTTCCGGGCACCCGGAAGAAATCCATCACCCCTTCCGCGTTCGAGGCGATCGCCTCGACGATCATGTCCCGCGGGCGGGCAAGGCGCAGTTCGTCTGCGAGGTCGGGATCCGCCTCGACGAGAACTCCTGCCCAGCCGAGTTCGTAGAGGGAGGCAGTCAAGGAGAGGTCGTATGGCAGGTTGGCACCAACATCGACGTACCGGAGCGAACACATTGGATCCACATCGATCGGGCCGAAGGCATGCCAGATGCGAACATCCTCGCCGTTTTGAGCGTAGGAAATCCGAGTGGGCACCGGTCAAGGGTAGGGGACTCGATCTCCCGTGCTGCCTGCTAGAAGTCCAACCAGAGGTGATTCGGATTAGCTAGGAGTTGGATGTCGGACGCGACCATCGATGCCGCCATCGAATCAAAGTCCACCGTGTGGCGCCAACCAAGTTCAAGATACGCGCGCCGCGAGTCCCCGACCATCTTGTTTGTATCCACTGGACGGTCGCTTCCCCGAGTCACCACATGGTCACGCCAGTTGGCGATCCCGCCAGCGGCAAATGCCTTCTCGACGAAGAAAGATAGACGGTGGGAGATTCCCGTCGCTAGGACAAAATCAGATGGCGTGGCCGATTCCATCATCATTCGCATCGCGCGCACATAGTCGGGCGCCCAGCCCCAATCACGGGCGACCTCAAGGTCACCGAGTTCTAGAACGTCTTGTTGCCCGGCGGCAATTCGTGCAACAGCCATGCTCACTTTGCGAGTAACAAAGTTTTCACTTCGCAGAGGGGATTCATGGTTGTACAGGATTCCTGAAACAGCGAAGACCCTCCTCTCTCGTCTGAACTCACGGATTAGCGAAAGCGCTTCGGCCTTGGACTTCGCATAAGGGCTCTCGGGACTCAAGTCAAAGGATTCATCCTGCGGTGATCGATCGGTGCCTTCAAAAACATGAGAGGAGGACGCTTGGAAGAATCGGACTCCCCCACCCAGTCGCTGCACTTCGTCCAACATGACTCGCACAGATTCGAAGTTCACTAACCGAACTTCATCCATACGATCCCACGACTCAGCTGGGGCCGTGAATCCTCCGAGGTTGTAAAGGTGATCGGGTTCGACGTCGCGAATGCACGCCTGGAGCGATCCCAAGTCAGCCAAATCAACTTCGAGGATCTCCATATCGGGGACGTACTGCCTTAGGCGGTCGTGCGCTGTTCCCGGCTTGATGAGGCCAACAGCGGTTACACCGTCGCGAGCCAACATCGACGCCAGAATCGTCCCGTCCTGGCCTGCTGCTCCCGTGATCAGGACTCTCATGCTGCCTTAGAACTGTCCCTCGGGCGCACCATCAAGGCGAGCAATGTCCGCATCAACCATGATTCGTGCCAACTCCGGCGGTAGGACGGTGGCTTGCCATCCGAGAACCGTCTTGGACTTCGACGCATCACCAATTAGTTCGTCGACTTCGGTAGGCCGAAGGAATTTCGGGTCGAAGCGGACGTAGTCCTCCCAGTTCAGTCCCACGTGCTCAAATGCCAACGCTAGGAAATCCTTAATCGTGTAGGCGGTGCCGGTGGCAAGGACGAAGTCATCAGGCTCATTCGCCTGGAGCATTCGCCACATGCCGTCGGTGTACTCGGGGGCATAACCCCAGTCGCGGATGGAATCCAGATTTCCCATCCATAGTTCTTTCTGGTTTCCCTTCACAATATTTGCCACTCCCAAGGTGATCTTTCGAGTCACGAAGGTTTCACCGCGTCGGGGCGACTCGTGGTTGAACAACTGGCCATTGACCGCGAACATGTCGTAGGCCTCGCGGTAGTTTCGCGTGATCCAGTAGCTGTAGACCTTGGCTGCGCCGTAGGGACTGCGCGGATAAAACGGAGTTTCCTCGTTCTGGGGCGGCGGCGAAGCACCGAACATCTCACTGGTGGACGCTTGGTAGAAACGAATCGAAGTATCGACAGAACGAATCGCCTCGAGCAGGTTCAACGTGGACAGACCCGTTGCATTGGCGGTGTAGAGCGGCTCATCGAAGGACACGCGAACATGTGATTGCGCAGCGAGGTTGTAGACCTCGTGGGGACGCAATTCAGAGACCAGTTGATGCATACGCGCGGCATCTGTGACATCCCCGTAATGCAGATGCAGGTTCTTGCCTGGCAGGTGCTCATCATGGTGAAGGTGGTCGATTCGCGAACGGTTGAAGGTGCTCGAGCGGCGAACGAGGCCGTGCACCTCGTAGCCCTTCTCCAGCAGTTGCTGGGCCATGTACGAGCCATCCTGGCCGGTTACGCCCGTGATGAACGCCCGCTTCGCTTCGGCCACTGAGTCCTCCATTGCGCGTGAATTCCGATCGTGAGCCTATCGGGGCTAGCCTCGACCCGTGGACCGTGACGACACCATCGTGGTGGTAGTGCCTACCTATCGACCCACCGCAGCTCTCCGCGATTTGCTCGCGGTCGTTCGGCCACAGGTCTCCCACTTGGTCGTCAGTGACGACGCCAGTCCATGCACCAGCGACCACCTACTGCGGCAAGCAAGCGATCACTTCGGTGCAACCGTGATTCGTCACGACCGCAACGTCGGCATCGCCCGTGGCTTGAATGAGGGACTTGCCGCAGCGATTAATCACGGAGCAACCTGGCTCATCACCTTCGATCAGGACACGGTCGTCTCACCCGACTACGTACCCGCGCTCGTTGCCGAGGCTCAGCGCAGGATCGATGCCGGCATCCGACTCGGTGCGCTCGGAGCCGAGTTCATAAACGATGGTGCCGCCACGCTTTCCTACCCGGCGGACACAGAAGTGGCCTATCCCCAGACCGAGGAACTCATCCAGACCGGCACCCTGTGGCACGTCAGTGCGCTACGTGATGCCGGTGGCTTCAACGAAGAGCTGGGAATCGACGCGGTAGATGCGGCTGCCTGTCTCGCGCTGCGGCAAGGCGGCTATCAGATCGGTATCGCGCCTGGCCTTGCAATTGATCACGCGATCGGCAACTCCACCTCTGTGAGCATCGGTGGTCGATCGATCATGGTCACTCGTCACTCCCCTGAGCGACGCACCTCGATGCTTCGCAACCGGATTCGTCTCTTCCCAGGGGAATTTCGCCAATCACCGCGCCACGCATTCCGCACAGTTCGCAGAGTCCTGGTCAATCAGGGTGCGGGATTGGTTCTCGAGCAGAATCGTTGGGTAAACCTCAAGGCCTCTGCGCGCGCTTTGTCTCGTCGCCGCACTCGGTAACCTGACTGCCATGAAGGGGATCATCCTCGCCGGGGGCACCGGATCGCGCCTATGGCCGATCACCAAGGGCGTGAGTAAGCAACTGCTGCCTGTGTACGACAAGCCGATGATCCACTACCCGTTGTCCACGCTCATGGCGGCTGGACTGCGCGAGGTCCTGATCATCACCACTCCTGAGGATTCCGATTCGTTCTCTCGACTACTCGGGGACGGTTCACCCTGGGGAATGCGGATCGAATACGCCGTCCAACTCAAGCCCGAAGGCCTCGCCCAGGCCTTCTTGATCGCGGAGGACTTCCTGGCCGGCGATTCCGCGGCGCTGATCCTGGGGGACAACCTGTTCTACGGACCGCGCCTCGGACGGCATCTCTCCGAACTCAACTCGATCAGCGGCGGACACGTCTTCGCCTACGAAGTCGCGAACCCATCCGAGTACGGCGTGGTCGAATTCGATGAATCGGGAACCGCCCTGTCCATCGAAGAAAAGCCGTCTGCCCCAAAGAGCAACTTCGCGGTTCCCGGGTTGTACTTCTATGACTCTTCAGTAGTGGACGTCGCGAAGGAGATTAAGCCCTCTGCCCGAGGCGAACTCGAGATCACCGCGGTCAATGAGCATTACCTGAAGGCCGGCTCGCTGACCGTCACAGTCTTGGAACGCGGCACGGCGTGGCTGGACACCGGAACGTTCCGCTCGCTACAAGATGCTGGAGAGTTCGTGCGGGTGATGGAAGATCGCACCGGAACCAAGGTCGGTTGCGTCGAGGAGATCGCCTGGCGCAACGGTTGGATCGATGACGCACAGTTGCGCCAACTCGCCGAATCATTGATCAAGAGTGGCTACGGCGAATACCTAGTGCGCCTGGTCGAGCGTGCCTAGGGCTCCGCAGACCCGCGTACTCGCCACTCCTCGCTTGGCAGTGACCTGCGACCGGCCGCAGCGGGCAGCCCCTGCAATCCCGTACTCGCCAGCGCACGCGT
>Ga0209953_1000565_pt1 | contig 13031 bp, 11 predicted proteins | sample SalPonred_H2O_MG_FD_185713 | JGI IMG/M metagenome (GOLD analysis project Ga0209953, IMG submission 185713) | Salt pond water microbial communities from South San Francisco under conditions of wetland restoration - Salt Pond MetaG... | ecosystem: Environmental > Aquatic > Non-marine Saline and... | reverse complement strand
CCACGTCGTCCCTACCGGTCGTGGATCTTGCGGCGGTGACTTCCCGTCCAGCGGATGTTGTCGGATTACACTTTTTCAACCCTGCGCCAGTGATGAAATTGGTGGAGATCGTCGACACAGTCGCCACCGCCCCGGATGTAATCGCAACTGCTGCTCAGTTGGTCGAGCGCATCGGGAAAGTTGGCGTGCGGTGTGGGGATCGGGCCGGTTTCATCGTCAACGCGCTGCTCTTCCCCTACCTCAACGACGCCATCAAGATGGCCGAGGGGAATTACGCTGGAACTGATGACATCGATACCGCAATGAAACTCGGCTGCGGCTACCCGATGGGACCCTTCGAGCTTCTCGATGTCGTGGGTCTAGATGTCTCTCTCGCCATCCAACAAACGCTCTACCGGGAGTTCCGGGAGCCTGGTTTTGCGCCCGCGCCGTGGCTGGAGCATTTGGTCACCGCCGGGTATACCGGCCGTAAAGCTGGTCGAGGGTTCCGCTCCTACGCTTAGCCCTAATGGGACGCAAGAATCGACGCAAGGACGAAACTGGACCGGCGCGCGCTGCGGCGCCGGCCGGGCCGCGCGTGGAATCGCACGCCGATGGTGATTGGTATGTGCGCTCGCTCACCGGATCCTCGTCGACCAAGACGTACCGGTGCCCGGGGTGTGATCATGAAATTCGTCCAGCAACCCCGCATATCGTCGCCTGGAGCGCTGACGATCCCAGCGGGGCGGAGGATCGCCGCCACTGGCATACCCCTTGCTGGCAGGCGCGCGGTCGGCGAAAGCCCGTTCGATGAACCCCGCAACTGAGATCACTGCCAATTCCGTCTTGCCCGCCCAGCGCCTCCCGCTGCGACTGCAGACTTCGGATGGCTTGCGACTCGTCGGTGAGTTGGCGCTGCCGGAGTCGGTGGATCCGAAGGCCACGATCATTTGTGTGCACCCGTTGCCAACGCACGGCGGCATGATGGACTCGCATGTACTGCGCAAGATGGCCTGGCGGTTACCTGCCTTGGCCGACATCGCGATATTGCGTTTCAACACACGTGGATCAGCTAGTCAAGCGGGAACCAGCGAGGGCACCTTTGACGAAGCTCGTGGAGAGGGCCGAGATCTACGGGCAGCGATCCACTATGCGGTCGGTCAGGGCCTTTCGAACGTCTGGTTGCTGGGCTGGTCTTTCGGCACCGATGTCGTGCTCAAGCACGGCGATCTTGAACCAGTGCGCGGGGCGTTGCTTCTCAGCCCGCCGTTACGGTTCACCACGGTCGAGGAACTGAGCGCCTGGCAGGACTCACCACGTGAGGTGGTGGCGTTCGTTCCCGAGCACGACGACTTCCTGCAACCACAAGCGGCTCGCGAGGCCTTCGCCGTGGCACCGAGGATCCGCGTAGTCCCGGTGCCGGATGCCAAGCATCTGTGGGTAGGGGAGCGGTTTGTTTCCGACTTGCTGAATCGCATCGTTGCTGAGGTGTTGCCAGGAAGCCCGCCCTTGCCGACCGCTTGGGATGGCCCTATGGAGCGTTGGAGTGACCTATGACCAGGACGGCCTGGAGCGATACGGGTGACGGTCCAGTGGTGGTTTTGCTACACGCCTTTCCGTGTAATCACCGAATGTGGGATGCGCAGGTCTCCGGTTTTGTGGAAGACGGTTGGCGGGTTCTGGTACCGGACCTGCCCGGGTTCGGTGCCAGCCCTCTGCCCGATGGAGAGCCTGCGCTGAGCGCCGCTGTGGATCTGATCGTTGCCGATCTGCTGGAACTGGGCATCGATCGGTTGGTCGTTGCTGGCTTGTCCGTCGGCGGCTACCTCGTCATGGAATGGCTTCGCAGGTACCCCGAGATGCTTGCCGGCGTTGCGTTGTGCGATACCAAGGCCACAGCAGACGCGCCCGATGCCCGCAGTGGTCGGCTGGCGATGGCTGAGAGCGTGTTGGTTGATCCAGCGCGCACGGGTGTGATCCTGCGCGAGCGCATGCTTGGGGGGATCGTCGGCGCCACCACTCACGGTGAACGCCCCGACGTGCTTGTTCAGGTGGAGGCGTGGATGGACGCCGTGCCGGCGCAGACGGTGGCCTGGTACCAACAGGCCATGGCAGCACGCCCGGATTCGCTGACAACGCTCGCCGAGTGCGAAATTCCTTCCTTGGTGCTGTGGGGGGACGAAGACACCATGTCCGACGACGCTGAGCAACGACGGATGCTGGAGGCCTTGCCCGACGTCCGAGACGCGAAGGTCCCTCGCGCCGGTCACCTATCGGCGATCGAGAATCCGGGGGAAGTGACCAAGCGGTTGGTGTCCTTCGCCGCCGAGGTGCGGCGAACGGGCAACGACGGGTAGTGCCCCGCGGCGCGACTAGTCCGTGAGCCGGAAACTCACGATGCGGTCATCGCGCGGACCGGGATCACCGCGTCCATCGGTATTGCTGGTTGCCAACCACACGCGTCCATCGGGTGCAAGCTCGATCGTGCGCAACCGGTTGCCTTTCTCGATGTCCACCTTCTGCGGTTTGCCTGCCTGAGCTCCCTTGAGGGGTACCCGCCACACCACCTCGCCGCGCAGGCTAGCTACGTATGCGGCATCGTCGGTAATCGTCATGCCGCTTGGTGAGGCGGTGGAAGTGGGTTCCCAGGTGACCTTTGGATTGGTGAAGCGCGGGTTGTTGCTGCGGCCTTCCACGATCGGCCAGCCGTAGTTACGTCCCGGGCGCAACAGGTTCAACTCGTCGGCCTTCCTAGTGCCGAACTCGGTCGCCCACAAGCGGCCATCGTTGTCTAAGGCAAGCCCTTGAACGTTGCGATGCCCCAGGGTATAGACGGGGGAGTCTTCGAAAGGATTCCCGGGTGCAGGGTTTCCTCGGTAGTCGATGCGCAATACCTTGCCGGCAAGAGAAGCCTGATCTTGGCTGAGGTCGGGGTCACCTGCGTCACCGGTTGCGACGAACAAAGTGCGATTCGGCCCGGTGATGATGCGCCCACCATTGTGGTAACTCGCTTTGGGAATACCAGTGAGAATCGGGGTCTGTTTTCCGAGCCTGCGCCCATCCCACTCGATCCGAACCACGCGGTTGTCCCGCTTGGCGGTGAGGTACGCGAAAATGTAATCCGGCTCCGCGTCGCCGATCGTTTCGGGGATCGCGATCCCCAGTAGGCCACCTTCGCCATCCGGGCGGACTCCGGATACCTTTCCCACCACTTGAGCGCGGGTCAGGTTCGCTGCGGGGAGTCCGAAGGTTCGCGAGGCAATGCGGCGCACCTGCGCGGTATCGCGCTCGGAGATCAACGCTGAGCCATCGGGGAGGAAGGCCAGGCCCCAGGGGCTAGTGAGATCCTCCGCGATCGTGCGTTCGGCCACTACCGAGATGCTCGGCCGGGCTGCGGCGGCGTTGCCCGGCACCGCTGTGCTCGCAGTGGAGCCCGAGATGGTGCTCGCAATCGCAACCCCACCTGCAACGGTGAGGACCCCGACAGCAGACACGGCGGTGAGCAGGCGATTTCGAGGACGCATATATCCAGTATGCGCCACATCCCGCTTTCCAGCGCTCGGTCACTCGAGGGCGGCGGACTCCTTGATCAGCTCCGCGAAGGCCCGGGCGCCCTCTCCGGTCAAGTGCACCCCGTCGGAGACGAAGAATCTGCTCTCACCGTCGGCGCGAGAATTCCAGTCCGCAATGACCACGTTCGGGTAGTCCGACGCGACGTCGTCGATGATCGTGTTATTCGGGCTTTCCCATGACCGTGGAACAGAGGCATTGACCAGCACCACGCGCTGGTAGTCGGTCAGCGGATCGAGCGTGTTTCGCAAGATCTCCTCGGTGAGCACTCCGTTTGTCGCGGGGTGCAGAACGACCACATTGGCGAGCTTGTCGCGCCGGTTGAGTTTCTTGACCCGTCCGGTAAACGCTCCGGGCATCCGCGAAACCTTGGCATCGACTTTCGCACCGGGGATGGTCTCAGTGATGGCGCTGCGGGCACCGAGAACGACGGAATCACCCAGAACGCTGACGCTGCCGTTCTCCGAGCGAATTTCCTCAATCGAGCGTTCGACAGATGCTTGGACTTCCAGATCGGACTCTGCAGGCAAACCGCCGGGATCGTCTGATTCATTTGCGGTGGATGCGCTCTCGACGTCACTTCCGTCAGGTGGGTCATCGTCGATCGCAACTTCAAGCGGCCCACCATCCGCAATGCCCAGGGCCTGAGCGACATCCGGGGCTACAGCATCTCGACTTTGGCCGGGACTGAGCACCAATGCGGCGGCAACTGCTGTCGCAGCAATCGTGGCGATGATCGCCGTTATAACGGCGGCGAGGGCGCGAATTCCCGTTATCGCACCGGAGCGCAATCCTTTCCACGTGCGCGACAACGCACCGCGCCTAATTGGCATTTCCACGAACCGGTAGCTCGCTTCTGCTATTGCCAAGGTGATTGCCATCCGCGCTACGAAGGCAACTGGCTCACTCCAAGGAACGTCAATGCCCGGCCGGGTCACCATGAACACAGGCCAGTGCCACAGGTAGATGCCATAGGAGCGGCGCCCCAGATACCGCATGACGCCTATTCCCAACAATGGTCCAAGCGGTGAAGCTGGATGTGTGACCGCCGCGATGAGCACGGCGGTGAATACCGCAAGCGCCAAAAAACCCCCGCGGTAGAGCCAAGGGGTGAATTCGCCAACGAAGAAGTAGAAGCAGAAGATCACTGCCAACATTGCAACGCCAAGGCCTACGACGATCGTTCGCGCCGAACTTGGCAGGACCGAGTTCAGCTTCCCCGGGCGCCAGACGGTGGCCAGAGCGGCGCCCACCAGCAAGCTCATGCTGTGTGAGTCCGTTCCGAAGTAGGCCCGAGAAGGATCGGCCTCGACTGGATAGCCACCGCGTATTGCCAGGAACGCCATCCACGCTGTGGACATCAGGGCAACGACAACGGCAACCTGGCGGACTAGTGGACGGCCACCGCGCCTCACCAAGAGCAGTGCGATTGCCGGCCAAATCAAATAGAACTGTTCCTCTACCGCGAGGGACCATAGGTGCTTGAGCAGTGGAGGTCGGCCCATCGACTCGAAGTAGGACTGATCAAGAACGATGTACCACCAGTTGTTCACGTAGAAGATCGTCGCGAGCGCGTCTTCGCGAAAGGCGCTGAGCGCATCACGGTAAAACAACAGCACGGCAGCACCGACCACGACGAGTAGCAACACAACGGCCGGTAGTAGACGGCGGGCACGGCCAAGATAAAAGCGCCGGAAGTTCACCCGACCGGTGCGGTCGTATTCCTCCAGGATCAGGGAAGTGATGAGGAAGCCACTCAGTACGAAGAAGACGTCTACGCCGAGAAATCCGCCGGGTACCCAATCCAGCCCCGCGTGGTAGAGCAACACGCCAATGATGGCGATGGCCCGTAGCCCGTCCAGGCCCGGGAGGTAGCCCATTTCCCCGGCGGCCCGACCCTTGTCAAGCTGCCAGGGTGTCCGCACGTCAATCGTGGCGGGAGTAGCCGGGGAGGTCACAACATCATGCTAAGCGAGGAAAGGTGGCCAGGGGGTTACGCGGAATTGCGAAATCGGTGAAGTTGCCCACCAACCCGCTCTCTCATTGCGTGGTCGGTCACGCCCATTCCTTCAGCTGGGGCCAGACACAGCACACCGACCTTGCCCTGATGCATATTCATATGCACCTCCCAGGCGGCCTGGCCGGTCTCGGTTAACGCAAGCACCTTGGAAAGAGTGGGATGGATCATCCCCTTCGCAACCAGTCGGTTGGCCTCATAGGCCTCCCGATAGTTCGCGAAATGGGTTCCGACGATACGTTTGAGGTTGTTCCACAGGTAGCGATTGTCGTATTCGTGCATGAAGCCTGAGGTCGATGCGCAGGTGACGATGGTTCCGCCCTTTTTCGCGACGTAGACGCTGGCACCAAATGTTTCTCGACCGGGATGCTCGAAGACGATGTCGACGTCGTCTCCGCCGGTCAGTTCGCGGATCTTCTTGCCCAAGCGTTGCCATTCCTTCGGATCCTGGGTGTGCTCGTCCTTCCAGAATTTGTAGCCCTCGGCGGACCGATCGATGATCAAGTCCGCACCCATGGAGCGCACGATCTCGGCCTTTTCCGGGCTGGAAACCACGCACACGGGGATCGCGCCGCCGTTAAGTGCGAGCTGGGTGGCGTAGGAACCTAGGCCTCCAGAAGCACCCCAGATGAGTACGACATCACCTTGCTTCATTGCCCCGCCGTTCTGGGACACCAACTGGCGATAGGCGGTCGAGTTCACCAACCCTGGTGCGGCAGCTTCCTCCCACGTCAGGTGCTCGGGCTTGGGCATCAGTTGGTTGGCTTTGACCACGGCCAACTGGGCAAGGCCCCCGAAGTTGGTTTCGTATCCCCAGATCCGCTGCTGCGGGTCAAGCATGGTGTCGTTGTGACCGAGTGGGGATTCCAACTCCACGGAAAGACAATGCGCCACCACTCGATCTCCAGGCGTCCAGGCGTGAACCCCGGGGCCGGTGCGCAAGACCACGCCCGAGGCATCGGAGCCAATTACGTGGTAGTCGAGTGCATGGCGCTTGGCGTCGTCGTTGGCCTTTGCATATCGATCCAGATGACCGAATGCGGAAACCGGTTCGAATAACGACGACCACACAGTGTTGTAGTTCATGCTCGAAGCCATTACAGCGATGAGCGCTTCCCCCGGCGCCAACTCCGGGACCGGTACCTGCTCGATGTGGATTGATTCGCGGGGATCCTTCTCGCGAGATTGCCGACCGGCGAACATCTGCTCCTCGTCGCGGTGCAAGGTGGCAGCGAGGTACTTCGGTGGGATGGGGAGATCCCCGATTCCCGGATCTGCGGATTCGATTGCGGTAACGATGTTCTGGAACGGGTCGGCCATGACGCTATTCAACCGAAGTCAGGAAAGAGAGGGGAGGAATCCGGCATTCCAGGCGACGAGGAATCCGACGGAGGCCACCGTGGCCAGTAGGACCAAGCGCCGGATCCGCCTAGCGACCACCAAGACGATCGCAGCGGCTACGAGGCCAACGAGCATCCAGGCGGCGGGGGGCAACCCGGAGGGCAGGTCGAAGGGCAGAGATTTGGGAAGTCCGACAGGCAGGTCGAAGGGCAGGTCAATTGGCAGGTCGATCGGAAGTAGGCCTTGGGGAAGCACGTCATGATTGTGGGCCACGAACACACAAACCGGCGGTAAGCACGCCCCGGGAAAGTGATTTATTCGGCGTGTTGGACCAGTTCGATGAGCACTCCGCCGGTGTCCTTCGGGTGGGTGAAGTTGATGCGCGAGTCGGCCGTGCCAGTTCGGGGCTCGTCGTAGAGCAGTCGGATGCCGTTGGCTCGTAGGTGCTCGCTGGCTGCCTCGATGTCGGTGACGGTGTAGGCCATCTGCTGGATGCCGGGTCCGCTGCGGTCCAGGAACTTCCCGATCGGGGAGTCCTCGCGCAGGGGCGCCAGTAGCTGGATCCAAGAACCGGATTCACCTACTTCAAGCATCGCCTCGCGGACCCCCTGCTCCTCATTGACTTCTTCGTGGGCTACCGAGAATCCAAAAGTGCGGGTGTAGAAGTCGATAGCGGAATCAAGATCGGCGACGGCGATCCCAACGTGGTCGATGCGGGTTATCCACGGCTGCATGACAACTATGGTGTCACCAACGTCCGTGCTGCGTGCGCGGAGCCTGGGGAAGGAGGGCCCATGTCCTTACAAAACGGAGCAGTCATTCTCGGTGGCGCCCGAACGCCGATGGGTCGTTTACAAGGCGCGCTGGCGGGGCAATCGGCCGCCGACCTTGGAGGTGTGGCGATCGCCGAGGCGCTCGAGCGGTCGGAGTTGCCTGCCAAGGACGTGGACTACGTAATCATGGGCCAGGTGCTGCAGGCCGGGACCGGCCAAAACGCGGCCCGGCAGGCCGCAATCAAAGGTGGCTTGGGAATGAACGTGCCGGCTTTGACGATCAACAAGGTGTGTCTGTCCGGAATTGATGCCATCGCCCTAGCCGACCAGGTCATCCGAGCCGGCGAGTTCGACGCCGTGATCGCCGGCGGTATGGAGTCGATGTCCAACGCGCCGCATCTGCTCGTCGGCTCACGCGAAGGCGTGAAGTACGGGGACTGGACGATGACCGACGCGCTCGCCTTCGACGGACTGACCTGTGCGTTCGATGAGTGCGCGATGGGTGAAGCCACCGAGAACTACAACTCTCGGTACGAACTCACTCGGGATGAACAAGACCGCGTGGCCGCTGCCTCGCATGCTCGGGCTGCTGCCGCGCAGGAAAGCGGACTGTTCGCCGAGGAGATCGCTGCGGTGACGATCCCGCAGCGCAAGGGCGACCCGATAGTGGTCACGCAAGACGAAGGTATTCGCGCAAGTACCACCGTGGAATCCCTCGGTGGACTTCGAGCCGCTTTTGCGAAGGACGGCACCATCACAGCGGGCAACGCCTCACAGATCTCCGACGGCGCGGCCGCCCTAGTCATCGTCTCCCGCGATGAAGCCGCCGCGTTGGGCCGCACCCCGATTGCTCGGATCGGCTCGCACGGAGTGGTGGCTGGACCGGATCCGTCGTTGCACGAGCAACCGGCGGCGGCGATTGAAGCCGCGTGCGCCAAGGAAGGCATCTCGGTTGCCGATCTCGATCTCATCGAGATCAACGAGGCGTTCGCCGCGGTAGCGGTGGCCTCGATGCGCAGGCTTGGTGTAGACGACTCCAAGGTCAACGTCAACGGAGGTGCGATCGCCCTCGGTCATCCCATTGGGATGTCCGGAGCACGACTGGTGCTGCACTTGATCTATGAGCTGCGGCGTCGGGGCGGCGGTATCGGGGCGGCGGCCCTGTGTGGCGGTGGTGGCCAGGGCGATGCGCTGCTGGTCGAGGTCTTACCGGCATGACGGATTCCGCTGTTTTCGCCCCTCGGCTGGAGACCCTGATCGATGGTGTCGTTGCGCGCCGCATCCGAGATGTCGCGCGGGCCATCACGATTGTCGAGAACGGGGGAACTTCGGCGCGGGACTTAATGGCGGCGTTGTCCGCTCGTCCGCAGGCCCAGCGGCGCGCTCAGACGATCGGACTCACGGGTTCGCCCGGTGTCGGCAAATCCACGATGACGGCTGCGCTCATTGCGGCGCTGCGCGAGCAGCAAAGATCGGTGGCGGTTCTTGCCGTCGATCCGTCTTCGCCTTTTTCCGGCGGCGCCCTACTCGGTGATCGGATCCGGATGCAATCGCACTCTCAGGACGCGGATGTCTTCATCCGATCGATGGCATCGCGCGGACACCTGGGTGGATTGGCGGCGGCGGCCGGACAGGTGTTGCGCGTGTTCGACGCCGCGGGTTTCGACGTCGTCTTAATCGAGACGGTAGGTGTGGGGCAATCAGAGGTGGAAATCGCGGCTGCCGCGGACACAACAGTCGTTCTACTTGCACCAGGCATGGGCGATGGAATCCAAGCGGCCAAGGCGGGCATCTTGGAGATCGGCGATGTCTTCGTGGTCAATAAGGCTGATCGAGACGGGGCGGCCAGTACCGCGCGCGAGTTGCGGCAGATGATCGCGCTCTCCGGTGAAGGAACAGGTGGCGGATCCGAGCAGTGGACACCGGCCGTCGTGACATCGGTTGCGAGCACCGGACAGGGCGTCCCCGATGTTGCCGAAGCTATCGATGCCCATCAGCAATGGGCGAGTGAACACGGCGAATTGGCCCGGCGTCGATTGCTGCGGGCTCGCGAGGAGATCACCGCCACCTTGACGGGCTTATTGCGAATCTCTTTGCAGTCCACGCAACTGTCTGGGCAGGTGGATCGAACCGCCGAAGAGGTCGCCGCTGGCCGGCTTGATGTGCATCGAGCCGCCGAGCAGCTATGGAAACTGCTGGCCGACGGCAGCCCGGACGAATAGAACGGGCCGCCTCAGTCGGTGGCGGGTAGGCGAATCGAGCTTGAGCTAACGACGATGCCAAGCTTCGGGATCATCCAAGTAGCCCTGCACGATGTCTGGGAAGTGGCCGTCTCGAACGTCGTTCAGCGAGGTGTGTTCGAGGACATCGCGCATCGCAGCGCGCAGGGCCACCCAAACCTCCCGAAGATGGGTGGCTGACCCGGTGTAGCGGACGTCTTCTGGGCGTAACTCGCGCACGGCTGCCAAGGGGCCGTCCAAGGCTCGCACCACGTCGGCAATGGAAATCTCCGCGGGGTGTCGATCGAGCCGGTACCCACCGACGGCGCCGCGCTGGCTCACCACGATCCCGGCTTGTCGCAGTTGGCGCAAAATGCCCTCGAGGAATTTCACGGGTATGTCTTGAGCGGTTGCCAAGTCATCGCCCTTGGTGAGCGCCTGCGGGTTGATCGCGTGCGCTGTGGCCAATTCCAGTAACGCCCGAGTCCCGTAATCCACGCGGGCGGAGACATGCATGCCGGCTCCTTTCCGCTGCTCGCCGAGCGCGCCTCGGTGATGGCCGCGGCATGGGCCACAATAGGCCCGTGAGCACTCCGAATTTTGCCGGTGCCGTTGACCTTGGAGCGTTGGCGGCCAGTAAGGACCAACAGCGCAAGGCCGATGCAGCCCTAGCGGGTGCGCCGCCCGGACTGATCGTCGATGTCACGACAGCGAGTTTTCAGACCGACGTGATGGACCGCTCCATGTCCGTCCCGGTGATCGTGGATCTGTGGGCGACCTGGTGCGGGCCATGCAAGCAGTTGTCTCCGATCCTGGAGCGCTTGGCTGCCGAGTACGCGGGTCGATGGATCCTCGCAAAGGTCGATGTCGATGCCGAACAGCAGATTGCCGCGGCCTTCCAGGTTCAGTCGATTCCATCGGTCTTCGCTGTGATCGGTGGTCAAGTGGCCCCGCTCTTTCAAGGGGCCTTGCCCGAACAGCAGATTCGGCAAGCGGTGGACAAGGTGCTTGAAGTCGCCCAAAGCCAGGGAATCAACGGTTCTGTCGACGGCGCACAGACCACTGACTCCGACGATTCCGCCGACGCTGCCGACGCCGAACCGCCAGGGGATCCGCGATTCGATGCGGCGGTCACTGCAATCGACGCCGGCGATTGGTCGGCCGCACGGACGGCCTACCAGCGGATCCTCGACGAGGCCCCCGCCGATGCGGATGCCGCGGTGGGTCTGGCCATGGTGGACCTATACGAACGCAGCGAGGGGCTGGATCCAGCCGCTGCACTGGCAAGCGCGGGGGGCCCCTCGGATGTCGCCACACAGCTAGCGGCAGCCGACGCGGAAGCGCTGACCGGGCAATGGGGCGCGTGCTTCACCCGGTTGATCGCCACCATCAAGGTGACCAACGGAGATGATCGCGAAGCAGTGCGCACCCGACTGCTGGAGATGTTCGCCCTCGCCGGTGACGACCCGGCGGTAGCACCGGCGCGCACCGCCTTGGCAAGCGCCCTGTTCTAGCCCTTATCGGGCGCGGCCCCCGTGCTGGCGAAGTAGCACGCGGCGAGCGGGGGAATGCTGATCTTGGCGGACGCTGGTCGACCATCCCACGGCTCGTCGGTCGCTTCCACTGCACCGAGGTTGCCGATTCCCGACCCTCCGTAGTGAGTCGAATCGGTGTTCAGGACCTCCGCCCAGCGCCCGGCCCAGGGCAGGCCTAGCCGAACTTCCGATCGCGGTACCGGGGAGAGGTTCACCACCGCCACCAGAGCGTTGCCGTCATGGTCACGGCGCAGCCAACTGAAGGTGTTGCTTTCGGCGTCGTCGGCGCGAATCCATTCGAAACCGGTCACCTCACCGTCGCGCTGCCACAACGCCGGGTACTCCCGATAGGCGCGGTTGAGGTCCGTGACCGTTCTCAAGATGCCCTCGTGTTCGGCGAATTGCAAGAGCCACCAATCCAGTCCACGTTCGCTGGACCACTCATCGGATTGCGCGAACTCCGATCCCATGAAAAGCAGTTTCTTGCCCGGGTGGGCCCACATGAATGCCAAATAGGCCCGCAGATTGGCGAGTGCTTGCCACCTATCGCCCGGCATCTTGCCGATAAGCGAGGACTTTCCATGCACAACTTCGTCATGGGAGAGCGGAAGGATGAAGCGTTCGGAGAAGGCGTACATGAGCGAGAACGTCATGTCATTGTGGTGGTAGCGCCGGTGGATCGGATCACGCTGCATGTAGGCCAGTGAGTCATTCATCCAGCCCATATTCCATTTGAAGCCAAAGCCCAAGCCACCGGCATCTGTGGGAGTGGTTACTCCGGGCCAGGCGGTCGACTCCTCGGCAATGGTCACCACGCCGGGAACCCGCTTGTACACCGTCGCGTTCATTTCCTGTAGGAACTGCACGGCGTCTAGGTTCTCCCGGCCTCCGAATTGATTCGGCGCCCACTGACCTGCTTCGCGTGAGTAGTCCAAATAGAGCATTGAGGCGACCGCATCGACCCGCAGTCCATCGATGTGGAACTCCTCGAGCCAATACAGCGCGTTGCTTACCAGGAAATTGCGAACTTCACGACGACCGAAGTCGAAAACGTACGTACCCCAGTCCGGCTGTTCGCCGCGTCGAGGATCTGGGTGTTCGTATAAACATGTTCCATCGAATCGCGCTAAGGCCCATTCGTCCTTGGGAAAGTGGGCCGGTACCCAGTCGATGAGAACGCCGATCCCGGCCTGGTGCAGTCGGTCGACCAGGTAGCGAAAATCATCAGGGGAACCGAAGCGGGCGCTCGGCGCGAAGTATCCAGAGACCTGGTACCCCCACGATGGTCCGTAGGGATGTTCGGCCACCGGCAGGAACTCCACATGGGTGAAACCGGCGTCGGTTACGTAGGTCGTGAGTTGCGCCGCGAGTTCGCGGTAGTCCAGGCCGGTGCGCCAGGAACCGAGATGAACTTCGTATATCGACATCGGCCCAAGATGCGGATTGCGCGCTGCACGGTCTTCCAGCCACTGTCGATCTGTCCACTGATACTCGGATTCGAAGACGATGGATCCGGTGGCCGGCGGTATCTCCGTTGCGAAAGCGAGCGGGTCCGCCTTGTCGCGCCACTGCCCGTCTTTGCCGAGCACTTGGAACT
>Ga0209953_1000563_pt1 | contig 13096 bp, 11 predicted proteins | sample SalPonred_H2O_MG_FD_185713 | JGI IMG/M metagenome (GOLD analysis project Ga0209953, IMG submission 185713) | Salt pond water microbial communities from South San Francisco under conditions of wetland restoration - Salt Pond MetaG... | ecosystem: Environmental > Aquatic > Non-marine Saline and... | reverse complement strand
GCCTCGTCGCGGAACAGGTGGGCGAACTCGTCCTCGAGGGCGTCGTACTCGCCCTCACGGGGATCTCGTTCACTCACGGGAGGCCACGCTACCGCCGCCGGATGCTTTCCCATCGCCGAAAGGGTCGTGCTGCGCCCAGAAAGCGGGCCTGCCCACGGGTCGAGGACGCAGCGTCGTCCTCCTAGGATCGCGCCTTGTGGCTCTCACAATCGGCATCGTCGGCCTACCCAACGTCGGAAAGTCCACGCTGTTCAACGCGCTGACCAAGAACGAAGTACTCGCCGCCAACTATCCCTTCGCGACGATCGAGCCGAACACCGGCGTAGTGGGGGTGCCCGACGATCGGCTTGGCACCCTCGCCGAGATCTTCGCTTCCGCGGAGGTGATCCCCGCCACGGTCACCTTCGTTGATATCGCCGGCATCGTGAAGGGTGCTTCCGAGGGCGCTGGCCTGGGCAACAAGTTCCTCGCCAATATCCGAGAGTCCAACGCGATGTGTCAGGTGTTGCGGGCGTTCCACGACGACGACGTCGTCCACGTGGAGGGGCGCATCTCCCCAGCGGAGGACATGGAGACCATCAACACCGAGTTGATCCTGGCCGATCTGCAAACACTCGAGAACGCCATTCCGCGATTGACGAAGGAGGCGCGCAACGACAAGTCGAAGGCACCGATGCTCGCGGCGGCCGAACAGGCCGCGGAGATCTTGAACTCCGGCAAGACGCTCTTCGCCGCCGGCTTCGATGTCGAGCCCGTTCGCGAACTCTTCTTGTTGACAGCCAAGCCGTTCTTGTACGTCATCAATTGCGACGAAGGGCAACTCGCGGACGAGGACTTCAAGGCACGGATGCGGGATTTGGTGGCTCCCGCCGAGGCCGTCTTCCTCGATGCGAAGGTCGAAGCCGAGCTCGTCGAACTCCCGCCCGATGAAGCGTTGGAGTTGCTGCAGTCGGTCGGACAGCAAGAGTCCGGACTCGATGCGCTCGCACGCGTCGGCTTCCAGACGTTGGGCCTGCAGACCTACTTGACCGCCGGCCCCAAGGAAGCGCGCGCGTGGACGATTCCCAAGGGGGCCACCGCCCCGGAGGCGGCCGGGGTGATCCATACCGATTTCCAAAAGGGCTTCATCAAGGCCGAGATCGTGTCCTTCGATGAACTCATCGACGCCGGCTCCATGGCCGAGGCCAAGTCACGCGGCAAAGTCCGCATGGAGGGCAAGGATTACGTGATGTCCGATGGGGATGTCGTGGAGTTCCGCTTCAACGTCTGACCTCGCTCCCGCGGCACCGTATGGGTGCCAGACTTACGTGGTGCACCTGCAAGAACTCGTCGGTGAGTTGTGGATCTCGCGCCTGCCTGCAGATAGCTCAACGGTCGAAGGCATTGACCTAGTTGCGCTACCTGCGTCGCATCAGGCCGAGTTCCTCTCGGTCACGAGAACGACCGACGAAGTGAGCATCGTCGCCTCCGAGCCGATCCCAGGAGGTCGGGTGGAAGGTCCCTGGCGAGGGTTTCGCGTGGTCGGGACGTTGGACTTCGCGCTGATCGGAATCCTGCACTCGCTGGCCGAGCCGTTAGCGGCCGCCGAAATAAGCGTGTTCGCCATCTCGACTTTCGACACCGACTACCTGTTGGTCCGCGCCGATCGAGTTGTGGACGCCCGGTCCGCCTGGGAACAAGCAGGATTCACACTCACGTAAGGCCACGGCTGATCGTGACTAACGCGCAGCGGCGCTTGTCTTCGCCCGCCAGGTGCTCCATGCGGAAGTCGCCCACAGCGCCCAGAGCACCAACACCGGTTGGAACAGCAAGCGCACGAATCGCGCTGTGTCGGTGTCTAGCCCGAAGGCATCCGTACCGGTGACGAATTGCGAGATGTTGCCCGGGAATATGACGACGAAGAAACCCGCGACGATCCAGCCGACGGCGGCGCGGTAGCGCCGCGGGGCGAAGACGAGCGCGGCACCCAAGATCAGCTCGATGACACCGGAGACGGCAACCACAGCCTCGGGTGCTGGCATCCACAACGGCACCTGGGCGAGGAATGCCTCCGCGTTGACGAAGTGACCGATACCGGCGAAGACGAGGGCGGCCCCGAGAGCTAGTCGACCGAAGGTTCGCAACACGGCGTGAGCATGTCATGCGCGGTGCGTCTACTGTTCGCAGGTGCCCACCAGAGACGACCTTCGAAACATCGCGATCATCGCCCACGTCGACCACGGCAAGACCACGCTCGTCGACGCGATGCTGTGGCAATCGGGAGCCTTCCGGGAGAACCAGGACGTCGCCGAGCGCGTCATGGACTCGATGGACCTCGAACGCGAGAAGGGCATCACGATCCTGGCCAAGAACACCTCCGTGCGATACATGGGCCCATCGGCACCAGCCGACGGCGTCACCTTCAACATCATCGACACACCCGGCCACGCCGATTTCGGCGGCGAGGTCGAGCGCGGACTGGAGATGGTGGACGGGGTGGTGCTGTTGGTCGATGCCTCCGAAGGTCCCCTTCCCCAGACACGCTTCGTGCTGCGCAAGGCACTGGCCAAGCGGTTGCCGGTAGTCCTGGTCATCAACAAGGTCGACCGCAGTGACGCGCGGATCAAGGAAGTAGTAGACGAGGTCTACGAGTTGTTCTTGGACCTAGATGCCGATGATTCCCAAATCGATTTCCCGATCGTCTACACCAGCGCGATCGCCGGGAAGGCCTCGACGGTCATGCCCCCCGACGGTGGTCAGCCCGATTCGGCGAACCTCGAGCCGCTGTTCGCGACCCTCTTGGAGACCGTTCCCGCACCCACCTACCAAGAGGGCGCGCCCCTGCAGGCGCACGTGACGAACTTGGATGCCTCCCCCTACCTAGGTCGGCTAGCGCTGTGTCGGGTCCATCAGGGAACGATCCGCAAGGGCCAACAGGTGGCGTGGATGCGACAAGACGGTTCGGTGGACCGCGCCAAGATCGTCGAATTGCTGATGACCGAAGCCTTGGACCGCGTCTCGGTGGAGGAAGCCTCGGCCGGGGACATCATCGCCGTGGCCGGTCTGGCCGACATCACGATCGGGGAGACGCTCGGCGATCTCGAGGATCCGCGGGCGCTCCCGGTGATCACGGTCGATGAACCCTCCATCTCGATGACCATCGGGATCAATACCTCCCCGCTCGCCGGGCGCAGCGGCGGCACCAAGCTGACCGCGCCGATGGTCAAGGCTCGACTCGACGCCGAGACCATCGGGAATGTCTCCATTCGTGTCATCGCCACCGAGCGACCGGACACTTGGGAAGTGCAAGGTCGAGGGGAACTGCAACTCGCGGTGCTCGTGGAGATGATGCGTCGGGAAGGCTTCGAAATCACCGTGGGTAAACCCCAGGTGGTCACCCGCACTATCGACGGCAAAGTGCATGAGCCGGTCGAGCGGTTGACCGTGGACGTACCGGAGGACTACCTGGGAGTAGTGACCCAGTTGATGGCGCTGCGCAAAGGTCGACTGGAACAGATGGTCAACCACGGATCCGGTTGGGTGCGGATGGACTATCTCGTCCCGGCGCGGGGCCTGATCGGGTTCCGCACCGAGTTCTTGACCGAAACGCGCGGCACCGGGTTGTTGCACCACGTCTTCGACAGGTACGAGCCCTGGCACGGGGAGCTGCGGACCCGGCCCTCGGGTTCCTTGGTGGCCGACCGCAGTGGGAGTACTACGGGCTTCGCACTGGCGAACCTGCAAGAGCGCGGCACGATGTTCGTCGGACCGGGCACCGAGGTGTACGAGGGGATGATCGTCGGGGAGAACGCACGATCCGATGACATGGATGTGAACCCCACGAAGGAGAAGAAGCTCACCAACATGCGCTCGAGCACCGGTGAGGTACTCGTGCCGCTCATTCCGCACCGCGAGCTTTCCCTGGAACAGGCGCTGGAGTTCTGTCGGGAGGACGAGTGCGTCGAAGTCACGCCCTCAGCGGTGCGGATGCGCAAGGTGCTGCTGGATGTGACCGAGCGCGTGAAGGCGAGCCGCAAGAAGAAGTAGTGGTTAGCCGAGGTGATTTCGGAAGAACTCGACCTCGGTCATCAGCAGGTTCTCGGCGATGACTTCCTGCGGTGTCATGTGCGTGACTCCGCTCAGTGGCAGCACGTTGTGCGGCTTGCCGGCGGCTAGGAGCGCACTAGATAGCTGCAAAGTGTGCGCGGCGAGGACGTTGTCGTCGGCGAGACCGTGGATCAGCAGCAGGGGGCGCGTCAAGGCATTGGCGCGTCGCAACAGCGAAGTGTGCTCGTAGGGGGTGTCGTCGTTCGTGGGATTACCTAGGTAGCGCTCGGTGTAGGCGGTGTCGTAGAGCCGCCAGTCCGTGACGGGTGCACCAGCTACCGCTGCATGGAACACATCGGGTCGATCCAAGACGGCCAGCGCGGCCAGGTATCCACCGAAGGACCACCCGCGAATGCCCACCCGAGTGGTATCCAACGCCGGCTCGATCTCGGCGAGCGCAGCCAATGCATCGACCTGGTCCTCGAGTACCGGATCGGCGAGATCGGCGAAGACCGCGAACTCCCAATCCGGTCCACGGCCCGGGGTGCCGCGACCGTCGATGACGACGACCGCGAAGCCTTGGTCCGCGAGCCACTGCTCGGTCAGGTACGCCTGCGCCGCGCGTACGACACGCTGCGCATGCGGGCCGCCGTACGGACTACAGATCACCGGCCAGCGCTGGCCGGCTTCGTGCTGCCTGGGCAGGATGACGGCACTACGCAGGTCGCGCGTCCCAACGGTGTGCAAGGTCGGGCGGGGACGGATCGAGGGTGTCTCGGCACGCGAGGCGACGGGCGTGTGCTTGCCGTCCACCACGATCGACGCCTGGGACCCCACGCGGTCCAGCGATGCGCTGACCTGCACCATCGCGGCAGCACCGACTGCCGCTGCGCACCACCGGGAATCTTCGGTAAGTAGGCGGGTGACTCCTGAACTATCGATATGTGCGATGACCCTCGATGTTGGATCGTGGGCAGCTGCGAAGGTGATGCCGGTTTCCGCGACATCCAGCACGGTCTCGACGTTCATCTCGACTGGCGAAATCGGTTCACCGTCGCGAGTGATTCGGAATGCACCGTCGAGAGCCTGGACTTCGATCAACGCACCGTCGGGAGCGAATGTCGGCGCACCTCCTACCACCGTGATCCATGGGTCTTGTTGCCGCATGGCGACGTCGTGCAGTTCGGTGCCGCGCAACTGCATGATCAGTTGCCGGCGTTGATCGCGACTCAACACGGAGACCGAGACCATTCCGTGTCGCGGAATATCGACGGTCGCTAGGTAGCAGAACCGGTCTCGATCCCACGCAAGTTCCTCGATGGATCCGTCCAGTGTGATGCGATGCAAAGACACAGCTGCGTTGTTCGTGCCGGCCGCCGGGTAGCGATGCGGCGTGGGCTCGCGCGCGGGTTGCGCCGGATCGGCGATCCATCGCACCGCGACATCGCGCTCGTCCACTCGCTCGACGATCAAGCCGGAGGAATCCGGTAGCCACCACATGCCCCGATGCCGCTCGAGTTCCTCGGCCGCGATGAAGTCGGCCAACCCCCACGTCACCGTCTCCGGTTCCTCGGGCGTCAGGCATCGTGTCGAGCGAGCCGCGACGTCCGTCACGAAGACTCGGGAGTCGGCCACGAAAGCCACCTGGGTCCCATCGGGGCTGATGCGTGGATCCACGGCGGCGACGCCTTCGCTAACCGGCACGACCGAACCGTCGTCCAGGTTCGCCCGGTAGGCGGTGCCGTCTACGGCGAAGGCGGCGTAAGTGCCCGAGTCGTCCAGCGAGTAGGCGGTGATGCCCTCGGTGACCTCCCGAAGGCGCTCGCGTCGAGCCAACTCCGCGGCGGGAATCTCGCCTTCCGCGGCGATCTGCTGCGCTCGCACTGCGAGTCTTTCGGTGAAGGCACCCGTGTCCTCGGACGTGTTTTCCGAAACCCACAGATCCCCAGCAGCGGTGCGACCGTCCGCGCTGCGGATGAACACCACCCGGGTGCGTTCGTTGCTGTCGGTGCGAATGCCGAACGAACGTGGCGCACCGAGTCGGAAACCCCGCGTGCGAGCGCGCTGACGCGGGAAGCTCTCGGGTTCGCCGTGGTGGGTCACGGGGCTATCGTGCCCGACGGGAGTAGCCTCGACGCATGACCTCCGATCGTCGTCTTCTCTTGGTGCATGCGCACCCGGACGACGAAACCATCGGGACCGGAGTGACCATGGCCAAGTACGCCGCGGAGGGCGCCCAGGTAACGCTCGTGACGTGCACACTCGGCGAGGAAGGCGAGGTGCTGGTTCCCGAACTCGCGCACCTCGCCGCCGACCAGCAAGACGGCCTCGGTCAGCACCGCATCGGGGAACTCGCCGAGGCGATGAGCATCCTCGGGGTCGAGGACCACCGATTCCTCGGTGGCCCGGGCCGGTTCCGTGACTCCGGGATGATGGGCGTGGACAGCAACCAGCGCCCCGACTGCCTGTGGCGAGCCGATCTCCTCGAGGCGGCAAGCGAACTCGTCGCCGTCATCCGCCAGACGCGTCCGCAGGTGGCCGTCACCTACGACGACTTCGGCGGCTACGGCCATCCCGATCACATCCAGGCGCACCGCATCACCCACTACGCCGTCTCGTTGGCCGAGTCCGCATCCTTCCGACCCGAACTCGGTCCCGCATGGTCCGTGCAGAAGGTGTACTGGACGGCCTTCCCCCGCAGCGTCATCCGCGAAGGGATCCAGGCGCTGCAAGCTGCCGGATCGGATTCGGAATTCGCGGCTATGGATCCCGACGACCTCCCGTTCGCGTGCGAGGACTCGCTGATCACCACGCAGATCGACGGGGCGCCATTCACCGACGCGAAGATGGCCGCGTTGGCCGCCCACCGCACGCAGGTAACCGTGGACGGTGGCTTCTTCGCGCTGTCGAACAACCTCGGCAGCCAGGTCTGGGGAACCGAGCACTACCGACTGGCTCGCGGCACTGCTCGCCCCGAGGTCGAAAGCGGCAAGGAAAGCGATCTGTTCGCTGGGATCTGCTAGTGACCCGCGCCCGTCGGGTGGGTGCCTTGCTGCTCGCCCTGGCCATCGGTGTGATCGTCGGACTCAGCGGCGCCTTCGTGCAAGCGCACCGATTCGTCTGGCAAGCCGATGGGCGCTATCTGACGGTCCCGTGGGGCGCGGTGGTCGTCGTCGTCGTCCTTTTGCTGTTGATCCGCACCGCCGGGAATCTGACCGGTCGGCGATCGGCGGCTTGGTTGCTCCTGGCCGGTTGGCTGGCGAGCACGTTGTTCCTGGCTACCGAGTCGTCCTCGGGGGACCTAGCCGTGAGCAGCGGCGTGCGGCAGTGGGGATACCTGTTCGTGGGGGTGGTGTTCGGATCGGCGCTGGCGACGTTCCCGCCGCGCAAAGTGTCGACCCAGCGCCGAAACCAGGCAGCGCCTACGAGCGTCTAAATCGTTATGCAACCCGTGCGGATCGGTGATTTCCACTTCCCGCGTCGGGGTGCTTACCATGGGGTGAAGAGGCTGGACAGCGGGTCCACTCGTGATGACAGATGGGGGTAGGCGGGTCAGTGACGGAAAGCCACCGACGCCCGTGGCGCCCTACTCGCCCCCAGATCATCGCCGGGTCCATCGCGGGGGGCGTCCTGGCGCTGCTGGGCCTGTTGTTCTTAGTTACCGCCCTCGCTGGGCCGATCGTGCCTCCGGGAACCACCGTCGCCGGGGTGGCTATCGGTGGTATGGACCAGCGGACCGCGGTCGAGACTTTGCGAGAGCAGTTGGCTCGTCCGGCGGCCGAACCGCTGGAATTCGATAATGCCGGCGAAGTGCTCGTCGTCAAGCCCCGGCAGGCCGGTGTGTGGGTCAATGCCGTGGATACCGTCGAACCGCTGGTGCGGCGTTCGTGGAATCCGCTCGAGCGATTGTTCGGGATCGGCGGCGGTGAAGAGGTCGAACCGGTAATCGTTGTCGAGGAAGACAAGCTCGATCGACAGATGGGGGCCTTCGAGCGACTGGTGACGACCCTCCCACAGGATCCGGCGTTGAGCGTGCGAGGCACGAGGGTCGAGTTCACCCCCGGTCGTCAGGGGCGCACCATCGATGAAGCGGCTGCGCGTGCGCAGATCGTCGATTCGGTTATCGAGCCACGCGAGGTTCGCGAGTTGCCGGTGGTCGTCGAGGAACCGATCGTCACCGTCGCCAACGCCACAGCGGCCAACGAGTTCGCGCAAGCCGCAGTATCCGGTCCGGTTACCGTGGTGGTCGGCGATGTGGTCGCCGAGATTCCCGCTGTCGTTATCGGCCGATCGTTGTCCTTCACCATGCAAGATGGGGACTACGTGCCTCGCTTGTCCGGTGAGGGTCTGTATGAGTCCATCGCGGAGGAACTCGAAGTAGCCAAGGAGCCGCGGGATGCCCGGTTCAAGGTCCGCAAGAACGGCAAGTTGCGCATCGTCCCCAGCCGAGCGGCGACCGGAGTCGAGAGCGAGGAGCTAGCTGATCGGGTGCTCACCGTCCTTGGTCGCGACGGCTCCGAAGGCCAAGAGCGCGAAGTGATCGTGCCCGAAGGCCAGCGCCAACCGGCCTTCACCACGGCAGACGCCGAAGCCCTAGACATCAAGGACAAGCTCAGTTCGTTCACCCAGCAGTTCAACTACGCGCCGTACCGGGTCACCAATATCGGTCAGGCCGCCGAATATGTGAACGGGACCGTTCTGATGCCCGGCGATACCTTCTCGATGAACGACACCATCAACGAACGCACCGTCGAGAACGGGTACACCGAGGGGACGATCATCGGTCCCGGCGGGGTATTCGAGGAGGCACTCGGTGGTGGCGTCTCCGCGGCTACCACCGCGGTGTGGACGGCCGCGTTCTTCGCGGGAATGGAGCGGGTGGATACCCGTGCGCACTCGGTCTACATCTCGCGCTACCAGCCTGGCTTGGAAGCCACCGTCGCGTGGGGGATCTTCGATATGAAGTTCCGTAACGACAGCCCCTATCCGGTCGTCATCACCACTGAGATGACCAACTCCTCGATGACGGTCGAGTTCTGGGGGACGAAGGTCTACGACGAGATCGAGGCCGAGTTCGGGCCGCGGACGAACAAGCGCAAGCCGGACACCATCTGGCGTAAGAAGCGGGACGGGTGCTCGCCGCAGACGGGAATCCCCGGCTTCTCGATCAACGTCGATCGGGTCTTCTACCAAGACGACGACGAGGTCAAGCGCGAGACCATCCGCACCTTCTACCGGGCGGCACCGGAGGTCAAGTGCGGCAAGAAGCCGAAGAAGGACAAGGACAAGGACGAGGAAGCGGGCGAGAACGCCGGAGCGGGCGATGCACAGTCGGGTGATCCTGGAGCACCGGCCGGTGACCAATCGGGAGCCGGTCAATCGGGAGCCGGCCAGCAGGACCAGACGCCGGCCGCGCAGCCCGATTCGCTCGAGACGATTCCCGCCGAAGAGGTTGCCGTCGGCTAGTTGAGCACTTGGCCCTCGGGGGTGTCGGTCACCGTGTAGCCGAGGCTGGAGAGTTCATCTCGGATGCGGTCGCTGGTCGCGAAGTCTTTAGCCGCCCGGGCCGCGGCCCGCTCGTCGAGCAGGGATTGCAGGTCAGCGGATATTTCGGTGGGCGCTGGCACCTGGCCGACGGTGCGGGCCAAGTCGAGTCCGAGGAAGCGATCCGCCCAGGCGAAGAACTCGAACTTTGATCCGTCGGGAACCTGTGGATCCTTCTCCAGGGTGCGTAGCAAGGTGAGCGCGCGAGGGGTGTCCAGATCTGCATCGAGCGCGGCCAGGAATTCCTCGCGGTAGTCCTCGGGTAGGGCAGCCGATGGCAACGTCGCCCACTGGGCGACCTTGCCGCGCCAGCGATCGAGGGTCTTGTGCGCACCTTCGATCACCTGCCAGGTGAGGTTCATCTGCTGGCGGTAGCGATGCTGCAAGAAAGCCAGACGCAACGCCAGCGGGTCCAGTCCGCGCTCGGTGACGTCGCCAACGAGGACCACGTTCCCGGCGGACTTGCTCATCTTGCGACCGTCGAACAACAAGTGTTCTGCGTGAACCCAATGCTTGACCACCTCGGTGCCCGTCGCGCTGTTGCTTTGCGCCCGTTCGTCCTCGTGGTGCGGGAACCGTAGGTCGATACCGCCGGTATGGATGTCGATGGAGGACCCGAGTAGTTCCAAGGACATCGCGCTGCATTCGGTGTGCCAGCCCGGAAAGCCCACGCCCCAAGGGGTGTCCCACACCAGTTGTGTGCGGGTCTTCGGTGCCCGCTTCCACAGCGCCCAGTCCGCGTGGAACCGCTTCGCCGGATCTGCGCCAGCATCGAACTTATGCCCGGGTCGAAGGTCCTCCAGCCGGTTACCGCTGATGGCTCCGTATCCCGGGAAGGAGCGGGCATCGAAGAACACCGATCCGTCGTTTCCTACGTAGGCGTTGCCCCGCGCGAGCAGTGACTCGATCAACTCGAGCATCTGCGGGATCGACTCGCTGGCCCGCGGGTAGTGGTCCGCCGGGTGCACGTTGAGTGCGGCTAGATCCTCGTGGAAGGCCGCCTCGTACTTCCGCGCGATGGCCAAGGCGCCGCTGCCTTCGCTCGCTGCTTGGCGCAGCACCCGATCTTCGCCGTCGCCTTGCCCCTCGTCCACGCCACCGAGTCCGGTGTCGTCGGCCATGTGGCCGACGTCGGTGATGTTTTGCACGACCGTCGTTTCCCAGCCGTGCAGCGCAGCCAACCGGCTGATCAGATCGGTGAGCAAGAAGGTGCGCATGTTGCCTACGTGGGCGTCGCGATAGACGGTGGGTCCGCAGGCGTAGATGGTCAGTCGTCGCGGGGTGTGGGGCACGATGGCCTGCAACTCACGGGCTCGGGTGTCATACAGGCGCACGTCGTAAGCCTAGGTCGCTGGTGAATGGTGACGAGTCCGCATAGGGGGACACCCGCTGCCGTGGTCGGTCGACGAGCGGGGTCTTGTGTAGCGTTGGGGCCTAGCGCGTGGGAGGCCCACGCATCGAGAGCAGATAGCGGAGGCTCGAGGTGACCTACGTCATCGCTTTTCCTTGTGTCGACCTCAAGGACAGGTCCTGTATCGAGGAGTGCCCGGTCGATTGCATCTACGAGGGCGATCGGATGCTCTACATCCAGCCCGACGAATGCGTCGACTGCGGAGCTTGCGAGCCGGTCTGCCCGGTCGAAGCGATCTTCTACGAGGACGACGTACCCGACGAGTGGTCGGACTACACCGCGGCCAACGCCGAGTTCTTCGCGGACCTCGGATCCCCCGGTGGTGCCAGCAAGCTCGGCGCGCAGACTTTCGATGCGCCCTTGCTTGCCAACGTTCCGCCCAAAGAAGACGCCTAGTTCGGCGGTGACCGGATGATCCGGTTGCCGGAGTTCCCCTGGGACAGCCTCGCCGAGGTCAAGAAGCAGGCGGCAACCCACGCCGATGGGATCGTGGACCTGTCCGTGGGTACCCCCGTGGATGCCACACCCGATGTCGTCCAGGGCGCGCTAGCTGCGCACGCGAACGCTCCCGGTTACCCGACCACGGCTGGCTTGCCGGATCTATCGCGCTCGATCCGCGACTGGCTATCGCGCCGCACCGATGTCGATGCGAGCGTCGGCGTACTACCGACCATCGGATCCAAGGAAATGGTCGCGTGGCTACCGAGTGGACTGGGGTTAGGCGCGCAGGACACCGTGGTCATCCCGGCGATCGGCTACCCGACCTACGAGATCGGCGCCATCGTGGCTGGCGCGAAAGTCGTGGCGACCGATGAGATCGAGTCGGTAGCGAGCCCGTCGCTGGTGTGGCTGAACACACCGAGCAATCCGACCGGCGCGGTGCTGGATGTGGACCGGATGGCAGCCATCGTGCAGTGGGCCCAGGGTCGTGGCGTTCCGGTCGTGAGCGATGAGTGCTACTTCGAGTTGGGGTGGGAAGCCCAGCCGGTGTCGATCCTCGATCCCCGGGTGAACGGCGGGAACCTGCACGGTTTGCTGGCCGTGCACTCGCTGTCGAAGCGGTCCTCGATGGCCGGGTACCGATTCGGTTTCGTTGCTGGGGATCCGGACCTGACCGAAGGGTTGCTCGCGGTTCGCAAGCACCTGGGAATGATGGTGCCCACGCCTGTACAGCACGCCGCGATCGCCGCCTACGACGACGATTCCGAGGTTGCACTGCAACGCGAGCGTTACCTTGGCCGCCGGGACGTGCTCGCGGCGGCGTTGCGCGCGTCCGGTTTTCGCATCGACCACAGTGAAGCCGGCCTATATCTGTGGGTGACGCACGATGGCGATCTCGGCGATGCGTGGGACAGCACTCGTTGGTTCGCCGAACACGGAATCTTGGTGGCGCCCGGGACGTTCTACGGAGATGACGCGCACGTGCGAATCGCGTTAACGGCAACGAACGAGCGGGTGGCTGCCGCTGCTGCGCGTTTGACCCCGTGAGTCTTATCACAGCAATCAGTTCGCATCCCCGATCCATCGACTCGTTACCGCTGGGTAGTCTGCGCGTGGGAGGTGCGCGTGTCCGACTATTCGCTCGATCATCCAGGTGGGCAATTGCCCCTATCGACCGTTCCGGCTACCGAAGGTGAGTCGGGTCTGGACATCTCCTCGCTGTTGAAGGAGACCGGTCACGTCACCTTGGATCATGGCTTCGTCAATACCGCATCGTGCTCCTCGGCGATCACTTACATCGATGGCGATGCCGGCATCCTGCGCTACCGCGGGTACCCGATCGAGCAACTCGCGGAACACTCGAACTTCCTAGAGACGTCGTACCTGCTCATCTACGGCGAATTGCCGACCGCTAGCGAGCTAGAGGAGTTCACCGCAGCGATCACCAAGCACACGATGCTGCACGAAGATCTGCGCCGTTTCTTCGATGGCTTCCCACGCGATGCGCACCCGATGGCGGTGCTGTCGTCGGCGGTCTCAGCGCTGTCGACCTTCTACCAGGACTCCCTGGATCCGTTCGATCAGCAGCAAGTACACATCTCCACGATCCGGTTGATGGCGAAGTTGCCGACGATTGCGGCGTACGCCTACAAGAAGTCGGTCGGCCAGCCGTTC
>Ga0209953_1000562_pt1 | contig 13110 bp, 16 predicted proteins | sample SalPonred_H2O_MG_FD_185713 | JGI IMG/M metagenome (GOLD analysis project Ga0209953, IMG submission 185713) | Salt pond water microbial communities from South San Francisco under conditions of wetland restoration - Salt Pond MetaG... | ecosystem: Environmental > Aquatic > Non-marine Saline and... | reverse complement strand
CTGATGTAATGGCCACAATACACAAAGCAGATTTAGGATATTGCAATTTCTTGCATTTTAAATGTGCAGGAGAAAGAAGCTGCACTGCATGGGTGAGCGGTGGCGCAATTGATGACAAGGATCGCACTCAATGAAAAAACTGAACACACAGCAAGCAGAACAAGCTCGAAGTAAACTTACACCTAGTTGGGAACTTGTCAAAGGTGTTATTCTCCAAAAGACGTACGAGTTTGACGACTACGATGCTGTGATCAAGTTTTTTGCAGATACAAAAGATGTACAGGTAGAATTAGATCATTTTGCAGATTTTGCATTTTTCTACAACGAGCTTCTTGTAAGAATTACTACCAAAGACGTTAAAGGTCTGACGGTTTTAGATTATCAACTAGCAAAAGCATTTGACATTATCAAAGAACAATGAAATATCGCGAAATCAAAGAAGCTGTTGGCAGGATTGTAAAAGGGGTTAACACCACATCCGATGTAGGTCCTGATGAAATAAAAAAGCAGGCGGCAAAGTTTGGAAACACCGTAGACAAAGATGGTCGTCCGCCAACGCTGAGCAAAAAAGTCAAAGGTTCTAAAACTAATGTTCTTTATAATTTGGAATTAGCAGAAAGCAAAAGCTATACTTGTCCTAGAACGAAAGCTGAAAGTTGTCAGTGCGAAAGCATAAACAAGGTTACTGAAGCAGAGGAAACTGTGACAGCAGTTTGTGTGTTAGAACACTCAGAGGTAGTAGAAGGCACTCTTTTATTTGAGCAACAAGCAAATGGTCCTACGCTCATAGTAGGAAGTATCACTGGATTAGAACCGGGTGAACACGGATTCCACATTCACGAGTTTGGCGATTTATCGAACGGTTGTGAAAGTGCAGGACCGCACTACAATCCAGATGGCGTTGATCACGGTGATTTGGAGCAAGGTCACGTTGGTGATCTTGGTAATGTTACAGCGGACGAGAATGGTGTTGCTAATATCAGAATAGTAGCAGAACGTGTAGATTTAACTGGAGATCGCAGTGTTGTAGGTCGTGCTGTGGTTGTTCATGCAGACAAAGATGACTTAGGACAAGGCGGCGATGCTGAAAGTTTAAAGACTGGTAATGCCGGCGACAGATTAGCTTGTGGTGTTATTACCTTAAGAGAAACAGTAAAAGAAAACTTCGCTGACGGTAAAGTAAAAGGTAAAAGTCGTCCAGGTAGAGCCAAAAGAGCCGGAGTAGATTGCAGTAAAAGTGTTACGGATTTGCGTAAAATAGCAAAAAACTCGTCAGGTGAAAAACAAAAGATGGCACATTGGTGTGCAAACATGAAAGCAGGTAGGAATAAATAGTGTTATGAAAATAGAACATATTTTAACAGAAGCAGAAATAGACGATCTTGGTTCAATGAATCCTAAGATGCGCGACCTGTTATCTAAAGTAAAAGCCAGTGACGATGCAAAAGCACAAGCAGATCTTAAAGCCAAGCAAAAGAAAGATCAAGAAGAAAAACAAGCCAAAAGACAAAAACTTGCTAAACTAAAGGCAGAAGGCGGCGAAGAATTAAAAGATTATATTCAAAAACTTAAAAATCATGACTGGACTTATGATTATGCCGACGATCACAGAAGTTGGAGCAGAGGATCTCAAGAACGCGGAGAGCTTCGCATGATACAAAAAGAAATAGATCCTGATTTTGAAATCTGGAATGAGTATGCTCCAGACGGCTATGAAATCAAAAAAATGAGTGAAGCCATTGATAAAGATTTCTTTCACAAGTCTGTAGAAAACGGTAAGTTTATGAAGCATAAAAAAGGTGGGTTGAACGACCCAGCTATCTTGTATCTTCATGACTTGGACAATGAAGGTTCAGAGGGGAAACCAATGTTGGTAACCTTTGCCCGACAAGTCGATGCGGAAGAGGCTGTTAAACAATACGGTGGCAAAATTATCAGGTCAGGTATGGGAACTTTCCGTATTATCAAAGACAGCGATGATTTAGATGAAACTGCTACAGCTGGAGCAACCAGTGCAGGATCCGTTGCTAGTGTAGCAAATCCTACTGCCGCATATTCCAAGCCAAAAAAACGCGGCAAATACGGCGCACCAGAGGCTCCTCAAAAAAAGAAAGCAGACGGCACTGCACAAAACGCACTTGATTTGTCAAACAACTTAATGGGCGGCAAAACAATTAAAAGATAAATACTTACAATAAATGTTTATTGGAGTATCTATTAATGCGCAAAGAAGATTTACAGCACTCTCGCACAGACGAAGGTTTAGCTGATCTAGCACAACGTGCAGAACATGATCACGAAGTCCAAATGGCTCGTGCCGATCTATACAAGATTGCCAAATACGCTATCAAGTTGCATGACATGCTGAAAGGAATTTCTGAAACAGAAGGGTTAGAAGGCTGGCAACAAGCAAAAATTACCAAAGCAAGCGATTATCTTTCAAGTGTGTTCCATAATCTAGACTATGACATGAAGTTTGGAAATGGTGAATTAGGTGAAGGAAAGTATTCTTCTGATGCACAACGCAAGGCAGTACATGCAGCTAAAGCAGAAAAAAATAAGAAAAAAGCCGAAAGCTACAAAGAAAGTTTACAACAGCGATTACAAGAAAAAGCAGTTTCCAAAGATCAGCAACGAGCAGCCGGAGCAGCACTAGCAGCCAAACGCGGCGATGCTCCTAAAAGCAAACTTAAAGATGCTTCAAAAGAAATGATGAAAATGAGCACCAAGGAACTAGAAAAGTTTGCAGGCACCAAACATAAAGGCTTGCCTGAGAAAAAGTGAAGATTGTAGAGATAACAGAAAAATGGAGTGAGAAATATAAACACTCTATAAATTGCTCAAATCCAAAGGGTTTTTCACAAAAAGCACACTGCGCAGGTAGAAAAAAGAGAAATAAAAAATGAACGATATTAGAACACTTTTAGAAAATTTTGCAAGGTTAGACGAAAAAGAATTTGATAAAGAGTTTGTTGTTAACAAAAAAGGCAAAGCTCAAAATTTTAACATCAAAGATTCTGATCGTGGAGGTCTGTACATGGATGTAAAAACACCCAGCGGACAAATTCGAAGATACTACGGTACTGAAGAAAATTTGGAAAAATACAAATCACAGAACAGCCGTGCAAAAGACGCTGAAATTGTAGATCCAGAGCAGGCAGATATTGATGCGCAAGGTGCGGCTGCAGCTGGTATGTTTAAAACCGATAACAAAGACGATGCCGATTCAAAAGACAACAAGCCTTCTGATCAAGACGATATTGATGCACAAGGAGCGGCAGCAGTTTCTGCTTTTTCGGATAAAAAGTCAAATGATAAAAAACCCAAAACAGTTGATCTAACCAAGCTAGATAGGGCTTCGGCAGAAAAAGCTGTACAAGACAAATTATCTAGAATGATGGAACTTATTTCAGCACTAGAAGAAAGCACACAAATATTTAGAAACGCAGGTATTTTATCTGAAAGAAATTTAACATCTGCAGAGGCTGCAGAATTACAAAGATTACAATCAGAATTAGAACAATTAGCACAAAATCAAAATGTTTCTAACATTAATAAAAGACAGATAGCCGCACAGCTGGACAGAGTTCCTGCTAATATTCCTACAGCACAAGATGACAATGACGCACAAACTGATACAGGAATTGGTCAAGGCGACGGGGGAGGAAGTACTGCAGCTCCACCTGCCCCTGAAATCGAGCCAGAAGCAGAACCTGAAGCAGAACCTGAGGCAGAACCAACTAGAGAACCTAGCGGAAGTTTAGATGCATTTTCGAAAGCAGGACAAGGCGGACTTGCTAATAATCCAGAAGAAACAGATGCTATTAAAGAATTACAAACAGAATTACAAGCACTGGGTTACGATCCAAAAGGCATCGATGGTAAGTACGGTCCTGGAACTATTGCGGCTGTAAAAGCGTTTCAAAAAGATAAAGAACTTACTGTTGACGGAGACGCAGGTCCTGACACTATTGCGGCAATATTAAGAGCAGAGCCTGAAGCAAAAACAGATTCTACTCCTCCCGAAGGAAGTGGTGAAGATCTACTTAGACAAATTCAAGGATTACTAGACAAAGCTAATATAAAGCCTGATGTTACTTCTACTGTGGATTCGCCCATAGCGGCTAGCATTGATTTTAAGAGCATGATTGGCCAAGGTATTTTTGAAAGTGTTAATCTTAAAGAAGCACTCAGTTCTGAAGATCAAATGAAATTACAAAGTTTACTTAATAGACTGAAAAAAGATTACCCTGATCTTGCAAACCAAAATCAAAAAATGTTTACTCAAGCACAAAAATTTATTAAAACTGGAAAAGTAGACGCTCCTGCTCCTAAACCAAGAGGAGGACGAGGAAGTGGTAGATCTGAACTAGAACTAAGAAAGGGTGCTAATCAAAGTAATAAAAATAAAACAACTACTAAAACATCTAGCACAAGTAGTAAAACAGTATCAGGTGGCGGAAGTACAACAAAAACAGTTGGCGGTGACGGGAAAGTAACTACAACAAAAACTCCGCCTAAGCAACAAGGAACTACAACTACTTCTACTAAAGGCACCTTAAAAGGTGTTGCTATTACTCCAGAAATAAGAAAAACAAAAGAATGGAAGCAATTCTATAAGAAACCGGTAGCTCCTAAAAGAAGTTTAGAAACTGCGGCTATAAGAAAAGCTGATTTAAAATACAAGCAGGCTATCTCTCAAGGAAAAATTAAACCACCTAAAGGTGCTAGTGTAGATTCTACAACTGTAACGAAAAATCCAGACGGTACTACAACTACTACCCGTGTAGGGGGACAAGGATCGCAAGTTGCCAAAGATGCTAAGGCCGAGTTTGCAAAAATAGATAGAGCTAAACAAGCAAAAAACAATGCTAGAATGGGTCCAAATGCAAAGACATCTATGAGTAAAGGACCTATTGAAAAGGACTTTTAATGGAACTAAAAAGGACTGATGCAGTATTTGCAAAAGACCCTTACTTAACCGTTCCTTTAGATTGGGAGGTGTTGAAAAACATACCCCTCAAAGATTTTGACAAAGATGGCTATGAAATAGACACCCCGTTAGAAAGACTACATTATTCAGTAAACGATGTTTGGATACATGAAGGCATACAATTTCATTACAGCACAGGACAACATTGGTATTTGGATACAGAGCAATCTGAAAAAGAATTGGTTTTGGATCATACACAGATAATAACCAGATATGCATATAGTGGCGAAGCAAGGGAAAGAATTCAAACCATTGCAAAAGAACGACCTATTTTGAACAAACTATTAGCAATTAAACCTAAATGGGGTATCGATTTTAGTTTAGATTACATATCGCAAGATGTGTGCATGGAAGTATTTCACATAGAAAAAGACGCAACCTCTTACGAAGAAGCAACAGAACTTAAACACAAAGCAGAACAAATAATAGATAACACAGACTGGGAGTCTTCTATCCAAGATATTCTCAAAAGGAAAGATGAATGGTATCATCTTTGTTCCGATGACCAAAGTGACTGGAAGGCACGCTATTTCGGATGGCATCGTGCTTTTGATTCAAAGAAAGTTTATTTTTAACTTGACACAATCCTAATAATATCTTATACTTAAACCATAATAAAGGAGAATCTGATGAGCGACCGTACCTACGGACCTGAAGAAAAAGCAAAGCTGGAAAAACTTATTCACGAAGGAGTCACTGTTTTACAAGAAGTAGAAGATCTACAAACCGGATTAAAGGAAACAGTAAAACACATAGCAGAAGAACTAGATGTTAAACCTTCACTTATTAACAAAGCAATCAAAGTTGCTAAGAATCGTGATTGGGACAATCACAACTCAGAGTTCGAGGACTTGGAAGCTATTGTTACCTTACTCGGTTACGACAAGTAATGCAAAATGTTAAAGATTTCTGGTTAAACAGTTATCGCTCTGATCGAACAGCATTTATATTTGAACTGATAAGTTTTGTTTTTACAGTAGCCGCAAGTATGTATCTTGCGGTCAAAGCCGCTGACCCTGACATGAGATATGTTTATCCAGGATTTTTTGTAGGAGCTGTTACACAGGTGTATGCAAGTTGGCGAAGAGGAGCAGCATGGATTATGCTTTTAACATTTTATTTCGCATGCGTAAATGTGTTTGGTTTCGGTAGAGCATTAGGTTGGTGGTAATGGACATTTGGGAATATCAATACACATGGAGCGACTTTGTAGGTAATATTGGTGTTGCTCTATTAATTGTTACATTTTATTTAAACATTGCAGGCAAGATAAACACAAAAGGATTTTGGTATAGTTTTAACAATCTAGTTGTTGCTGTACTGTTAGGTATTAACTTGTACTACAAACCAAATATATCCAGTATTATTATAGAAATCTTTTGGGCAGGAATAAGTATTTATGGACTGATACGATGGTATCAATCTCGCCATAGCAAAAAGCAGGCATGAAGATGGTAGTTCGGCCATAAGTGAACACACAAGGAGAATAATTTGAGTTATGTAGATGCGTTCTTTGATCGCGATCAGGATATTATTCGTGCGGTCGAACGCCGTGACGGTAAACGACATTTTCAGGAATATCAAGCCAAATATACATTCTATTACGAAGATCCCAAAGGCAAGTATAACAGCGTATATGGAGATACATTAAGTAGAATTGTTTGTAAAAACACCAAAGACTTTCGCAAAGAAGTTGCTATTAACAAAAGCAAGAACTTATTCGAAAGCGATATCAATCCGATCTTCCAGTGCTTGAGCGAAAACTATCTTAATCAAGATGCTCCTAAACTTAACATTGCGTTTTTCGATATTGAGACAGACTTTGATCCAGAGCGTGGCTTTGCTGATCCAGCAGATCCGTTTATGGGCATTACCAGTATATCTATCTATTTGCAGTGGTTAGAAACAATGGTGTGTTTAGCAGTTCCTCCCAAGACACTTACAATGGAGCAGGCACACAAAGAATTAGAGGGCATCGACGGTGTTGTGCTATTCGAAAAAGAAGCAGACATGTTGAATACATTCTTAGATTTAATAGAAGATGCTGATATCTTAAGTGGCTGGAACAGCGAAGGCTACGATATTCCTTATACTGTTAATCGTGTGAGTCGTGTACTAAGCAAAGACGATACAAGACGTTTCTGCTTGTGGGGTCAGTTGCCCAAGAAGCGTGAATATGAAAAATATGGTAAGCAAGCAGTTACATTTGACCTAGTAGGTCGTGTACACTTGGACAGTTTGGAACTGTATCGCAAGTACACATATGAAGAACGACACTCGTATCGATTGGACGCTATTGGTGAGATTGAAGTAGGTGAAAACAAGGTGCCTTATGAAGGCACTCTGGATCAGTTGTATAACAATGACTTCCGTAAGTTTATTGAATATAACATTCAAGATACGGCACTGCTAGACAAGTTGGATAAGAAACTACGATTCATTGATCTAAGTAATTCAATTGCACACGAAAACACAGTACTATTACAAACTACAATGGGTGCTGTGGCTGTGACAGAGCAAGGTATTATCAACGAAGCACATAATCGGGGGCTACAAGTGCCCAATCGACCTAAACATGACGATACAGAGAGCACACAAGCCGCAGGTGCATATGTTGCGTTCCCCAAAAAAGGATTGCACAAATGGATCGGATCAATGGATTTGAACTCACTGTATCCTTCAGTGATTCGTGCATTAAACATGGCTCCTGAAACTATTGTAGGACAGATTCGTCCTGAAATAACAGATTCTCGTATTCATGAAGATATGACACTGAAAAAGAAAAGTTTTGCAGGAAGCTGGGAAGGACGGTTTGGCACTGAAGAGTATGAAGCGGTCATGGCACAGAGAAAAGATGTTGCACTTACAATTGATTGGGAAGATGGAAGATCAGACATTTTGTCAGGTGCAGAGGTATATCAATTAATTTTTGACAGTCAAATGCCGTGGATGCTATCGGCGAATGGTACAATTTTTACTACAGAGTTTGAAGGCGTTATCCCAGGCATCCTAAAGCGTTGGTATGCAGAACGGAAAGACATGCAGAAAATGCTTAAGAAGGCAAAAGAAGCAGAAAATTCTGCTGAAATCGAATACTGGGACAAACGCCAGTTAGTTAAGAAGATTAACTTGAATAGTTTATATGGTGCAATTCTAAATCCTGGTTGTAGATTTTTCGATAAGCGTATTGGACAGTCAACTACGCTCACTGGTCGTCAAATTGTTAAACATATGAGTGCAGAGGTAAACAATACCATTGCTGGTGAATATGATCATGTAGGAAAAGCAGTTATATATGGTGATACTGATTCTGTTTATTTCTCTGCTTGGCCAGTGCTTAAAGATGATATACAATCAGGAAAACTAGAATGGAATGCTGAAAAAGCAATTGCGTTATATGATCAAGTTTGCGAACAAGTAGACAGCACATTCCAAGACTTTATGACTCGTGCATTTCATTGTCCTAAAACAAGAAGCGATGTGATTGCAGCTGGTAGAGAAATTGTTGCACGAAGCGGGCTGTATATTACTAAAAAACGATATGCAGCACTTGTGATAGATAACGAAGGATTCCGTACTGATCAAGACGGTAAGCCTGGTAAAGTAAAGGCAATGGGCTTAGACTTAAGACGATCAGATACTCCTGTGTACATGCAAGAATTTTTGATGGAAATCTTGCTTATGGTTCTGCAGGATGCAGAGGAGAAAGATGTCTTAGATCGAATTACTACATTTCGCAAAGAATTTGAAGGTATGCCAGGCTGGGAGAAGGGTTCTCCTAAACGGGCTAACAAGATCGGCTTCTATCAAAAAGAAGAACAACGCAAAGGCAAGGCAAACATGCCAGGGCATGTTCGAGCAAGCATCAACTGGAATACACTCAAGCGTATGAACGGTGACAAATACTCACAAGAGATTGTGGATGGTATGAAAGTTATTGTTTGCAAACTTAAATCTAATCCTCTGGGATATACCAGTGTTGCGTATCCAACAGACGAGCTGAGATTACCTGAATGGTTTAAAGAACTTCCATTCGATGATTCAGCAATGGCAGAAACCATAATTGATAATAAATTAGATAACCTGATAGGTGTATTGGATTATGATCTAGAAGACACAAAACAAAACAATACATTTAGTTCGTTGTTTGATTTTGGAGAATAAAATGAAAGTAGAATTTAAACTTGAACTTGATACTGAAAAAGAAAAGGATGAATTGTTTTTAGCAAGGATAATTGAACTATTCGAATGCTATGACATTGACGTTTTTGAAGACGATGACGTTGACAAAACCTAAATAATATCATATACTTAATATAACAATGGAGAACACAATGAAAGACATTCTACAAGATATTGTAGCACATACACACGCACTGGGTTTTTTAAGCTTAGTTAAAGTAACGGCCGAGGATGATACTGCAATTGATTCCATGGCAGAGGATCGTTCGGTAATTCTCAGTGCAACAACACACTCACCTGTGTCTGAATTTAAGGGTACATTTGGAATGCCTAATCTTGAAAAATTAGCATTGCATTTGAAAAATCCTGAATACAAAGACAATGCAAAAGTCGATGTTGTTGAAGCAGAACGCAACGGTGAAACTATTCCAACACATATTCACTTTGAAAATGCCGCAGGAGATTTCCAAAACGATTATCGCTTTATGAACAAAGCAATCATCGAAGAAAAACTTAAAACTGTTAAATTTAAAGGTGCTACCTGGGATGTCACTTTTCAACCATCCGTCGCGGCTATATCTCGAATGAAACTAATGAGTGCCGCACATTCAGAAGAGCCTACATTCAATGTTAAGACAGCGGATGGTAATTTGGTGTTTTCGTTTGGTGACGCTAGCACACACGCAGGTGAGTTTGTGTTTGAAGCAGGTGTGGAAGGTACATTAAAACATACTTGGAGTTGGCCTGTTGCGCAGGTACAGAGCATTTTGAATTTGGACGGTGATATCACAATGAGTATATCGGATCAAGGTGCAATGCAGATTTCAGTGGATTCAGGAATGGTTAAGTACGATTACATTCTTCCAGCACAGAGCAAGTAATGCGAGTTGATTTAACCGCAGAACAAAAAGACTATGCTCGTTTTTTGCCGGCTCTCTCGGGGTTTTATGCCACCTATGTGGGCAAACAGCGTTATGACGAATATGTAGACAAAAGTCGCATTCCTGCAAACTTTACCCACGGTGTTGAAAGTCTTAACTATCTAAACAAGGATCAAGGACAGTTTCAATACAAGTGGACACTTTACTCTGCAGGACACGCCGAACTGGATACTCAAAAAGATTCTCCTAAAGAAGATATGATCCGAAACAGAGATCGAGAGAACACCTGGGTGTTAGGTGACTCAGGTGGATTCCAGATCGGTAAAGGTGTGTGGGAAGGAGACTGGAAGGATCCTAATTGTCCAAAGGCACAAAAGAAGAGAGAACAGGTTCTTCGTTGGATGGATGCATATATGGACTATGGTATGATCCTTGATATTCCAGCATGGGTGTGTCGTTCTCCGGCAGGCAGAGCGGCAACTGGCATCACTTCATATATGGAAGCAGTACAAGGTACATACATCAACAACGACTATTGGATTCAAAATCGCACAGGTACTTGCAAATTCCTAAATGTTCTGCAGGGTGAAAATCACGCCGAAGCAGACGATTGGTACGATCGTATGAAGAAGTACTGCGATCCAAAGCAGTATCCTGACAATCACTTTAATGGTTGGGCAATGGGTGGACAGAACATGTGTGACGTACACCTAGTTCTTAAGAGGTTAGTTGCATTACGATTTGATGGATTACTAGAAAAAGGCACGCACGATGTAATGCACTTTCTAGGAACTTCGAAACTAGAGTGGGCCACACTGTTAACAGATGTACAACGAGCAGTAAGAAAATATCACAATGAAAACTTTACTATCACTTTCGATTGCGCTAGTCCTTTTCTTGCAACCGCCAATGGACAGATTTATATTCAGACAGAGATTGAAGATAGAACCAAATGGGTCTATCGAATGGTTCCGAGCATAGACGATAAAAAATATGCCACAGACACGAGGCTATTCAGAGATGCTGTGCTACAGGACGGCATTTTCAAAAACTTCACAGACAGTCCTATCACCGCAGAACTAAAAGTAAACGACATCTGTCATTATGCACCTGGTATGCTAAATAAGATCGGCAAAGAAGGCAAGACCAGTTGGGATTCATTTAGTTATGCAATCCAAATGGGCCATAATGTGTGGAGTCATATCAATGCAGTACAAGAAGCAAATCGGCAGTACGATCAGGGAACAATACCTGCAATGCTTGTTCAAGAGCGTTTCAACAGGATACTTTTCCGAGATGTTGTGGAAGAAATATTCGCAACTTCAGAACGACACAAAGCCGAAAGTTTGATAGAAGAATACAGCAGGTACTGGATGAGCATCATCGGTACACGAGGTGCAACAGGCAAAAAGACTGTTAATGCTTCCACACATTTCCACAATCTGTTCGAAGAGGTTGACACAGATCCTGTAGATGCTATACTACACGAAGATGGCGAATTCACAGACGATGAAGCACACAAATTAGAGGATCTAGAAAATGAAGCGTGATTACAGCACTGGCACGGTAGATGATGTGCAGTTCTTTACTGGCGTTGAAGTAGAACACACACCCGCACACGGTATGAAAACATTGTTTGTTACTGGTGTGCAAGATGTTGAGGGAATCGAATCTTTGGCTGTTGAAGAAACAGTAGAACATATTTTCTTTGGTGCTAATCACAGTTTTGATCCTGCGGGTTCAGAATGGGATCGTTGGGAAATTATGATAACACACTTTTTGCGCAAAGGAATTCTTTGTAGTTTAGATATTCCCGTCAGCCACGCAGAGGAGTTTTTAGACAGTTGCCTTGTAGAGCACGATAACTTTATTCCACAACTTCGCGTGCCGTTGCCATATATCAAGCAGTGGCCCTACAACACTATGATTAAAATCGATGACAAAGACTTTCGTGCAAGTAACCCAGGTGTGTGGAGTCATCGCCTGCACGATTTAATGGACTCGTCTGTGTTTACACCTTGGAATGAATACAAACTTGACAAACCACTTGACTAAAGGTATAATAAACTTATGACTGAACAAAGAAGTATTTGGGTCTCATTTCAGAAAGAAGGGGTACATAGATATCCTGGCGCAGACACTGACCCTAAATTAGCGACAGGTGATTGGGATGATGTAAGTTTCTTAGGTTATCCGCATAGACACATTTTTTATTTTCGTGTGCGTATCCAAGTGTTCCACAATGATCGCGACATCGAGTTTATTCAGTTCAAGCGATGGTTACAGCGTTTGTATGAAGAAGTAGATCATTCTACTCAAATTTTAGATCTTGATTACAAGTCGTGCGAAATGATCGCAGATGACTTGTACAAAGAAATTTCTGCAGAGTACCCCGGCCGCTTTGTAGAAATCAGCGTAGCTGAAGATAATGAAAATGGCTGTTTAATTTACTATCCATCAACAGAGGAATAATAAAAATGTCAAATCGTTTCCCTCCAGTTAATAAAATTTTTGATGATCTGGATCGTTATAGGGACTTTTGCCGCTATGAAGGCAAAGTATTTGATGAACGAGCTCTTTACAATGAGAATGACCGTAACTGGATTGCTTATAAAAAGTATCTGGGTTATTTGCGTGCTAAAGCAAGAAACAATGGCAGGAACATTAGGAGCAACTAATGACTGTTTACATCGTTGACATTGAGGCTGTAGATACTCGTTACACCAAACAGTGGAAAGACTATTTACCTAAGCAGTTAAAAAATGCCGGTCTCGAGGTGTCAGTGATAAGTGGGGGTGATGTGCCGCAGGCAACAACCCCCGGTGCTTTTCTTAACTTTGCTGGTACCAATAATTATAAAAGCCAGCAGATGTTACAGATTTCAGAATTATTTGCCAAAGGACAAATCAAAGATGGAGACTATTTCCTCTACACTGATGCATGGAATCCAACAGTTATACAACTTCGGTACATGGCAGAACTTTTGGGAGTTTCTGTTCGCATTGGTGGCCTCTGGCATGCTGGTTCATATGATCCTCAGGACTTCCTCGGACG
>Ga0209953_1000561_pt1 | contig 13131 bp, 9 predicted proteins | sample SalPonred_H2O_MG_FD_185713 | JGI IMG/M metagenome (GOLD analysis project Ga0209953, IMG submission 185713) | Salt pond water microbial communities from South San Francisco under conditions of wetland restoration - Salt Pond MetaG... | ecosystem: Environmental > Aquatic > Non-marine Saline and... | reverse complement strand
CCGAGCGAGCACTCGCGGCGAGTGCAATGGCCCCACCTACGGCGGTCGATCTCAGAGCACTCGGCAGTTGGCGCCCACGAAGGAATAGGACGGTCATAACCGACCATTTCTACTTCGGAAACCAGTCAAACGGCTGTGTGGGATTCGCTTCCGAAGGCCCTTTGCAGTAGACAGCGCTCCGGGTGCGACCTCCCAGAGGTCACACCCAGAGCGCTTTTGGATTCGGCTATTTGCTGACCACCTCCACCTTGATCAGTGACGCCTCTTTTGTCTCAGGATGCGTGAAGGAGATTTGAATCGAACCGTTTCCTGGGGCAACGACGTCATAGATCAACCCTGACTGATCTGACTTGTTTTCAGCGGCGCTGATGGTCTTCCCGACATCCGTGCGCTCTAAGTCCGCCTGTTCGATAGTGGGATCAAGTACGACTTCGAAATCCCAGTCCACATAGTCGTAACCGCCGCCGAAAACGACGTCAGTTGGGACCGGCACACTGATTCGGTCGCCGACTGAAGCCTCGACGGTCCCGAGATCAGTAATCTCTCCCTCGAAAGTCTCGTCAGGAACTGCAAGGCTTTCGTTGGAGGTCGGCGACGGATCTGTGGATCCCGGTACTTCCTCAACCTCGACGGCGAAGGTGGTCGTTTCCCCGTCAACGGTGATGGTGACTTCGGCTTCCCCTGGAGCGACGCCGACGGCTGAACCGAGGACGATGTCTCCGTCGTATTCACTTGGCTGGAACACGCTTACCACGGACGGGTCGCTCGTCCCGATGAAAGCGTCGAGAGGATTTACCCCGAACCCCTCCAGGCCCGCTACGCCGTTGACCTTAAGTTTTAAAGGCAGAGAAGCATCGTCTGGCCCGACGATGATTAAGCCCGGAGATGCGGATTCATCATCAACGATCCCATCCTCAGATTGTGACGGGGTTGGCTCGACCGTGGCTGGCTCAGTTGAGTCCTCGTCACTCTTCGGTTCGAGTGTGGTTGTGGCACCTCCTTCCACCGTCTCGGCTGCGCTCGGAGACGTTTGGGTCTGCTCTGATTGTGAGCCGCAGGCGGTTAGGACCAACCCGAGGCCCGCGATGCTGCTGACGATGGCGATTTTGCGCACTGAACTTCCTTTCAAGGTGGCTGGTGTTGTCGTCATTCCCGCTATGGAGGGCAACTAAACACGCTGATCTACGCGTCGTATGCGACAAATATTTCGAACAACTCATACGCCTCACCCTCGAGGCCGCATCGGGAAGCCATCAACGTGACTTGACCCAGAACCACTTCGGTGAGATCAGGCTTGGAATCCAGTGCCTGCTCGCCTGCGTCCAGGGTGGGGAAGTTGCGGTACCAGTCCAGCGCCAGAACCTGTCGCAGCGTGGACGTGTCCGCCTCGTCATGCTCGGTAGGCGTCAATCCGAATCGCTCGAGCACCTGATCCAGCACGTGAAAGGGCTCGAGGTCCTGACTAACCAGGTCCCAGAACTTTTGCTGCTGGGCTGGGGTCAAGACACCGACGACTTCGGTGCGGAAGTCCACGGGTATCGGAATGGCTACCGCGTTATCGGGGTCATCCAGAGCCTCGTAGGACCACGAGGCGGTGGACACCTGCTTGCGCGTGCTGGACCTTCCCAAGACGATGCGCACGCTTCCGCTTCGGGTGGCTTCGTCATGCTCGAAGGAATCCCAATCGGCCTGGATGCCATCGACGAGGCTTAACTTGTCTAGGTAGCTGATGATGTCGCTCGCGCAGCCGATGTTCAGCGACTCGATGGTGTGCAAGGTCAGGGCCTTTGGGTTCGGCATGCTCGCAGGAAACGGGGAAACAGAGAACTCCAACTTTGTGATGTACACGGCATTCCAATCGACGACCCTCCCGTTTCGGGGCGCCGAAACGGGACCAACATTGAGCCATAGGGGTCTGACAGTGACCCAGGTTCTCTCGCGACGTAGGTTGCTCATCGAGTTACCCGGGAGTGGATCTCAGGCTTGATGAGAACCCACGGGCGACGAATCGGTAGATTACCGGGAGGGGGTGGCGCGTGAAATTTCTTCATACATCGGACTGGCACCTAGGTAGGGCGCTGAAACAGCACGATCTGTCTCAAGCCCAGCAGGAAGCACTCGATGCAGTGATTGATGCCGCCATTGAGCGGGATGTCGATGCCTTCATCATCGCCGGGGACGTTTTTGATCGTGCATTCCCGAGCGTTGAGGATGTTCGGCGGCTGAGGGATGCCCTCACGCGAATACATGCAGCCGGGATACACATCATCTGCACTGCTGGAAACCACGATGAGGGCACCAGGATCGCAGCGTTCACGAACCTCATGGATGCGAGAGTGGTCGTGGTCGGTGAGTTCGACCAGGTGGGCGATGCTGTCGTGATCGAGGACGACCACGGGCCAGTGGCGTTCTATCCGCTTCCATATTTGGATCCGGACGCTGGCAGGCGCGCGCTGGCTCCGCCTGGAGAAGAGATGCTTGGCCGAAGCCACGAGGCAGTTATGTCCGCAGCGATGGAACGAGTGAGGGTCGACCTTCAGAAGCGTAGGAAGGTGAGTCCGCACACCCGAGCAGTAGTCATCGCGCATGCGTTCGTGGTCAAGGGGGAAGAACGCCCTGAGGAGTCAGAAAGCGAACGGAATATCGCGGTTGGCGGAGTTCCTTCCGTTCCGAGCGGTGTCTTCGACGGGGTCGACTATGTCGCCCTCGGCCACATACATGGGCCACGGACGATTCAGGAATCCGAACCGATGATCCGTTACTCGGGTTCGTTGTTGCGATATTCGATCTCCGAGACCAAGCACGTGAAGTCGGTAACCGTGGTTGATATGAGGCCCGATGGAACATGTGAGATCGAAACTGTGCCAATCCCGCAGCCAGCCGGAATGGTTCGACTGCAGGACGAGTTGGCGGAACTGGTATCCGGAAACTACGAGGCCCATTACGACGATTTCGTCGAGATAAAGCTCACCGACAAATTGATTCCCGAGAATCACTACGCACAATTGGCCCAGGTTTATAACCGAATCCTGAGTGTCTCCTTTGAGCGAGATGAGAATCAGGGATTGGGTTTCGGGCCCGACCCGAACACCGACTTCTCCGACATGCCCCCTATCGATCTGCTTCGCACCTTCTACTCCGAGCAGGTGGGAGAGGAGATGGACGCCGAGATGGAGGCGATTCTTGCCGACGTCTTGGAGGAAGCCAGCAAGGTCGAGGAGAAATGACTTGAGGATTTCAACGCTGGAATTCGAAGGATTCGGCCCCTACAGGGACCGCCAGTTCATCGATTTCGATCAGTTGGGTGAGTCCGGGCTCTATCTCATCAACGGGCCCACTGGAGCAGGAAAATCGACGGTGATAGATGCCATCTGTTTCGGTCTCTACGGGAAGCTGGCAAGCGACGATGCGGATCCCGGTCGCGCGCGTTCGGACTTCTGCGGTTCCAGCGATGCGACGCGAGTCGTCTTGGTCTTCGAGTCCGCGGCGGGACGATTCAAGGTCGAAAGGAGTCCGGAGTACTTCAAGGCCAAGAAGCGCGGCGAGGGGCTCACGAAATCGCATGCGGAATGCAAGATTCACCGGTTGGGGCCGGGTGACGCAGAGGTCACCATCGCTCACCACATAGCCGAAGCGAATTTCGAGATCGCCCAGCGAGTAGGCCTGACCCGCGACCAATTCGTCCAGACGGTCGTGCTGCCGCAAGGAAAGTTCGCCAATTTTCTTAATGCTGAGACACGAGAACGAGAAGAGATCCTGAAGTCGATTTTCAATACCGGGTTGTACGAGCAGGTGGCCAGCATCCTCAAGGAACGGGCGAAGGCCGTTAGTGAGAAGAGTCGTGACCTGGGCCAAGAGGTTGCCTACATTGTCCGGCAACTGGGTGATAGCACTACAGCATCCGATGATGACATTGCCGAAGCAGTGCAGTTGAGCGTCGACAGCCTGGACGAGTCTCTCCTCGAGACGTTGGAAGTGTGGGAGAGCCCGGTGTCGGACCGCTTACGGATTGCGCAGGAGCAGTCGGCGGCAGCCACGACTGCCTTCGAAGTCGCTGATGCCGCACGCACGCGTGCCCGGGAAGAGGCCGCAGCCCGCCAGGAAGTTGCGGATGCTGAATCCAGGGCAACTGCGGCCTCGCAGGCGGTTGAAGTGACCCAATCGAACCTCGAGCCCTATGCGCAGACCCTCGCCTCGCTGGATATCGATGCAAGGGCTGACGTAGGACTTACAGCTTGGGAGGAATGCGCTGAACGCATCGCTGCGCAATCCGAGGTACTAGGAGAGTTGCGGCTACTTGAGGATGAGATCAATCAATGGCCTGCCCTCGAAAAGAAGAGGCTGGAGGCCATCGAGTCACGTGAGGCGGAATGTCAGCAACATCAGGAAAGGCAGGACGCACTTCCCGCGCTCATAAAGGAGCAAGAGGCGATCGAGGCTAGAAAGCCAACGGCAACCGAATGGCAAGAACTAGCAGACTTCAGGGCTGCCAGCAAGGACAGGAAAGAGGCTCGCACAAATCTGATACGCGCGGAGGAGGCGGTAGGCAAACTCAAGCAGGCCGCTCAGCACGCACGCGGAGCAGCCGACGCCACCTCGAATGAGTTGAGTATCGCGTCTCAGAGCTATCGATCAGGTATCGCAGCTGAGTTGGCGTCGAATCTGGAAGAGCATGAGCCGTGCTCCGTATGCGGGTCTCTCGAGCATCCGGATCCGGCGGTTCCAGCCCCTGAAGCCACCACCTACGAAATGGTCGAGGCCCTGCGGGAGAAGGACCGGGAGGCGCACTCGACGCTGACGGCGCTGACGGGCGATCTGCAGGCCGCGGAGGAATCGCTTCGAGGACTGCGTGAATCGATCACAACCACTGTGGAGGAAGAGGCAGCGGAGGAGCACAGGATCGATACCTTCGCTGAGGAACTCGATAGCAGGGAAGAGGCAGCCAAGGCTGCAGGGGTCAAGGCTGGCGACTTGCGCCAGGAGTTGGCTTCGCTCGCAGACCAGGTCTTCAAGGTAAGGACGGATATCGAGACCAAGAAGCAGGCATACGACTCCGACTCTCGACAAATCAAGGAGAAGTCATCCAAGGTCTTCAAGGGTCGTCAAGGATTCGATTCGGTCATGGCCCGCCATGACTCGCTGACTTCGTTAGCTCAAACGATCAAAGAAGTGATTGCGGCACTGCGGGAAGATGAATCGGCCAACAAGGCTTTGAAGAAGTGTCAGGAGAAGTTGGCGGCAATGCCTGATGGAGAGGGATTCGCCGACGTGCAGGCGGCTGAGGAAGCCTGGGACGCGGCAAATGAGTCGAGAAACCAGGCGAATGCAGAATTAGTGACGGCCCGTGGTGCGCACGAAGAATTCAGCAAGCAACGCGCCAGAGTAGCCTCCCTGTGCGAGGAGCGGGCTGCCCTAGTTGGGGATAACCAAGGGCTGAAGAGGCTTTCGGAGATCTTCGATGCGGGGCGGGGATCTGACTATGGACTACACATATATGTTCTGCGAACACTTTTCGACAAGGTCATGGCGTTGGCCAATCAACGCTTCGAATCCTTGCTCGACGGCCGCTATCGCCTGGTCACCGCAGATGACTCGAGTGGAGACAAGCGCAAGACGCACGGACTCGGCGTTGCGGTCCAGGATGCACTCACCGGCAAAGTCCGATCAGCCAAGAGCCTGAGTGGTGGCGAGACCTTCTGCGCCTCCTTGGCCTTGGCGCTGGGTTTGTCCGATGCGGTGCGGATGAACGCCGGCGGTATCCGGATCGACTCACTCTTCATCGATGAGGGATTCGGATCGTTGGACAGTTCCCAACTCGATGAAGTCATGAACATGCTCAACCAATTGAGCACGAATGGTCGCCGGGTTGGCTTGATCAGCCATGTCGACAGCATGAAGGAGACCATTACCGAGCGCATCGAGATTCATGCGGCGCGCAGGGACCACCCGACCAAATTGAGCGTCTCCTGGATGGAGTGAATCGTGGTCACGCATATCGAGATGAGCGAGGGGGCTGAGCCGAAATCGGAAGCTGTCGTGCGTAAGGGGCTCATGAAATACCTTCGCGACGAAGACGTCCTGATTTCCGGAATGCGGATTCACGATCATGAATTTGGCGATGTGGAAATCGATCACCTCGTATTGATGCCCGATAAAGGGGCCGCGTTCATCGAAACTAAGGGTGGTCATGTGTCCTACGCGCAAGGCAATTGGTGGACCACAGGCAAGGACGGCACGCATCGAACCGATCCACCAGGGCAAGCAAAGAGGGGTCTGTACGCGTTCCGTCGGTTTCTGGACCACCATCCGGAGTGGACCAAGGGGAAACTCGCCGGCGACTGGTTCTTGGCGTTCCCGTTCACGGACGTCGGCGATACCGAATTCATGGGTCCTCAGGGGCGCCGAGAGACGATCTTCGGACGCGGTGAGGAAGACGAGATGGCCAGCCGCATCTGGGAAATCCTTGCGAAGCGCCACCTGGTTCTCCCTTCGCACGGCTGGGTCGAGGAGATCGTCGACATCGTCCTGGCGATGAAAGACGTGCCGATAACCCTCAAGGAGAGGGTGACGCAGCGTCTCGAACACATTGAGCAACTCACTGAACAGCAATCGGCCATGTTGCGAATGTGGCGCAACAACCGGTTTGTCGAGGTAGTCGGGGGAGCCGGTTCCGGCAAGACCTGGCTGGCCATGGAGCAAGCACGGCAGTGGGGCGCAGCCGGTCTCTCGGTCGCTTTCCTCACCTACACCAAGGGTGTGGGGGAGGCAGTCAAGAAGGCTTTCGAGGACCGTCCGGACAAGGAAACCCCTCCATTCATCGGAACATTCCATGCGTTGGGCTACCACTGGGGAGTGTTCCCGGATCCGGATCGAAGCGGTGAACCGGACTACTGGACCGTCGAACTCCCGGTCGAGTATCTGAAAGTGGCCACGTCGCTCCCACCTGGTCAGAAGTTCGATGCGGTGATCGTGGACGAAGCGCAGGACTTCGAAGACTCCTGGTGGGACGTGGTGCTGGCATCGATGAAGGATCCTGAAAGTTTCCGGCTGGCAATCTTCCGCGATGACGGCCAAGCGGTGTTCGGAGACAAGCGTGGACGCCCGGATCTCCCCTTCGCCGTATTCGACCTGGACAGCAACCTACGAAACGGCCGACAAGTGGTGGAAGCATTCGCCCCGCTGACTTCCCGCAAGATGGATGTCGTCGGTGGGGAAGGCTCGCCAACCCGGATGATTTTCGCCGAGCCGGAGGATGTGATCACTGCTGCTGACGATGCAGTCTCTGACATGGTCGGCCCCGAAGGCTGGTTGCCCGAGCATGTAGCTCTCTTAACCACCAAGAGCAGGCACCCGGAACACGCATATCGCCAAGATGCAGACAAGGACGCTTACTGGCAAGAACTGTGGTCGACCAACGACATCTTCTACGGCACCGTCGCGGGCTTCAAAGGCCTGGAGCGGCCAGCCATCGTGATCGCCGTGAACGGTTTCCACCCCCACGCTGATCCGAAGGACGTCTTATATACCGCCATCAGCCGTGCTATTGATCTAGCTGTGTTGGTGGGTTCTCGAGAGGAGCTCGAGAGTGTCCTAGGCGCCAAGCACCTGCGCCGACTGGAGCGCCGACAGAAATGAGCAAGGCGTCGAAGCCCACCTAGCCGATCCGAGTCGCGATCACCAGTGCTAGGCGATGCGCCGATACAAGGCAGCAGGTCGTCCGACACCGCCGCTGGATCGCCGCCCGGTTTCCTGCAATTGGGGGATCATGTGACGCCGGAAGGTGTCGATCTGCCACTGGGCATCCAGGACTGCCACATGGATCTCGTGCAACTGGGCCAAGGTGAACTCACTGTCCGCGATGATCCCTTCGGGATCGGGTGATTCGGCGTATGAACTGCGCATTTCCTGCAAGGCGTACTCGACGATCTCGCCTTGGGCGTAGGGGAGTGAGCGTTGCCCGGGGATGACCAGCCTGCCGCGCACGATCGGTGCGAGGGTGAGATCGGGAGAGCCTTCGATCGCCGGTGCGAGACGTTCGTACGGCAGTGCCAGCAGGTGCGCCATGGACATCACCCACCCGCGATCGTCGCGATCGGGGTCATCGAACAAGTGCAGTTGCCGCGGTGAACGCCCACTTAGGGCGGCGGGGGATAGGCCGCACTTCTCCTCAAGCGTGACGGCCACCGCGTCTGCTAGCCGTTGCCGTTCGCGGACAAACCGACCCGGCAGGGCCCAGGTTCCCTCGTTGTCTCCGCGGCGTCTGACCAGCAGGACGCACAAGCGATTCGCCGGATCCACCGTCATCACGGCCACATCCACGGCCATGTGGGGAGCGGGGTAGCGGGTGATTTCGGAAGCCGGCACGAACCAATTATCGCACACTTGCGAAAATATGTGCTACAGTTATCGCAAGATTGCGAAAACCAAGGAGGCGCCATGAAACATTCGTTCACTGCAGACAAGGTCAGCGGGGTCCTCGTGGGGGCTGCTTGCGGGGATGCCCTCGGGGCCGGCTACGAGTTCGGCCCCTCGTTGAAGACGGGTTCGCCGGTCTCCATGCGCGGCCAAGGTGCCTTCGAGCCGGGGGAGTGGACCGATGATTCCGCCCAGATGGTTGCCCTTGCCCTGGCCACCGCCAATGGCCTGGATCTGCGAACCGAGGAGGGGCAGGACTCCGTCGCTGCGAACTTGCTCGATTGGTACTACTCGCCAGCCCGCTTGAAAGACATCGGCATCCACACCGCGGCCGTCATGCGACAGGTGGCAACCGTCACTGGTCCGGGCCTTGCCCTGCGCTTCCGCGAAACAGCGGCCACCAAGGAGGCGAATTCCCCGCGCAGCAGCGGCGGCAACGGCGCGCTCATGCGTACCGCCCCGATCGCCCTGGCCTACCTCGGTGATCCAGTAGGACTCGTCCAGGCCGCCAAGGACATCGCGCTACTGACTCACGCAGACGAGATAAGCGCAAGCGCATGCGCCGTGTGGTGTCTGGCCATTCGTGAAGCGGTCATCACCGAGCGGATCGAATCGCTCGAGGGTTTCGCCATATCCGTCGCCTCGTCGGTGGCCACTCACATGCCCGACGAAGCAGACTCGTGGACGCAGATCCTGACCGATGCCTACGGCCGGGATCCGCGGGAATTCACCGCGGGCAACGGCTACTCGCTGACCACGCTCAAAGCCGCCTGGGCAGCGATTACCTCCACACCGATTCCGTCTACCCCGGCGAAGCACTTCACCTTCGCACTCGAGGAAGCGGTGCGAGGCGGAGGCGACGCCGACACCGTGGCCTGCGTTGCCGGCGGCCTCCTCGGAGCAATGTGGGGGTTGAGTGCCATCCCGACCAGCTGGCGACGCCGGATCTTCGGCTGGCCGGAGATGACCGACCGGGACCTCGTGCGCCTTGCCCTCGATTCGTACGAGGGAACACGCTCACCAGACTCCTGGCCAAACGTCGCCACCATGGACTACAGCGGCTGGAGCGGCGTCGATGCCCTGGCGGTGCACCCGCACGACGATGGCGTGCTGCTGGGCGGATTCGATCTGGCCACCGGCCGCATACCGTCGCCGATCCGCATCGATGCCGTTGTCTCGCTGTGTCGAACCGGGTACGAGGACCTCGAGCATTGGGGTCTCCCCGCCTCCTTGAGGATCGAGGTCCGGATCATCGACGTACCCAACGCGAACGCGTACACCGAGCACACACTGCTCGACGCAGCAGCCACCGTCGCCGAACTGCGCAGCGAAGGCAAGAACGTGCTGCTGCACTGCGTGGCCAGCCAATCCCGAACACCCACCGTCGCCGCGCTCTATGCACGTGAGCATCTCGGGATCGACGCCGCTACGGCCCTGGCAACAGTTTGCGACGCGCTGCCTGCAGCTAGCCCGAATCACGAATTCCGATCCATCGTCCTGAACCACTAGGAGGAACCCATGAAGATCACCTCGCAACTCGATATGGATGTCGTAGCGCTCGAAGCCGAAGACACCGTCACCTGCTTGCTCACCTTCGAAGCGCCGATGCCCGAAGCCGCCAAGGCTCGACCTGCCGAGACTCTGATCGTGGTCCTCGATAGGTCCGGATCCATGGCCGGCCCTGAGCTCAATGCAGCGAAGATCGCCCTGCACTCGCTCGTGGACGCGCTGATGCCGCAGGACACCTTTGGCCTGGTCACCTTCGATTCCCAGGCTCGGATCGCCGTGCCGACCCGATCGATGGCCGACCACGATCTGGCGACTGTCCATGCCCTGATCGAGGGCATCGAGGCCGGCAGCACCACGGACCTAAGTGCCGGCTATCTGCTCGGCCTTCGTGAGGCCAAGCGCCACCGCAAGGAGTCGGGTGCCAGCGTGATGGTCCTGTCGGATGGGTACGCGAACGAAGGAACCACCGATATCCAAACGTTGGGACAACTGGCCACTAAGGCACGCGATCGGGGAATCACCACGGTCACGATCGGCATCGGTGAGAACTACGACGACTCCCTCCTGGAACAAATGGCCACCCGGGGTCAGGGCAGCCATCGCTTCGCCTCCACGCCCGAGGACGCCACCGCTGTAGTCGCCCAGGAGGCGGGGGACCTACTCACTAAGTCGATCGTCAATGCATTCGTACGCATTCGACCAAGCGATGCCGTCGGCATCGACGGAGTCGGCACTCTGCACGATGTTCCGCGCTGGGTAGAGAAGGATTCCAAAGATCGACCAACCGTGGTCATCCCACTCGGAGACATCTACGCCGGGGAAACACGAGAGCTGTTGGTCCAGTTCCTCGTTTCGAGTCTGCCCGCCCTCGGTTCTGTGGAGATTGCCGAGATCATCGCCGACTTCGTATCCCTTCCGGACTTCGAGGCCGGCGAGGTCCGTTGGCCGATAGCGGTTGGCGTTGTCGACTCTCACGAACGAGATGCGCACACACCTGATCCACAGGTACGCGTGGCGGCGCTACTGGCAGAGGCGGTAACCGCGAAGAGGGAAGCGGTCGAAGCGCTACAACGCGATGACGCAGAGGCCGCCGAACGCGCCCTTCGTGGCGGAGCAGAACGCCTGGAAACACAGATGGCTGAGAACCTAGAACTACCGGAGGGCCTCAGACGCCGCCTCGACGAGGAGCACACGCACATCCGGGTGCTGCAGGTAAGGGCGCGAGAGCAGGGTTTGGAATACAGCCGGCGCCGGATCCGAGAGGACGTGAACGTCAATAGTCGAGGTCGCGGCGATGCTCGTAGGCGCCAACGCACACGCGGCACTGAATTGCAGTGATGTCGCTGGCATCTCCGGCGCGGGCGGTGTCTTCAGACTATGGATATCTCGCGGGCAGAATCTTCGGTGAGGTGTAGGACCGATGCGGTGATGCGTTGTTCTCCGGTGGCTCGACGCATCATCTCCGCATAGGACGAGAGTTGTGTGTGGTACTTCGGCAGATTGTGCTCACCGATCGACTTATCTGTCTTGTAGTCGATGATGTGAATGCCGTCGTCGTCTTGAAAGACGAGATCGGCAAGTCCATCGACAACTCGCACGTGCTCATGCTCTACCGGTGCCGCCAGGTACATCTCGGTCCATAGTCGTGAAGCACTGCGTGCACGCGCGATGGTGTCGCTGCTGAGTGCCACATTGGCCATAGCCGTAATGAGGGAAAGATCCGCCAACGTCTCTTCTTCTTCCGCCATTTGGCCACACACCTGGTGTACTCGCTGGGGCGACGGTTCGTCTTCGTGTACCAGGATGTCCAACGCTCGGTGGACGGTCTGTCCAATAGCCGAACCGTCTCGGCCAGCACGTCGTGGGTCCACCGGTGCCGATGTCGGATCCGACGGCTGGTCATCGATCACCTCGGATTCCACTGGTACTCCCAGTGCGAGGGCACCGAGCCCAGTGGGCGAAGCCACCCACTTCTGCCCGGACCGTTCGCGAATGTCGTCAATGCCGGCAAACCAGGTGTCGTCGATCGCGGCGATCCGTTCGGCCACGGGTAATGAGATCGGTTCGGCGTGGTCGGGGATGACGGTGATGTCGGTGTCAGCAGTAGGTATCGAGGGCAGCAACAATGTGGCATATGGGGGACTGGCTACGGCCTCTTCGCCGCCCTTCTTCATCGACACTCGCTCACCGGCGACCGAGATGATCAAATGATCGCGTGCTCGTGTGCAGGCGACGTACATCAGCCGAGTGTCCTCGGCGCGCTCCCGAGCTTGATGCTCGTCCTCGTACCAAGCCGTGTATTCCGCGGATACGTGTTGCTCGGACACCCGCAGCTCGTACCGATCTGGGCTGGCGATGCCCAAAGCGGGGTAGCTTGATCCGGGCGCGTGCGACATCCCTGCGAGGGCAACGATCGGGAACTCCAGGCCCTTGGCCTGGAAGGTAGTCATGAGGCGAACGGCGTTGTCTTGGCGGTCATCGGGTTCAGGCAAGGATGTGCGATGCGCGTTCTCCATGACGGAGTCCACCCATTGCAGGTATTCGTACAGTCCGACTCCGCCCTCGTCCTGCCACTGTTGGGCATGGGCGCGGAACATGCGCAGACAGTCGGCTTCGAAGTCTCCTCTCTTCGTGAAAGGCAGTGCCTCGAAAATGCGGGTCACGCGCAATACTTTGTCCATCAACTCCAGTGGTGTGCGGCGAGCGGCATTGCGCCGGAGTCGATATAGGACCTTGAGCGCATCCGATACCGGACCGGCGGGATTTTCCTCGCTGAAGCGCCACCGCCCCCCGCCGAGTCGGTGGTCGAGTAGTTGACGATCGGTCAAGCCGAAGAGCGGGCTCTTCATCGCCAACCACAGGTTCAAGTCATCGACGCCCTCGGCCGCGTACGTGAGAGCGGATCGCAGGCCGAGAACCGCCGGGCGGTCGTAGACCAGACCTGCGTCGGCTGACCGGTAGGGAATACCGAAGTCATCGAGGGCATCGAGCAAGGCGGCCCGTCCAGTGCGTGCGGGATACAAGATCACCACATCCGAGAAGTTCGCGACCCGCGTGTACGCACGGGAGTGCTTGTCGACTGGGTCGGTTACCTTCCATTCATCTGTGATGGCCAGGGAAATGGCATAAGCGATCCGCTTGGGTTCCATCTCCCTGGAGGGGTACTTCTCGGAGTCGTCTTCCTCCGGGGACGGATCCCGCAGCACG
>Ga0209953_1000560_pt1 | contig 13140 bp, 9 predicted proteins | sample SalPonred_H2O_MG_FD_185713 | JGI IMG/M metagenome (GOLD analysis project Ga0209953, IMG submission 185713) | Salt pond water microbial communities from South San Francisco under conditions of wetland restoration - Salt Pond MetaG... | ecosystem: Environmental > Aquatic > Non-marine Saline and... | reverse complement strand
CGGCCACAAACTCATCCGCATCGTCGGCTGGACCCCCCCCGGAGGCCAGAGCGCGGTATCGGTGTCCTATGAACTTCCTCCGGGAACGTTCAGCACCGACAACGCGAACGTGCTGCGCTACCGACTCCAGGCCGAACCGCAGAGCCTGTTCATCGACCCGTTGCTCACCGTGTCGGTGACGCCGCCCCCGGGATGGCGGGTGCTCGAACAGCCCGGCATGCAGGTAACCGATGGCGCCGCCACTGTCAGCGCGGTGCAGTCCGGACCGGTGAACGTCGAGATGACCTTCACCAGATGAGGGCCGCCCAATGAAGGACAAAGAGACGCTGACCGCCTACGGCCTGGCTGCCGTCGGTGTGATCGTCCTGATCTGGCTCGTCCCGCCGGTGGGCATCGTCGCCGCGTGCATCGCGCTTGCGCTCATCCCTCCGTGGGGACGCGGACTCATCGAACGAGCGGCCATCAGCGCCATCGCCACGCTCGGCATCATCGCGATCGCCTTCCCCCGAGAGGGCAGCACTCCGATCACCCCCGAGAGCGCGCGGATCACTCTGTCCGTGCTCGTGGTTGCTGCCGTTGCCATTCGATTCCTCCCAAGCTTGCGCACGGTCCCGCTACCGCGGATCGGTATCTACGATCTAACGATCGTCACCGCGGCGGTGATCGGCTGGATCTGGCTCACCGGTGCCTTCTGGAACGTTGAACCAGCCCAGATGATCAGTGGACTGTTCTTCTCCGGCTGGGACAACCAAGGTCACCTAGTGCCCTTCGCCAATACCTACATGCAGCAGTCCACCACCTGGTCCACCATCGACGGCACCGTCGCCTGGAACCAGTGGTACCCGGCCTTGCACAGCACATTGTGGGCGTTGGGCGAGCAAGCACTCAATGGCCCTGGCGCCAGCCGACTCGAACTGTTGTGGCCCTACGTCACCTGGAACGCGATCAGTTTCGTCGCTTCCTTCGCAGCGCTGGCCTACGTGGCCGGGGATCTGGCTGGACGGCTCGTCACCACCCACAAGGCGTGGGCGCGCTTCCTCGCCGCGGGCGCAGTCGCCGCGTTCGGCCTGCTCGGCAGCCCGGCCCTGCTGTACAACTCCGGTTTCACGAACTTCGTGATGGGCATCGCGGTCGTAGCCACGGCAACGTATCTTTCCGCGCGCAGCATGCGCTCCGCGCGCGCGTTCGGCTGGTTCCTGGTTCCCGCCGCCGCGGTGGCCACATTGGGCTTGTGGTCTCCGTTGGTTCTTGGACTGGTGCCGGCTGGCGCGGTCGTGCTCGTCGCCCTGTGGCGAGCACCGGATCTTTCCACCACGAAACGCCGAACTATCACCGCCATCTGGGCCCTGGTCAGCATCGTCCTCGTCGCAGTCTTGGCACTCGACCAAAGCCAAGCGATCCTCGGAGTGGACGGGGAATCGACCGCCGCGGAGTTCACCGAGGACATCGGTGCGGTGGGCGTGGGCATGGTTCCCTTCAACACCGGAGTAGCACTCGCCTCGCCGATCATCGCGATCCTCGCGGCACTCCTCGTGCGCAGGCGCGGTGTCCCGATGATGGTGGCCATCGCGACCCCCACGCTGGCCACCGGGATCCTTGCCTGGGTTTTCGCCACCGGAGCCGACGCCAATGGAGTTCCGCGGCTGCAGTCCTACTACGTCCTCAAGGCACTGGACGGCATGCTCCTGTTAATCGCCCCGATTCTGGCTGCGCTCGCCGCGGTTGCTCTCGTACGCGCCCTCGCCACTACGAGCACTCTTACCAAGACGGCGGGCACCCTCGCCGCGGCATTTGTAGGGGCCACCGCCTTCGGATACGTAGGTGTCCACCCGGCGGAGCCGTGGGCCAGTTTCACGGCAGCTCCGGGCGTTCAGGCTGGGCATATTCGCGCCGAGGCGGTCCAGGACTCGATCATCGGGGATTCGATCTTGGCCGGGGTACAGGGAGCCCAAGCAGCACCCGAGCTCACCCCGGTGCTGTGGGACGGTTCCGGGCACTTGCCCAATCTGTGGGTGCGCACCCTCACCGGGGTCCTCTCGTCACAGGAAGCCTCGTTCTATCGCGGTTTGCCGCAGTTCCCTTACGACAGCAAAGCCGTGGACTACCTCACCCTGTCGCTGAACCTCAAGCCCACACTCGACCTCGCCCTCATCTGGTTCCGACCGCCATCCGGCGAAGCACTCGCCGAGGCTCAGCGTCTGTGGCCAGCGGGGCGAACCGAGGTCATCGAAGTGCCGATGCAGCGATCTCCACTGTGCATGGAGTGTCCTGAATCATGACGGATCGCAGACCTAATGCACAGCAGCTAATCCACAGCAAAAATGCACGACACCGACGACCAGACATCCAGGGTCTGCGCGCGGTTGCGGTACTAGCGGTCATCGCCTTTCACGCGGATCTTCCTATCCCTGGCGGATTTACCGGGGTGGACGTCTTCTTCGTGATCTCTGGATTCGTGATTACCCAACTGATCCTTCGCAGGCACGCCGCTGGGGTGTTCTCCTACCGCGAGTTCTACGCCCGTCGTGCCCAACGCCTACTACCTGCTCTGGCCCTCATGGTGGTCATTGTCTTCACCCTCAGTTTCCTGGTCCAGTCACCGTTCGGAGACCAGCAGCAAACAGCATTGGTCGGCATAGGGTCGATGTTGTTGTCGGCCAATATCGTCATCATCCGAAGCGTGGGCGCATACTTTGTGCCCCTTGTCGAGACGAATCCGCTGCTGCACACCTGGTCCCTTTCGGTGGAAGAGCAGTTTTACCTCCTCTTCCCTATCGCGCTTGTCCTCGCGCTCACCTGGTTGCCACGGCACTTGACTAGAACTAGCCAGGAGAACACCACCCTTGCGCCGGCAATCACCGTGGTCACGGTTATCACTGCGACGAGTTTCGTTTTGAGCTTGATGTGGAGCTACGGGATTGAACCGCTTAGCCTGACAAGTCAACCCGCAACCTGGGCCTTCTATCAAGCTCCAGCCCGCGCGTGGGAGTTCGGCGTCGGTTCCCTACTCGCACTGGCTGCAGCCCGGGGAAAGATAAGCCTCACTACCCGCGGAAGTACCGGACTTGGCGTAATCGGGCTGGCGCTCGTGGTGTGCGGTTTCCTCCTCATCACCCCCACATCGGTGTTTCCGGGAGTATGGGCGCTGCTTCCCGTGCTGGGTACTGCTGCGTTGATAGCTGCAGGAACGACCATGTCACCTAACCCCATCTCCCGCGGGCTTGGTGCTGCGGCCATGTCTCGCATCGGCGATTGGAGCTACTCCCTTTACTTATGGCATTGGCCGGTGATCGTCTTTCTGGTCTTGTTGTGGGACAGCCCATGGGCCGCCCCCGTTGGTGCCATTCTCGCCATAGGTCCCGCATTGGCAAGCTATCGATTCGTGGAGCAGCCGATTCGACGCCGCATGGTTCCACGCGGAACGATCCTGATGGCCGGGCTTCTGACCTCGTTAGTAGTTGTGGTTATCGGAATTGCGTTGTTGGTCGTGGGCTCGCGCTTTATCCCAGCAGTTCAAGCGTTGGAGGAAGAGCGGCGCACAGCGACCATCAGCGAGGCGGCCGGCTGTTTCTTGCCGACCGAACTGAGTCCTGAGGTTGACCTTCCGCGCTTGAGTGAGGAGTGCTGGTTCGGTGGTAGTCCGGGCGATGACTGGATCCTGCTCGCTGGGGATTCGCACGCCTCGCACGCTTCCACGGGAGTGATTGAGGCGGCGGGGCAGCGTGGTCTCGCCGTGTTCTCCATCACCGGTGGCGCCTGCCCCTTCCTCACCGACCCCGTTGCTTATTCGGATCTGGATGAGTGTGACGCGCTCAATAACTATCTATGGAAGATGATTGAATCGGACGCCCCCCCTAGCGCTGTTGTCCTTTCGAACAAGGGCGTGCCCCAAGGGGTTGAGAGCACAATTGCGCGACTCGAACGCGACGGTATTCCGATCCTCTGGCTCCGGGATGTACCTCGCTGGTCTCCGGCGGACCAAGGAATTCAGCATCTACCGTGCCGAGGAGGAGCCCTCACCTTCGAATGTGAGTTTCCGCAGCACGAAGTCGAGGCTAACCAGGCGGTAACGAGGTCGGCGGAAGAGCAGTTGCGGCAGAGTTTTCCCGAGGTGACGTTCCTTGATTCACGGGACCTCTTCTGTTCAGCAGGGACGTGTTCGCCTATTCAAGATGGGCAACTGCGATACGCCGATAATGAGCACCTGAACAACGCTGGTAGCGGACGGTTGAGAAGCCTGTTCACTGACGCCCTCGAGCAAACTCTAGGCCCCGCGTGATTGCCGATAGAACCGTTGGCACGCGTCCCACCGCGGCAGTAAGTCCGAAGCCATCGCCTCGGACAGTGAAGGAGCCGACTCGTCCTTCGCACTCAGGTGCAGTGTGAGATCCACAGGCCATCCGATTCCCAACTCCGGATCAATGGGATTGACGCCGTGTTCGCGTGCCGGCGCGTATGGCTCGGAGCAAAGATAGCCCACGGTCGCCGATTCGCTCAGCGCGCAGAACGCATGTCCGAGACCCTCGGCGATGTACAGGGCCTGTCGGGAATCGGAGTCCAGTTCGATGCCTTCCCATTTCCCGAAGGTCGGTGAACCGACCCGGATATCCACGACCACGTCGAGGATTCGTCCGGCAAGGCATTGCACATATTTCGCCTGACCAGGGGGCACATCCGCGAAATGGATGCCACGCAAGGTTCCTTGCGAACTAACCGAGATGTTCGCCTGCTTGAGCGGCATTTCGTGTCCGACGGAGTCCGCGAAGGAATGCTGGGTGAAGGACTCGAGGAAGACCCCACGGTCATCGGCATGGAGTTCGGGTGTGAAGAGCCAGGACCCTGGTACTGAGGTCTCCGCCACCTGCATGGCCGCGAGGTTAGCAGCGCGGGTGCACCCACCCCGTAGAGTGAAGCGATCATGATCAGGTGCTCGACATGCTGAAGGACCTTAGGCGATCCCTGGGACTCCTCACCCGGCGTGATCAGCGGGTGCTGGGCCTCTTGGTCGCCTTCCAATTTGCACTCGCACTGCTCGATCTAGCAGCGATCGCCGCACTCGGCATCGTGACGTCCCTCGCTGCTGCTTCTGCCACCGGGCAGAGTGCGACCTTCCTACCCGGGTTGGCCGATCTGCTGGGCAATCCACCGCAGCCGACGGCGGTGCTGTTCATTGCGATGGGTGCGGGTGTGCTACTCGTGGTCAAGTCCGCCTTGAGTTTCTGGGGAACCCGCCGGGCGTTCCGCTTCCTCGCCAACCGGCAGGCCATGGTGGCCAGCAAACTAGCGAACGAACTCCTCAGCCGACCACTGTTGCAGGTGCAGCGCCGATCGAGTCAGGAGAACGCGCAAGCCCTCACTATCGGTGTTCATTCGATGACAGTTGGCATCCTCGGACAATCGGTGGTGATCGCCACGGAAGTGGCGTTGGTCTCGGTGCTATTGGTCGGGCTGCTCGCGGTGGATCCGATACTCACCCTGTTCACCGCTGCGTTCTTCCTACTCGTTGCCTCAACTTTGCACTTCCTGTTGGCCAAGTGGGCGGTACGCATCGGTCAGCGCGAAGCACGCGCAGCAGCAGCGAGCACCGCAGCCATCCAGGAATCACTGCGCGGCTACCGCGAGGTGACTGTCTCCGGTCGACGTGGCGTCTATACCGGTCGCTTCCACGATTTGGTGTGGCAGGTAGCACGGGTGCAATCGGACCGGATGATGATCACCGCCATCGGCAAGTACGTCTTCGAGGTGGCCTTGATCGTGGGGGCGGGCCTACTGGTGCTCGCCCAGGTGGCCGCGGGAACCGTTACCGAGGCTGCCGCAGTCATCGTGGTGTTCTTCGCCGCCGCATCCCGGATCATGCCCGCGCTGATGCGACTGCAGGGCGCGACCTTGTCGCTGAAGATCGCTACCGGAACGGCGCAGTTGTCCATCGACCTGATCGAGGACCTGAATGAAACCGAACCCGCCGAGCCGGTGAGCATTACGGTTCTGGAGCGCATGCACACCGAGAGCATGGCCGGCTATCCGGGATTCGACGGCAGCATCGATCTGGACTCGGTTTGCTTGTCCTATCCGGAGGCCAGCGTCCCCGCATTGGACGAAGTCTCCCTGCAAGTGACCTCTGGTCGTTCGCTCGCTCTCGTTGGCTCGACAGGTGCCGGGAAGTCCACCCTCGCCGATGTGATTCTGGGCGTCATCACACCGGACGCCGGTCACGTCCGGGTGGGCGGTCAGCCACCCAGCCGGAGTGTGTTGCGCTGGCCCGGGGCCATGGCCTACATCCCGCAGGACATCGCGATCATCAACGGCACTGTCCGAGAGAACGTCGCGATGGGTCTTCCCGAACACCTCGCGCACGATGACCGGGTTTGGGAGGCTCTCGAACGGGCCCGGCTGGCTGACTTCCTGCTGTCCACCCGCGAAGGCCTGGATACGGTGGTGGGTGAACACGGAGTGAAGCTCAGCGGTGGGCAACGCCAGCGGCTCGGTATCGCACGAGCCCTCTACACCCGGCCGCGGTTGCTGGTGATGGATGAGGCGACGAGTGCACTTGATGCCGACACCGAGGCAGCTGTTACCGACACCTTCAGTTCGATGAGTGGTGAGGTGACGCTCGTCATCATCGCGCACCGCCTTGCCACTATCCGCCACAGCGATCAAGTCGCGTACCTACATGAAGGCAGGTTGATATCGAGCGGCTCGTTCAGTGATGTGCGAGGCGAAGTACCCGATTTCGAGCGTCAAGCTCAACTCTTGGGACTGTGACCTGACCGGGTCTCCCCTGTTATCTAGGCTTCATCTGTGAAGACCCCCTTGCGCATCGTGATTCTTGGCACTCGTGGTGTGCCTGCGCAATATGGAGGATTCGAAACAGCCGTCGAGGAGATCGGATGGCGCCTGGCCGACCGCGGGCACCACGTGACGGTGTACGCGCGCAACCCCGGACAGGTGCTCACCGAGTACCGCGGCATGCACGTGGTAAATGCACCCGCGCTACGCACGAAGACGACCGAGACCTTGAGCCACACAGCGGTCACCACCGTGCACGCCCTGCGCAAGGAGCATCCGGATGTAGCGCTGGTGATGAACGCCGCGAATGCGCCGTTCCTCCCGGTACTGAAGCGCGCTGGCATCCCGACCGCGATCCATCTGGATGGCTTGGAATCCCGGCGGGCCAAATGGCGCGGTATGGGTTCGCGCTACTACCGCTGGGCCGAGCGAGCGTCCGTCGCGCGCGGTGAAGCGGTCATCGCCGATTCGCAGGCGGTGGCCGATCACGTGGAACGCGAATTCGATCGACGTATCGACGTCATTCCCTACGGAGCCGCAGTAATCGATCCCGGATCGGACCGTCTCGCCGAGTTAGGTCTCATCCGCCGCGATTACCACCTCATCGTCGCGCGGTTCGAACCGGAGAACCATGTGCTGGAGGCGGTGCACGGCTATGTGCACAGCGATGAAACCAGGCCGCTGGTGGTGGTCGGTGATGCGCCGTACAGCAGGTGGTACGTGGACAAGATCCGTGAAATCGCGGCCGATGAGACCCGTATCCGCTTGCTCGGTGCCGTTTACGACCAATCCCTACTCGACCAGTTGTACGCGAATGCGCGTACCTACATCCATGGGCATTCCGTGGGTGGAACGAACCCGTCCCTGCTGCGCGCGATGGGTGCCGGAGCCGCGGTCATAGCCTTCGACGTGGAGTTCAATCGGGAAGTCACAGCCGATCAGGCGGCTTTTTGGTCGGATGCCGATCAATTGACCGGCCTGCTGGATGAGGTGGCTTCAGGCGAAATCGATGGGGAACTCGCCGAGTTCTCGCGGGCCGGACGTGAACGGGTAGCAGCGGTCTACCAGTGGGATCGCGTGACCGATCAGTATGAGGAACTCTTCGAGCGGCTCGTGATGAAGGTAGCGCGATGACCAGCGCCATAGCGCTGACCGCCCACGCGCATGCTCCGCACCTGGCTGCGACCCTGGCCAGCATCGAGGAGCAGACGGTACCCACTGATGCCCGGGTGGCCGTAGTCGATCGACCTTCGGATGAGACGGTGCAGTTGCTGCGCGAGTACGGATTCAACGTGCACTACTCGACTTCAACGGCAGCTGGAACAAGGACCCGTATCGCGCATAATTTCCTACAGGCGCTCAGAGCCACTCCTGAAGTCGACGTAGTGATCCTGGGGGACCACGATGACATGTGGCACCCCACGCGCGTGGAGCAGCATCTCTGGGTGATGCAGGACACGCGGTGGATGATGACGGCCGCGGACGGAAACTTGATCGATGAGTCCGGTACTCAGCGGACAGGCACATTGCGTTCGGTCTTCCCGGTGCCGGCGGATTGGAACACCTCGGGGGCTTCGAGCAACTTCGCCTATGCGCTTCGACACTCCATCGCGACTGGAGGTGCCAGCGCGGTGCGCCGCGACTCCTTCATCGACCGGCGACTACCCGAAGGCTGGTTTCATGATCGTTGGTGGTCCTTGGTGGCAACCAAGCACTCGGCTATGCATATCGATGGCCACCCCGTGATCGATTACCGCGTGGCGAACGAACAACAGGTAGGACTGGAGACCAACAGTCAGGATTCCTCGGCTGCCTGGCTCGTCTCGAAGATCGCGAAGGCCCCTCGGAATGCTCGCCGAGCCTTGTCGATCCTCGGTGAATAGGCGAATTCGGCCGATTCAGGCTCAGCGGCGCGAACGCCTCGGAGGTTTGGTGATCTCGAAGGTGAGGGTCCGGCTTGCCGATGCGAACTCGGTGGTTCCCGGCGACACAAGAGTCAAGGTGCAGGTGCCGGGATCACGCGAGGTGATCAAGGTTTCGCCGCTGATTAGGCAGGGGCCGCTCTCCTCGAACGTAATCGGGGCACCGGACTGGGTTGCTACCGCGATCGCGATCCGCTGGTTCACCCGAACCGGTATCGGGGTGCCAGGCCACGGTCCCTGGCCTGCGGGACCGGCGGTGATGCCATCGGTCGGCAGGGCGAGATTCACGTTGATCGGCTGACTGGCGGTGCCACTGGCGTTGCTATTGGTTGCCGAGAAACTGGCGGTCAAGATCTGATTGCCGCTGATGGTCGGAGTCCACGGTGCCATGGCAACGCTATTGGCGAGCGGTATCGATCCGGAAACCGAGTACACGGTGCCGTTCACGTTCGTGTCGAATGCTGCTGTTCCCTGCAGGCCGATGTTGTTGATCACGGCGCTGACATCGATGGGAACGCCCACGTTGTACGTGCTCGGAAGGCGCAGGGTGATCAGCGGATTGCCGTCGACGGACTGGATGGTGTCCGTGCTCGACGAGGTGGTCATGTCAGGTTGGCCCGCTACACCGAGTGCCGGGTTGTAGGTAGCGGTGATGGTGGTGGTGCCCGATCCGGTGGGAGTCCAGGCGTAGCGCGCAGTGGAGGTTGCCGAGGCACCCGGGGTCAAAGCAACCGTCTGCAGCACTGTCCCGGTGGCCGTGGTGAAGGTGACCGAGCCCTGTGGGGCGATGTTGCCGGCCAGAGCCTGAACGCTGGCGATCATGGTGGTCGGGGTGTTGATCTGCGCCTGGTTGGCCGCGTACAGCGTGGTGCGGGTCGGAGCCGGAGCCACGGTGAATTGACTCGAGGATGCGGTTGCGAAGGCACCCTGGCCGCTGATGGACCAACTACCGGCGCCCGGAGGTGTCCATTCGGCGCTGCCGGAACCAGCCTTGTTGATTGCGATGGGGATTCCACCGACCGGCGTGGATCCGGCGTTGACCAGCACCGCGACGGTCTGGTTGGCGAACTGCGGAGCGCGTACTTCGATTGTCTGCTGCACTCCGGTGATCCCGTTCGGCGTCCCGATGATCGATGCCTGGGTTGCCCCAACAGCCGGGGGAACGGCTGCGGCAACGAGGGCGAGAACACCAGCGGCACTTGCAGCGAAACGAGCCTTCGACATTGGGCCTCCTCGAGCGATCCGCTCATGCTAGCGAGGCATGAGACCCATTCGCACGACACTCGGCCACCTACACTCGGCGAGTGCCCGAAGCGCCTGTCGTGGTGGATGTCACCGACGTCCTCGAATTCTGGACCCGCCGGGAATCACCATCGGGTGTGCAGCGGGTCATCATCGAATCGATGCCGGCGCTAGCGCAGCGAGGCGCGGCAGCTATGGCCCTCGACCGTGCTCGTGGGGTCTTCGTTCTGCTGACACCCGACGAGCAGCGGGATTTGTTCGTAGCTCGGCGGACCACCGATAGTGAGTCCGGCCGCGAGCAACTGGCGGTGGCGAGTTCCCGGGTTCTCGACCGCTGTACCGGTGCCGACCCGTTCGAACCACCATCGGAAACCGTCGCACTCTTTCTCGGTGCCGCCTGGATCAACGACGCATTGATGCTGGCTGCCCGGGCTTTGCATGCCCGGGGGGCGCGATGCGTCTACTTGCTCTATGACCTCACCCCAGTGCTGGAGACCGGACACACCAGTGAGGTCCGGCGTCTCTTCGAGGCCTACCTCCAACTGCTGGCAGATACGGCAAGTCGCGTACCGGCCATCTCACGCGCTAGCCGTGCGGACTTCGAGTCTTGGTGCCGTGACAACAATGCGCGGGTGCCGGGCGGTCGGGGTATCGGATTACCCAGAGGTCTGGATCCCGACGACTTCACGCACGCCCCGAATCCCTGGCCACGCCCGTACGCGCTGATGGTCGGCACCATCGAAGCGCGCAAGAACCACGCGCTCGCGCTCGATGTGTGGCAGGAGTTGATCGAACGCCACGATCGAGCATCGGTCCCCGATCTGGTGTGCATCGGTCGGCTGGGTTGGCATAGCGAGGAGTTCTTGAAGACCTACCGGGATACCCGGGGCCTGGACGGCAAGGTCTCGCTGCTGTCCGGCGGGGTGAGCGACGAGCAACTCGGTGCCTTCTACCGTCATGCCCACTTCACGATCTACCCCTCGCGGTACGAGGGTTGGGGCCTTCCGGTTAGTGAAGCACTCGCCTTCGGCAAGGTGACCATCGCTGCCGATAACTCCTCGATCCGGGAGGCCGGGGGAGACAAGGCGATTTACGTTGCAACGGACGATCAAGCCGAACTACTGCGGGCAATTGAGGTTTACGGACTCGACGAATCAGCGCGTCATGCCAAAGAGGCCGAAATCGCGGTTACAGGCTCAAGTTTCGATGCCGATTCACCTACCTGGCACGATGTGGCCGATGCGCTTCTGGCCGAGTGTCAGGACGCGAGGGAGGTGGAGGTGCCTATAACGATGCCCGCCCTCCAGTTGGGTCGCGAGTACACCTTCGCCTCGCCGCAGCAAGCACCCAGTGCCGATTACGCGGATCAGTACGCCGATTACCTGATGTATTCCGACGTCTCTCCCCTGCTTACCCAACCGCACCCCGAAGCCGTGCCGGCCGGAGTGCTTCTCGGCCAACTCGGCTCTCCCCAAACCTGGGGTGTGGAGCTGCACCCGGGGCGCCGTTTCGATGTGCGGTTGACTCGCCCCACGACAGGCGATCTCGTGGCTCTGGTCGCCACCCGATCCCAACCGGGATTCGCCAAGATCGAGGCCACGGGTCCGGGCGGCCCGAGTTTCATCGAGCTTCACCTCGGCAGTGTGCTCACCCTGCCGCTGGGAGCCGGCGAAGAAGGAGAGCAGGCGCTGGTGTCCTTCCGCGTGACGGATGCCTCCGACACCGTCGAGGGGTTCATGGGAGTGAGGTCGCTGGTGATCTTGGAGGCCGACGATCTCACCGGCAGGCTCACCGCCGCTGAGGCAGCAGCGCGTGCGCTGCGCCAGGAGTTGGATTTTATCCACGGGACCCGTTCGTGGCGGGTGACCGCTCCGCTGCGCCGGTGGAAAGGCCGCGGTGCGTAATCTCACCGCCGGTCTCCACCAGCAGGACCAGAAGCAGGAGGGGGTGCGATGACCGACCTCGTTCGCTACCGCGCCCTCATCCAGGCCTTCGCCGCTCGTGATTTCAGTACGCGCTATCGCTCCAGCGCCCTGGGGTGGCTGTGGTCGTTATTGCAGCCATTGGCGTCCCTGCTTGTGTACGCCGCAGTTTTCAGCCTGGTGTTCCGTATTCAGGCGCCACCCCTTGGCAGCGACGCCGCCCGCACCAGTTTCGCCGCCTTCTTGTTCACCGGCATGGTCACCTGGAACGCGTTCTCCGGGATCCTGACACTGAACATCACCCAACTGCGCAGCAACGCCGATCTCCTGCGCAAAGTCAGTTTCCCGGCGTGGGCTCCGCTGTTGGGTTCTTCCATCGGACAGTTGTTCCAGATAGGGCTGGAAGTGCTCGTCCTGATGGGCATGTTCGTCTTCTTGCTCAACGTCGGCATCTCGTGGATCCTGATGCCGTTCATACTGCTCGCGGTGGTGCTGTTCGCCCAAGGTGTGGCGTTGATGCTCTCCATCGCCAATGCGCATTTCGGTGACGTGCAATACATCGTCACCGTGGTTCTCGGCGCGCTGTACTTCCTCACCCCGATCCTGTATCCACTGTCGATGGTTCAAGATTCCGTTCCTTGGATGTACGGGGTAGTTCTCGCGAATCCGATGACCTGGTTCGTGGAACCGATGCACATGGTCATGTACTCCCTGGAGTTCCCGCCGTGGTGGGTGGTGCCGGCGCTGTTGGCCTTCGGTGCACTCGTCTTCTACCTGGGTCTGAGAGTCTTCAATCGGTATAGCGAGGATCTGGGGGAGATCCTGTGAGTGAATACTCGATATCGGTTCGCGATGTGCGCAAGAACTTCAAGCGGCACCTCGATCGCCGCAGCACTCTGAAAGAGACGCTGGTCCGGGGACGGTCTCGGAACTTGCAGGAATTCTGGGCGCTCGATGGCGTTTCATTGGACATCCCGAGCGGTTCCATGTTCGGGGTTATCGGGCATAACGGCTCGGGTAAGTCCACTTTGCTGAAGATCATGGCCGGCATCTATCGGCCTACTAGCGGCACCGTGTCGATCGATGGTCGACTCTCCGCACTCATCGAGCTCGGTGCCGGTTTCCACCCGGAGATGACCGGCCGGGAGAACATCCGCCTGAACGGGTCCATCCTGGGCTTGTCCAAGGCCGAGATCAACCAAACCATGGAACGAATCATCGAGTTCGCTGGACTCCGAGAGTTCATCGACGATCCGGTGAAGCACTAC
>Ga0209953_1000559_pt1 | contig 13173 bp, 11 predicted proteins | sample SalPonred_H2O_MG_FD_185713 | JGI IMG/M metagenome (GOLD analysis project Ga0209953, IMG submission 185713) | Salt pond water microbial communities from South San Francisco under conditions of wetland restoration - Salt Pond MetaG... | ecosystem: Environmental > Aquatic > Non-marine Saline and... | reverse complement strand
TGTAGACTGGTTCTCAAACAAGAGTGTGACTTATCAATACCTGAAACTAGCACTGATTTTTGTGATATAGTAGATGAAGACTGGTACAATAAAATGACAGTATCACCTTTTGAGCAGCACATAAAACAACAACTAAAAGCAGGAGCCTGCAAAAAAGTTACTGTTCCGTTAAAGTTTGATGTTATTATCATGTGCATAGGTTCTACAAATATAACTAATCATTGTGCAATCTATACAGGCAATAATAAAATACTACAAACAATGATAGATCGTCCTAGTTGGGTAGCTACTTACGGAAAATATTATAGGCAATATACTACAGGGATATATAGATGGATAAATATAACAAATTAAAAGAAGATATAGGCAAGCACTCTATAGAAAGCTATCCTAATGAGTGTGTTGGTATCGTCACAAAAGATTTTGAGTATATAAAATGTAAGAACGTAAGTAGTGACCCAAAAAATACGTTTATACTAGACCCTGCAGCGTTAGTGGAGTATGACAATCATATCTGGGGAATATTTCATTCTCATCCTGGTTCAGACAATCCTATACCTAGTACAGAAGATAAAGCTAGCGCAGCTTTTAAGCATTACAAGTTTTTAGTAGGCTTTGCAGACAAAATATTTATATACTGGCTAGATACGAATGTAGATGCATTAAAGTTTGAGCCTTTTGAGGAGAAACACGTTGTTAGTTACAATTAAGCCTCATTCTAGCTTACAGAGTTATTTTATAGGTGGTGATATAAGTATAAATTTAGATAGTTATAGCGAGGTGTTAGACTATTTAGCAGTGATGCAGCCTGCATTTATATACTATACTAAACAACTTATTGCCGAAGGTCTGCAAGAATCTTTTGTGTTTTTAGATGAAAACTTAAATGAAATACCAAAAGAAGATCTGCTAGTTAAACGCTTTAAAGATGATACCACAATACATATAGTCCCAGTTGTTATGGGCGGCGGGGGTAAACGAGGCGGAGTACTAGCTATACTTGCAGCGGCAGCGCTATTCTTTTTTGCAGGTCCTATTGGTACTGCACTAGCGCCTGCACTAGCAGGAACAGGTGCTACTGCTACTGGGATAACAACAGCAGTAACCCAGCTCGCATTAAGCTTAGCCCTATCAGGATTATCAGCCGTATTAATGAAAGCTCCTAGCGCCCCTAAAAACGCAGATAGTGCTAGAGTTGAAAACAACATGTTCTCGTCTTTAAAAAATACTATTGATAGTGGTACTTTTGTTCCCATAAACTATGGTATGCCTAGAGTAGCAGGACATCTAGTAACTGGATATATAAAAACTATAAATCATCCGAAGGGTTTTAAAGTAAGTGTAAGCGACGTTATTGGTTTTAATAGTGCGCTATACAACTCTACGCTAGCTGCTCAATCAGGTTTTATTACTATACCTACTAGTTCTAGCGTTATATCGCTAGATGGCCTAGTAATGTATATAGACCCGGCTAATCCAGGGTCTTATTCAGGTTCAGGTACTGCTATAGCTGACTTAGCCTCTGACCAACAAGGCGCTATTATTGGTGATGTTGAGTTAGATAATTTTGCTTTTAAACTTAATGGCGGCTACATTGATATGGGTAAAAGCTATGTCAGTGCTACTGAGATAAATAATACTGACAAGCTATACACTATAGAGTTTTGGACAAAAGTACCACAAACTATAACTTCTGGAGATGTAATAAGTAACGGAGCACTTGGAGTTGATTTGTCACTAGGCAGCGCACAAGTAGTAAAGACTGTAGGTCAGAATGATACACAAGTCTTTCAAACAAGATATTACGCTGATTTTAGTTCTATAAACACGACAGATGCCCTTAATAATAGAGCAATATTAAATAAATGGCTTCATATAGTATATACACTAAACGGTACTAACCTTAAAACCTATCTTAACGGTAGGTTGAGAGCTGAGGATACTGTGACAAGCAGTATAACAAGCCCTACTAACTTACTAATAGGTAGTGCAGGGTTATCGTCCTCTTATATAGGTTTAGCTCGCTTATATAATACAGAACTTAGTGCAGAACAAGTTACAAAAAACTTTAATTCAGAAAAGGCTAGATTTGAAACTAGTAGTAATAGTTCCTTTATTTTGCCTACAACACAGGTAGTTAATAATGATAGAAGATAATAAACTTAATAAAGTTCCATTAATAGCAGGTGCAGGAGGAGGTAAAGGTGCTAGAGAACCTACTATTGCTCCCAACTCACTATTTTCTACAGATATTCTATTTATTATGTTATCTCTTGGTGAAGGCCCTATATACCGTATAAATCCTAATGGCCCACAAGATGTAGAGATACAAGATTCTGATGTTAACGATCTTGTTAATTTAGACACAGACGGCAGCGTAAATCCTGATAAGTTTTTTTATGTAGGAGCTACCGGAACTACATCTCAAAAACCACTACCTTACTTTGGTGACGAGATAGTAACTCCGCAGACTTTTGCTTCTCCTGTTGCGCTCAAAAAAGGTAATATAGACGGTATCCCTGCGAATAAAGTTGAGCTTCAAGAAACTAGCTCTAATGATTGGGATTCTATAAGATTTAACTTTTTAATAGATGCTCTAGCTTATGGAACTTCTACAGGAGACGTGTATCCGTATGCTATTACAGTAAAAATAGATATTTATGATTCTATAGGAACAACCTTATTAGTTTCTCAAACTAAAAAAATTGAAGGCAAATCTGATACATCGTTAAAGATGAGTATGCAAATAGCCATACCTGAAGAGTCTATTTCTTCTAATGGTTATAGATTTACTATAACTAAAGATAGTGATGATGTAGATGATTCTAGGGTATTTGATGATATAAAAATAGTTGGCTGGGATGAAATAAAAAATGAAAAGCTAGCGTATCCTAGAACAGCACTACTTGGATTAGCGCTAAAAGCTGTTAATGAGCATCAAGGAGGCGTACCTAATTTTACAAGCCTCATTAAAGGTATGCTTGTAAAAGTTCCTTCTAATTATAATCAACCTACTCTTGCAAACTCTGAAGTAGATTGGAGACATTTAGAAGTAGCTGAATCTGGTAATGAAGGTTACACTAATAGAGGATACTATCTGCAATTTTCTGGCACAGAAATAAAATATGACGCAAACCCTAATATATACAAAGGAGTTTGGGATGGTACATTTGTTTATTCTTGGACTCAGAACCCTGTGTGGATTATTTACGACATACTAACTAATAGCGTATATGGTTTAGGAATCTCTGAAAAAAATATAGATAAATATGCTTTTTATAAGCTAGCTATGTATTGCGATGCTTGTGATTTTGCTACAGGTAATTTTATAGGAGTTGATGGGTTAGCGGATGGCTCATTTAGAAATAAACCACTAGGGTTATTTGTATCAAACGTAGAAAATCAACTTGGGCTGCCTAAAGGAACTCCTGTAAAAGAAAGACGTTTTGTATGTGACGTAAGTATTACAGATCAGAGTAAAGGTATAGACACTCTAAATGAGCTAGCGGCTGCGATACGAAGTATCCTAGTTTATAGTGGTGGAAAAATTACTTTTGCTAGTGATATGCCTGATGAATATCCAGCAATGATATTCAACGAAAAGAATATAAAAAGTGGAAGTATAAGCGTATCTGGATATAAACTTAGCGACGTATTAACTGCTGTAGATGCATCTTATATAGATCCTACTAACCACTTTAAACGTGAAGTAGTTCATGTAGATGCAAATGAAGTTAATAATGGTGTTGATCTTTCTGAGACTGAGAATACGCTTAGCATAGATTTAAAAGGTGTTACACGTAGAAGTCAAGCCATGCGCTCAGCACAATATTTATTAGCAGGTTCTAGGTATCAAAAGCGTTCTATAGCATTTACTACAGGTACTGATGCGCTGTATCTTAGCCCCGGCGATTTAATATCTGTATCCACTACAAGCTCTGGAATAAACTATGGTTATGGCGGTAGAGTGTCAAGCAACTCTGCTATAGCTGATTCAGGAAATACGTATGTTTTCTTAGAACACTTTACTAATCCTGTTATAAGCAATACAGTTATTACTTCTAACACGTATCCTCTAGCGCTTAGAGTTACCAAACAAGATACTGATAGGACTGATTTATATGTTGTAAGCAATAGTGATTTTGTAACTTCTAATGTTTACGGCAGCACTACAGATAGCATACAACTTAAAGCTCTTCAAAAATATGATCCCATAAGTAAATCGTTTGGCGCAACTTTAACATCCTTTGACGCTAATAACGCTCCAGTAGCAGGCGATTTATGGAGCTTTGGTGAAATAGAAAATACTTTAAATTTTTACACTAGCAAAGCTGGTAGACTATTTAAAGTAAAAGACATAAAAAGAGACGAAGACGAGGAAGTTAGTATTTCTGCAGTAGAGTATATACCAGAAATATATACAGACTCTGACTCTTTTATAAACTATGAACCTATATCATACGTAGATACAGTTAATTACTTAGAAGTTCCTCCTATACCTAAACTAAGTTTTTCTACTAAGCCTAGAAAGCGTATAGATGGTAGTATAGCTATTGATGCTAGAATGACTACCTCTACTCCTACAGATAAGTTTTATACTGATTTTTCTACTGAATATGAAATAGCTAGTCCTGAAGCTTACACTCTATTAAATAACGTTACAGAAACTAATCCTATAACTATACATTTTGATGAAAATTCAGCTATAGCTAATAATAAGTCTGTAATTATCGAAGGCAAAAATGGTTTTTCTACTACAGTAGGGTCTATACCATTACTTTGTAATACTGTTAGTACTGCTAATCTAGGCTATATTACGCTAACTGTACGAGGATTGAACACTCTAATAGATAAAAACTTTGATAGCCATGTACTAGAAGTAAATGATGGGCAATTCTCTGATGTACCCAAAGGGCTAGACGCTGTCACAGTTCCTGTGAATGAAAAAGGCGCTAGTGCTGGCCTATTAAACTTTGTTGGTTATGCAGATAATAAAAGACTGCTATCTAGAACAATAACAGGATACAATCTTACAACAGAAGAAATTATAATTGAAGATACAGTAGCCGGTACCAGCAAATTATCACAAAAACTTCCTAACCCTCCATTTTATGTTAATTTAAGTCAGGTACTTGAAGCTAATAACTATGTTAATAACTCTTTTTATGTAGAAGGCTACAAAGACACATATATTTCTGAAGGAGTCTTGAGCTCTTCTACTATAACACTTCCTGTAGCTCCGCGAGCAAAAGCTTTTACTAGGTTATATGTTGATGGACTTAAAAAGACTGCATACACTTTAAACACTAACCAAGGCATAGGATCTGCTAATATTATATATTCAGGCTCTGGTTCTGAGTATAGAGTAGAGATAGACTATTATGCACCGCCTATAATAGAAGTTGGCGATCTAATAGAAGATGAATATAGCAATACGTACACCGTAACCAGTACTAGTTATGATACTAATGACCCAGATTATAATGCTGCACTAACTGTAAACTCTATATTTAGAATAGAAACGCTAGAATCTCCTAAACAACAGCTTACTGGTCAGCGATTCACAAATATAACAGTAAATCCAGAGGGGCTACTAACTAATGTTACTGCTAACACAGCTAGTTTATCGTACTCTAAATCAGATTATCCAGGCTTATTAAACTTAGCCAATGATAGAATTTACCATCTATCTGTAAACTCTAATTTTGAATCGTTTGTGCCTGACTCTGACTCTGTCATAAAAGATCTACCACTAGGTACGACTACTGTAAGAGCTCGTAATAGAAATTTATTAGGTAGGAGCAGTAGGTATACACAAAAATCTATTCAAGTAGCGCCGTTACCTATACAGCGAGTACAAAATCTTGTAGCTATTGAATCGTTATACAGAGAACAGTCTGGAGGGGTATCTACACGTATTACTGTAGAGTTCGATCATATACTTGGCCAAGAAGTAACTGACTATGAAATATCCTATAAAATAGCTAATGCAGAAGAGCTAGGAAAAGATACCTCAGGAATTACTGCTTTCAATACAGTAAAGCTTGCTGCTACAGGCGTAGATACAGATAATAAAATTAGATTTACCATAAATAATGTAGATAGAGGACAATCTTCAGGGTTAAACTCTGTTGATATACGTGTGACGCCTCTTAATAAAGATATAAGAGGAAAAACTGCTACCCTTACAAAACAGATAGAGGGTAAACTTATAGCACCAGAAAATGTATTTAATTTTGTTGGAGGTCAGCAGACAGACCAGATAACGTTATTGTGGTCATATCCACGGGTAGGAGATCAGTTAAAAGATCTTGATCTAAAAGAAGTAGTAATACGAAGAATAGCTGGCGATCAACCAATAACTTTAGATAGTTATGCTGCAGCTACACCTTTAGTTACTGTATCTGCAGGTACTGCGAGAAAATCTATTCCTATAGACTATTATGGTACGTTTACTTACTTAGTACGAACTAGAGATACTAGCGATATATTAAGCGAAACAGTAACAGGTACAGTCATAACTACAACTAAACCTCAGCGATCTACGGTTATTAAAGCCTACTCAGAAGATGATCCTAGTACACGTTTTTCACCTTTAGACATTAACACAAATGATGCTGAGTACTACTTTCCTTCTTTTGCGAACTCTAACACTGGTGGGCTAGCTTATAACTCTTTAGATAGTGCTTTTGACTCTTCTATAGTTGACAATGCGAATGGTACTTCCTCAGGCTGGAGTGCTGTAGCAGGCCAACCTACTGACCTATTAGCAGAAAGTGATGCTGAGTATGTCACACAAATTAGAGATGTCGGTGGGCTTGTGACTGCCTCAGTGTTATTAGATGTAGAAGCTAATCAGGTGCTACAAGCTAGTTATAATGACCAAAAAGAGATTTACCTATCAGCAGTTACTGAAAACGGCATGCTACTAGGTAATACATATGTAAGAGGTTTTATAGGTGCTCAACCATATACAGGAGCTAATGTGGCAATGTCTGCTATAGTTCAATTTCCTGATAGCCCCTCTGACGGTTGTTTATATGAGGCAGGAGGTGCAGGTATTGGGTCGTACCTAGGATTAAGAGATAGTGGTACAGTACTTAGACTAAGATTTGGCTCCGGAGCTTCTGCTGTTAGCAACAGTGACACTACTACTACAGTTTTAGATGTTACAGATTTTCCTACAGATAACAATCATCATCATATATCTTGGGACTTTAATACTGCTAATGGCGATGCACGTCTTTGGGTAGACAACGAACTAAAAGGTGTTGGCACTAGAGTGGGTGGTTCTGGCGGTACTTGGTCAGGAGGTGATGCAGGAGGTTACGGACAAATTTCTAGTAGTGTTATGGTAGGAGAGCCTTCTACTAACTGGCCCGGAGATATAGACAATAACTTAAATATATACTACGAACAATTGCTATTTGACTCTGTGTCGTATGCTAACGTACTAATAGATACTGATTTTGGTGGTATAGGGCATGTTCTAGGTTTTGCTAACACTTCTGTGCCCGCACCCCGATATGATTCTAATAACCATACTTGGATGACAGGTGGCCCTGCGGGTAACGTGTGGGCTATATGGAGTCCTGACGCTTCTGGAGAGGCTAATGCAAACTCTTATGCGTTAATAGCAGGGCTAATAAATGCAAATGCTATAGCATTAGGTGATACGTTTTATGCTAATGGAGATCCTACAGGTTCTAATGCTCTAGCTAACGTAACAAGTACCCCGGCTAGTTATCAACTAGTTAATTTAATACAATACAACGATGTTTCTACTTTAACTTATCAAGGCGATTTAGGTGCAGTTACTACACAAACATTTATTAGGACTTCTTCTGCAGATTCAGTATATTATGCTAATGGCAATGTAGATATATCTACTTTTGATAACTACCAAACTAATGACGGCTGGAGATCTTACGAAGCAGGGTCTAAAACTTTTAAAAGTTTTCAGCTTAGGTATAATATTAGAAATTTAGAACCTGATGCATATGATTTATATCTAGACAAATTTAGGTACACAGTTAATAAGGAACAAACAATAACCTCAAATACTGTTTCTTACGCTTCTTCTCCTATGACCGTAGACTATGTAAGTTCTAATTTTCTGACTACACCTGTAATATCTTATAGTGTGTTAGACCAAATAGATGCAGAGTCTAACCCCGCTATCGTAGTAACTACGGCGCTGTCTAATGCAAGTGTTTCATTTAAATTATTTGCCAGCGACGGTTCTGGAGAGTATAATGCTAATAGTAGTGCGAATGTAATGGTCACAATCGTAGGAGTATAATAATGTCACTAATAAATTCAAATACGTATATAGAGCCTGTATCAGGTACCTCATTAAACAATGCTAGGCTACAGTTTAATGACTCTATGAGATCTATATTAACTAACTTTAGGTCTGCTGCAACACCTACTGGAGTAAACGTAAAAGCTTCAGGAGCTACAATAGGTGAACAAGACGGTATGTTGTATCGTAGTACAACAACAAACGCTTTATACATCTCAGATAGCGACCAAGTTAAATCTTCGCCTGTAGGTGGTAATTTTACACGTGTAGGTATTGGTAACCGTGTAGAAAATGGTATAGCAGCTCTTGCGGCTAATGCTGAAAGCTACGAGATAGGCGAGTTAGTAGCTACTGTGTCAGAAGATGGAGTATTAGGAGCCAATGCTAGACTTTATTTATGCACTTCAAATGCTTTAACCAACGGCAGTGCCAGTGGATTTTTAGATGTAGGAGAGCCTCAAGGGTATTCTGTAGGCACTAATGATAATGTTACTTTTAGTGGCCAAAGCGTTAGCGCGATTAGATTTTTAGCTACTACTACTATAGGTGTAGGTACTACAAGCCCTGTTATCCAACTTGACCAGCTTGGTGATTCTCTTATGCACCGAATTAGATCAACCACTTCTACCAGCGCCTATGCTAGGTACCAAGGCACTTCTGGAATTATGGCTGTAGGCATAATTGGTGGGCTGGGTTATGTTGGAACAACGGACGCATCACCGCTAAGACTGCTTACAGATAGCAGTGAAGCCATGCGCATCGACAGCACAGGCAGAGTAGGTATTGGCACCACAACCCCTTCTTATCCTTTACACGTGCAGACAGTTGCAGACACGTCTATAGCTGCTATATCCAGTACTACCGGTACCTCTACTATAAGATTGGGCGATACGGATAATGCTTCTGCAGGACGTATAGGGTACGATAACTCTATTAACTCTATGATACTATATACTGGAGGCCAGGAGCGAGCAAACGTAAATAGCAGTGGCTTGCAAGTAACAGGAGATGTAGAAGCTACAGACTTTAACTCTACTTCTGACGCTAGACTAAAACAAAATATAACACCTATAATAAGTGCTTTAGATAAGACGCTATCTATGGAGGGCGTATACTATAATCTTATAGGTAGTGATAAGAAAGAGATAGGTGTTATAGCTCAAAATATAGAAGCTATAGTTCCTGAAGTAGTGCATACTAATAATAACGATATTAAGTCTGTGTCTTATAGCAGACTATCTGCTCTATTAATAGAGGCAATAAAAGAACAAAATAAAACTATAAGCACGCTATCTAAAAAAATTGATGAACTAGAAAAATCTATAAATAACTAAAAAAGGGTATTTATTATATTTAGTATTAGTCTACTGGGGTTATATAACACTTTACTAATAAAACAAAGTTTGTTATGATTAGCTAAATACGTATTAGTACTGGAGATAAAAATGGCGTCAGACATAATTAAAGGATTACCTCTGCCTTTTATATTCACACTCGTGCTTCAAACAGCCACTATAGTATGGTATATATCTTCTTTAAATAGTGCTGTAGAGAATAACACTAAAGATATTATAAGAAAAGAAGCTAGGTTATCCTCTGTAGAAGCTACTGTGCAGAATCAAGCAGTAATGTTAGCTAGAATAGACGAAAACTTAAAAGCTATAAGACTGCTTATAGAAGACATAAATAAAACCAGCTTAGAGAGAAGATAATAATGAAAAAATCAGACTACTCAGAGAGTAAATCAGCAAAAAGCTTATGTGAGTCTGTTGTTGAGGATGCAGAAGACATAATTAAGACGATAAACTCAAAAGATATTGACGACTTACCTATGTGGTGGACTAATAAACTTGCTATATGCTATGCTTATATGAACTCTTTAAGAGATTATGCAGTATACAAGCTAGAAGAAAATGATTATAAAGTTGAGGAAAACGATGAAGTATTAGAAGAGGCTGTCGAAGATTACTCTGATGATTCTCAGATATTTTTTGGTAATTATACTACTCAGCATTTTGATATATGTCCTTCTGCAGTCAAGCTATATTCTACTATCGTAGAAAAGACTGATATGATTCATTTAATAGTAGAGTCTGCTATGCTGCACGATATATTCTTCAAGCTAGAGAAACAGGCTATAGCTATGGGTGCGATAGATCAAGAAATGGTTGATAAAGCACAAAGCTATGCAGATACGATAATGGATTTAGCTCGTGAAATGCGTTTAGAAGATGAGCATAGTTATATTAATGATATTCATATGAAAAAGTTTAAAGAGTTAATGCGCGTAGAGATAGCTGATGATATGTTACCCCCTTCTGCAAGGACGATACGTAGTGCCTCTTAAAGTTGGACGTAGCAAAAAAGTAATAAGTACCAATATTAAAGAGCTAATGAAAAAACCTAGTAAAAGCAGGTCAAAAGCTATTAACACGTTAGCTAAGAAACAAGGTATAACAAGAGAGGAAGCTAAACGCAAACAAGCTGTAGCTATATCTTTGCGTAAAGCAGGAAAACCTCTTAGAAAAAAGAATAAATAAAATTTTGACATAAAAGCAAATTTTTGTGACAATAGATCATATTGTTTTAAAGGAGACATACTATGACAAGTAAAAATACTTATCGTATTGGTACCGACGGTACCGCTAACTATTCCACATTAACTGACGTGCCTTCATATATTCTAGCTCAGGGCGATAATACTTTGTTAGTATATCCAGGTACTTATACAGCCCCAACTGATGCTGTGTACTCAGATGTAGCTATTGTAGGTATTGGGGATAGAGAAGAAATCGTTATTGATGGTGATATGACTATCGCTAATACTTCTACAGGAACTATAACTTTTGAGAATGTCACGTTTACAGGCTCTAACGCAGCTGTTACAAGCGGTACTTCTTGTGTAACTAAGTTAGGTGCTGCTAGCACTAAACTACACTTTAAACACAGCACCTTTAATGGTGCCGAATATGCTGTTTCTCATAACGGTGAACGTGCATTTGCTACCACAACTCCCCAAATTGTTATGGACTTCTGTGATGCGTCTGCAGTTGATAAATCACTTGTAGCAAATGCTAATGTAGAAGTAAACTATTCTGCGCTAAATACTAGTGCTAATGCTTATTTTACTCCAGGAACCGGTGGCGGAGACCCTGCAGTAACTGTAACAGTTCGTGCTTCTACATCTGGTGGTTCGAACACTGGAAACAACACCGAAACAGTTGTAGCACTAATTTCATAATTTAAGGAGAAAACTAATGGCAATGATTAAAAAACAAGTAAGCGGTTCAGGCGAATCACTTAAAGCTGTAAAAAATGCTAAAAACGCGTCTAAAACAGCTATGGGTGGATCTCAGCGAACTAGCTTTGAAGGATCTCGCGACCCTCGTAAATCAGGAAACGCAGGACCTAACGTAGTACTAAAAACATCACCTGGATATGTAGATCAAGGAGCGGTTACTATGGGTGATACTTCTCATAGCCGTTCATTTACAAAAATGGGTAAGCGCGGTTCTACTGCTGGTAATATTACTAGCGTGAACGAAGATGTTACCCGTGGTATGGGTGGACGAGTTATCAAGGATATGCGTTAATGGCGAAATCTATGGCTGGAGTTGACGCACGTAAAGGTTCTGTATCTGTAATAGGTGACAACCGTTATGGGATGCGAGAAGCATATGATCCTGCTGTAGAACGCGCTACTAAAGAGTATTATAGAGAAGGCGATAGCTTAACCATAAAAGAAGTTAAGAATCCTCTCACTCAAAAAATAAAAACAATAAAACGATGATAGCAGCGCCCGCATTTACGCAGTCTATGCCCAAAATAAAAAAGAAGGCGACTAAAAAGCCGCCCTCTGTTAAACGAAAGAAAAAGGGAGCCTAGTGCTCCCTTTATTTTATACTGCCATAGACGCTTTAATCGCAGAATGGTATTTATAGTTATTTAATTTAAACTTTGAAGCAGAGTTTATATCAAACTCTCCACCTAATCCTTGTTCGAAATCGAAACTATCTTCTATTTCCAGGGTAGGTAGAGGGTATTCTTCCCTAGATAGCTGTTGTTTTACTTGCTCAAGGTGATTGTTATATATATGTGCGTCACCTATACAATAGACTAAATCTCCCACGCCTAAATCACAGTGCTTAGCTATTATGTGTGTTAACAGCGCGTATGATGCTATGTTAAATGGTGCACCTAAAAATAAATCATTTGATCTAACGTTTAGCATACAACTAAGCTTAGTATTCCTTATATTAAATAATGCACTATAATGACAAGGAGGTAATGCCATAGCACTAATCTGATTAGGATTCCAAGCCGAAAGCAGTAAACGCCTACTATGAGGGTTAGTTTTTACCTCATTTATAAGTTTACGTATTTGATCTGTACCCCAATAGTCAATGTATGCGTTATCCTTATTCTTTTTTTCGTCAAATTTACGCCATTGATGGCCATAAACAGGGCCTAGCTCTTTTACGAAATTATTATTCGTATATCCTAATTGTTTGCCTTGTGCGTCTGCATTAGCTGTCCATATAGTCTGTTTATCACAAAGCTCTGTTCTATCAGCGCTGTAAGTAAGCTCAGCTAACCGACGTTCGTCGGTGCTACCTTCAAGAAACCAAAGTAGCTCTCCAACTACCGCACGCCAAGCAAGCCGTTTAGTTGTAATAGCAGGAAAGCCTTTATTCAAATCAAAGCGCATTTGATAGCCAAATATAGATCGAGTACCTACACCTGTTCTATCTTGTGTCTCTTCTCCGCATTCAAGAACATACTTTAATAGCTCGTGATATTGTCTCACTTAATACCTCTTATATTTATCAATATACAAGCTTTCGTCGTGAAACTCATGAGACTCGTAT
>Ga0209953_1000557_pt1 | contig 13177 bp, 12 predicted proteins | sample SalPonred_H2O_MG_FD_185713 | JGI IMG/M metagenome (GOLD analysis project Ga0209953, IMG submission 185713) | Salt pond water microbial communities from South San Francisco under conditions of wetland restoration - Salt Pond MetaG... | ecosystem: Environmental > Aquatic > Non-marine Saline and... | reverse complement strand
AAATCTGAATCGAAAGCCAGCCATGGTGTTTTTAAAGGATCAGGCACTGCGCCTTGAATCACTTGGCGATTGAACGGCTCAGATTTCGTTCATAATAGAGGGTAGTGCACCGAATCAGTCACAATGCGAGACTTAGGAACATTGCGAGACTTAGGCAATCGTTCAGGCCAAGCAGACGGGGATACGGTCTATTGGTAAAGCGGTAGAACAGTGAAGCTTTAAAGCAGTAAAGCTACAAACCATTATTTTTAATTTGACACGGAAGGATTTGCTCGCCATGACACGAATCGTAGTGGTGACTTCAGGCAAAGGTGGCGTTGGCAAGACCACCACCAGCGCCAGTTTCTCAGCAGGACTGGCCATGCGTGGCTTTAAGACCGCAGTCATTGACTTCGACGTTGGCCTGCGTAACCTTGATCTGATCATGGGTTGCGAGCGCCGGGTGGTCTATGACTTTGTGAACGTCATTCAGGGTGAAGCCTCGCTGAATCAGGCACTGATCAAGGACAAGAACCTTGAGAACCTGTTTATCTTGCCGGCCTCCCAAACCCGTGACAAAGATGCCTTGTCGCAAGAAGGTGTAGAAAAAGTCATCAATGACCTAAAAGACATGGGCTTTGACTATATCGTCTGCGATTCACCTGCCGGTATTGAAACCGGTGCGTTGCTTGCGGCCTACTTCGCCGATGACGCCATCGTGGTGACCAATCCGGAAGTCTCATCGGTGCGTGACTCAGATCGCATACTCGGCATTCTGGCTTCTAAGTCAAAGCGTGCCGTTGAAGGGCTTGAGCCCGTGCAAGAGTTTCTATTGCTCACGCGCTACAACCCTAAACGCGTCAACGACGGCGAGATGCTCTCTTTGAAAGACATCGAAGACATCCTGCGTATCAAGCTCATCGGCGTTGTACCAGAGTCCGAGACGGTGTTGCAAGCTTCTAACCAAGGTTTACCTGCGATTCACATCAAAGGTGCTGACGCCGCTGAAGCCTATACCGACATCGTCGCCCGTTACCTCGGCGAAGAAAAACCGTTGCGGTTTGTGGAGTACACCAAACCCGGTTTGATCAAACGTTTGCTCGGAGGTAAGTGATGTCGTTTCTGTCCTTTTTACTTGGCCAGAAGAAGACCTCGGCCTCGGTAGCCAAAGAGCGGCTACAAATCATCCTGGCACACGAACGCACCGGCGGCAGTGCAGACACCCCTGACTACCTGCCACAATTGCAGCAAGAACTAGTGGCGGTGATTTCCAAGTACGTCAAAGTCGATCCCAACGACATCAAGGTTAACCTTGAGCGTCAGGACTCACTTGAGGTGCTTGAAGTCAAAATAGAGATCCAGCAGGATCAGCCGTAAGCCAGTCTCACTAAAAAACCCCGCAAGGGGCTTTTTAGTTGTCTGCGTGTTTCTGGTTTGGCAACGCTTTGCTGCGGGGCTTGCGGGATTGCAATCGGAGAGATCGAAATCGTGACAAACATCAGCATTGACACTATTCTCTAAGGTACGAAGCTTTCTCGCGACGCTATTACGCCAGTCTAGTTAGAGGTAGCTGTGGAGCCTGACTCACGAGTAGATCCAGTCATCTGTGGATCACTACGGCATCTGTGTCCTAGCGGGAATAGTTACTTTCAAATAGTCATCGGTCAACTCGAATGTGGCATCTTGCCCACAATACTCGCGCGTCAGTGGCACGATTTTTCTGCGAACGCCCATGCCTCTTGCATCCACGTAGCCATAATCGCACATCACCTCCATGATGATCGGATTTCGAGACGATCGCTGTCCGGCAAACATCTTATCTAGCGTCATGGAGTTTTGCAGTGCACCGGGGCTAGTGACCTCCAACCGGTCAGCGTAATTTGTGGCTTCATGAATACATTGATGACCTAGAAGTGCTGCGTGACGCCCTGAATGCAGGCCACGACTTCGTCATCACGCTGCTGGCAACCACGGATCGCATGATTGGGCACTGGCAACAGGTGACTTCAAAGTTTGAGTGCTGGCTTGGATCGAACCGCCATCAAGCCACCACGGTCAAGTAGTGGCTTTGATACTCATGGACGATGCTTTTACCTGTGGTTGGGTCAGCAAGCTCGAATTTGAAATGCGTTGCCGGTGCAATCTCACCAATCGTAGGCACCGTGCCGCAGAGCATCACTGAGAGCGTACCCGGGCGATGGTTTTGAGTGAGCTGCGCTGACTCCATCAGTTCACCAAGCGGTATGATCTGCGCCAATGTGCCGTCCTGGTAAAGACGCCAAGGCTCTGTTTCATTGGCACGCACCCAGGACTTAATCGTCAGTTGATCTAGTTGCGCTTTGACCTCCTCTAGAGACCAGACAACAGGCGCAAGCGGCTTGGGGCACATCTGTTTCGATACCGCTACCGACTGCGTCTCCCAGGCACGGTCGGTGTGGTCCGAGCCCGTTCCTAGATACAGGTGCTCACCGTCATACATAATTACGGGTTCGACTTCGCCGGAAGCCGTATCACCAAGAAAGTACCGATCCCGGTCGGTTGATGCGAGCTCGGGGCTTACACGATAGAACAAGGGTGTGGTCGACGGCGGCGGCACACCAATGGCTTGAAGCTCCTCGATATGGTGTTGCACAGCAGCGCGGTTACGACCCGTCCAACCAGCGACCACCAAGGTACCGACTGGCGCGTCAATCACGTGTGCTGTGTCGTTCTCACTGCTGGCATCACTGTTGTCATCACTGCTACCGGGATGTACAGAAATTTTCATGTTCACTCAATATCTAAGAGGTTTGTACAAAATTTGGGACCCACTACCACCGACTCACTACTGCAAACTCGATGGCAGCCACAAAGCAATCTCAGGCATGGCAATCAATGCCGCGACCATCACCAACATTACTAGCACATAGGGCAAAGCACCAATCATCACCTGCCCAATGCGACCTTCACCGCGGGCGCTTTGAACCACATAAAGGTTCAACCCAACCGGTGGGGTAATTAATGCCATTTCAACCAGCACAATCATCAAAATACCGAACCAGATCACATCAAAACCCAATGCCGCCACCAATGGCACCACGATCGGAATCGTGACCACCATGAGCGACAACGTTTCAATGAACATGCCTAACACCACGTACATGAGCACAATCACCAGCAACGTGGTCAAAGGTGTCAACCCCAAGCCAGTTAGGAAGTCATCAAGCTTGGTGCCTAGACCGGCTGAAGCCAGCGTGAAGTTCAGAAACGAGGCGCCGATCACGATCAGCATAATCATGGAGGTGATTTTGACGGTGCCGACCACGCTTTGCGTGACCATCTCCCACGTAAACTTGCCAAAGGACAATGCAATCAAGACAGCGCCCCCGACGCCCACGGCCGCAGCTTCCGTAGGCGTGGCAATGCCGTAGTAGATCGATCCCACGATCGCCACGAACAGCAACAGAATCGGCAATAGATCTTTCAGTGATGCCAGTCGCTCACTCCAGCTGAAATGCCGACGTTGCCCACCAAGTGAGGGGTTGATCATGCAAATTAACGCGGTCACCACCATAAACCCAAGTGCAAGCAAGATGCCGGGCACCAGCCCCGCGAGAAACAATTGCGGGATCGAGCTTTGGGTTAAGAACCCATAGACAATCAAGTTAATCGATGGTGGGATCATGATCCCTAAGGTGCCACCCGCGGCAATCGCCCCAGAAAACAGTCGCGGGTCATACCCCAACGCTTTGGCCTGCGGCATGGCCACCGTACTGACACTGGCTGCTGTGGCAACTGATGACCCCGATGTCGCTGAGAACATGGTCGCTGTGGCAATGTTGGCGTGCACCAATCCACCGGGCAGCCATGACACCCACCGGTCTAGTGCGCTGTATGTGGTTTTAGCGATACCAGAGCGCACTAGGATCTCGCCTAATAAGATAAAAAACGGGATGGCAATTAACGATGACGAATTGGACGTGGACCACACCATCCGTCCGAGTGCCTTCATCAGCGGAAATGCGCTAAAGAAGTTGCTTACACCAAAGCCCAACAAAAAAAGCACGATACCAACCGGGATGGTCAGTGCCAGCATCCCAAGGAGCCCCACCACCAGATAGGTCATCATGACTGAGGCTGTCCTTCATTGGCCGTGCCAATGAGTTCAAGCGCGCGAGCCTTCTTGCCTTGCACGATCAGCACGAGCGCAGCCAGAAACTGCACCCAAGCTACTAAGGCAAACCAGGCCCAACCTAGCAGCCACGGCAGTTGTACTGTCCACAATAAGGTTTCAAGCGGCGTGTTGGCCCGAGAGTCGCTGACCCAAGAGCGCTCCAGCACTGGCCAGCCCTTAACAGCAATCAACGTCACCACCACCGCCACCGATGCGATAGCCAAGACATCGAGTGCGAGTTTGAGATTGTCACCAAGCCGGTCGCGAAGCGCTTCAATCCGGATATGACCTAAAACCGTCAACGTGTAACCCATACCCCAAGCAGCCATGATGGCCATGAGGTAACCGCTGATCTCATCAGTACCGCCAAGTGACGTACCAAACAAGCGCAGGGTGATGTCCACGAGCACGATCATCACCCCGCCCCAGAGCAAAATACCAAGACCAATGAGGGTTACGCGGTTCACCGCTTTAACTCCCCGCAACACAGCATCAATCATGGCGTCCTTACCTACTCTGTCTATGTATGACTCTGCTACTTATTGAATAGTCACACCGACAACCTTACCAACCGTGTCACTCCAGCGCTGGCCCCAATTACCACCAGCACGCTCGGACCACTCAGGCAAAACCTGCTCGACCAATACTGTCTTGGCACGCGTGAAATCCGCATCTGAGACCTCTACCAACACCATGTCACGCGTCTCACCGGCCGGGCATGTGCCATTGCCAGTCAAGCAGGCGATGTCATTGACCAGCGCAGTCTGGGCAGCCGCCCATGCGGGATCTTCGAAGTCCGTTTTAATCGTGTCTGTGATGAGTTTTTGTTGGTCAGCCGACAAGCTATTCCACTTATCCAGATTCACCGCTGTCACAACCGGATCCCAACCACCGAGCGGAATGGCCATCAGGTGCGTCGACACTTCCCACCAGCCGGCTGAGTAACCAGAGCCAGCACCGGTGACCGCGCAATCAACCACACCCTTTTGCAGTGCGCCAGGGACTTCGGAGAAGGCCACGTTCACGCCCTCGGCACCGAGTGCCTCGAGAAACTTGGCTGTCATACGACCAGAGGCGCGGATTTTCTTGCCCTTGAGATCATCCAGTGTATTGACCTCGGCGTTGCAGAACACCACTTGTGGAGGATATGGTGCGATGGCCAGTACGTGGCTGTTAAACCGATCCCGGAAAATCTCATCGACCATCGGTCTGGCAGCATCAACCATGGCGCGCGCTTGATCAGCAGTCAAAGCCACGAGCGGTACATCAAGTCCCTCCAGCTCTGGCGCATCGGCCACAGCATAGTCACCCACTGTCATGGCCACGTCATAGACGCCATCGCCTAGCAGGCGAAACACGTCACCGACGGCTGTGCCCATCTGGTTGTGTGTGGTCATGGTGATATCGATTTCACCGTTAGACGCCTTTGGCAGCGTCTCAGTCCAATACGGCTTTTCATATTGGTTGTGTAGGGGCAGGCTTGACCAGCTGCCAACGACCGACATTGATTCGGCATAGGCGCTGAAACAGAAAACCGACGCCACTGCCGTCATGATGAGTTTGGATTTCATAGATATACCTCTCGGTAAGGGATGATTAAACACATGCTACGTACCTACACCGCAATACTGAACGGTAGCGCAGTTCTAAACTGTGGCAAACCGTGGCAAAACTAAGCGGCTTAGGTGTACAGCCTGTGGCTTACAGTCCTTTACTGTAACTAACAGATGATCTTTCGGGTGACGGTTTTCTGGTATTCCCTCAAAAAACCAGGCATTTGCCGTGCCACTTCGGACAAAACCGACGCTAAACCAACCAACACCGAACCAAAACAAACCATAACTTAGGGAAAGTGCCGCCAGGTGCTCTGATCACCAGCAGATAACCGCGCTTGATCAAGCTACCGATACGCACGCAAACACACAGCGGGTTGGCTTGATTGATGCGTTTTGCATTCCCTGCCAAACAGGGTGGCTATAGAGGTTGTGACGTCTGCGGGTTCATCACTTACTCAGCTCATCAACACCCAAACCATCACCAATGCCCTTCTGAAACCTACAAAAACCTTCACAAGCTATCGTCGACCTCACAATTCGGGGTTAGATCCACAAGAAAACGTTTCCATGAAGCAAATATCTTCACACAGTTCCATGAACTGTCACATTTGAACGGCAACATTACTCCGTGAAATACATCGACCGGAGATTCCTTATGAAATCAATAAAGCTGCTGACATTAAGCGTGGCGCTTGCGAGCACCGCGGCGCTCGCGCAAGCGCAAGACTCAGTCACGCTTTACGGTGTGGTCGATATCGGCTTGGCTTATCAAACGCGTACCGCCGGCACGAGTTCCAGTCAGTTCGCTGAACCAGGCCAGTCCAAAAGCCAATTGGGTCTCGCCTCCGGTCAGCAATCTTCCTCTCGTTGGGGCCTTAAGGGCGTTGAAGATCTCGGCAACGGATACAAAGCGAATTTCGTTTATGAAAGCGGCGTGAATGTAACTGACGGTAGTTCCAAGGGATTTACTCGCCAAGCGACACTTGGCTTGGTCAGTGACAGCTTGGGTTCTATGGACCTTGGCCGTCGCTTGTCACCCGGCAGCAATGCGTTTAAGGGCATTGACCCTTTTGATGTGAGCTTTAACCAGGCCTCGATGGACTCCTCACTCGGCGCAACCAACATCCGCTTCTCCAACATGATTGCCATCACCACGGCAAGTTTCAGCGGCTTCAGTTTCCTGGCAGGCTACTCATTCGATACTGGCCTGAAGTCTCTGAACTCGCCAACGAAGCCAGGGTTTGAGACATCGCAGAAAAATCGTGCGTTGTCACTGGCCGCCCGTTTCGCCAATGGCCCCGTGCTATTGGCTGCCATGTTTGATACCTATTTTTCGCCATCCGGTCCGGGCGCAAGCGAGGTCAAGCAGTGGAACGTCGGCGGCACCTATGACTTTAAGGTCATTAAAGTGCACGCCGCTTATGGTCAAAACATCGACGGCCGTGTTGGTGGCACCAAGGTGCTCGCTGATGTAGCAACCTCGGGCGGTGACGACAACACCAACGGCGCCGTGTTTTACGAGCCAGGTGCCAGAACCAACCAGTGGATGTTTGGTCTGAGCGCACCGATCGGCAAAACCTCGAAAGTGTTTGCATCTGTTCAGCAACTCAGACCTGGTGGCGACTTCACCTTTGGTGATCGCACCACCCAGACCACGAGTTCAATCGGCTACACCTACAACCTATCGAAACGTACCAACTTGTATGCGTACTACTCCTACATGGACGGCGCATCGATGTACTCAGGCGCCAAGTCTCAGATTCTTGGCGCAGGCATTAGACACATTTTCTAAACAAAATTGAGCAATAGACTTATGAACAAACACATCAAACAACTGGCCGTTGGCTTGTCAGGCAGCAAATTCGACAGCATGGTCATGCACTCAGCCATGCGTCTGGCAAAACAAACCGAAGCCGGTGTAGACACCTATTTGATTCGACCATTGCCAGACGATCCTCAGCTATTGATGGCCAGTGGGTTTCTAGGAGAAACCTTCAAGAACTTTGTCCAGCAAGCAGAAAAAACCATCGCTGAATTTGATCGCACCGCTCGTGCATCATTCGAGATCGCTGAAAAAGACTATCCGACGGTTTCAGCGACCTATCACAACCCGCTCAAAGACCTTGCCCGTGAATTTGCCACCGTCATCTGGGCTTGTGACATGGCCATCATGGCCCATCCCGCACTGGTCAATCTGCACTATTACAAAACGGCCGTACTTGACGCTATCGCAGACTCAGCTCGTCCCGTGCTGCTATTGCCAGAAGACAAACACATTGGCGACTTCAAACACGTGCTCATGGTCTGGCGTGCTGACACCACCCATGCTAAGGCGTTGATCGATGCCCTGCCGATGTTGGCACTGGCAGACGAAGTCACACTCTTGAGCGTGACCGATGAGGCGTACTTGAGCCCCGGTAGCGAAGTGGCCGTGAAGTTTCTTAAGCAGCACGGCATTGAAGTCAACGATGTCACGGTCGATGAGGATGAGCGCCTGACACCCAAGCTCATCGATAAAGCATGCGATGCGCATGATGTCTCGTTGCTAGTGATCAGTGGTGGCTTGCAAAGCGACCTGATTGACTCATACGTCACAGGCATTGGACGGCGCGCCACGCGTAAGCCTAGCCGTGCCATTTTGGCGATCGGTTAACCAAGGACACAACCATGGATCAGATCATTACCGACTTCTCGAGCTTGGTGGGCATCATGCTCATCATTGTGTTCCTGTTGATTGTGTTTCAAGAAGCCATCAACGGCTTTCACGATGCAGCCAACGCGATTGCCACCGTCATTTATGCCAACGCTTTGACACCAGGGCAATCCGTGGTGCTAGCTGCGGTCTTTAACTTTCTTGGCGTACTCATCGGCGGTACCGCTGTGGCATTTAGCCTGGTCTACCTCATGCCAGAAAACATTGTCGCGGGTGTCAATACCCAAGGCGAAGCGGCGTTGTTTGCCGGCATGATTGTGGCCGCTGTCATTTGGAACTTCGGCACCTGGTGGTTGGGCATACCCAACTCCACCACGCACGCCTACATTGGATCCATCATTGGTATTGCCATGGCCGATGCCTTCTTGCACGGCAATTCAATGGCTGCGCAGATCAACTGGCACCAAGGTGAAAAGATCATGATTGCTTTGATCGTGTCACCAATCGTTGGTTTCGTGCTCGGCTATATCTTGCTCAAACTCATCCGGCTCGTTGCCAAAGACAACAAAGAGCTATACCGTCCTGTCGAGCCAGGTGAAAAACCCAGCAACGGCATTCGTGGCGTACTGATTGCCGGTGCCGCTGGCGTGAGCTTGATGCACGGCTCCAACGACGGCCAAAAAAGCATTGGTTTGATGATGATCATCCTGTTTGGTCTGTTCCCAGCCGTATACGGCCTGGATCCCGATCGTCTTGACACCAAAGACTATCAAGAGATGCAGCAAACCGTGGTTCAGATCCAAGATGTTGCTAAAAAACTCGATGATCAAAAGCTGATTGACTCGACCACGAGCTTACTGAACCACCTAGAAAACGACCCACACCAAGTCGGTGGGACCGGCGAAGGCGCAGTCGACACACGTAAGCAGATCTTGCGCACCCACGCTGAGATCACCGCCGTACTCAAAGACGACAAGCTTGCTAGCAAGGTCGACGCCAATGAATTAAAGCAACTCGAATATGCACACACCTTGATGCGTGACTTCGTGGAGCACGTGCCGTTCTGGATTATCTTGCTCTCGGCCTTGGCACTTGGTGGTGGCACGGCGATCGGTTACAAGCGCATTGTTACCACACTTGGTGAGAAGATGGGTAGCTCACGCATGAACCCAGCACAAGGTACAGCGGCACAAATCTCAGCGGTACTCAGTATCGGCATGGCTGATGCTGGGGGATTGCCAGTTAGTACCACCCACGTGTTGTCTTCTTCAGTCATCGGCACGGTATCGGCCACACCTCACCAGAAGATCAACACCAACACGCTGGCCCGTATCGCTTTGACTTGGGTAACCACACTGCCAGGCACGGTGATCCTGTCCTTCGCGCTGGGGATTGCGTTTCACGCCGCATTCGGCTAAGCAAGGCGAGTAGTAAAGTTCGGGGCAAAAACCCCAACAAGCGGTCACTTCGGTGACCGCTTTTTTACGCGGCGTACTGGGCCAAGCCACAAACCCTGCAAGTCCTGCAAACGCCTACTATGCGTTCGAGTGCAACAGCAACAACGCAAATCGGTTTCGTGAATCCGTCCAATGCTGGGTCAATTGCCAGCCTGCCTGTTTGGCCAGCTCCTCAAAACCCTCAATCGTATATTTGTGTGACATCTCGGTATGCAAGCTATCGCCAGCGGCCAAGGTGTAAGCCTGACCCGCCACCTCAATCGTCTGGTCGCACGTGGCCACCAAGTGCATTTCAATACGAGCAGGGTCCGCAAAATAACGTGCCTCATGGGCAAAGGCATCAACATCAATGGCGAGCCCGAGCTCCCGGTTTAAGCGTGTTAGTAAGTTGCGATTAAACGCCGCTGTCACACCCTCGGGGTCATCATAGGCGGGAATGAGCACATCGGGTGACTTATCAAGATCAACACCGACTAAAAAGGCGGCTCCCTCGCCAAGCAGCGCATGGCAACGTCGCAATAGTGTTTGAGCCGCTGCCACGGTGAGGTTACCAATCGTCGATCCTGGAAAAAATCCCAAACGGCTGGTGTGGGGTGGCAGCGATGGCGGCAGCGCGAACTCGGTTGTAAAGTCAGCCACCAACGGAATGACCGGCAGGTTTGGCAGATTCGGCAGTTTTTGTGCCAGATCTGCGCTGGCTTGATAGAGATAGTCAGCCGAAATATCGACAGGCACATAACCGGCTGGCTGGTCAAGCGCATTGAGCACGGGGACGGTCTTTCGGCTTGAACCACTGCCGAGCTCCACAACCAAGCTGTCAGCGCCGATCGCGCTAGCGATGGCATCCAAATTCTCTTGAAGAATGCCGATCTCAGTACGAGTTGGATAATAGGTGGGTAATTGGGTGATTTCCTCAAACAGCTCTGAGCCGCGTTGGTCATAAAGCCAAGCCGACGAGATGCTGCGATACGGATGATTCAAGGCATCAACAAGTGCTTGCTCAAGGTCGGCGGCGCTCGACAAGGTCTCTGTGGTTGACGTTGTTACAGCCTGGGAACTGGTCATGGACATGGATAGATAGCCTTAAGGTTGGAGTGGTTTTGGGGCGCAGTATTTATGGTGGTGTTCATGGTGGTGTCTGGGCCGTTGGCGTGGTGCGAAGTTCCAAATGCCTGCGAATGGCACGTGCAAGTCCATCCACACCGATATTGAGCAACGCGGTTACAAGAATGAGCACCATCGCCCGATCAAACCGCAGTTCCTCGATGGCACTATCCACATAGAAACCAAGCGTGGTGATGCCTAAAATACCAAGAATGGCTGTCTCGCGCATGACAATTTCCCATCGATAGAGCAAAAAAGCGAGAAACGAGCGATACAACCTTGGCACGACTTCGTAGAAATATCGGTTCACACCACTGATCGCATCAGGTCTAAGTATCAAGTTATTACTTTGACGGCCAATCAAGTGACCGATGATGGCACCGTTGTGAATCGCCAACGCCACCACCGCCGGCAACATTGACGGGCCCCAGAGCTGCAACAAAACATACGCCAGCAAATACTCCGGAATCGAGCGTCCAATGATTAACAAACCATGTCCGCCTATCTGAGCAGTGCGGCCAACAAACAGTCGAGATATCAGTGGGAACGTGACTAGTGCAATGACACCGGTGGCCACCAACGCAATTTGCGTGAGCACAAGCGTCGTACCAATCCCTGGTAACGCTTGATTCCATAGAAGATCGCCCAACCACGGACCAAGGCCTGCGAGCCCTTCGCCATTGCGCAATGGCGCAGGAATCACGTCTTCTGTCAAAAAGCGCGTGGCATTACCCCACACGATCGGCAACCCTGTACCCAGAAAGAAAGGTGCTGCGAGCAAGTAGGCAACCACCAGTTTGGGGCGCACCCAGAGCTTTAAGCTTGCGATCAGCACCAAAAACAAGATCAGCAACATACCGACTTCGCCGTATTGCCCTTCACCGTAGGCAGTTTCAAGGTAAAACCCAAGCGTGGGCATACCCACAAAGCCCAACACCGCACTCGAGCGCATGCCGCACTCCAGTCGGTAACTGGTGTAACTCGTCAAATGCGCCCAAAGATCGGGAACACGGGCATACCAGAATGTTGAAATCACGCCGCTACCCGCTGGCAGTGCATGCGCGGCGCGACGATCGCCCTCTTCCAGGATTTCGCTGTAAACCCGGGCAAAAGTTGCGGCATACGGTAATGCAATGGCCAGCACGCCAGTCAATGGATGTAGACCAAAAAACTGCAAAAAAATCAGTGCCCAAAAAAGTTCATGGATCGCGCGCACGAACGCACAGGCCGTGCGCACAACACGGTGGTGAAAGATCAGGGCTAGGCCCATGCCAAGAATGGCCGCCGCGCCAACGCCGGTAAACGCAAACGCCACGGTGCGGACCAAGGCAACAATGGCGGTATCGAAGGTGGCAAAGTCAGGCTGAACCAAGCCGCGGGCAAAGCGGCCCAATTCGGCCCAAGGTGAAATGGCCCGGATCTGGAAATCCGCCAACCAAATGGCAATCAATGCGATGGCGAGTAGCCACAGGCTTGTGCGCACCAGCGGCGCTGATAACGCGCTCCAGCGCTTGCTTTGCTGACTAGTAGAGCGCATCAAGGGCTTCGGTACTCACCAAATGCGTTGGCATATCGAGTGCAATCGTCCCGTTACGAATACCAATGAGTCGATTGGCATAACGCCTGGCCAGTGCGAGGTCGTGCATGGCAATGATGGTGGTGGTGTACTTTGCAGTCAGCGCCTGCATCACGACTTCCGATCGCGGTCCATCGAGCGCAGACACAGGTTCGTCAGCCAACAGTACATCGCCTGCCTGAAACAATGATCGAGCGACAGCCACACGCTGGCGTTGCCCACCCGAGAGCTCCCCGGCGCGCGTCCAAATGGTTGCCTCCATGTCCAACTGTTCGAGCACGCTGCTAACGGCTAGTACTTGGCGGCGAAATGGTCTGACCAAGTTAATCAAGTTATAGGCACTGGAATGGGCGGGAAGTTGCCCCATGTAGACATTGTGAAATACGCTCAGCGTATCAACCAAACCGAGGTTTTGTGGCATGAGCGCAAGATCACGGCGCTTACGGTCATGCAATAACGCGAGCAACGTTGATTTACCCGAGCCACTGCGCCCCACGAGCGCGACATGTTCGCCGGGTTTGATTTGTAAATCGATTGGGCCAAGTACGACCTCGCCGCCGTAATCAGCACAGGCCTGATCGAGTGTGAGCGCGTTCATTAATCGATTAAACCCACCGATTGGGCCGTTTGCTTGATTGACTCGTAGTCTGAGTTCTGAGCAGGGACAAAGGCGCTGCGTGGAAAGCGCTCAAGCAAAGC